>OCZT010000680.1_pt1 | contig 34202 bp, 31 predicted proteins | sample 1539031 | NCBI WGS metagenome assembly OCZT01 (sample SAMEA3539308, study PRJEB22396) | soil metagenome | biome: tundra; feature: field; material: soil | place: USA | collected 2010-05 | depth 0.15 m | reverse complement strand
ATGATAGCTTTCACGAATTGTCGGGTTGCTATAGAAATATAAATAAATCAAAGCAGGAATTGAAAGAATGATAAGGGAATAAAGAATAGATTTTTTAAATGAAATATCTCTATGGGTAATGTATTTCAACATCACAAATATTAAAGGGAACAATCCTTGAAATCCTTTTGTGAAACTTGCAAGAAAAATAAAACATCCACCAATTAAAAAGTAAATTATTTTGTTGTGGTGGTTGAGTGCTTTGATAATAAAATAAGTTGCAAAGACATCGAACAAACTCATTGTGCATTCTTCAAGGTTATTGATATATGACCAGAAACAAATCGGAATGATAATCCAGAATAAAACGGGAAGCCATCCATATTGTTTCAAATCATTATTATTCCTAAATATTTCTTTCCATATCAGGTTGATGCCAAGAGCAGTTATTATTGCAGTAAGAAGAGAATAAATTCTTTCTACATAAATGGAATCGCCAAATAAATGAAAGAACAGACCCTGCAACCAAAACATAAGAGGAGGTTGTTCGTGAAGTGATTGATAAATTGTTTGAGAGTAATGCGGATTCCAGAAACTCCCAAGATGATGAGCAAGATTTCTTGAAATAGAAGCGTAGAATACTCCATCGAGAAACATTCCATCCTGAACTAATTGAGGTAAAATTAAAGCACAGAAAACTCCTGACGTAAGTATCCAAAAAGAGCTATTGACAGAATTAAAATAACTCTTCTTCATCCTTAGAAATTAAATGGTAGCAATAACCTTCAGTTCAATTGCGATAGGAGTAGGTAAACAATTTATCTCAACAGTTGTTCTGCAAGGAAGGTTATCTTTGAAATATTCAGCGTAAATCCTGTTGTAAGGTTTAAAATCATCTTTCATGTTTGTGAGAAAAACAGTTACATCAACAATCTTATCCCAACTTGAACCAGACTCTTCCAAAATATATTTTACATTCCTGAAAACAGAATGACATTGTGTTTCGATATCATAAGAAATAATATTTCCATTGTCATCCAACTCAACACCAGGAATCTTTTTCGTTCCTGCTTCTCGAGGACCAACACCGGAAAGAAATAAAAGATTTCCAACCTTACGTGCATGTGGATATAATCCTACTGGTTCGGGTGCTTTTGAAGAATAAACTTTATCGTTTTGGTCATTCATTATATTAAATTAAATATAAAAAAATATATTCAATAGAATTTCTTTAATTACTTACTGACAACAAATTTACAAACAGAAATTGAATTATCACCTATTGATATTTTGCAGAAATAAACTCCGTTTTGAAGTTCCTTTGTATTAACTTTAAAACTAATATTTTCATTCTTTTTATTTATAGAATAGATTATATTTATCGCATTACCTAATACATCATATAACTGTAAACTATAATCAGTACTTTGTGATGAAATCCCGGAAATAATAATATTCGTTTCATCATTTGCAGGATTCGGATAAATGTTAAGAATGGATTTATTATCAGATAAACCATTATTAGAGGTAAGCATACTACAAACATAATTCAAAGGATTTATTTCAATTGGATTACCAGGAGTTAAAGTATGACCAATGAATCCGGAATAGGCAGGTTCATATAATGTACAGCGAAAAGAATTATTTGCTAGAGGGGTATTTCCTTGGGTAATTCTTCCTGAGCCATTAACAGGACAAATATATTTCCAGACCGTATTATTGTTTGTATCTATTTCAAAAAAAATGCCATAATCAGCATCACAAATTAAAGTATTTCCATTAGAAAGACGTTGGGCACCACCCATATTTTGAGAATATAATGATGTTGGAACACTTGCAGTATAAATCCATGAACTTGATGAAGGCATAAACGGAATTATAGTGGTATCATAGTTTCCTAAAGAATCAATTGGTGGCTGAAACACTTCAACAGTGCTATAGTTTCCGCCCGGTCGTTGATTTCCATTATTAAATACCAAAATTTTTCTTTCATCTCTGAATCCATAAGGTATAATATTTGCATTGTGCTGGTTAAAGAACTTTTCTGTTGATATATCTCCAAGACCATATGCAGCAGGATTTCCCCACCGATATAATAAATCACCACCTTTTCCATAATGACCACCACTATGAGAAGCAGCCTGAACTGTTGTTGTGCCATGATCAATAACCCATACCTCACTAAATTGAAAGGAACTTAAAATAATCTGATCATAAACAGTATCGTAAAAAACAGAATTGATATGAAGCCAATCAGGAATTGTTGAACTTGTGTTATAATTAAGATTAATTAACTCATGATGCAATTGAACGGAATCATAATTCAATTTAGTAGCATCATAATGCTGAACTAAATGATCCCATGCATGCCATTGCCATACAATATTTCCACCATTTAATCCTATTGGTTGAATCTCGATAATTTTTTCTGACCACATCGTATCAGTTACCTGAGTTGGAATTCTGCCATTGTTAATCGCATCTGTTTTTGTGTGTGCCTCCCAAACAATTGCTAAAACATTTCCATTCGGAAGCTGGCAAACATCATGGTGTTGGCATTGTAAAGAATCGTATATGGTATAAGACCAAAGTAAATTACTGTTCCAAGCAATTTTTTGAATAAATCCTCCCTTTCCGCCTCCATTAAAATGATTACCAGCGTGAGTTCCGCAGCGAAGAAGATTACCATCAGGCAATAAATAAGCTGATAATCCTGCACGATGTGTACATCCCCATGTATGTATTAGTTTTCCGCATTTATCAATTAAATAAGTTGTATCGGAAGCAACCGGATCAAATAAAACATATCCATCAAGGTTGCCGGTTGAATCAGTAAATAAACCAACTGTTTGCTGTGCAAAACCTTTTGTAAATGACAGTATGATAAATGCAATAATTAAGGTAAATTTTATTTTCAATTTTGATTTATTTAATAGATTGTATAGATACGATGATAAGATTTTATTATTTATTCAGTTTAACAACAATGGTTTTTGAAGAATACATATCAAGGTCTTTAATGTCTTTTTCAATCTTCTTATTCCACTCTTCCTGCTTTTCTTTTATTATTGAATGATTTGTTTCAGAGTCATATAATTCCTGCTCCTTGAAATTATCATCATAGCTGGTATTGACAATTTTATTTATATCAGCACTGATATTTTGCAATGTAAATCTATGTTCCTTCAGAGCCTTCCTAAGTCTTAATGAATTAGTATAAGTAATATCAAAATGAACCTGTTCATGTTTCAAAATATAATCATTTGCCTTATCCTTTTTTACCCATGATTTTGTTTTATCAAAATAACATTCAATGATAAATGTAGCACTATCTTCATTGTATGATAATTTATAACTGTATCCGCTATTAGTATAAGCAACCGTACTCGTTTGAGTATTAGGGACAGGCTCTTTAAAGTCATCCCAGGTTAATTTTGTGTTTTTACTCCAGTTAATTTTGTCGCCATCTGCAACTTTCGGAATACTAAAAGAATAGATAATTCCAATCAGAACAAGTATCGAAATATATTTTACAATTTTCATTTTAATAGTTTAAATTTTACAATCTCTTTCCAATCAATTTGGTCTAACTTTTACAATCCATCCGGAATATCCTTCCAAATCTTTCAACTCTTTATCGATTTTTTGATCCCATTCCTTTTGCTTTTCCGCATTCTCACTCTTATTTGTTTCACTGTCATATAATTCATCATAGGTATCACATTCTTTCATTAAGTTTTGAAAAAGAGTATTATAATCTTTGTTAAGGGTTTCCATTTTAAATGCAAATCCGCTAACAGCTTTTCTTATTTTGCGGGCAAAGATTTCACCGATATCAAAGTGTCCTTGTTCATGATGCAAAACTTTATCATTTTGGTCTTCTTTTTTCACCCATGATGCCTGCATACTCAAGTAACATTTAATAACATATTCAACGCTATCACCAAAATAATGACTTGTTGTTTTGATATGATAATTTGTTACCGCACTCAATCCTTCTGTATTTCCATTGGGTGAACCTTTATAGTTATTCCAGGTTAATTTTACATTCTTTTCCCAAAAAAACATGTCAGTGCCCTTGCTTTGTTTATAATTAAAAGCACATAAGACAGAAATAATCACGACAAACGAAAGGTATTTAATTATTTTCATAGGATTATTAATTTAAATTAAGGGATGATTATTTGTAGTATTTATTTGATATTTGCAAACATAAGAAAATTTCCCCGATAAATTATTAAATAATGCAGTTTTAACTTTAATTGGAATAGTTATTTTCTCAATAAACAGACATTAATTTATTGCTATTTTAATTCAGGTTTTTTAAAAGTAAAAATCTTTAATACCTGGAGTAATTCCCAATAAAAAATCTGGCTTATAGAGGCAATAATAAATCCTAAAGCATTTCCAAATTTATCAATTTCAGGAACCACCATTATAATTGTTACAAACAGTGACCCCGATATTAAACTGAAAACAATATTATACCATTTAAACTCTTCGGCAGCAAGAAATCCCCACCATAAATTAATTATAAAAAGGAATAATTTGAAAATATCTCCCATCAAACTCACCGTTTTATCTTCCAATCCAAAAACATGATGAGCGATTATCAGCACAAAATGACTCAGTAGTATATATAATAACTGGACAGTTATTAAAACACCATATCTGAATATTCTTTTCCTGGTTTTCATTTCGCGAATCTTTCGGGCTTTTGATAAGGTTACAAAAATACTTATTCTTTTGTTAAGGATGATGATAAAATTCAATAATTATTGGGTTTTGTTAGATAAAAAGAAGGTCGAGACCCCGAATTTGTTTCCAAAGAAAGTGGCTAACTTACCTAAGAAAATGGTTTTCTTACCTAAGTAAATGGTTTTCTTACCTAAGTAAATAGTTTTTATTCCTAAGAAAATGGTTTTCTTTGGAAAGAAAATGATATTCTTGGGTAAGTTAAAGGAATACTTACCCAAGTAAATGATTTACTTAGGTAAGAAAAAGGTTTATTAAGGTAAGGAAAGGATTTATTAACCTAAGAAAATGGTTTCTTTAGGCAAGAAAATGGCAAAGTGAAACCATTATTCGGTAGTTTGTAACAAAAAGCGAATAAGTTTATCTTTCAAAATCTATCAAAACCGTACATTTTTTATTAACAAAAGACCTTAAATTTAATCAATAATCATCAAAAATAGGTAAAATGGCACTAAAAATGACAATGAAGGCATTAAATAGGTTTCCATCATTATCAAACTACCAAATTCTCTAATTACCAAATTTTTCTCCCCTCCTGTAACTTTTCACTACCTTTGTTCGTCCTATTCATAAAAGTGATAATTTAAGGGCAGTTAAATTGTAAAATGACTACTTCGGAGTTTAATGAATGTGTTGAACGGTATTCGGATAATTTATACCGATTTATTCTCAAGAATATTCGGGATAAAGATGATGCCCGGGATATAGTTCAGGATACTTTTGAAAAGATGTGGAAGGGTGTTGAAAATATTAGTTTTGAGAAAGGGAAATCGTATTTATTTACAGCAGGTTATCATACCATGATTGATAAAATAAGAAGGGATAAAAAGAAGGCGGATTTTACGGAAGTGGATTTTAATTCTGTTCAGCATTCAAATCAATATTCTGATTTGAGTGAGGTATTAAATCTGGCATTAAATCGTTTGCCTGAGATTCAACGCTCTGTTGTTTTATTGAGAGATTATGAAGGTTATTCTTATGAGGAAATTGGTCAGATAACTGAACTGACGGAGGCACAGGTTAAGGTTTATATTTACAGGGCAAGAGTTGCTTTGAAGGAATATTTGGTAAGTGTGGATAAGGTAATTTAAGAAAAGATGAAGATTAGCAGAGATAATTATGAGATATATTTCCTTGATTATTATGAAGGAAATTTAAAAGGAGAGGAGGCTGAGGAATTATTTGCATTTCTTGATAATAATCCTGATTTAGCTAAGGAGTTCAATAGCTTTGAATCCATTACAGTTGACACTAATGCAAAGGATGAATTCCCTTCTAAAGATAAGTTGAAGAAAGAAACCATTTCTCCATCAAATCAGACTGATTTCCTGATTGCTTACATGGAAGGTGATTTGAATAAACGGGAAATTAATGATGTTGAACAATTTATTAAAAGCAATACAAAAGCTGAAAAGGAATTAGATTTATTACAGAAGACGAAACTTGTTCCTGATAAAGCAATTGTTTATTTTGGTAAATCATCTTTAAAGAAAAAGGAGGGTTCAGGACATATGCCATTAGAGCTTTATCGTTATGTTGCGATAGCTGCATCGGTAGTTATATTAATCGGTACTTATTTTTATTTTAATAATAAAAATACTAACGATAATCATCCGATTTTATCATCTAATAATTCTAAACCGATTAATGGCAATGATAATATTGTTAAAACTCCGACTCAAACTCCTGATACAAACAATAATATTTTGGCAGCAAATAATAATATAAGTAATCAAAGCAATGTTAATAGTACTATAGTTCCTGTAGTTCATTTCACTGAAAAAAATATTAATAAGGCTGCATCAAGAGATGCTCAAATCAATTATAATAATGAACCGGAATTGAATGGAATATCAAGAGTTGAAGAGGCTATTGACAATAAAACTGTACCTGTTTATATAATTGTTAAGAAGAATAATAAAGATAATAATTCCGGTTCAAAAGATAATGCCATTATTGCTTCATCGGCAGATAATAAAAAGAAAGGCAGCAGGGTATTCTGGGATTTTGCCAGTGCTGGTATCAGTAATCTCAGCGGAGACAGGATAAGTTTTAAGCCCGTTTATGATAAAGATGACCGGATGGAATCATATAGTTTTGCAGCCGGTCCGATAAAGTTCAATAAGAATTTAGATAACCGATAAACAATTTATTTTTGGGGTGATGATTGAAAAATCATCTTTAAAACAGAATTAATTCGTAAATTGCACCCCTGATGAATATTTACGATAAGTACGAACCTGTTATAGGACTGGAAATTCACATCCAGTTAAATACAAAAAGCAAAGCATATTCCTCTGATCCTGCGGAATATGGAGCAATGCCAAACACTAATGTATCAACAATTACATTGGGTCATCCGGGAACTTTACCAAAAGTAAATAAGCAAGTTGTGGAGGATGCAGTTCTTCTCGGATTAGCATGTCATTCCACAATCAGAGAGGTTAATGCTTATGCAAGAAAGAATTATTTCTATGCTGATTTGCCAAAAGGTTATCAGATAACGCAGGATACAACGCCGATTTGTAATGGTGGATATATTACCATCAAAGATAAAAGCGGAAATGAAAAACATATTACGATTACCCGAATTCACATGGAAGAAGATGCAGGAAAAAGCCTTCATGATGTGGATCCTTTTTATACACTTATAGATTTAAATCGTGCCGGTGTGCCTTTGTTAGAGGTAGTTTCAGAACCTGAGATTCGTTCCGGTGAAGAAGCATATCAGTATGTTACGGAGATGCGGAAATTAGTTCGCTATCTTGGAATTTGTGATGGAAATATGGAGGAAGGAAGTATGAGATGTGATGCAAATGTATCGGTGAGGTTGAAGGAAGATACCAAGTTTGGAAGAAGAGTGGAAGTGAAGAATATGAACTCCATGAGAAATGTTCAAAGGGCTATAGAATATGAGATAACGCGGCAAATTGATGAAATAGAAGCAGGAGGAATTATTAGTCAGGATACAAGAAGTTTCGATGCTGTTGCAGGAACAACTTTTGTGATGCGAAGTAAAGAGATGGCTAATGATTATCGTTACTTTCCTGAACCTGATTTGCCACCTGTTATCATCAAAGAAGAATATATAAATAAAGTAAGAGAGAAACTTCCTGAATTGCCAAATGATTTATTTAAGAAGTATGTTAACGAGTATAAATTATCTTCTTATGATGCAGGAGTTTTAACGGATACTAAAGAGATTTCGGATTATTTTAATGAGTTAACAAAGCATACTTCTAACTATAAGGCGGCAGCTAATATGGTGATGGGACCGATTAAATCATACCTCAATGAAATGGCTGTAGAGATGATTGATTTTCCAATTACAACTGAACGAATTTCACAGTTGATTCAGATTATTGATGAAGGAAAAATTAGTCATTCAGTTGCTGTGCAAAATGTTTTTCCAGAGATGATAAAATCAGCTGAAAAGAATCCATTATTAATTGCAGAAGCATTAAATTTATTATTGGAAGGCAATGATGATACACTTAAAACCTATATAGAACAGGCTATATCGAAGTATCCCGATAAAGTATCTGAATATAAAGCTGGTAAAGTTGGATTGATTGGTTTGTTCATGGGAGAAGTTATGAAATTGAGCGGAGGAAAAGCAGACCCTAAAGCAGCAAATAAATTATTAAAGGAAGCGTTAGATAAATAAACGGTAACAAATAAATTAAATATAAAATGAAATATTTCAGATTAATTATTCTCCTTGCATTGACTCCGATAGTTTCGTGCAATAGTCAGAACACTAATGGAACAAGTAAAGGAGTAACGATAAGTGGCGCGCTGACAAATATCAAACCCCAGACAAAAATCTATTTTGATAACCTGGGAAGTCAACAAGCAACTCCAATAGATTCTACCGTAATTGATAATAATGGTAAATTCAAATTTACTCCAAGTATTTCAGAACAAAGCTATTACAGGATAAGAGTTGACCAGCAGAATTTTGTTAATCTTTTGATAGATGTAAAAGATAACATTGATTTAACAGGCGATGCAACAAAACTTTCTGATACCTATACTATAAAAGGAAGCCCTACATCAGAATTGTTAAAAGATTTGAATACTCATCTCCAGGGATTTTATAAAGACATTAATGGGTTACAAAAAACCTTTGATGAAAACAGAGGCAAACCTGGTATCAATGATGATTCATTGACAAAAGTATTACAGGCAAAATATCTTATTGTAAATACTGATAAAGAAGATTATGCACGAAAATTCATAAATGAACATCCTACCTCTCTTGTTGCATTAGCTGCTATCAGTAATTTGAATCAGGATTCGGAGTTTCCTGTTTATAAGCAATTGGATAAAACACTTTTTGCTGCAATGCCTAATTCAAAATATGTAATTGACTTTCATAATAAGGTAACTTCATTAGCTAAACTGGCAATAGGTTCCGAAGCTCCTGAATTTGAAGTGAACGATCCTTTGGGAAAACCTATAAAGCTATCTTCTTTCAGAGGGAAGATTGTTTTGGTAGATTTTTGGGCTTCCTGGTGTGGTCCTTGCAGAGCAGAGAATCCAAATGTGGTGAAGGCTTATACTGGTTATCATGATAAAGGATTCGAAGTACTGGGAGTTTCATTGGATAAAACAAAAGAGAACTGGGAAAAAGCAATTATGGCAGATGGTTTAAAATGGACCCAGGTAAGTGATTTGCAATATTGGAATTCACCTCTTGCTAAACTTTATAATGTTACAGCAATTCCAACAAACTTTTTATTGGATAAGAATGGAATCATCATTGGTAAAAGCCTTAGAGGAGATGATTTAGAAAAGAAACTTGCTGAAGTATTTAAATAATAATGGCACATTGATAATCCTTAAAGAAAGGATAAAGTATTTTATCTTTTTGAATTTTCTTTCTCCACATAATTTTTACTCTATTATTAACTGACAATGGAAAACAATAAGAAGATTTATTTTGCCTCTGATTTTCATCTCGGTGCCCCTGATTATAAAAGCAGTTTAGAAAGAGAGAAGAATATAGTTAAGTGGCTTGATGAAATTAAACAAGATGCAGAAGAAATATTTCTCGTGGGAGATCTATTTGATTTCTGGTTTGAATACAATAAAGCTGTTCCGAAAGGATTTGTTAGGATATTAGGGAAGATTGCTGAGCTGACAGATAGCGGAATTCCTATACATTTATTTACTGGTAATCATGATATGTGGATATTTGATTATCTCCCCAAAGAATTAAATGTAACCCTTCATCGAGAACCTGTTATAAGAGAATTTAATGGGAAGAAATTCATGATTGGTCATGGAGATGGATTAGGTCCTGGGGATAATGGCTATAAGTTTTTAAAAAAAGTATTTGCAAATAAGGTTTGTCAATGGTTGTTCGCAAGAATACATCCGAATCTTGGGTTAAGGATTGCTGATTATTGGTCAAGAAAAAGCAGGATTTATAATGAAGAAACTGACAATAAATTTTTAGGGGAAGAAAAAGAATATCTGGTTATCTATTGCAAAGAGATTTTAAAGACAACCCATTATGATTATTTCATTTTCGGGCATCGACATCTTCCTTTAGATATAAAATTAAGTGATTCGAGCCGATATATCAACCTTGGAGAATGGTTTAATTCCAGTTCTTATGCTGTTTTTGATGGAAATGATCTTCAGTTGAAATATTATAATTCAATCAAATAAATTAATCGTAATATTTCGATTAATTATTTCAACACTCCAAGTTCTTTTCCTACTTTAACAAAAGCTGTTATGGCTTTATCAAGATGATGTCTTTCATGACCAGCAGAGATTTGAACTCTTATTCGCGCTAATCCTTTTGCAACAACCGGATAATAGAATCCTATTACATAAATTCCCTCTTCTAAAAGTTTTGCTGCAAAGTCCTGAGATAATTTAGCATCATATAACATAATAGGAACGATAGGATGTTCACCTGGTTTGATTTCAAAGCCAGCGTCTGTCATTGCCTTTCGGAAATAAACAGTGTTCTCAAATAGTTTATCTCGCAAAGCAGTTGTTTCTGTCAGCATATCCATCACAGCAATTGAAGCTCCGACAATAGAAGGAGCAACGGTATTTGAAAACAAATATGGACGAGAACGTTGACGTAACAATTCTACAATTTCTTTTCGTCCTGATGTAAAACCACCTGATGCACCGCCTAATGCTTTACCTAATGTGCCTGTTATTATATCAATCTTTCCCATAACTCCTCTATGTTCATGAGTGCCTCTGCCTGTTTTACCCATAAAGCCGGATGCATGACATTCATCAATCATTATCAAAGCCTTATAAGTCTCAGCTAAGGCAACAATCTTATCCAATTGTGCAATGGTGCCATCCATTGAGAAAACTCCATCGCTAACAATAATTCTATTTCTGCAATTTTCAGAAGCTTTTAATTGTACTTCCAAATCTTCCATATTATTATTCTTATATCGGAAGCGTTGAGCCTTACAAAGTCTTACGCCATCAATGATAGATGCATGATTTAATTCATCAGAAATGATTGCATCCTGCTCATTAAATAAAGGTTCAAACACACCGCCATTTGCATCAAATGCAGCGGCATAAAGTATGGTATCTTCTGTGCCAAGAAACTTAGTTATTTTGGCTTCCAGTTCTTTATGTATATCTTGTGTTCCACAAATAAAACGAACAGATGACATTCCATACCCATGACTATCTATTGCTTTCTTTGCTGCTTCAATTACTTTTGGATGAGATGATAATCCAAGATAATTATTTGCACAAAAATTAATTACTTTCTGACCAGTATTGATAGTAATATCAGCACCTTGTGGCGAAGTAATAATTCTTTCTGATTTATTTAATCCGGCTTCTTTAATTGATTTTAATTCTGCTTCCAGAATTGGTTTTAATGTATCGAACATGTTATTATTTATTTAATGAATGCAAATTAACTAAACTAATTGATACATTTTACCTGGTAATGATTTTATTACTCCATCAAACTCCATTTGAAGTAATATTCCTGAAACTTTACTTCCCGGAATATTAGATTGAATAGTTATGTTATCTATATCCAAACCATTATCATTTTTACCAAGAATATCATATAAAACCTTTTGTTCATCAGTTAAATCAGTAAAAAGTATTCTTGATTGTATGGGTTTTGTATTCTTGCCATCCTCATCCCAACCCATATTATAAATCAGGTCTTGAGCTGATTCAATAAGCGTTGCCAGATTTGCTTTAATAATAAAATTACATCCTTTGGAAAACTTATCCGTAATCCTTCCCGGAAAAGCAAATACATCTCGATTGTAATTACTTGCAAATGTTGCTGTTATTAAACTTCCGCTTTTTTCATCCGCTTCTATAATAATCACTGCATCAGCCAATCCTGCTATGATTCTATTTCTTTTTACAAAGTTTTCTCTATCAGGATTAGTTCCACTAGGATATTCTGTAAGCAATCCGCCGTTCTCTATCATTTTATCTGCAATATTTTTATGAATTGAAGGATACAATCTATCCAATCCATGAGCTAAAACTCCCACTGTTTGAAGATTGTTTTTTACTGCCTGAGTATGGGCATAAATATCAATTCCATAAGCCATTCCACTAACTATTAAAGCACCTGTTTCACTAAGTCCCTTAATAAATTCAGAGCAAATATCTTTACCGTAAGAAGTTATTTTTCTTGTACCTACAACACTTATTACTTTAGGAACATTCAGGTTAATATTCCCTTTGGTGAATAATAATATAGGACTATCCTCGCACTTTTTATAGCGTTGCGGATATTCATCCTCAAAGAAACTTATTGCTTTTATCTCATTTTTATTTATGAACTCCAGTTCCCTTTCAGCTCCGTCAAATGCTTTATTATTAATGATTATTTCTGCAAGTATTTTTCCTATACCAGGTACCTTTTCAAGTTTACCTTTACTGGCTTCAAAGATACCAGATACACTACCGCAATAGCTGATAAGATTTTTTGATAATACAGGACCAATATTAGGGATAAATGAAAGTGCTAAAAAGTGTTTAAGTTCGTCTTTGTTCATTCAATTTATTTAAAGATTAATAAAAGCGAAAACTCTAATAGTCTTGTCACTATTCAAAATGAACAAATTGTTTTAGAGGTGGTAAAGATAGGGATAAATAAATTCTAAACTCCGCGGATTAAAATAAAAGCGAGTTTATGCCTGAATATCAAATTAATTATAAACAGTGAGCGAATTTGCACTAGGATCATAGGTGTAGTGATAAGCCTTCAAAGGCAAAGTCGCAGGACTATGCTGAACCTCACCGTTAAGAATATTAAAAACCGAACCGCAACTCGAATCAATAGCATAAACATTGTTTGATTCAACTGAAACGATTGCATTTCCACTTAAAGCATTATAGGTGCAATTCCTGTCCCAGACTGAAAATGTTGACTGGTCGTTTCGATAAATAATTATTCCTTTTGAGCCTCCGGTTACATAAATCCAATTACCTGGAGTGTTTAATTTGTTATATAAGGGGAGATTCAGATAAATCGTAAAATTCACAGACACATAAGGAACAGCTTGTTGCTGTGTATTTTTGGTACAAGAATTTATCATCAGCAATAATATACTGATAATAAAAACTGACTTAAATATTCCTTTAGACTTCATTAATTTATCTGCCTTTAGAAATCCAATAACGAAATTATCATTGATTTCTTATGCAAATTTACAAATAATTTGACAAACAGCTTCTATCATGGGCTAATTATTGGGTTCTTGATAGATGAGAATTATTTTTTTGAGTTCTTTTTAGGCATGATATACCGTCAAAAAAGTATTATCGTGCCATATAAAGCATTTAAAGGGCTGTTTTATTATTTTGAAAAGAATATTTTAATCAAAAACAACTTAATCAAAAACCTTTTCCTATATTTGCAAAGTTAATTCTAAAAGAAGATATTTTATATCTCGCCTTCTCTGAAAAATTACCACACATAAAAAGGGAAGGCTTTTACTCCGAATCTTAAAAGCAGAAAATGGTTCTTTAAAGGTCTAAAAATCTTGTTTCTTCGATTAAAAGTAGATGGATTTTGGCAAAAAAGCCGGAAACTGTGCTTCTTTTCCTCCTCATAAAGTTATAGAGCGAGCTCGTAAAGTTGTTCAGGTAGTTCGTAAAACTGTTTTGCGACGTCATAAAGTTGTTCAGCAAGCTCGTAAAGTTGTTTTATGACCTCGTAAAGTTGTTTAAGGAGGTGGTAAAGTTGTTCAGGGAGGTGGTAAAATGGTTTTACCACCTGGTAAAGTTGCTCTACCACCTCATAAAGTTGCTCTACCACCTCGCTTTTTGAGTGGTTTTTGTCCAAAAATCGATAAACAAAGGTATCTTATAGTACTATTCAATCAATGAAAAATCAAATGAAGTAAATTAAATAAATATTAACAATTAAATTAAATTAGAAATGCTAACAATTTTATTAATGCAGGCTAACGACAAGGATGAAGATGTCGCAATCCAATTAGGCAAGGTGTGGCCCCTTTGCAATGCCGATGGCAATGCTACTGTTGTTACCGACAGCGGTGTTGTTGAAACGGACGCAGGAGCCTATGCAACAGCGAGAACCGATGATGGTGCCGCCCAGATAGCTGCCACAACAGCTACTGATACAAAAAACACTAAAAAAGGAATTGCCATAGCTTCCTATAGTGTTTTGGCGAAACTTGTTATGGTAATTTATCCTAATAACCCTACTAAATGGAAGGAATTAGGATTTAAGGTGTCGAAAGTAGCAGCAGATAAAGGTAAATGTGAAAAAATTATTGATGGTATAGCTAAACAGTTTATCCATGATGGATTTGCTGAAGTTGAATGGAAATCATTGGGTACGGAAGCTGATTATTATGTAATTGAAGAAGCTATCATTGACCCTACAGCAGAGGCAAACTGGTATCCTGCAAATCCTCCTCAATGTAAAAAAGCAAGTGCTGTAGTTAAACCGGCAAAATTAAATGTTCCTGTTTGGCATAGAGTTACCGGCTGGAATTCGGCAGGTGAAGGTCTTGCACCTTCTAATCCTTTCGGAGGAAAACCTATTCACTAAGAAAGTCCTAAGTATTAAGTCTTATGTCTTAAGAAAACGCCACTCCTGAAAACGGGGTGGCTTTTTTGTGCTTTAGAGATTCCGGGGATAACTTTAAACCTTAAACCCGAATGGTTTATAACAATCACCCGTTGATTAAAACTTAAAGATTTTTGGTTGATGATTGAAATCGAATGCCTATTTTTACATCTCATCAAATAAAATAAATCTTATGAAAAAATATATAGTAGAATTTATCGGAACATTTTTCCTGGTTACCGCAGTAGGTATGACAGGAAACCCATTGGCAATAGGCGGTATGCTGATGGTAATGGTATTTATGGGCGGACATATTTCGGGCGCTCATTATAATCCTGCCGTAACGCTGGCAGTATTAATCCGCGGAAAAATAAATACAAATGATGCAATGGCTTATTGGTTGTTTCAGATTCTCGGTGCCATCACGGCTGCATTTTTCTGCATGGAACTGAAAGGCGGAATGAGTTTCGCACCCAAACCAATGGCTGATATTAATATCATCAAACCCTTAATTGCCGAAATCGTGTTCACCTTCGCCCTTGCATCGGTGGTTTTAAATGTTGCCACCCATACCAAAACCGCCAATAATTCTTTTTACGGACTCGCCATCGGGTTCACCGTTATGGCATCTGCCTATTGTGTAGGAAATATTTCCGGAGGGGCTTTCAATCCCGCTGTTGGTGCCGGTCCGATAATCATTGATACCATTAATCATGGCGATTCTATTAAGTTTCTTTGGTTATATATTGTAGGTCCGCTTACAGGTGGTGCAATTGCCGGACTTCTTTTCCGATATATAAATCCCGATGAGATTTAATTTTATCGGGTTAATAATTGATTACTTTGGTTGATGATTAAACCTTTTATAATTTTGCTCTTCAAATCAGAAACTTTGGATTTTCATACAATGCAATAAAATCTTGAAATATAAGTTCACAACCAATACGATTGATTCAATTAGAAACACATGAGAGCAAATTTTTTCAACAGTAAAATCAGGAAGGAAACGATAAGAGGAATCGGATTTATACTCCTGTTTTTTCCGTTTATTTCATTGGCACAAATCACCCAGGAATGGACTCAAACTTATAGCGGACCTGCGAAAGGAATGGATGAGGCACATGCAATTACTGCAGATGGTAATGGAAATACTTTCATCACCGGAGCTTCAATTAATACTAATGGAGATTTAGATATTATTACAATTATGTATGATGCATCCGGCAAAATGCTTTGGAAACAGGTTTATGATGGAACAGGTCATGATGATGATAACGGCAAAGCGATTTTATCGTGGGGAAATAATATTTATGTTGCAGGATATTCGACCGGAAAAGGAACAGGTGAGGATATGATTCTGATAAAATATTCCAATAAAGGGGAACAACTCTGGGTGAAAACTTATAATGGAACGGCTGATAGTTCTGACCAGGCTCTGGCATTGGCTCCTGATACCGAAGGGAAAATTTATGTTACAGGATATTCAACCAATAAAGGAACAGGGACAGATATGACAACGCTTTGCTATCATCCTGATGGAGAACTTGCATGGGTAAAAACTTATAATGGTTCAGCAAACGAAAATGATGCAGCGAGAGCAATTATTGTGAAGGAGTCGGGAGATTGTTATATCACAGGTTATTCAGTTAATAATGATACCTATTATGATATTACAACCATCCATTACGATGAAAAAGGAAACCAGGTATGGGTAAAAACTTTTAATGGCAAAGCCGATGATTATGATGAAGCAAATGCAATGGCAACAGATGGACAGGGGAATATTTATGTAACAGGTTTTACTGATGTGAGTGATAAAAGGAATGACATTATCCTGATTAAATATAATTCAGCCGGCGATGTTCAATGGACTAAGACTTATAATGGAAAAGGCAATGATGATGAAGCAAGAGCGATTTCAGTTTCATCCAATGGGAATATTTATATCACTGGTCATACCACCAACAAGAATGGTGATTATGATTTGATTATTCTTTGCTTTAATACATCAGGAGTTCAGCAATGGGTTCAAACTTATAACGGCACTTTGAATAGTGACGATGAAGGAGTTGCATTGGAATCGGATGGAAATGGAGATGTTTATGTGACAGGATATTCAAACAATACCGAGGCGAGTGAAGATATTATTACAATAAAATATAATTCTGCCGGAGTTCAGCAATGGATGAAAATATTTAACGGCACCGAAAACTTTGATGATTATCCTTACGGAATTGCTTTAGATAAGGGAAATGTATTTGTAACTGGTGCAACTAACTATGATATTCTCAACAATACTAATGATGGAGATATCATTTTGATTAAATACAATCAAACAACAAAATAAGCTTTTAATTTATTTCTGAATGTTGATTTTCTTTGTGGCTGTATAATTATCAGCTTCAACACTTAGAGTATATATCCCATTCGATAATCCCGGAACATTGATGTCATAGTTAACATTGCTATATTGTCTGATGGAAAGTTCCTTCTTATAAACTTCCTTCCCGGTTATATCTGTTAATTTAACTATGCAGGAACTTGAGAAATTATTAAAGAATTTGATTGCAAATGAACCATTGTTTGGGTTTGGAAATACATTTACGTCAAACTGATTATTGATAAACGAAGGATTATCCATTCCCGATGCTGTACTAAGTAACCATATCGGACTAGACCATGCCATCTGAATATTCACCTGGGTAACTCTTAAATAATAAAAGCTATTAATTGTAGCAGCGCTATCAACAAAAGAAAATGAAAAATCTTTTATGTTTAGTGTATCATTTAATGAATAAGTTTTCATTGGAACATTATTTTTTACAATTTCCACTCTTGTAATTGCATCGGTGCCATGAATTGTCCCGCTTATATTAGGATAATGAGTAGTATCCCATTGGTAAGCATCGCCCATAATATGATTATCTATTTTGAAATCAAGGAGAATTCTTTCACCTGTAGTTGCATAATTATGTCGGATTGTCATTGAATTAAAAATATCATTTCTGGTTAAGGTAGGTGCAAGAATGCAAGTTAATCCAACATCTTTACTTGTTAATGCAGGATAATATTGATTGGTGTAATAATAGTTATACTCTCCATTTACGTTTTTACCTGGTCTGCCTTCATGATTATCGCTTGTTCCTAAAAAGCCAAAGATATAATGTCTTGCCAATCCATCCTGAATACTGGTTCCTAAAATATATGTATTTCCTCCAAAGTTTGGAATTGTATCTGAAATCATTTCAAAGCACAGTCCTGAATTTCCGGTAATCTCAGCATTGGTTTGAACACTAGGATCAAAATAATCCCAATCAGTATAATAAGCTCTGGGAGAACCCCATAAACCTGTACCATGAGAACATTGAACCAAACCACCCTGCTGTTTTACTGTTGAAAGCAAAACATTGGGAGTATTGATAGCCGTGGTTATCCCCGGAGGATTATCAGAATTAAAATAAACGCACTTATGACCATAATTTATAGATGACCACTCATATCCATTTAAGGTCACAAAATTATTATCTGAATTAAAAGAATTTGAAACTGCTATCCCTGCCCGATATAGCGAATCAACGATATAACTATGTTCTGTATATGCCAGGAAATCAAGGAATGAAATTTTCTTTCCATAATTGAAAGCATCTATCGGCAGATTCATTCCATGATTGGAATAAATCGAGTGGGTATGAAGATCGCCCCACCAATTCTGCAAGGTATTGGTATCAACTATCAAAGGATTAGACAATGCGGTAAACCCAGACATTGAATCAATGATTTGAATCCGATGAACATTATAATCTGTAATCGTCAGGAAAAAAGATTTAACACCACTATCAAGTATAGGATTAAAAGTATATGATGCCGGTAATAACATCTGCCCATCAACATTACTGAAATGTATTGTATGGTTTAAATGAACAATCGGATTATTATGGGCATCGAAAGCAACAACTTTTAATTCAAATTGAGTATTTAATTTAGGATTTGATCTTGCAACCGCTGTATATCTATATAATGGTTGAGGAGTAAGAAGTATCATTAATGAATCAACAGAACTGTAACTTGACGAGTTGTCATTTTTTGTATTATAATAAATTGGCCACCATCCTGCGTGTCTTCCTGTTAAAAATCCAAAACCACCACCATCCAGATTACCATATTTAAATTCTACTATATCACCCGCGACAAGATTACCGCTTGCTACCGTAAAAGTTCCTATCCTCTGGACATTGGTCATTATTCCTTGAATAGGATTCAGATAATTAAAAGCTTTTGAAAAGGTAACATTAGGATTCGAACAGATAATTGAAAAATAATTATTAATACTAAGGCTAGTATCCTGTGGAAAACCCCAATTAGGTGGAAATTGGATATTTATCACGCCACCATTTGATGAGATTCCATTATTGTCAACAGTCATTGTAATCAAAAAACCATAAGGCGTATAAACAACAGCAGAATTAACGACATAATTAAATTGTGTGGAGTCAATAGTTAATTGAAATGTATGAGCCTTAATCTGATTTATGGAAAATAAAACCATCACGGAAACCAAGACATAAAGCACTCTTAGTTTTTTAGTTAGTAGCATTATTGAGTTTTTCATTGAATTATATTTTTCGTTAGAATAAAATTTCGAATGCAAATGTAGGTAATTTTTTAGTTTTTTCAATTATTATCTTAAAAATTAACTATATTCTTTCAGATGGATAATTATCCGAAAAAGAAAAATCCCCTGTTTCCAGAGGATTTTACTAATTAATTATTAAATTAAAGGCTTTATTTCTTTGGGGCAGATGCTTCGATTGAATAAGTGACTTTAACATCATTGCTTGCCATTTTTGATTCCTTTCCGATATGATATTCTAACCTGTTGATGGTATATTCTCCCTCAAAAGTAAAAATACTTGGTCTGGGATCATTTTTAAATTCTCCAACATAATTAAAGGGTAGTTCAACGTGTTTGGTAACATCCTTTATAGTTAAATCCCCTTTTGCAACATATTTGAATTGTTTGTTAGAGGATGAAGTATCAATAGAGGAAGCATGGAATTTTACGATAGGGAATTTGGCTGCATCAAAATATTCATCGCTTGCTAACTTTTCATCCCTGTTGGTATTATTTGTATTGATTGATTTTACACTCAAAACCAAATCAACAGAAGAAGTTTTCAAATCACCTGTAAGATTAAATGAACCTGTATCAACAGAAATAGTTCCCCTTGCTGTTGACAAGAAATGTTTAAGAGTAAACCCAACCCAAGTATGAGATTTACTGAAGATAAATATTCCCTTAACAGGAGTAATATCTTGCGAAACGCTTGTAATTACTTCTTCAGTTTTTTGCTTATGAACTTCTTCAACCGCAATAGTTTGAACGGCAATATGAGGAGCAATTACCAAGGAAACAATAGACATCAGTTTAATAAGAATATTCATAGATGGTCCTGATGTATCTTTAAAAGGATCGCCGACGGTATCGCCAGTTACCGAAGCTTTATGAGCATCTGAGCCTTTGTATTCCATCTTGCCATTAATCATGATTCCTTTCTCAAAAGATTTCTTTGCATTATCCCATGCGCCACCTGCATTGGATTGGAAAATTGCCATCAATACACCTGAAACTGTAACACCAGCAAGAACTCCTCCTAATATTTCGGCACTTGAGGTATCTTTGAAAACTCCTTTCAATCCAAAACCAATAATTATCGGAACCAATAAAGCCAATGCACCAGGAAGAACCATTTCCCTGATAGCTGCTTTCGTTGAAATTGCAACGCATTTATCATATTCAGGTTTTCCTGTACCTTCCATAATTCCTGGAATCTCACGGAACTGACGGCGAACTTCTTCAACCATTGCCATTGCAGCGCGACCTACTGCGCTTATCGCTAATGCAGAGAAAACAAATGGAATCATCCCTCCAATGAATAAAGCGGCTAATACGGGAGCTTTATATAAGTCAATGGATTTAATCCCTGCTATTCCTACGAATGCTGCAAACAGAGCTAATGAAGTTAAAGCAGCAGATGCAATTGCAAATCCTTTTCCGGTGGCGGCTGTTGTATTTCCAACGGCATCTAATATATCTGTTCTTTCTCGAACTTCTTTTGGCAGCTCGCTCATTTCAGCAATTCCACCGGCATTATCAGCTATCGGACCGAATGCATCAATTGCTAATTGCATAGCTGTTGTTGCCATCATTCCTGCGGCAGCTATCGAAACTCCATATAATCCGGCAACTTGATAAGATGCAACAATTCCGATGGCAAGAACGATAACAGGCATTGCGGTACTCATCATCCCAACACTTAAACCGGCAATGATATTTGTTGCTGACCCTGTTGAGGATTGACGAACAATGGAAAGAACAGGTTTTCTTCCCATGGCAGTATAATATTCAGTAATCATTGAAATCAATGCTCCAACACCTAAACCAATAACAACTGCGTAAAACACGCCCATTCTTGTTATATCTGCACCTCTTTCAGATTTTGTCCAACTCATGGTATCAGGTAAAACCCAATTAATAATAAAGTAAGATGCAATTGCTGTTAAAATAATTGACATCCAGTTTCCGGTGTTTAATGCTCCCTGAACATTTGTTCCGCCTTCTTTAATCTTTACAAAGAATGTGCTTATGATGGAGAAAATAGTTCCTGTTCCGGCTATCAGCATCGGGAGGAGCATTGGTCCTATTCCGCCAAAATTATCATGAGAAACAATCTCTCTACCCAAAACCATAGTAGCAAGCATCGTTGCCACATAAGACCCGAATAAATCGGCACCCATACCTGCAACATCACCCACATTATCACCAACATTATCAGCAATGGTAGCAGGATTTCGTGGATCATCCTCAGGAATTCCTGCCTCTATTTTACCCACTAAATCTGCCCCAACATCGGCAGCTTTGGTATAAATCCCTCCTCCAACACGAGCAAATAATGCAATGCTCTCAGCTCCTAAAGAAAATCCTGTCAATACCTCCAATGCGCGCTCCATTTCTTTTCCATTCACATCGGCACCATGAACGAACATATATTTGAATAATATAAACAATGAACCCAAACCTAAAACCGCTAATCCGGCAACGCCCATTCCCATTACTGAGCCTCCGCCAAATGAAACTCCAAGTGCTTTTGATAAACTTGTTCGAGCTGCCTGAGCAGTTCTCACATTGGCTTTGGTAGCTATTTTCATCCCGATAAATCCGGCAGTAACCGAAAATAATGCCCCTACAACAAACGAACCTGCAATGAGGGGTGAGGAATTATCGCCGGTGTAACCTATATATACGAGGAATATAACGGCGAGCACCACATAATATGACAATACCTTATATTCGGCTTTCAAAAACGCCATCGCCCCTTCGGCAATATATTTTGCGATGGTTGACATTTTTTCGTTGCCGGCATCCTGTTTTATCACCCATCGGGATTTCATCCAGCAATAAAACAAGGCTATCAAACCAAAAACAGGCACCACATAAATCACATTCTCCATATTATATCTATTTATTAATTTTTAACGACCTAAAGATTAGTCTTTTTTTAGGGGGTGCAAAAATAGGAATATAAAGGTAAATAGCAAAAGTTATCCTTCTTTGGGGGGATAATTTTGGGGTTTTATGAGGATTTTTGGGTAATGATTGCCACATAATTTAACATATTATCTGAAAAAAAGCGATGATGGCGGAGCTCAGGCAACTATTGGCGGAGCTGACGGGAGTCCGTCGGGAGCAGCAGGGCGTCCGTCTGGAGTAAAAGGACTCCCTGCTAAAGCAGCCGGACATCCTTTTGGAGCAGCAGGGCTTCCTACCGGAGCAGACGGACATCCGTCTGGAGTAGCAGGGCTTCCCGCCGGGGCAGACGGACTCCCGTCGGGAGCAGCAGGGCTCCCGTCCAGAGTGCTAATAGCTATCAGCGGAGTAGCAGGACTTCCATAAAGGAGCACTTTTTGTAGTTTTTGGCTGCTATCTCCCCAATTCTATATATGAAATGATAGCCGAGTTTGGCTCTTTGGATGAATAGAGGATGGTGAGTTTCCTGCTATTATATATAACCATCGGTTGGTCGAGGTTGATAGAATCGGGAGCTCCCAATAGCTTTTCGATGCTTTGCCGGGTCATTTCAAAATTCAATCCGAAGGGCAACGGACCTTTATATTGTTTCCAATCCGCGTTCCAGAGGTCGGTTATTTCATTGTATAAACCCAATTTTTTGAGGGTGTCATCATCAATTTCGAGGTGAACCCCCTTTTCGAAGCATTTATAATTCAGCGTAGTCCAATCATGATTTATGCTTCGACCCCATTTTACTTCCGACCAGTTTCCCAAGCCGGGTTCCAATGAACAGGAATTATTTCCGGCATACAGCAGGCTGAAAATATCGGGGTCGTTCCAAGATTTTCCAACTATTGATTCCAATTCTTTTGCCTTAACTTTATTATCAAACGAACAATCAGGACAGGAACTCGCCTCATATAATTCAAGGCTCATACCCATGTTCATGGCAAGTACCAGCGGGAAATCCTTGTTATCATAAACCCATATTTTATTCCCGGCATCCTCCACCGATTGGGCAAAAAGGGTATTGACTTTAATATTTTTTCCATCCAATGTAAAATCATAATTCTTGCCGTTCAACAGTTTAAAAGTATTCTCTGATTTTTCAGGAATCATTTTAGCTTCACCCTTCTTTTTGAGAGATGAATAAACGGGATTGCTCATCCGGATACTGGTGGTAGTGAGGAGCGTGGTATCTTCACTTTTAAAATAATTACAAAAACCATTGGCACAATCCGAGGCATCCTTTTTAATGGTTACGCTGCCCGAAGAACAATTATATCCCAATAAAACCCAATCGAAACTAACATCGGGCGAAATTTCTTTGATGGTGATATATAACCTGTAAAAAGCTTTTTCACGGACATATTTATACTTGAGGATGGTTCCTCTTGTGATTTTAAAATCCTGAGAAAAGATATTTTGGGTTGATAAAAAGAGAATTAGAGCAATGAGAATTTTTTTGAGATTTGACAACTTTCTAAAAGTTGTCAAATCTATTTTAGTAAAAAGGTCTTTATTCAATGTCAATATGATTTACTTTGGAGGGATAGCAATATAAACAAGTTTCGCCTTCCTGGCATCATCGCTGTTATAAAAAAGCGTCATTTTCCTATCGCCGTATGTCGCACCTTTTGCCATTCCCAAGTCATTACTTGGTTTGCCGATGAGTTTCTCAATATCCTCCCTTTTCATATCAAAAGTTATTCCTCCGGGCAACTCACCGACATATTTAGTCCAGCCATTTTCATCACCTTTCACAAAGTTATAAATCTCCATACTCCTCAAAGTATCATCAACCACCTCCATTTTTAAACCATTAATCTGGGATAGATAATGAAAGGAAACGGTTTCCTTGCCATTTGCATTTTTATATTCAGGAGTATAAAAACAGGGTTCCGAAAGTTGGTTGGTGAGATAATAAATCTGAGGGTCGAAAGAAGTTTTGCCGATGAGGGTCTGTAAATCATTCCCCTTGATATTCATTGCAGGGAGTATCTCCGACACGGAGCGAATCTCATACAATTCCATCTTAAATCCGAAATCCATTTTCAGGATAACCGGAGAATTTTTATTATCATTAATCCAGAATTTATCCTTCGTGCTGTCATCCGATTCGGTGTATAAGGTATGGATGTTCATTGGTTTTCCATCAACCATGACCGACAAATCCTTATAAGCTTTTCGGATATAATGCTTTTCAATTTGGTCAGGAGTCATCTTTACTTCGCCATTATTTTTGAGCGAGGAAAAGATATACTGACTCACCCAGATGCAACTCTGGTCGCTGAGCTTCTGATCTCCCGGGTCGAAGAGGTTATTTTGTTTATCCGCCGTTTTCCAGGCATCGGTACTCATCGAAATACTTCCCCTGATGCAAGGACTTTTCATGATTATCCAATCAAATTTCACCTGCGGGAAAACTTCTTTCAGTATCACATACATTTTATAGTTCTCGCCCTCGCTCGAAACATTATATCGAAGGCACATCCCCTTCGTGATTTTAAATTCCTGGGCAAACAGGTTTTGGGTCATTAAAATGAGCACTATATATAATAGTATGCTTTTGCCGATTTTCGCTGTATTTTTTATCATATCCTGAATTTTATTTGAGGTTACAAATATCGGAATAAATTTCTTTTGTTTATTTTAGCGGACTTAAATAATACAAACACCCATGGCAAACAAGGTACAAAAATTCGAAAAGAGGCGGTTGAGAAGTTCTTATGTTTCAACAGTGGTAAGCATTTCATTGGTTTTGTTTATGCTTGGCGCTCTTGGATTTGTTGCACTCAATGCAAAGAAAATTGCTGATTATGCCAAGGAAAGAATCCTCCTTTCGATTGTTTTGAAGGATAATCTGAAGGATGTTGATGTCGAGCAATTCAAAAAGTCCCTGGATATTTCGCCTTATGTAAAAGCTGCCGAATATGTTCCTAAAAAGCAGGCTGCCGATCGTTTGCAGAAGGAATTGGAGGGTGAGGATTTCATTGGCGTACTGGATTATAATCCGCTTCCGAATGCGATAGAATTGAATCTCCATGCCGATTATGCAAACCCCGATGGAATTGCAAAAATCAAAAAAGAACTCCTGAAAAACGATATGGTAAAAGAGGTATTCTATCAAAAATCGCTGGTTGCCTCCATGAATGAAAATCTCGAAACGATAAGTATTGTTTTAGCGGTTTTCTGCGCACTACTGTTTATCATTTCCATTGCACTCATCAATAATACCATCCGGTTGGCGCTTCATTCAAAACGATTTCTCATCAAAACCATGCAATTGGTGGGCGCAACAGGCAAGTTTATCCGCAAACCTTTTGTTCAGATGGGCATCCTGAATGGACTTTATGCCGCCATGATAGCGAGCGGATTATTGACAGGTGTGGTTTATCTAACCCAAAAAGAAATCCCCGAACTTATAGAAATTGAAGTTCAGAATGCGCTCCTTTTCGGTTCCTTGTTTGTTTTGATTTTTATTATGGGAATAATAATTTCATGGGTAAGCACCTATCTCGCCATTGAAAAATATTTGAAACTGCACTCTGACGAATTGTATTAAGCGGTTTTATCCGAAAACAATCTTGAATTCTATCAGTTTTAAGGAAAGCAATAATCCGGAAAGGGTGCCACTTTTGGGAATTGTTTGCACACTTTTGGAAAAAGACTGCATACTTTTGCGAATTGTGTGCATACTTTCCGGAAAAATGTGCAAGGTTTGGTGAAAAAGGTATCATATCTGGGTTTTAAGCAACAGTTTCTATCTCAAAAGCAATCAACAAAAAGAGAAAATGTTCATAGATTGCTCAGAATGCATGAACTCTCATTAAAAGTTCAAAAGTGACCTATTGATATTAACCATCGAATTTATGCATTTCCAATTTTATTCACCTTTATAATATATTAAACACCGCTCCGTTGGATATAATTGCCTACTTTTGACCCCCTGTAAATTCAATAATGTTTAAACAATTCCTTTTCCTGTTCGGACTTTTATCATCGCTCATCACTTTTGCTCAACCTTCAATTCAATGGCAAAAATGTTTAGGAGGAAAAGGTATTGATATTGCAAAAGCTATTATTCAAACCAATGATGGCAGCTATTTAATTGCAGGTTCTACCTCTTCCATTGATGGAAATGTGACAAAAAATCATGATTCTACAGGAAATAACTCAGATATATGGCTGGTAAAATTAGATAATAACGGCAATCTTCTTTGGCAAAAATGTATTGGAGGAACAGGTGGAGATTATGCAACTTCTTTAATCAAAACAACCGATGGAGGATATGCAATTGCAGGTTATACATGGTCAACAGATGGCGATGCAACAAGGCTTATAAATCGTTATAGTGCTGATTATTGGGTCATAAAATTCAGTAACACTGATACCATTCAATGGCAGAAGACTTATGGTGGATATAGTGATGATTTTGCATCTTCCATTTATCAGACGTCTGATGGTGGATATGTGGTCGCAGGGCTCACGGAATCGCATGATGGAGATGTTACAAAATTAAATGGGAAGTCGGATTTTTGGGTGATAAAAATAGATACTGTTGGCATACTTCAATGGCAAAAAACTTATGGTGGTTCTGGCGATGATGCAGCAAGTTCAGTTATTCAGACCCATGATGGCGGATATTTAATTGCTGGTTTCACCAACTCCCCCGATAGCGATGTTACCGGCTTGCATCTCGATTATTTTGGTGATACAACAAGTGATTATTGGGTTGTGAAAACGAATGATACCGGAGCTATCCAATGGCAGAAATGTTATGGTGGAGGATTCACGGATAATGCAAATCAGGTAATTCAAACCAATGATGGAGGCTATGCCGTTGCTGGGTTTTCAGACTACGGACCCGATTCAAACGGGTATTATAAATACTATGATTATTGGATTCTTAAGATTGATACCGGAGGAAATATTCAATGGCAGAATCGTTATGGCGGGAGTGATAATGATATGGCTTATTCTATCCTGCAAACCCATGATGGTGGATATATTATTTCTGGTTCTGCAATATCTGATAGCGAACAAGTCGCAGGAAATCATGGCAGGAATGATTATTGGATTCTGAAAACTGATGCCACTGGTAAAATGCTTTCAGGAAGATGTTTTGGCGGCTCTTATGATGATATTCCATACTCAATTATTGAAACCAATGATGGCGGATTTGCAGCTGTCGGAAGCACCCAGTCCGGTGATGGAAATGTTAAAGGTTTTCATGATTCATGTTCTTATAATATTGTATTATCCGAAACTATGTGCAACCCCGATTTCTGGATTATTAAATTAAATCCCTTTCCTGCCTTGGATGAATCGCAAAACATTCAATCTTCCTTGGTTTATCTCTATCCGAATCCCCTCGAAAAACAGGGAACTTTTGTTATTAACACTGATGTAAAAGATAAAAATGCAACCATAAATATTTATGATGTATTAGGTCAGCAAGTAAGGAGTCTTCCTCTGATTGATAATGCAAATTACGTAGTTTTTAATCGTACCGAATTAACAAATGGCGTTTATTTTTACCAACTGTTTTTTAATGGAATTCCAACTCCCACAAGAGGAAAGTTTGTAATTTATTAAGCCTGAAAAATCTTTGCTGATTTATATCATTGTTTTAACCCTTTTTTATTTTTACTTTTGCACGATTAAATTAAAAACATAAATAATATGAAAGTAACAGTAGTAGGTGCAGGGAATGTCGGGGCAACCTGTGCCAATGTAATTGCCCATAAGGAACTGGTTAATGAACTGGTTCTGATTGATATAAAAGAAGGTATCGCTGAAGGAAAGTCATTGGATATATGGCAGACTTCTCCCATCAATCTCTTTGATACCCGTGTCATAGGTTCTACAAATGATTACGGAAAAACTGCTGGTTCAGATGTAGTTGTAATCACCTCAGGACTTCCGAGAAAACCAGGGATGAGTCGCGATGATTTAATTGCTACCAATGCAGGAATCGTTAAATCTGTTACTGAAAATATTATTAAACATTCTCCAAATGCAATTATAATAGTTGTATCAAATCCTTTAGATGTAATGACTTATTGTGCTTATAAGACAGCTAATATTAGTTCTCATAAAGTGTTTGGAATGGCTGGTATTTTAGATACCGCTCGTTACCGTGCTTTCCTTGCCGAGGCTTTGAATTGTTCTCCAAAAGATATTCAAGCGGTATTGATGGGAGGGCATGGAGATACAATGGTTCCGCTTCCACGATACACTACTGTTGCAGGTATTCCTGTCACCGAATTAATTGATAAAGCTAAGTTGGATGCCATAGTTGATAGAACTAAAAAAGGTGGAGGTGAATTGGTTAATCTGATGGGAACATCGGCATGGTATGCTCCCGGTGCTGCCGCTGCTCAAATGGTTGAAGCTATTGTGAGAGATCAGAAACGTATCTTCCCGGTTTGCGCATTATTAAATGGAGAATACGGTTTGAAGAATATCTATCTAGGCACTCCTGTTAAATTAGGAAAGAATGGAATTGAACAGATAATAGAATTGAAATTAACTGCCGATGAACAGGCTTTAGTTGATGATTCTGCTAAGCATGTCAAGGAAGTAATGGATATTTTAGATAATATGAAAACAGTTACTGCCTGATAATAATCTGATAATCCTTAATAAGAATTTAGAGCATCTTGTTATAAGATGCTCTTTTTATTTAAACAAAATAACATGAAAAAAATAATCATCCCAATCAACTTCCTCGACCTCGATCAAGGTGGTTTTCATCTCTTGGTTAAAGCAAAAATTAATGGAAAAACAGCACGTCTTGTTTTAGATACAGGAGCATCAAAAACAGTCTTCGATAAAACAAGATATGAAAGGTTTGTTAAGAATGCCGAAATGCATAAGAATGCAGAAACGTCTGCCGGATTAGGAACTAATCAAATGGAAACGCATACTGTTTTTGTTGATAAGCTTAAGTTTGGTAATTTAATAATTGAAAATTATGAAGGAATAATCATGGATCTATCGCATGTAAATGAAGCCTATAGTGGAAGAGGTGAGCGACAGATTGATGGCGTTTTAGGCAGTGATATTCTATATACTTATAATGCCATAATAGATTATAAATCCGAAGAACTAACTCTTTTCTTTTGATTATTTATTTGATTCAGGATAGATTTTCATCTCGGAATATCTCCATATTTTATAGAATATAAATCCCAATAAAGACCCGATAATCATCCCGCAAATTACATCTCCGGGATAATGAACTCCCAGGTATATCCTGCTATATGAAACCAATATGGGGTAAGATAATACCACATAGTTCAACCATTTGAATCTCTTTCCGATTAATAATATTACAAATACAGCAAGTGCAAAACTATTGGATGCATGCGATGAAGGAAACCCATATTTCCCTCCCTCATAATTATCAACTAAATGCACCTGACCCGCTAAAGTTACTTCATGTGAAGGTCGTGGTCGTTCAACAATGTTTTTTATTAATCCCGACGTTAGCTGATCACTGCCTGCAATCAAAGCAACCGCTAAGATTAATATAACCACAGCTTTATTCCCATATTCCTTATAAATAAAGAATAATAACAAAACGTATAATGGAATCCAGATAAACTTATTACTCGCCCAATACATTATAAAATCAAAAAAATCATTGTGCTTTCCATTCAGGAAAAGAAACAATGAAGTATCAATAGAGTTAAGCGTTTCGATGCGTATTAAGGTTTATTAAGTTCTTTCCAGAGCAGGTCTTTCAACTTATCCAATCCTTTATTAGCAATAGAAGAAATGAAAACAGATGGCACACCTTTCGGCACTTCCTTTTTCATCTCTTTTAATAATTCATCATCCAGTAAATCTGCTTTCGTAATTGCCAATACCCTTGCCTTATCAAGCAGTTCAGGATTATATAACTTTAATTCTTTCAATAATATTTTATATTCCTTCTTAATGTCTTTACTATCAGCAGAAATCATAAACAACAATACTGAGTTCCGTTCAATATGTCGTAGAAATCTTGTTCCTAAACCTTTTCCTGCATGTGCCCCTTCAATTATTCCTGGAATATCAGCCATCACAAAAGATTTATCGTCATGATACGATACTATCCCTAAATTAGGAACCAAAGTAGTGAATGCATAATCAGCAATCTCTGGTTTTGCAGCAGATACAACCGATAACAAAGTAGACTTCCCCGCATTCGGAAACCCAACCAATCCAACATCAGCAAGTAATTTCAGTTCCAATATCTTCCATTCCTCCTTTGATGGTTCTCCCGGCTGCGCATATCTTGGTGATTGATTGGTAGAGGATTTATAATGATGATTTCCCTGTCCTCCTCGTCCTCCTTTCAACAAAATTTCCTCCTGTCCGTCATGAGATATCTCAAACAAAAACTCTCCTGTTTCAAAATCCTTTGCAATAGTTCCAATAGGAACATCTAAGTATTCATCTTTACCCTGAGCACCAGTCTTTAAAGTACTTTCACCTCTTTCACCGGGAGCTGCAAGAACATGCTTCCGATATTTCAGATGCAACAATGTCCAGAGCTGTTTATTTCCTCGAACAATAATATGTCCTGCCCTGCCTCCATCTCCACCATCAGGACCACCTTTTGCAGTGAGTTTATCCCTATGAAAATGAACAGCACCCGGTCCTCCGGCACCCGTCCGACAACATATCTTTACATAATCAACAAAATTCGAGGAAGCCATTTATATGTGTACAGTTAATATTAATTTATTTCGCTTCTATCTTTTCACACAAACTCCCAAATATCTCCTCAATACTCCCAACCCCCTTCACAGAAAAAAACTTCTCCTGTTTAGCATAATAATCCTTCAAAGGAGCTGTCTTCTTATTATATTCCGAAATCCGATTAGCAATAATAGTAGTATCAGCATCATCACTTCGTCCCGAAAGTTTCCCTCTGTTCAGCAATCTTTTTATCAGTTCATCATCATCAACTTCAAGTGCAAGCATCATGGAGATGGATGTATTTTTATCAACTAATAATTTATCCAAAGCCTCTGCCTGTGCCGTCGTTCGGGGGAATCCATCAAAAATAAATCCATTTGCATCCTTGTTAGCATCCAGTTTAGATGATATCATTCCTATAACTATTTCATCAGGAACAAGGCTCCCTGCATCCATCAGCTTCTTCGCCTCCAATCCCAATTGCGTTGCTACGGCAACTTCGCCCCTCAGGATATCTCCAGTAGACAGATGCACCAGCGAATATTTCTTTATCAACAAATCAGATTGAGTCCCTTTTCCCGCTCCCGGCGGTCCGAATAATACTATGTTCAACATTTTTTATTTATTATTTATTGATTTTTATTTCCCTATATAAGTCATTCAAGTTTCTTCCTATTCCATTATAATCAAGTCCATAACCCACCAAAAAATCATCCGAAACCTCAAACCCTTTATACGCAATATCTATCACATATTTCAACGATTCCGGCTTCACCAGCATCGTTGCCCAATGAACCGATTCAGGATGAAATTTATTTATTTCATTCGTAAGAAAAGTTGCTGTTTTACCCGAATCTATGATATCCTCAACAAAAACAACAGTCTTTCCTTTTACACTATCATCCAAGCCCAAAATAGTTTTTACATCACCCGAAGAAGTGGTTCCGGCATAAGAAGAAACCCGCACAAAACTCAACTCACATTCAATCGTAAGATGTTTAAATACATCAGCACAAAAAAGAAATGCACCATTCAATACACCAATAAACAAAGGGTTCTTACCCGCCATATCTTCATTTATTTTATCAGCAATCTCCACCACTCTTTTCTGAATATCATCATTCGAAATATACAACTCAAACCGCTTTTCATGCAGTTTAATTATCTTCGTATTAACACTTGTTTCCTCGTTCATATATTTCTCTTCGATTAATCGTGCGAAGATACCAAATTAAAAGCGGTTATTCATTGATTGTTCCCCCGGATACCCTCAATAATTATTATTTTAAGAAACAGTACTTTCCCACTCGCTGGAAAATTCAGTCCCGCTATCACCATTTTTCCTGCACAAAGTTCAATTCATAAAATTATACTACATTTCATGCAGGAAAAAATGGTATCTATCGGGGTTAGTCTCAAAGGTCCATCTCTCCGAATTCATTTCACCGCAATCAATCCCAGCTACCTTGTGTAATCAATCTTTTTACTGCAAAATAATCCCTGCATTTCTGCAGAACATTCTTTTAAATCTCAAACTACCTTATGCTGAAAAATTGAATACAGGTATCATGTGTTCAAATGCCCGCAATTGAGTTAATACCTTAAAGTTTGATTAATTTATTTCTCCTGAAACTACTAATCATCCAACCCCTTCCCATCAAGAATTTGCGGCATACTTTTTACAACCCTCGCCTCCCGTGTCTTTGATTGTTTGGGCTGAGAGAAATAAAAAATATATACCCTTTGCCGTCCCGGAGTCAATGCCTTAAAAGCTTTTTTCAAAGCAGCATTTTCATCCAATTTATTTTGAAACTCTTCAGGGATTTTGAATTCTGAAGTCTTTTTTAAAGGCACTTTCAGCCCCGCTTTTTCTACTTCAACGGCTTCCTTAATATAGGCTTTCAATGTATGTTCCATCTTCTCTATTTGTTTAACATTGGTGAACCGAATTTGTCGCGCTGCCTGCACACTCTCCGTTTGTTGAATCAGAATACCATCCGTATCATTTAACAACACCCCCTTGAAAAACAAAAGCGCACAGTATTCTTTAAACACATGTATCAAAACGATGTTACTTTTCTCAAACGTATAACAAGGACAGCCCCACTTCAATTCTTCAGTCAGCTCACAGTCAAGAACTATCTCTCTCAATTTCTCTATTTCTGCCTGCCACTTTTGGGCTTTATTAAAATACCAATCAACCTTTGGATTCATTCTTTTTTATTTATAGTTTCCAGAACTACTTTCAGTTATTTCCCCTGAAAGCTATAGTTCAAATATTTCATTTTAATCACCCCACAAAAGTAATAATTTTATTCCCGACAATCAAAAAAACAAATTTCCATTATCATTTAAAATCCCATAATTTCGTGTGATTCTTGCGGATTGAAATACGATTCTTGCGATACGAAATTCGATTCTCCACGATTTTTTAACACTTTTGTTAATGCGAGCGATTTAAGGGGTTATTTATTTTAGGGTGTTGGGGAGTAGGTTGGAGAAATAATAATGCTTGGATTGGATTACTAGGGGGCTTTATGGAGATCTTGTGTTTTTAGCCTCACCCCTGACTCCTCTCCAAAAGAGAGGGGAAAAATGAGTTGCACAGAGAAATATGGGAATATTAATCACTACTATTCGAAACCTTAAGAATTAACAAAAGTATATTGAAAACATAATATTATTAGGCGTTTTCGGACTGTCTTAAAGTCATAATTTTGAATATATGACAGTAAAAGAACTTTTCAATTAATTCCTGACGAAATACTGGGTGCCTTAGCTGCTGAAACTAAAGTAGATTATCAGGTTAAGAAACTACATGGGAGTTCCATGTTTAAATTATTCATGTTTGCATTACTTCAGAGCACTAAACCCAGTTTGCGAATCATGGAAAACTTGTTTGAATCCATGCAATTCAGAATGGTTACCGGGATTGAAAATGACAGCACTAAATTTAATTCTATCAGTGACCGTTTAGCGACCATTAACCATGTTTATTTTGAAAAGATTTTCTATTTTGTTTTTCATACATTTAATAAACTTTTCAAGGAAGAGAAAGCCCTCCAGATATATGACAGTACGATGATAGCCATGAGATCGGAAGAGCGTCGTGTAGGGAAAGAGTGTAGA
>OCZT010000679.1_pt1 | contig 34208 bp, 38 predicted proteins | sample 1539031 | NCBI WGS metagenome assembly OCZT01 (sample SAMEA3539308, study PRJEB22396) | soil metagenome | biome: tundra; feature: field; material: soil | place: USA | collected 2010-05 | depth 0.15 m | reverse complement strand
GATGGTCAGGTCGTTTTGTTTCTACAAAACTAACAGGATGAACAATTGTATCTCGTTGTTCCTGGTAAGCCATTGTAATGCCTTCCGATCTATTTACCATGATGAGTCTACTAACACCTAATCCTTTATCAGTGTTCACCTTAGGTAGTCTATAGTCATTGTTCTCAGCTGAAACAATCATTTCAGAATAGAGAATAATTTCAAGGACTGCTAAGTTGATATTAAGTTTGTTATTAACTGTTTCATACAAATCAATTAATGTAGCAGCTGGGCTAGATGATTTACCGCGATCTAACATTTCAGATACACTAGACTCAATGATGTCAGCAATACTCTTACTGTGCTGCGCCATATTAAAGTGTTTGAACGGCAACGTAAGGAATGGTCGGTTATACTTCCACTCACTTAAGTTAATCACATAACAATTTTTATTAGTAGCTGAGATATGATCAGTCCATCTACGCTCTTTAATAAAGTTTAAGAAGTCATATGTAAAACTAGCCATCTGACCATTTACCATTACACTGACTGGAATAAACTCTTGTTGTCCATGAGTCTCAACCATGAAACTTAAAGCCTCAATCTCAGATACTCGTGATAGATTCAAATCTTCAACTTGTTTTACCAAGTCAATATCAGTTAAACCTAACACAGATTGAGAGTCAACAACAATGGATACATTCTCACTCTTTAATCTATCATTGATGTAGAATGAAATGTTATCTGGCCCAGCTTTAATGTACTTCTTAACCTCAGCGCTAAGAACAATGTTTTCCATTGTGGAACTACTATCCAAATGCTTGGTTGACAACACACTCTGTGAAGATTGTTGTGTCATTGATGCAGCACAGTCTTGTCCAATAACAGTATTATCTGGTACTGAGTAAGATAACTCACCAAAGCATACAGCACATACACCATGTGGATCAGGATGCTGACATCCAGCAATCACTGAGCGCATTTTAATTGTCTTACCAACTAAATGTGTATCACTAGCCCTAACTGCTCGTAACTGCTTTGTTTGTTCATCCAGATAGTATTTACCTTCAATGTGCTGCAAGTCTCCTTTATACGAAACCTTACCATTGATCATTTCTTTACCACGTACTTTAAACATGATATATTCTTTACTACCACAATCTACGTGATGAATAGTTTTAACCTCTTGACCTACCAATTGCACACGTCTAGCAAAATACTCTGCACTAGGCAACAAGTCTTTACTGAAATATGAACTCTTAGCAGCTGATCGAGATTCTAGCATTGCATCATGCAAACTACGAATACCTGAGGCAAACCCACGCAGAATAGGATTTGTAAAGATAACTGAATCAATGTCAGTCAGATATCCACGAGGACCCACGCATTGCATTACTTGATTCTCATTTGCCAGACCAGATTGTAATGCTCTAGCAATTGGATTGTTAATAAACTTTGTTTTATCACGCAGTAATGCAGTTAGTCCTTTGTAGGTAGCAGCAATAGATTGATTGTTAGGTTCAATCTTATCTAGGATAGCACTGACTTCTGGATTAGTCATGAACGTTGTAAAGTCTGTAATATCAATAGATACTACATATTCACCTAAACGCATGGTTAATTCATTATAAATCAGATTCGTAATTTCATACAAACGTCGAGCCAAATGATCACGAATGTTTGGATTTTCACGCAGATATACTTTATGTACATCCCAAACAACAGACTCCAATAACTTCAAATGTGTACTTGAAGATAACAAGTTACCTTTTAATATACTCTGGACATGGTGTCTCATTAAAACCGGAGTCTTTGGAAACTCACGGTGTAAATCCCAAACATAGGACGAGTATTGTGTTTCTTTTGAATTCGTAGTTAATTCACCATCATCAAAAACGACGATGAAATTTCCACTAAGAATACTCCACAATTCATCAGTTGAATGTTTCAACAAATTACGTACTGGTATTTTTAACATTAAACAGTTTCTTTCGAATATTTAAATTTCCAACCACCACAATAAGCAATATGATTCACGAGTTGTAATGGTTTAGCATTACCTAAGCTAATAAGTTTTCTATCCACAGCTACATCAATGTTACTTGGATTATCCGCTTTAAGAATATTCCAGACAATATGTTTATGTGTGAACGGATTGTTATTACGATCCATGATCTCTGCAACTGCCAATGGACCAGCATATGACACAAAGATACGTCCTTCAGTTTCACCGTTTACACGAACAGGTTGATTACGAATTGGTAATGCATTCCTATCTGCTTTAGTGATCTGAGATAAAATACCAAAGTGTTGCAGTCTAGCTGAACTCACAGCAGCCAAGTCATCACCAATCTTTTCCAATAACATAATGTAAGTACTTGCGATACGTACATTCTTCTTGGTCTTTATAATACCTTTTTCAGTTTTGTAATCGCCAGGACCATAGGTTGGTTTATAGTATTTTTCTAATTGAGTAACTAGATCAACTCCTTCTGGATCATTATCGGTTGGATAGTAAACATAAATACCATCTTTGATAATAGCTTGGAAATGTTTTACCAATGTATCTTGATCGCATGTTTTATATAACTGGTACATCTTTGGTGATACGATGTTATAAAAACCTAGCAAATATTTACAAACCTTATCGAACAATTCTTTATCAGCAACAACCCTTTCTGGTTTAATGTGTATATCTGCTGGTGGGATACCAAATGAGAGTTTGATATTCTTTACCACATCACGAGCAGCAGCATTAATATATGGTTCATATAAGCCACCAAGATTCATACGAGAAATCTTAGAGTTAGCATCAACCACTAAGTCAGCACGATTACCTGCTTCATCATAAGGCATGTCCTCAGGTGGCACAACACGAACAATAACACCTTTACCACCATGTGTATCAGTTTGCTTGAAACCAATAGTAGGTACAATGTTATATTCAATTGTAAACTCGATACGATAATCATCAATAGGTGATTTCCTAAAAATCTTTTGGATCTTATTAGGCTCGGTATTACCTGGCTTTACGCCAACGATTGACATAGCTTCAATCACTAATCTATGAAATTCAGGTGTAAGCGTTAATGCTGCACCACGTTCACGTTCTAGTCTGCGCCATTCATTAATGATCTCAGTATAGAAATACTTCCTACCTGAATCATACTTACGAATGGAACTGTCCATTCCAACTGGAGTAGGAGATTGTGGTGAATCATCGTGATACACTTTGATATCAATAATTCTACCACCAGCTTTTGTATAAATAGCTCTATCAAAAATATGATCTGGTTCCATGAGATCCAAGATACTTTGATTTACTGGTGCTAGATCTTTATCAAATTCTCTAAGCATCATTAACAAACCATCATCTCTGATATATTCACCAATGTCTGGGAATGATTTGAAGTTATCTTTATCACCATACAAATTCAATGGGAATCTATTAGAACCGAATTCAATAATACGTGTCTCGTATGTTTTGAATTCAAACTTATCAAGAACATCCTTTGATATCATGAAACCATCCTCAGATACACTGGGATGTGACATCATGGCTACATTCATTTCACGGCCATATGCATAACCGCCATCGTTTGTGACTGATGGAGAATCTGCAAAGATTGTTCCAGCTGGAATAAATGTACCAGGAACCAATGAATTAACGGCAGGTTTGAATTTATACTCAAATCCAAAGTGTTGGTGATGACTACAGTAGAGTGGTATCGAGATAACTCCTACTTCTTTAGTCTTTTCATTTTCGTAAATCACCACAGTTTGTGGATTAATTTCAATTGAATCCATTCCAATGTTCTGGCGATATCGTTGTATTGTTTTTATGATATGACCGTCTACTGGCATTTTAATTGAAAAGGTATACTTACCAAACTCGGCTTCCATCCCAGTTTGAATGCGGCGTTCAGTTGCATCTTTAATTACAAGTCGCTGCCCAATATGCGAACTGAACATTTGTATACGAGACGATGAGTCGAATCCAGGAAATGGATTTAAACCACACACACTTAGAAATTCCCTCTTTAATTCATTTTTTTGATAAGCCATAAATACCTTTCATGTTGTGTTAACTAAACTAACTCAGTATAGTAATATGTGACTGTAAAGATTTTAAAAGAAAGTAAATAATGCAAATTGATAATTTAATGATCAGCGGTGGTGCTACTATTTATTATGAGACTAGTTTCAGAATAGTACTAGAAGACCATCTTACTTATTTTAGGAATGATCCTAAGACTAGACAATTAACTATTGCTTCTAAGGATGCTTATAAATATGTTGGGGATTTGTTTGGTTTATTACAAAAAAATAATATTGCACCTGAATATCATTGGTTGATTATGCGACTGAATAACTTTACTGCACCAACTGACAATGATGATACTTTACAATTTCTTTATATACCGGACTTTAGTTATGTAGAACGTTTAAGAAACGTAAATAACATTAGTCCAGCAATTGAATACTAAAAAAAGAATAAGTGAACTAGTGGTAGAGGGGATATCCCCTCTACCACTATGACGTTTACTTAAACTTTTTAAACTCGGTTATTACCAAATTGATTACCGTAGGCATTAACAGGTTGTGAACTACCGTAAGAATTGGCAGGTTGGCCAAGTCGTGTAGGTTGATTATACTGCGGCACTTGATTTCCGTACTGATTAAATCCACCCACTTGAGGTAATGAATTCCAATCTAATCCTTTCGATGTATGCTTCAATGCTGGTGCTTGTACCTGTGGCTGCATATTGAATTGCGGCTGTTGCTGGAATGGGTGCTGCGGCTGTTGCTGATAAGTAGGTAATGGGATATGCGGCATTTGCAATGGAACAGGTTGAGCTGTTTGTTGTTGCGATGATGCTACAGAATCTTGCTTACCTTCATTACCAAGCTGCATCGGAATCTGTCTAATCTCCGGTGCCAACTCATCCAGGTTGATAAAAGCATCAGTCCATTTATCATCAAAACGCAAATCGTCTGATGCATCAATGAACTTGCTATACAGTTCCAGAATATCATTGAACCTACTAGCAATACCCATGACTGTCTTCATGAGCGATTCCATGATAGGCGCCAACTGCGAATCACTACCAACATTAAAAGTACCAAGTACCTGCAAGTTAGGCAACATGTATTCGCACAAACTGATATATGAATTGATATCTTTCTTACGAAGTTTAACTCCGAAGATTACTTCTGAGCCTTTCTTCAGTTCTTCATACATCGGGAATGTAGCAATACCAGCACGTGAGAACTTATGAGTACCTACCAAACCACCTTTCTTCATGTATATATTCACAAAGGCACGCTCAGGATCTTCATTCACAGCTGCAATCATAACCTTGACAAAGTTATTAACTGTTGTTTCATCTGCTTCAGTTAAGATGTTAAGGATTTCAGTTTGATCCGGTGGTGACAATAAACGATGATTCTCAACAGATGCCGCAATGTTCAATAGATTCTGAGCAATTGCACCAAAGGTATAATTGAGTCGAATATTGATCGTCTTACGAAGACGCTTTGCTACTTCTGATTCACCACGCAGAATACTTTCACGCAGTGGGTGAAAGATAATCTTATTTGATACAGCAGCATCGCTAAGATTATTTGGAGTAGGAAGTGCCAAACGCTTGCCTTCAATCAGAACTGGTGCAGAATCACGATTCAGTGATACACTCACCAAGCCGCTTTCATCGGCCTTCATCCCGCCAACGTTCAGGATACTTTTATAAATTTCAATTAAATCCATTTTATTTCTTTCTAAATTAAACTAAACCTGATGATGGTAAACCACCCATTCGTTTACTATTTGTTACATCTCGTACACTTGTAATCAAATTACTAAAGTCATTAGTGATATTTTGAACTGTATCAATGTTGTTTGTGATAACAGGTGCAAATAATGCATCACAGAAACTAGGTGTAACATAATCAATTAATGGACCAGAACCTACTGCAATTGATATCCATGTCTCACCTAAAAGATCAACCCTCATTTCTAAGGCATAACTATCTTGCCCACCAAACGTAATGTCTTTAATGACTTGTGTTTCTAATCGATTAATAAACATGTTAAAGTGATTAGTCATGTCCATATTCGTAAAAGATTCACCATTTACGATAGTAGTAACATTTACTCCACCAACTGTATGATTTGTTGATTTGAATGCTATACGTTTAATCATGAGATCCAACATGATCGAAGGTACAGCCTGAGATAATACAGTAGCTGATACTGTATTTCTATCGCCACCATGCCAGTGTTGTGTCATGCCGGTGACGTGCGTTTGCATTCCAAGTTGTTGTGTTTGACCTTGAACTGACAACATAGCTACATTATCCGCATTTGGATCAATAGCTAATAGATCACGATATGTAAAGTGATTAGTTAACCCACCTTCGGTTACACTCATCAATGTACGAATAAAAGGATCAGCAGCTGCTACTTCATCCATAATAAGATTACGTGACTCTTCAAGTACCTTCTCTTCATTTTGTCCAAACTTATGATACTCTGAAGCCTTACAGTAACTATCAATAATGTTTGCTGCATATGTGCCAGCTAAGCCATGTGCTCGACTAGACATTGTTGCTTCATTACGTAGTGTCGATGATCCATCGTATACTATCCCAGTATTTTGATCAAATACTCCAGGTAAATGAGAGGTGGCAATATTCTTATAAATGTCTTGTGGGCGCAATAGTCGAGTTTGTCCTGGTTGATAAGCGTTATCCCAATGGTTGTTATATAACACGTGAGAGTTATTAACTACGTTTTCGTAAACATGCGAACCAAACGGTGTTTGTTGTGTTACCTTTCGTGTATAAACAACTGAATTAATATAGAAAACCATATCAGGAGCAACAGCACCAGAATGTGCTACACCCATGAAGTTACTATATCCTTGTATATATGCTGTATTACTTCCACCGGTACTAAAGAAACATTCTATTTCCATTAGGAAACGAATACGTCTCTCATTCCACCCACCTACAATCCCAACATTACTCTCAGGATTTGCTTGTGGTGTAATAAACATTCCAGCAATACCACTTAATGCAGCTGCATTAAATCCAAAGCCAGTACTATTTTGGTTAACACGATCAGCAATAATACCCATTACAGTACCATCTACATTGGTGTTATAAGGTCGTAAGTATTGGTCATTATAAGTACCTGTCTCAATCATGACCAATTTAATTACACGCACGTTTGATACTCGACGATTTCCAAATGAAGCCATTTATTTTCTTCCTTAGTTAAAGATTATATAAAGTTATTGTTTCCAAGATCTCTTGGCTAGTTCAAGCACTAGAGTAGCTACTTTAACTTTAATGTCATGCGGTATTTGAATCCACCTATGCGTAGATTTATAATACACTGGATCAATAGTTGGACGCCAAACATTAAGAGCTATCATGTCGGTTACACGATCAATTGATACAATTGCTTGATTGGTTGGTTTCAACATCTTTTGTTTACTAGCTGATCGTTTATAAAACGGATAGTAAATATTTAGTTCATCTGTAATTTCCTTGGGAATTCTAGCTCGTGATTCACTAGAAGATACACTGAAAGATTCTTTATCACTGACTTCTATGGCAGATATAACTGCCGCTAAGAAATGATGTTCTCTATGAATAAGAACAGCTTGTGCCAAAGCAATCGCTTTAACAACAGTTCCTTTGCTAACATATAGTAGACACTTGGCAGGCATTACTGGTTTCAATACCCACTGCGTGATTACGATTTGCTGCATGCAAATGAACACTTCATTTAACTTAGCTGTAGTCTTTAATGCATTGTGCAATAAAGCCATATCCATCGTTGGTGCTAATCTACGAGCTAATGTCTCAATATCACTAAAGATAAATTCCATAGCAACAATATCACCAGCAGATAATTCTTGCTTGATTTTATATTGTTCAAGTTTTGATAAGTTATTACTATCAGTATCACCTTCCTTCATAAAAGGTTTAGGGTTTACAATAGAGGCGTAATTATTCTCAGGACCATTTACCTTGTGACTAACATATTTGTGCAATAATGCAACTAAATGTGCCTTTGGTTCTAGTCCACGAATATCACCAGTACAAAGTCTTCTAACCAATACAAGACCAGTTAGCCAGATTGGAAATTCTTCACTACTGATACCGCTAATGATAGCTGTATGTTTAGCTTTATCTTGTCCTAATGAATTCTCAATGTAAGTACCTAACTTAAGCATTGGATCTGAATACATTAGTTTACTTCTGCATAACAAGTTATATGCAAAATATTCTTTATGTGCTGTGCCAGATTCTTTCTTAGTACGTGCTAGAAATTCACCCCAAACAGGAACAACAGATCTAAGAATAAGAGACAAAACCCTAATGTCATAAAACTCATGCAAAAGATAAGTTTGTTCCCTGGTAGTAGTTCTTTCTTCATTGATAACATAAGCTTCCTTAAACACCCCGTGTGGGGTATTCACATTTGGGTGAATACTAATCCAAGTACGAATCCTATCAAAGTCATGATAGTCAACTAACTCAGCTACCAGTGGATATAATCCAAGTGATATGTTATTGTTTTCCCAATTGTTAACGAAAACTTCGTTTATCTTTTTATATAACCCGAAGATATATTCCTGTTCATGTGCTAACAATTTAGCCCAGTAATCATTAATATGTTCAAAGACATCAAACTTCTCGAATCTCTTTTTATCAAAAGAACTGATATCAAAGATTAGGTTCTCCTCGTTGTGTGATACAATTAGTTCTAGCTTTGCTAAAATACCATCTATACCAGTGACAGTTATTCTCATTGTGATCCTTATTAAAAACATAAACCAATTAACTCAGTATAGTAATATGTGACTGAAATAATCTTTAATTACTATATGGGAATCACAGTAGTGCATAACAGGATTAACTGTTATGCACTACTGTTTTTATTAATGTTTTTATTTAGAACGGAATATCGCCAGAGGATCCTTGAGGTGCTCCCTTGTTATAATTACTATTGTTATTATAACCGCCATTACCACCACCATTACCACGACCTTGGTATCCACCGCCATTTTGTTGTTTCGGTACGATGTCTGCATATTCTTCAACCATAACGTTTGCTGTTAAATTGCTTAGCATATTAACATAACCCAAAGCAAATAGATTAGACATTTCTTCTTTGGATAAAGGAGTGCCATCACCATGATACAAATTGTAACTAGTATTATTACTAAATACAAACTTGATCTTAGGACGATTAGGAGCGATCACAGAAATCCATACCGAACCATCATTGTCTTTACCAACCCAGACTTCTTGTGTTACCACTGGAGCTTCTGAGCGTTTGCCACCAAAGAAAGTAAAATTCAATAGATCAATTTTAAGTTTCTTATCTGGCGGGCCAGCAATAATCTTCTTACAGATTTCAAGAAATGTATAAAATACAGGACCATCGAGATTTGCTTTAATTGCACCGTAACCGTTGCGTTCACCACTGTCTTCTGGATCACCAGTGTAAACAGTCAAACGAGGATTATTAGAATACACACCCCAAACTAATGATGAGTTTTTGCCTGGCGCTGTAGGGCAAGGTGTCGAGAGTTTAAGCTTGTTATTATCAAGCGCATTCTTTTTTCTTTGAGGCGGTGTAAAATCGGCCATGTTGTTTCCTTAAATAAAGGGGTGTTGTGATGTTTCTCAAATTATAGCTGTTGTATGTAAAATTATCCCTGCAGCAAGATTGTTTTAATAATCTCTCTAGCGTAATGATTTTTCATATCGTTAAGATGATGCTTTACTTTTTCTAAAGTAGTAACTTGACTAAAGTTATGTTGTCTAGCCATATCAACTATTTCTTTACGAAGCTTTAAATCCAATGGCCTGAAATGCATAGCATCGCCAAAAATCATTAAAAAACCTTTTAGAAATGGAATCATGTCTAGTTCATTACCATTATACATTTTAGTATAAAAATGAAACTTATCTTTGATTATACCCGTATGTGATTCTATTAAATCCATACGGTTAAATTCATGTGCATTTGTTAAATCGTAAGCATAATGAGATAATAACAAAACATTAGTTGAATGTTTAGTTGGTTTAATATTGTTATTAAACTTTTTATACGTTGGATCTTTTGGATCGAGTTGACTAAAGATTTTAGTTAATGCTTGATTATGAATTACCCTGTTCATTTTTTGTAATTCAGTATTATCCATTCTCAAAGCAACTAATGGTTTAGCTGTCATACTTACAATTCTATTATATTCACATGCATAAAAGACAGGTTTAATAATACCTTGTCCTTCATTTTTCCACAGTGATATAATAAAATCTATTTCTTCTAATACAGCATTAGCTATTTCATCAGTAGAAACACTCTTCTCTATTTCTTTTGGTAAAGATCCTAACAAGTTACGAATCAATGTGCTTACATTAATCCACATTTCATTATATTTTGTTAGGTCTGGTTGTGGTGGTACTATTCTCTCAGTGTCATATGCTGGTGCTGTAGTAGGCAGCAATGTCTCGAACACATAACCTGTTGCAATACTTAAAGGGTATGCTGATATTGTCCTACTAGTCAAGTGAGTATTAGGCATGAACTATCTCCTGTAAATGTATTAAAGCACACTTTACTTGTTCTTCATTGAACTTCAAAGATGCTTTCTCTAATACCAGTTGTATGATATTATCTTTATTAATAATTAATTGTTCGAAGTCTTCTGTGGTTTCATCAGACACTTCTTCAACTATTTCTACTCTAGCTAATTTAGACCATGTAATAGTTGGACCTATCTTAACTAGTTCAACCATGTTTGTAAATATAGGATTATCATTATCAGCTTCAATTCTGACATATGCATTATCACTTAGATACTTAATTTCTTTTGTAATATGTTCTAGAGTTTCTTCTAGTGACATGTTACAGCAGTTAACTGTTTTATATTCTTTAGCTAACTTATTCTCTATTAGAAAAACTTCCTTAGAGTCTAGTGTTATAATAGCACGAATATAACCTTTTGGTTCTTCTTCACCATGTGCTAATCTATCAAAAGATCCAGGAGCAATAATGTTTTCTAATTTAGAATGTTTGTGGATATGCCCAATGAAAGTAAAGTATTTTACTAACCTAATATATTCGCTACTATCGTGACGAGGTATCTTCTTGATGTGACTAGGTAATTGAAAGTCAAAGTTACCATGCATTACACAGAAATCTACCTGTGATAAACCTTTAGAATATATTAGTTCTTTAACTTGCTCTAAAGTTTCATTTGTGGAATTTTCCCATTCATCAGGTATATAAAGAATATTGGTATCAAATTTTTTAATATATTCAATACTAAGTTCATTTACATATTTGATATCCCCACTGAACTTCATACCACAAGCTAAGTCAATGAACATCTTTGACTGACCCCAATCATGAGATGGCGTACCTTCTAATATTCTAATGACAATATTTTCTCTTTCACAATAATGCAATAATTGAAAAATCCACAGCATTACTTCAGTTATATCATCGTGAGCTAGATCTACCAATCTATCAAATACATCGCCTGAGAATATTAACAAGTCAGGTATCTCATGTTCTGACCAAGACATAGATTCTTTTAATGCTTTTAAAATATCTGTAGTTTTATTTCTCTTATTGAATAAATGAATATCACTAAATACTACGATGTTTAAATTGTCAATCATTTACTTTACCTATATTAATTTTTAATATTTGTTGGTTAATAGAGATTCTCTCATAATGTAAAGTTATACATCTTTTACGCAGTATTAATATATCTGGATGATCTTTATCTTCTTCCTGTAATAGAGCAATGCATCTATAAAGAATACCTAATCTTTTAATAGATTTTTTCCATTGATTTTCTAATACTTCAATAGTTAAATTATCCATATATTTTTAATATTCTAAATCATCATCATTAGAATTCATATTGGTTTTAGTTGAACTAACAATTGCTTTTGTTTCAATCTTATTATATTTAACAAAAATAGCAGCCCAACGTTCTACATTTTGTTCATAAGTAGAACTGCTACGAATGATCATCTTGACTTTTGAATCCATAGCACCCGCTAAGTAGTTACTACCAATGACTGGTAATACTCTTTTTTGTAATTCATAATTAATAAAGATATCAGTAAATCCCATATTCTCACCTCTGGACATGGTGTCTATGGTATTTGTATCCATTAGTGCTGGTACTCTGAATATCTCTCTATCCATGTTATCTAGAATAGCTACTTCTTTAGATGGTGCTCCAGCTATTGATATCCATTCTTTTAATATGTTTGTATCTTTAATAGATTTCTCACCACAAAAATATGGTAGGAAATAATTAACAAAAATATTTTCAGGTAAACGACCTACTTCGTTTGTTACTAGAATATCAAATACTTCATCAATAGCTTTAATTATATCGTTCTTTGTGTTGTTATCCATTATAACTCCTATTGTAATGATACATTTAATAAGTCATTCTAGTAAAATTATCCGTTATTAATAGTAGCAAAAGTTTTAATCTTTGCATCAGCTACTGTTACAATTTTACCTAAACTATAACTAATACCATCACTGTCAGTAAATGATACAAAAATATTTAAATTAACACTAGTACCATTTACATTGATATCATTCGAATTACAATCAGCTACAACGTTTGTAAAGTATCTACCAAAATAAGTAGTTAATGCAGTTTGAACAGCTGTAACAGTATTCAACATGTTACCAGCATTATCTTGAATGATAAACTGTAAACTAGAAACTGAACTACCATAAAGAAAGGTTTGTGATTTCTCAGAAAGAAAAAAATGAGTTAGCATGTAGTCAGCTAATTGCTGGGTTGATTTTACCCAACCATCCTCAGAAAGACTAGGTAACATAATAATGTTTGACATTAAAAACTCCATTGTAATATTGGGCAGGGTGTTTACCCTGCCCAATATGATTTATTATAAAAACTCACCAGACGGTGAAGTTGGATCTTCTTCACCTTTCTTCATGAACATATCAGCAATACTCCATGTATCAAGAATCGTGAACTTTTCATCATGATGTAGTTCTCTATCACCTTCATGAATTTCATCGGGATAAAACTTAACAAACCATGAATCCTCTGTATCCTGAACTACTCCTGTCATTACTCGTCTGTAGTCATAATGCTGTTCTCCTATAACCCCAGGGGATACATCAACATAATTTCCAGCATATCCTTCGCATTGCTGCTTGTGATACATTTCTCGAACAACAGGATTAGCCATTACCCAACGTTGCATAACTGTAGGGGCATTTTGAAAACTATTAATGTCGGTTATATATTGAATTCTATTCTCTATAAAGATTCCTTTTACAGAGCGTAGTGCATCCCTTGCTAACCTCATAGCTTCTGAGCCATTAAACTGATCATACAAATCATGAACGTTCGAATAAAAACTACGACCAAAATCAGTCAGTGCTGTGGATACTGACTCTAACTGATTTCGAAAGTAATTAGAATTGTTAGGATGTTGTTCACCTGATACTAAAGCGTTGAAGACGTGATCACCACCGTAAACAACTGCAACCATAATTATTACCTTTCATCAATAACTCCATAATGGTAATATGTGTTTGTAAATAATTAGCTTATTTTATTCATTAGCCAATGCTATCATCTTGTCTGTCTTATCACGTCCAATATCTTCAAGTGTCATTAACCAGTTTGATGTGGTAGCAATAACAGGTTTTGGAATAGATAGATTAACAGATACGTTGTATGGTTTAGCCATATCAAACGTACTCTTGTGTGGAGCTAGATGACGTAATTCATTTGCTAACAAATTATCAACTGCTAATGAAAAGTTCAAAGCATCACCATCAAACCTTATGTCCAGTTAGTGCGTTAAACTAACCCGGTATGTTGTACCCGCCAATACTTTCATATTGGAGCAGACTATATCTTTTACCAGTTTTCTGGTAATCTTCCACTTCGGAGCTACTTAGCTCCTACTCCCAGCCACGGGATAGTCGTTGAACCTTCACCTACGGTGTCATTACTGATCACCTTTACGGTGCTTGGCTGCTAAAGGGGTCCTTAGGACCCACGGTTACCCATTGTAATATCCATCTCGTTTTTAGACTATGGCTTTGTCTTTCGACTCGCAGTAGTGAGACAGCTTTAGGGACTTCCAGCAATTCAAAAGAAATCTATCTAGTTATTACTAACTAGTAGGACCTATATAAAAACTCAAGTTTTTAAATATTCAACACGAAAGCGTTTTTTCCATATACCATCGTTTACCCATAAATGCTTTTGTAAGGTATTCTTTGAAACATTTAAACTATTTGCAAATTCTTCTGAAGAATTCCATTGATTTATAGAACCAGTAAGTGTATCTGTAACACTAATTGGAATAGGCTTTCTAAAACCACCTTTGCTTTGATCTTGTTTATTTTTAGCTACTCTAATTGCATCAGCCATAGCTTTGCCATCAGAAAATCTAATAATCCACTTACCTACTATAACTTCACCATTTAAGGATCTATATAGTTGCATTGATAAAGTTCCAGATTTTAACCCAACAAGTTCTGCTGCTAGTCTAGTTCCTTCATATATAAATAATTGTTTGTTTTCAGTATCAAAAACATAGACATCTTTCATTTGTCCATTTCTATGTTTTTCAATTGCTGTGTAATCAGTATCTGGCCATTCTTCACCTTCATGAATTATGATATACTTCTTAAAACAAACTTTACCTATATTTCCAGGTTTTAAATTCCAATGTATGTTTGCACCATTGACATTGAAATAGCGAGCGCATTCTTGTAAACTATAAAATCTTTGAATATCTCCATTGGTTAAATCTTTTATTAAAATTGGCGTATTATCAAAACGTAATCCTGTTTGATAAGCATGAATGCAATTACCAGAACAAGTTGTCCATTCTAAATTCTTAAGATCATTGTTATATTTATCACCATCAAGATGGTTTACAACAAGAGGATCTATAGCCGGTGGTTTTTCAATAAAAGTTTCTGCAAGTAATCTATGAATATGATAATATTTATCATCAAAAGCAATCCATTTATAAGGAGCGCCTTCTTTTGGTTCTATTATAATATTCGGTTGTTCAAGTTCAATAATGTTTCCAACTAAATTGATAACAACATTATTAAGAAACGGTATGTAGTAATATCCTTTTAATTCTTCGTGTTCAATGGGACTAAAGTTCACTTGAACCTCCTTGTACTACATTTACATGCATACATAAGCCCATTAGGAATTTGTTAAAACCTAACTCTTATATTTGATCGGCGTTAAGCCCCTTGACTATAAGAATGCTAATTCCTACTGTTGGGATGTGTGGATCTTTTCTAATCTTAGTGATTCGTGTCAGTTGTGCTGAACCACGTTCTAGACTTGGATTACGCTGAGTAATACAAGGTAATCCTTTTTGAGGTGATTGACTAATCAAATCATCAAAGATTTTATCTAGATACTCTGAATATTTATTTGTATGTGCATGCAAATATCCAATAGCATCATTAAGACTATATCCATCTTTAAACATTCTATTCATCAAATGAATTCGTAATGCTGTTACTGCAATTGGCCATGGGATATGAATCTCATCATACTCGTGGGGTTCAGTAATAGATGAGATCACAGCTCTGAAACTAAAGTAGGATCTAGAACCATATACATGCTTTCTAAATACTCCACCTTTCTTTGCCAATGATTCCTTATAATAATTATCAGAAAATTCTGATAACTTAATTATAGATTTAATAGTTCGGTTTTCTTTAACACGAATAGACATTTGTGACATTGAATTATCAATGCTAGCGATTGTCTGGATCGCATCAATTGCTCCAATAATAATTGGATCAACATATGTGCCTAAACTATTATCTTCAATAACTAATAAAGACTTGTTTGGTAATGGGATAAATTTTGAGAAAATGCAATCCCGTTGTGTGTGGATTAGCTCTTGTAGATATTCGCGTTGATTACGCTTTTTGTTTTTGAACTGTTTGATATTGTAAAGAAACTCAATGATTCCATCAAAGTTCTCAACGAAGTTATTATAACCTCTGATAATACCAGCTGCTTCAATTTCATACAAACATTGTGGCTCTCGTACGCCAGGGCGATATGTAGTATCACATAGCCATTGAATAACATTAAAACTAGCAATTGTAAAACGATCTTTTAACATCGTCCAGACAATTGGGTTCATCAATTTACCTACACCGTTAGGTGAACGCATCCACAAGAGTGGTTCTATTGATTGCTCTAATGATGATACTACTGGTGTATTACAATTGGTACATACTACACCTAATGCGTATTCACCTTTAATCTCACCACAATCGCATGATGGAAGATTAGAGAGCAAATCTACATTACTAAACTGCATAAAGATTGATTTCTTTAGCTTTTCTTTTTCCTCTTCAGTAGTGTTCATAATGTCGTTAACGATATGCGGCGTATGCGATAACGTTTGAAACGATCTATCATAGTTAATTAATTCCTGGTGTATGCCCATTAGCTCTACTTTCTTTGAAAAAAATTAATCATAAAACATGCCTAGGTTTTTAAATTCCTAGGCATGTATTTATTTTAATGTGTAATTATTACTAATTACTTTTTCTTACCAACGTGAGAAGCCAGTGAACTGAGCACCATTACCTTGTTGGTTGTTACCAACATAACCACGATTGAACACACCACCAATATTGTTCGACAGACGAGCACCTTGCAAGAAGGCACCAGTACCACGTTCAGTATTGAAGTCACCAGTATTCATTGGTGTAGTCACAGTCATTGCAACACCAACGGCATTACAAGAATCAACCAATGCATCCAAGAACAATTGCGAGAAGGTCACACGGTTAGCAAAACCAGTGAACACAGCACTTGGTTTGAGCGCAGTGATAACTTTCTTACGATCAGCCAGACGTTGTTGAATTGGCACACCAGTCATTGTGTATGTATCAGACCACAGTTTAATGTACGAAGGCTCGTTGCTTGCGCCAGCCAAGTTAAGGACAGCCAAGTAATCGATATCACGAAGATCGCGTTTAGTGCCATTTTCATCAGTGTAATAGCCCAAATGTACTTTCTCTGGTTCGCTAACAAACACTGTAGAACCTTGTGGGAACTTCTGGTGGAAGAAACCATTCGTCAATTGATTTGCGGATGCAATAATTGCTTCAATAGCACCACCGTCCTTGTTCGCTGCAAAAGGATACACTGCACCAGCCCAAGTAGATGCACCAGCTTCTGGAATATCCATAGAGATAACCAGATCACGATTGATAGCTGAGGCCACCAATTGACCGAAGTTGGTCATCGTGAATGTATTAGCGCTGGTATCAACACGCGAACCAAATCCATTAGGATTCTTATCGTAGTTCATTTCGTAGCCAACACCACCGATGTCATGCATATCAGTTTTGCCACCAGCCATTGCAATTGGCTTTAAAGCTTGAATCCAATTATCTTCACTACGCAGAGAGAATGATGTCAAAATCGACAACAGTTGTGCTGCATAGCTAGAAGTGAAAATGGATTCGTAGTTTGTAATAATCGCACGTGGAATGTACAACTGCGTTTGTTGCGGTTGTTGTTGTTGCATTCCGTATGGGTTTGCCATACCTTGTGGCTGATACATGTTACCCATTCCAGCATTCATTGGAGGCACATACACCAAATCGATATAACCACCAAGCAATGACAACTTAGTCACACGGTCACCAGAATTGATAGACACTTGTGAAGGTTGACCTTGTTGTGTGTTCAGCTTGGAAGCCAAGAGTACCTTAAAGTCAGAACGCATTGGCAAGCCAACACAATCTTCAATCTGGTCACGACCAAATGTTAATTCAGCTTTCAGAGTTGAATCTTTAGCAAACTTAGCAAAGTTCAAATCTTCAAAACCCTTTTGATGAATAGACAATTCAGTAGCAGCTGCCAAAGAAGCATTCACCGTCAGGTTATGCATAGCCGTTTTGTCCTTAACATCAAAGTTACGAGGCACGACACAGTAATCGGCAAAGTACACTGGTTGGCCTGGGAATGCAGCACGCACCTTGTCAGTAACGATTTGATTCATAGTACCATCAGCTGCATCAGAAGTAGGATGAATCACTTCGATTTGTTTGCCACCAATGTTTTCGAAGTGGTTACCGATTTCATCACCGGTTGCTTCGAGCATCAATGTGTGATAGCCAACACCAGCACGCAGATCGTTCTTGTTACGCATGCAAACAATAATCGCACTGAAGTCCAGCTTGATTTCATTGGCACGATCAATTACGATTGTAGTCAATTCAGCAGCATCAGAGGATTGTTTGAATTCTTCAATGAGTGCATCCTTCAGTGCAGTCAATGCTTCACTACCAATACCACGACCAATAGGCGCACGGTTAAATGCACCCGCATTATGGAAAGACCACTTCTGTGCTTGCACTGGTTGTGCTGCGGCAGCTGAATCAAATGCCGAACCCATAGTTGTCATAGAAGTATTTTCCTGAGATTTATCGCCAATAGCCATTTTTATATTTCCTTAGAAAGGTTGTGAAGAACGTTTTGCAAAACGTGAACGTTAACATACTCGCGTATTAGTTCATATAAGTAATATGTGGTTGTAATTTATTCAAATCAACTTTTTTCACCCATATACACGAAATAGACATAAGAGCATGTTTTCTGTACTTAACAGTCTGTTTAAGAACCGTTAAGAGATGAGCATGTGCTCTTCTATAATATATCCCATAAAAAGTATTTTTTGCACATCTATTAGAATTCTAGTATGTTAATATAAAAATAATAATGGTCATTTTATGGTATAACCATTTTGTAAAGAATTAAGTGCAAACATTTTTCAACACCCTATACACACACAACCTCGGTGGTATGCATTACCCCGAGTGGGATTATATAAGAAAAGGGTTAATGGCTAATCTTACCATCATACAAGAATATTATCACGGTAGAGTTTTCAGTGTAAAGAGTAATCATTTCTTGGCTAGATTAATAAACACTATTAATGTGCCACACTCTTTAGAACTAGAACGTTACTATGAGAATGTAGATGACAAATCTGATAAGTTATCGATGCATATGAAAATGACTTCTCCTATATATAGAGGTCAACTCTTTAAGGGTATTTTCTATGGCACAGATAACGATGAGATTCTAATCAATGATGGTACTAGCTATGACCCTAGTTGGATACATAAGAACTGGAAATATGTATCCCCTGTAAAGGTACTGATGCACCCTAGGAGCGATCTGGCATTATTACTACCTAATGGGAAGGATACTGGTAGCGAGAGCGGCATGGCTGTTCTAAGCATCAACATACCGATGTTAGCAGTAATGTTCAGAGCATTCTGCATTGATCAAGATTATAATGGAGATGATGAAATGACTACATCACCATTAACAGTAGCAAACTTTATTGCTAAGTATGTATTACCTAATATGTTATATACACATATTGACTTAGCTATATTTAATAGAATCAATAATTATCACAGAGGTGCTCCTTTAGGTGAAACTAAATACAAGCATCCATTTATTACTATTGATTATACTAGTAAAGTAGATAAAATGATTCCTAGAATATTACATGATATTAATCAGAAGTCAGTTGATTACAAAATGACTATGAAAAATATTCCTGTAATTGTAAAAGATAATTTAGAGAAAACAATGATGCTACCTGATTTAGCTCCTACTCGTCAAGTGTTGTGGGCTGAATTGGTAAGTAGAATTGATACTATTGATTTCTTAACTAGTGTAGGTGGTATTAGTACTATTAGAAACAATGGTACTAACAATAGTTATTTCTATAGAGAGTTTAAACGATATGAGAGAGATGGTGGTTTAGCTGCATATCTTCCTTATGGCGTTTATCTTGATTTGAAATATAAGATGAATGATATACTTACACGACTAGATCAAAATACAATATAAAAAAATAGAACATAGCTGCCTAGACTCGTGAGAGTCTAGGCAGTATGACGTTTACTTTAGTTTAACAGTAATAGGTTTAGGAATCGTTTTTCTTAAATTTTTTAAATATGTTTTAATATTTAATGTTTTCAAATTATCTGTTACTAATATTTTTCTTTCTAATAAACTATTTAAACATAAATATCCGATGAAAGTAACATCAATAGAATCAATTGACCAGTGTTCTGTATTACTTCTAAAATCAGCATGTGATGGTGGAAGATATAATTTTTTATTAGTTTTATAAATAGCTGGATTTATTATAATAAGTTTAAGAGATGATTTATCTTTAAATTCAGCTAAATCTAAACACTGTAAACTAGCACAACCACATATTCCACGAACACAGTGAAATACATTTGTACTAAAACATACTCTTGGAATATTACCCTCAAATGACTCTATTGCTGATCCTGGTACCTTAGGAGTAAGCGTTACTCTATTACCTAAAAATTTCTTAGAGAGATGGTATCTAATTGGCATGATTATATTTCCTATACTGATTGTTAGTCAGTATAGGAATATGTGATTGTAATTTTCTAGTATGTATCTGAAATTAATTTAATGCTATTTGATTTTCTTATATAGAATCCTAATGTTTCTAGGATAATATAAAAGATATTAGTCAGATCAGATACCATCTTTCTAATACCAATAGCTTCGTGTAGCTCTTCTGGAATACCATAAGCGTCTATTAACTCTACAGGTAAATACATCGTAGGCATTTTATATACCTTGTTTTTATTAAACCAATTAGTTACTCTTGCTTTAATATCTGGGTCTTTAATTTTAGCAATCCATTCTGCTGTCAATGCTGGAGTTTCTAATACAGTTGGTACTTTGATACACGTATAAGGTGGTTTAGGAATACTACCATATTTAGGAGCGAATACTTCTTCCCAGAATAGATAGTGTTTATAAGGAGATTCATCAGCTTCTTTCTTATATGAATCAGCTGGTTTAATTTGTGCTAATCTAAAGAATTCATTATCACCCTTCATTACTGAGGCAATAATTTCTCTCTCTGTATCAGCTACAATTTTAAATACTTCTAAAATACTAATCTTCTTACCAGATAAAGTAGTCTTAATAATAGAGTCCATTAAATTGGTAGCTCTATCAGTAATACGTTTAGGCGCATTAGATGATTTTAAATGCACCCCTTTAATCTCATTCTTACGTGTTTCATATACGTTACCTTCTTGACACCCAATAGTGGCATAGTAATGCTTAGCAATTTGAGTAGGTACAAAGACATCAAACTTGAATTCATTCTTCATAGCGATCTGATGAATACGGTCGGAGCCTATTCCAAAGTTAGCAGACATCATTGCTAGAATGTGAATAATAGATTGTGATGCAATAAACACAACTGCTGCAGCAACTGCATTAGCTTCTTCACTAAAAGACATCTCACCCATGTACCAGGTAATCCAATCTTGTACTGTAAAGATAGTAGAATCAGTATCTGATGTTAATGCTGCTTTTCTAATGCTATCTGGAAAGTATGCGACTGAAGCAGGTACATTCTTAGTAACAAGGAATGTTTTAATCAGATCAGCATATTCTTCAATTACAGATTGAGCATGCTTAGCAGTTAATAATAGAGTTTTCAGTTCAGTTGAATTCTCTAAAGCTTTATAGTCTTTACCTTTGCCCTTCATTTCTGATTCACAGATTTGATGAGCCAATATTAAATAATCTTCATGGATTGATTTAATATCTTTTAAAGGATTATCATATTCACCTTTTACCTTTTGTGATAATGATTTAATGAATGTTCTAGTTAAGTTCTCATTAAATCTCATTAAACTATAAAAGTCACCAGTATATAAAAATGCAGCTCTTTGTATAGGTGTTAATTTACATACTAAATTAGTTATATTATCTTGACCCTTACCACCACTCCAATATAAAGATGTTGAACTTTTAATAACATCCATAGTTTCACGAACAGATGGATAATGAATAATGTATTTACTCATAGTTTTATCTAATAACTCATAATCAGTATTAGATAAAATAGAAACAATATTGTTTAATACCGAGCTTGGTGACCAATAATGTCTATTACCCGATAGTAACTTTTCATTATTAGCATTACCATAACCTGATGTACTTCTACAAGTAGATGTCAACGTAGAGTGTGCTGTCTTATTAAACATTGGTGTAGATGCAGATACGTGGGCACCAGACAAGGCATTGTTACTAAGCTTATGATTGGTTTGTTCCTTGTCCATTAAACTCTTAGTAAAGATATCACCACTTGCATCTGCTGCAAACATTGCTTTCTTTGCTACACCACGTAACTTAATTTTATATTCAATATTCTCTACTAGAATAGATTTCTTAATTTTAGGATTAAGATAAGTTGTCAATGTTGGGGATATCAATTCATGGTTAGCAAGAGATTCATTAATGTATGTATTTAATGTTGTCTCTAACTTCTCCCTATCACCATTTTCTTTTCTCTGTAGATAAACAACTTTAGGATCTTTAATTTTACCAGTTACATTATTCTTAACTATATTTGTAACAAAATCAATATTATCTTGAATCGGCGTATTATTCATTATAGATAAATACGAAGCAGCTTGCTCGATATACTGCTTTATTGGATTGATATCACGCTTATATTCATTTCGGTCAAGAACAAAAGGATTAGTTGACATTTTTCATTTCGGTTGTTGTGTTGGTCTACAAAGGATTAGTATTGGCAGTAAAAAAAATAAAGCGGCATAGATCCTAGGCTCTATTTCTAGAGCCTAGGACCATGACAATCTTACCAACAGCGACAAGACAGCGCGCTACTACTTTTCAAAAAAATAAGAAATGATTACTCGATTGTATAAAAATGATAAAATACATACCGAGAGGGACAACCACACTTATTAAAAAAGATTACTCACCAAATCCACAACATATCTGGTCTAATAACACGAAGTATCTTTTTATCCAAAAGTTTCATCAGTATCTACACGACAATGAAATTATACACAAGGGATTCTATACGAGTGATAGAGATAAATATTAGGTATTTATCATGGTACTGCATCTGGTACTGATGAAAACAACTTAATTCATACTATATACTTGTTAAGTAGATACAATACTGAATGTGTTAATTCCCAACAGTAACAGTGCATCTCTAATTTGTTCACTAGTACCAACTGGTACATCAACTACAGTAATAGTTAAAGTAGTACTAGCTACTAATACTACACTAGCTGGATCAATCCATTGCCAAGCAATTGCTGTTTTAATACCAATCTCAGATACTAGTAAAATATAAATATATTTCTTAGGATCTCGAATAGTACCCACTGGAAGATATGGATAAATGTTTGCTGCATATGCATCAGGATTGATATATGAACTAGCTGTGGCATAATCCACAATACCAATCACTGTTGCATTTTTAAATGTAGCACCCAATAAGCTAGGCGCTAATGTATTAAAATTATAACGCTTGTTAAGCTCAAAAGGTAATGCCATTGTTGTTTATCCAATTAAAATGTGTGGTAGTGTTATACTGTCATCATAGAATAGAATACAAGTATCAAAAGATATTTGTTCTAGAAGATATGGGAATCTTCCATTAATTCGTATACCATGATTAACAGTTAGAAAATATATACCCATGTAAAGAGTATATATATTCTTTTTTATAACTACTAGGTCTGGATCTAATATATAAGTTAGATCCGGGATAACCTGAAAATTAGGACCAGAATTTACAAACTGTGTAAACTGTGGAAGAAATAAATCTAGGTTATCAAAACACTGTCTAATTATTTCATCCAATGCAGCCTGTGATACGTTGTTGTATGTGTTCTCCCTAAACTCATTACAATGTTCTCTAATCTCTAAAGCGTATCTTTTGTGTATATGTAATACATTTGACATTATACGTCGTTCCTATCTGGCCTGTGTAATAATAAAGTATGGTCACCAAACATTTTACCAAAATGAAAATTATCTAGAGCTAGATCTAAATTATCTAATGATCGTTTTAGTTCTGCTCTAAATTCAAAAATATATGGCACTAATAACGGCACTAAGTTATCGCCTACTTGGTCGATTATATTTTCTAGAAACGATATTAAATCATTATTAAATTTTAGTTTCAAATATGATTTATACTTAATGCTATTATAGACCATTTCAATTAAATCATCACTGATTACTTCACTCCATATTTCTATCAGTTCATCGTCTATACAGATCAATGGCACATCCAGTATGATGTACTTTATTTTGTTCATTACGGTACACCTCAATAAATAGGTCATTGCCTGACCAAGTAATAAATTGGAAGTCAATGTCCTGTAAACCCATTGTGCTTCTTACTACACTATAGACAGCATCAATTAAGTAATGAAACATTATCTCAACACTTTCCAAATTAAATCGATTGATTTCATCATCAGAAAAGCGTTGAGAGATCTCATCCCAAAATGATTCATCAATATCCGTATTCTTTTTAGTCAGTATGAATTCTAAGATATCCTTAATAGGAAACTTTAAATGAAAAAGGTTATCACGATGAAATAATTCATACTCGATTATTACCAAGTCTATTGATATTATTGCGAATTTGATCATGTAAAATCTCAACAGTTAAAATGAAATCGGTTTTCTTTAGCTCCATGTTTAATATTTTATATTTATGCTTATCGTCAATATCTGGTATTGTTTCAATAATATTACGTAGTACATAATTATCAGCATTATGCGTAATTTTATTAGCGTCAGCATAATCTAAACCACAAAACATTAGATGATCCATGTTTTCTTGATAACTATCAATACCATAATGTAGTGTTTCTTCAGTATCTGTTCCTATCTGATTAAACACCACATTTAAAATACATTTATAATTATTGATAATTAAATCACGAACGATATTATGTATTTCATCATCATCAAGATAACCATCAGGTAATGCTTCCTTTATCTCATGTATTAGTAACGTAATGATGTTAGTAAAACATAACATAAAGGTCATACGTCGATTACTATTCATCGGTTGATTGTTTGATGATCCCACGATATTCGTCACCATGTTCTCTCTCCCATTGGTATACACGGTAGTCACAGGTCTTCTCTATAATTACATCTTTACCTACAAACTTAGAAAAGTACATATACCAAACATCATTACCTACGAAGCTATCTACTTGATCTAAAATATATCTGCATGCTATGCTAAGATCACCTGATTCATAAATGTCTTCATAGTTTTCTTTAATCAGGTTAATAATCTTTCGACTATCAGCGCGTCTAGATGTAATAGGTGATAACATATCTAAATGATTTTGAATCAACAAACCAATTAGAATATAAAACCTTGCAGGTACAGTAGGTGTATTGGATAGATATCTATCCTTATCAAGTACCATATATTTTGGAATTACAAGTCTAGCATTCTCATCTAAAATTGCTGTAGTTATATTCTCAAAAGCATTGATCTTTACAAGTGCTTCGCTGTGTCCAATTACTTTAACTTTAGTAAAGTACTCACGCCCTGGTATAATTCTAGGAAATATTTCACCTGCTACATAAACACCTGGAACCTCTGGCTCTAAAAAATCACCAAATTTACTCTGCAATATCTCCGCGTAAGATGCAATTTCTATAATTGCAGAACTAGTGACTTTTAGCAAATCGGCATCAGAAGGCATTGTAACTCCTTAGAATTAAAAAATTTATTTATACTATGTATTAGGATACATAACATCATACACTCCTGTAGTTTTTACCTACAGGAGTGTATTTGTTTATGACGTTACAAACAGTTTATTTGCTTTACGTTTTAATACTTCATCAAACTTTCTTGCATGTTTATTCCAACCTGCATCGATCATTTGTTTAGCTACTTTACGTTGGCATTCTTCCCACTGCCTTGGGTATTGCTGCTGCTTTGAAATAAACCCATAACAAGGCATTTTAAAGCACCAATCCTGAACCAGTAGGGCGATCGGACTCACTAAGGATAGTGCTACGTGTAACACGAGCATTACGCAGCTCAGTAAGTTCCAAGAGCATCTTATCCAGACGTTTATGTGTATCATTAAACACACCGTCCATAATAGCAGCATGAAGAGGATACTTACTTTGAATCTTCTTCATAACTTCTTCATCCATATAACCAACACATTGATATTCAACAACATGTCCTGGAGTAGTCTCTGCATCTTTCACGCTCAAAGTAGCAACACTGATCACCACGATTGGTTTTTGCACATCCACCAATTCATTGAAGAATTCAAGCATCACCAAATGAGGTTGATATTCAGTTACCTTGGTATAGTTCAACCAGTTAGCTAAATCTGCAGAATCCAATTCATGGTTCTGACGAGAGAACAATGCGGCCAGATTCACAATAGAGATTTGGATTTGTTTATCCACTTGCAAACGAGGTGTTGCTTTTGAGTTCTCAAAATACATTGCTGGCACAGGCATCTTGCGCATTTTAGCAATGGATTCATAAGATTTCATGGTCTTGATAGTGTTTTCCAATTCAATACGTGAATCAGTAGAACCCACCATGAACACAATCACTGGGCAGCCACGAGTAAGCAATTCACTTACCAAGCTAGGAGCAATGACACTACCTGAACCACCAGAGGTGCTAGAGATCACAATTGAGAGGTCTTGTGGTTTATGTGATTGAAGAATATCCAATACACATTCACCAATAGCCAAATGATTTTCAGCACGGACTTTACCTGAACCATCCAAACCATCAAGCAGATATGTATCTTCTGTGGCAATAGTGGGTTTCATGTTAGAGCGTGAAGTATCAATATAACAAATATCAATATCAGCTAAGCCGTCTTCAGAGCGATTACGAAATGGCTCGAAATGTTGGATAATATTTATTCCGCATCCGCCACAGGCGTAGATACTTATACGACCAGTAATTTTATCATTCATTCTCTACCACACTTTCTTTGTTAACATAAAAATACGATTGTTGTTTCTTTGGATTTTTTAAACGATAATGAATAGTTGATGGATCAATGTTTAAGCTTTTAGCTGCTAACGCTGGTGTATTATAAATAATACCATCAATAGACACTGGATTTTTTCTAGCTTCAGACATAGTCTGTCTATAAACTGGATCTTTCCATTTTTCTTTAATAACTACACTATTATTTTCATTCTGTTCAATTGTATAAATCCGTGATTTTTGTTTAGCTTTATATTCTTGATCTTTCCATAATTCTTTTGAAATTAAGCTATGCTTTTCTCTAGCTTCAATAGAACTAAATTGTTCAATAGTTTTCTGTCTTAAATGTTCTTTAGCTTCTTCACTTAACTTTATTCCTTTGCACGGAATTCTAGCATCAGGTGATACATTTAATAATAAACCAGTTGGCATAAAAGTATCAAGTAGTTTTTGTTCTAACTCAATGGCTTCATCAACTGTTTTAGTTTTTACAAATGCAATATCAAATCTAGTATCTTCATTAAAAGCTTTCTGAACATTTTTATTTTTATGTTCTCCAGCTAATAAACTAGTTTTATGTTTATTAATTCGCACATATAAATTTTCAGTACTACCAACATAAACTTTTTCAGTTTTGGGATGTAATAAAGCATATGCTGCTGGATGTGAATTATTTTTACGTGTTGGTACTAAATCTGAATTAGTAAATGATAAATCTACTAATTGATTTTTTAAATCAGTAATGCACATGACCTAAACAGCCACCGCACGCATAAATAGAAATCTTACCAACTTGTTTTTCCTGCATACTCATTTTTTATTTCCTTAATAAAACAAAACTTACAAACAAACTTATAGAGAAGCAACCTGGGTTCTATGGTAGAATTGTTGAAGATATTTTGTCAGACTGGCTTTATTAGCCATTACAACTTTACGATATGTAGACGTGCTACTACCAGAATAACAATTTAATCCTTTATCTAATTTATGATGATGTTTCTTGAGACATTCATTTAACACCATAGAACCCACTTCAATTGATACATCAATATTCTTAGGATTTCTTCCTTTCAACTTATCTTTATGGAATTTAGGCATGACTTGCATGAGACCCTTTGCACCTTCACTGGACTCAGCTTTTTCATTAAAGCGAGATTCTGTTTTTATTACAGCCAATATTAAGTGAGGGTTCATGTTTTGATTGGTAGCGTTTACATAGACTGACTTTACAATGACGGCAGCTTTGTCCGTAGTAACAGTGTCTATAGAATTATTGTAAACCCAATAGGTGAGTATTGTTTGCTCGGAGAGCGTGCTGATAAAATCGTCAAGATTATCAGCGTTTACCACAATACTGGTAAACATTAGAAAGAGAGAAATTATTGTTTTTCGTAATATAGTCATCAGTTTTCCTTTTTCAATGATATGATTGTATGCTAATATTTACTCCCCAATTGTCACATAGGTAATATATGACTGTAAAGATTTTAAAAGAAAGAGTCTTATGAACCCAATTGTTAAAGCCGTACACGAGGTTAAATACCGCATCCCCTCACAAATACTAAAAGAAGTATTCTAAGCACATTATACTCCTTTAGAACTATTCCTTTATCTTTATTTAGGTATTCTAAAATATGTTTTTGAATATTTAGGATTATTTAAACGTTTAGATATAGTATTATGATTAATAGATAAACTTCTTGATGCTTTTGCAACATTACCAAATATAGTTCCATCAATAGAAACTGGATTCTTTACTCCATCAGATTGTTTCTGACGGTATTCTGGTGTTTTAAATAATTCTAACATTTTATTTTTGAATTCTGTATTATTCCATAATTCTATTTGTTTTTCTTTAGTTTCTTCACTTAATTTTATTCCTTTACGTGGAAGTCTAGCATCTGTTGCTATATTTAATAATATACCATCTGAAACAAAAGTATCAATTATTTGTTGTTCAATATTAATTGCTTGTTCTACATTTTTAGTTTGTATAAAAGAAAGATTAAATAATGGGTCATTATTAAAAGAATCTTGTAAGTTTTTATTTTTATGTTCACCATTTAAAAGATTTGTTTTATGATTATGTATTCTTTTATATAAATTTTCAGTACTACCAACATAAACTTTTTCAGTTTCAGTATTTAATAAAACATATGCGGCAGGGTGTGAATCTTTTGATTTTGTTAATTTTTCGGTAGCATTAGTAAAAGATAATTCATTAAGTTTATTATTTAGATTCATAATAAGTCCAGTAAAAGTATTAAATTAAGAAATTATATAAGTATGTATTTTGTTAATTTGATACACCCTATTCCACTATAGTAATATATTACTATAAATATTTTTAATAAGGAAATTTAAATGAACCCAATTGTTAAAGCCGTACACGAGGTTAAATATAGAATACCTTCTCAAATATTAAAAGAAGTATTTTTATCAACATTATATTCATTTCGTAACATCCCACTATCTTTAGATGACCAAATAACTTCACTGGTTATTAGGCCTAGAGTACTCGTGGATTGTAACTTAGTTGGTGGTACTGAAGTGTTTGTGCCACTTAGTGGATTGATGCCAAATGTCATTGATAATTTGACTACAGTGTTTCATGTGCCTAAAGATTTGACACAAGGTAGATCTATTATCTCGGTGCTGTCTGTTAGTTATAACACCATGGGTTTACTTAGCAGTGCTGGTATCATGGCTGGGCTAGACCCCAACTCTGTGAATAGCACTAGCATGGCAGGAATGGCCATGATGGACTCGTTTAGCCCTATCCCTATGGCTAGTACTGCTAAGGTACAATTAATCGGTGAGAACACGATTATGATTAGAGATACCGCACCTATTATTTCTAATACATTTATCCGGTGCATTATTGCTAACGACAGTGAACTTAATAATTTACCTATTAGATCTATTCCACCGTTTTGTAAACTAGTAGAGTTAGCTGTAAAGAGTTATATTTATAATGAATATATTATTAAAATAGACATGGCTAAACTCTCAGGTGGTCAAGAATTAGGTAAATTTAAAGAAATCATTGAGAGTTGGAGTGAGACAGAAGAACTCTATCAAGATTACTTGATTACTAAATGGTCTGGAATTGCGACACTTTCTGATCGTGAATCTACGACACGTTTCCTAAAATTAATGATAGGTGCTATGAGATAAAAATAAAAAATTATTATATATACAGCAGTCCACTTGGACTGCTGTATATATTTTGTTATCTAAATTATAGTTTAATATTAGTAGATAATTTTATTATACTACCATTTTTATTTATAATTATATCATCAAAATAAGGATAATAATAATATCCTGGATATTCTTTACATTCTAATGGTGTGATTAATTCTATTTTTTCATTTAATGGTTTATATGTTAACATTTAAAACCTCTTTATTTATACTAACTCATAAAGGTAATATATGACTATATTTTTATTAAATACTACAATGGTAGATAGAGAATCATTCACTAGACTACTGAAGCTTCAAATTGGAGCCATGCGTTAATTATGAAAATTAATGACTTCTTACATATTACTTTAAATCCATATCCTACAGGTATGGAAATCTTAAAGAAGATATTAAAATTAGATTCTATTGATAATACTTATTCATTAGGTACTACGATTACTCCTTATGAAATTAATAGTTTAAATACTTATATTCCTTATTTGTTAAAAGAAAAAACAGATACTATGGAAATATCAGTCTTAATCTTTAATGGATTAAAAACTAAATTTAAATAAAAAGAAAACATAATCTACTGCAGACTCCTAGGAGTCTGCAGTAGTATGCTCAGTAATCTTTTGTTCGTTGTGTGAATGTACGGTTAGTGTACTCAATACCGCAGTAGAATTAAAGTCCATGATCTTATTCCTTTCAAAAAGTTAAACTAGATTCTTTATAGAACATAAAGGTTATCTAGATAGATCATGATAGTTATATATGACTGAAAATAAATGGAATATATGATTACCAATGTATAGAAAATAATACCTACTCCCTAGATGTTATAGGTGCTATGGCATTAAACTCCCCAAATACAAGTTGGGGAACCTACGGAGGGGTTTGTGTGTGTATATACGAGTGAAACGAAGTATATCTATTAATAGAGAAATTCAGATAGGAATTTCTACTATGGATGTTCTCTTAAGTGAACAAAGATATATTTTCAGAATAGATTCTTTCTATTCTGAAAAATGATATAATCTTCTTTGTAAAGAAATAAATCTTTATAACGAGTGGCTGTTTTGAAGGTGATTAAAAATTAAGCAGTTTTGTATTAATTGAAACACTGCTACTTTTCAACTAAAGTTGAAGTCCTAGTTAACTCTAGGGGCAAAAAATGAAAAAAATTTCTTTTGGGTCTAATTATATTTAGAGATAAAAAATAAACATTTTGGACATAAAGGCTAGACCGGTTAAGGTCTAGCTGTTATGATGTTTATTTAAAGTTTATAGTCTTTATCTATCCTACCAGTAGTACCTGGATTAACAATACAGGATTGAACCCATACTTTATTACCATTTTCATAAGTACGAATATGTCCTCTCCTTAAGTGTTCTCGTGGAGATGACTTATTACATCCTTTTTCAGAATTACTATTTGCTTTATTATTATTTCTAATAACTAAAACATGGTAATCATTAAATGGTAATGAATCAGATTTTGATTTCTTAGCTTGCTTGTTAGTCTTTCTTGCAACTATTGTATCTGTTGACACATTGCTACAAGATAAAGCTTGCACTAATTCAAGTACTGCGCGATTCTCATCTGCTAGATCCACACATGCACGTTCTTGCCAATCAGGTACGTATTTAGGAATTTCATCAAATGGAACAGAGTAACAACCATAACTACCAACTTTAAATTGTCTAATATTGTTATCTTTAAAAAGTTTATCAATAACAGGATTAATTTCAATATTAGTAGATACATTTTTTAAATTTACTTGAGCATATGGAAATATTTCCCAGTTTTTACTATCGTCATTAAATGCTAATGAAAATACTACTATTGGTCCATTGACTTCTAATTGCTGTGCTACTGCTATTCTTTTTGATGAACCATAAGACCCTTCTTTAGTGAATATTTTTTCGGCTGGGCTAATCTTACCATTTGGTTTAATTGAATATTCAATCAATATTTCTGGAAAGGGTAGATTTATATTATCAGGCAATCCATCTAAGTCATTGTCAATAATTCTACCACCTTGCGGTAATATAAATTTTTGACAACGCAGTCCAAGAGCTAAAACATTTTCTACCTGAGCCGATAGTGTAGGTGAACCCATTTTAAGGTACAAACTCTCATTTTTAATATCCGTATATGCTTTACGGAAATAATTTAATGCTTCCATTTTATCTATTCCTTTCGAGAATTGTTTAATAATTTTACTTTATTTATAATTGAATTTATAATCCAAGTCTAGACGTATATATCCAACACCACCTACTTCCATTACATGTGTAACTTTAAGTACTGTGGCTTCTAATACTTTACCAAAGTAATTTTCTTCTGGTTCGTCTAAATTAGTTTTCACATAATCGTCTACCATCCTGGCTAATATTTTAGGTAATAGACATCTTTGTGGAAACTCTATATGTTCACCTACTCTTGGAAGAATCTCCTGACTCAAGTAAGCAGTTAGATCTTCACTACGCATATGTTCACTGCTAGTAGCATCTACAAATATAACTTTCATTTTGGAACTCCAATTGGGTCGATTGGTAGAGTGTGCATCTTGTTAAATGCAATCCCGTTTGCTTTGTGCTGCAAAGCTCTGGTCATGCATTCTTCAAAGATACGCTCCCAATGATGTTCAAAGAAACGATCCATACTTTCTTGGAATTTAGGATCCAAGAATTTGTTAGCAATCATTTCATCGATTTGCTTAAGACCATCTCCTTTAGTTTCATATCGATCATAAGCGTATGTAGTTTGATTATAAATTCTTTCTATTCTTTTACCAAAGAAATCAATAATCTCTCCACTGCATGCGTTCTTCATTTTATCTTCAAGTTGTTTTTGAAGACCAGCTTGCATAGCTGTAGTGTCTAATGTAAATTTGATATCCATTTTATTTCTTTCAAGATTAATCTAGCAGTCTGCGAAGCAAACTGTTTGCTGGAAGATACTTATCAATTTCTGCTTGTGTTGGTTTACGTACAGCATATGCTTCAACTTCTTGTGGTCGTCCCCAAGAGCTGTTATTATAACCATAAACAAAATGACCAGAGAGTTTATATGCATCACTACTTTGTCTATAACTACTATATTTTGGATTGTACCTTCTATAGAACGCTGGCTTAAATGGATTATATTTACTGTATTGAAACATAACCAATTCATCAAGCTGAAATACTTCAATAGAATTTTCTTCAATTATTTCCATTAACGTATCAGAAATATTCAAGTTCTCAAAGATTGGTTTCCCGTTAGGTAGCCAACACATAAGTTCTTCAGTGTCGTTTGGATGTCTAACTAAACCAACAATTGGTGCAATGCCTGATTTAGTAGTAGTCAGGATAGTGACAGGCATACCAGACATTGTCATGTATTTCTTTTTTATAGAAATATTTCCATTAATAATTGCTCGAGTTGGTACCACTTCATTTTGAATAGTACCATTTTCATTTGTAATAATCGTTTCCATTTTATTTCTTTCAAAAAATACGGGTTTGTGTTTTGTTTAGGATCGAGGCTTTAATCTCTCTATCCCAAATACGAGCTTGTAGGTTTGCAAGTTTCTGGTAGCATACTACCATGCTTTCAATCTCTTTATCGATACCTACGCCATACATCTCAGAAATCAATTGATCAAGTCGACTAATTTCTGGTTTTGTTTTGCATGACTTAGATAATGTATCAGTCATATTCAGTAATCCACGAAAGATCACCTGAAATTCAGGTATGTAATTCTCTAGGTATTGCTCCGGATATTTGGAGTGAATATACCTATCGAATGTATGTCCTACATTTGCAAAATTAGGAATAGCCATTTTTTAATTTCCTTTCAAGAAGATAGAGTAACTTTTATGATCTGAGTTACAGGAACAGATAAAACATTAACGATTAGCCAGTTTATCTTGTTTAACTGCTTGCCATACTGAATCAGGGATTTCAATATTGAGACCTTCTAAAATACTTTCAAAGTATTCAATACTTTGATAATGGATAGAACAGATCGGAAGAGCGTCGTGTAGGGAAAGAGTGTAGATCTCGGTGGT
>OCZT010000678.1_pt1 | contig 34239 bp, 20 predicted proteins | sample 1539031 | NCBI WGS metagenome assembly OCZT01 (sample SAMEA3539308, study PRJEB22396) | soil metagenome | biome: tundra; feature: field; material: soil | place: USA | collected 2010-05 | depth 0.15 m | reverse complement strand
GAGCGCGCGGATGGCGCCGATGGCGGCGATGTCGTTGAAGCAGAAGATGGCGGTGAAGTCCCGGGTCTTTTCGAGCAGTGCCTGCATGGGCTTGTAGCCGATCTCGGGCGCCATGGGGTGATAGCTGGTCTTTGTTGACCAACCAGCTGCATCGATGCGGATGACCAATGCGGGGTCGAGCTTGAGGTTCATCTCGCGGGCTACCTGCTGAATGGCTTCCCAGCGGAATTCGGAATCGGAAATAGCGCGCGGGCCGCGCATGAAGGCGATGCGACGGTGGCCGAGCGAGTGCAGGTGGGCCAGCGCCTGTTCGGCAGCCATGCGATGATCGAGCACGATGTTGGTCACGTTCACAGCCCGAGTGTGGGCGGAGATTGCGACCACCGGGACCGGCACTTGAATGAGGTCCGTTGGAGTATTGATTAACAAGAATCCATCTACAGCGCGCTCCACCAGCATGCGCGGGTACATCTCGATCAGTTCGCGCTTCCAATCGTGGCAGGCGGTGAAGTAGAAGTAGTGGGCGCGCGTTAGCTCATCCAGGACGCCGCTCATGACGTGGGTGAAGTAGCCTTCGCTCAGGTCGGGGGCCAGCACGCCGACGCTCATGGAGCGGCTTTGGCGCAGCGAGCGGGCAAAGTAGTTGGGGCGATAGTTGAGCCGCTCAGCGGCCTCGACGACGCGGTCGCGGGTGTCTTGAGGAATGGAGCGAGCCGAGGGAGAATTGTTCAGTACCAGGGAGACTGTGGTTTGCGAGAGCTCCAGATGCTCGGCGAGCATGCGGAGGTTGACCTGTCCTGGCGGCGTCAAAGTCTTTCCCTTTGCCATGTTGGAGTTTTAACACGTTTTGCATAGAGGGGGAACTCTGCATGCGGCTAATATATCGATTTTCTTGTGATTACCTTTCTCGTTTGGAAGAGAAATCTTCAATGGTTGTTGATAGCCGCTGTGAGGATAATTACTTTGAAACGATTGCCTGCGATCCGTTTTCACATTCCCATTTGTTCAAAAATCAAGCGGCCGAATCGCGACTTGCTCCGGTTGTTCTCCTGGCGGCCGCGGTTCATATGGCATTTGTTCGAGCGCACCTCCGTAGCCGGAACATCAAAAGCAGCAAAGGCTTGTGGCCGAGGAGTTATGATGCGAGATTGACAGTGGTGCAAGTTGTCCAGATCCGGCAGGCTTGCGCAATACTGCCCCTGGAAACCTCGCTTGCCTATAAGCGGCGTTGCTGCTGGATGTTCTGCTTTGATGAGGATACGAATGACGGACGTGAACGTGGAACTGAGCATAGTCATGCCCTGCCTGAATGAGGCGGAAACCCTCGCAAGCTGCATCGTTAAGGCTCAGAGCTATCTTGATCGGTCCGGGGTGAGTGGTGAGATCCTGATTGGCGATAACGGATCGACCGACGGTTCGCAGGAGATTGCAGCCAACCTCGGTGCCCGCGTGGTGCATGTCCCGGTGCGCGGTTATGGCGCCGCGCTGTACGGAGCAATTTCCGAAGCTCGTGGCCGCTATTGCATCATGGGCGACTCCGACGATAGCTATGACTTCGAAAATCTAGATTGCTTTGTCCAGAATCTGCGCGAAGGCTACGACGTTGTCATGGGGAACAGGTTCAAAGGGGGCATCAAACCGGGGGCCATGCCGTGGAAGAACCGCTACATCGGAAACCCCATACTCTCGTTCATCGGGAAAATTTTCTTCCACATCGACGAAGGCGATTTCCACTGCGGTATCCGTGGATTCTCGAAGGCTGCATTCGAGAAAATGGATTTGAGAACCACCGGAATGGAATTCGCCTCCGAGATGGTGATCAAGGCCAAACTCAAAGGGCTTAGGGTGACCGAGGTGCCGACCATCCTTAGTCCTGACGGCCGCTCTCGTCCTCCGCACCTGCTTCCCTACCGGGATGGCTGGCGGCATCTGCGCTTCATGCTTTTACAGAGCCCGCGCTGGCTCTTCCTTTATCCAGGATCTCTTTTGATCTTGCTGGGGCTGGCCGTATCCGCCTGGCTTCTGCCGGGACCACGTTTCGTCCATGGCATCGGGTTCGACGTGCATACGCTTTTGTATGCATTCGTCTCCGTGCTCCTGGGCTTTCAATTTGTTGCCTTTGCCGTTTTCACCAAGATCTTTGCAATCTCCGAGGGCCTTTTGCCGGAAGATCCTCGCCTGAACCGCATCTTCCGTCACGTCACGCTGGAAGTCGGCCTGGCTGTCGGTGCGTTACTAGTCGTACTTGGAATTGGTGGGTCGATCTTTGCCGTTTCCGATTGGGCGAAGGAGAGTTTCGGAGCCCTGGACCCGAGCCATTCACTGCGCATCGTCATGCCATCTGTCTTCTCTCTGACCTTGGGTGTGCAGATTGTCTGCAGCAGTTTCTTCCTGAGCATCCTCGGGTTGCGGCGGCGCTGAATCGGATTTGAGAGGAGAGGGAATGGAAGTAAACGCTCAATATAATCTCTCTACACCAAACTCGATCCCTATCAGGATCGCGGCTCGCCAGCGGCGCAGAATGTTCGATATCTTTCTCTCCACGACCGGAATCAAAGCGCAGGATACGGTGCTCGATCTTGGAGTGACGAGCGATCGCACTTATGGTCATTCCAATTACTTCGAATCCTGGTATCCCTACAAGAATCGGATCACCGCATGCGGCATTGATGACGCGTCGTTTCTCGAGGAGCTGTATCCCGGATTGAGTTTTGTGCATGCAGATGGCCGAGATCTTCCGTTTTCCGACCGGCAATTCGATTATGTTCACTCGAGCGCCGTTCTGGAGCATGTTGGCAGCCGCGGGAGGCAGACAAATTTCCTGCGCCAGGCTTGGCGCGTTGCGCGGAAGGGGATTTTCATTACGACGCCCAATCGATGGTTCCCAGTTGAGTTTCACACGGTGATGCCTTTCGCGCATTGGCTTCCACCCGCGACATTCCGAAAGTTCTGCACGTGGAGAGGCTTGGAGTTTTTCGGAAATGAAGACAATTTAAATCTCCTTTCCGCTCTGCAATTGAGGAAAATCGCCGCTGAGGCAGGACTGGAACATTGCAGAGTCACAAGCGTGCGGCTGGCTGGTTGGCCTTCCAATCTGCTACTTTCGGCCCATCGGTCAACATGATGGCCTAAGAAGAATAGCCCTCGGCGCTAATTCAACAGCACGCGGACAAAGAATTAGCGCGCGTGGATGGTGTTTGCTCCCGGTTTCAGCGGCCATGACTTGTTGTCAAATACAAAAGTGCCGGTTAACTTGCCGGGCAGGGTAATGGTTGCGTCGAGTCCGGCGCCTTTGGGGTGGTATTCAACTTTGATGTCGCCATCGGGATGCGGATAGGTGGCTCTGAGCGCGAGCATCGTGCCCATGTGCGGGGCGATGCGGACGGTGGCAAAACCGGGACTGGCGGGTTCGATGCCAGCTACCAGCGTGAGCAGATCGTAGATGGGGTGCGAGGTCCAGGCGTGGGAGTCGGAGCGGGTGTTGCCGGGAATCTCAGGCCAGGTGCTGAAGTGGAGCGGAAGCAGCTTGCGCCAGGGGCCAATGGATTGCAGGTACTCGCCGGCCATGCCCGCATGCTCGAGGGCGCGGGCGAGGTAGAAGCGGAAGTAATAGGAAGCGCTCAGGACGCCGTCAGCGGGAATGTCCCCGGGGTTGATGGCCAGCATCTTGAACAGAACTTCTTTTTGACGGTCTTTGGGGATCACGTCATAGAGGACAGCAAGGATGTTGGATTGCTGGCTGAAATTCTTCAGGTCTGAGTTGTCGGCGATGAGGTTGCGGGAGGCGGACCAGCATTTTTTGTAGAGGCCTTCGCGAACACTGGCGGCGCGCGTTTGGTAGCGGGTGGCCACAACCGGATCACCGAGAGCCTTTTCGAGATCGGCTCCCTCGCCCAGTGCGCCTAGATATTCAAGCGTCGTGGCACAGGATTCGTCGTGCGAGTCGTAGGTGGGGATTTCGCCGGAGGAGACCCAGTCAACGAAGCTCCACCAGGGCATTGCATGCAGCAGACCATCGGGATTTTCCTGGCGCAAAAACCATTCCATCACAGTGCGGGTTCCGGGCAGCAGGGCGCGAGCGGGGGCCGGGTCGGGACGGTACATCCAGTAGTCGTGGACCATGCCGACGTAGAGAAGGGAGAACGTGGGGATGAACTGCGAAAGTTGGCTGGGATAGCGGCTGTGGGTGACGCCTTCCGGTACGCGGGACCAGTCGAAAGCCTGGAGAGCCTGGCGGGCGAGGCGGTCATCGTTGGCTACGGTGTAGGAGATGAGGGCCTGGATGCGGGTGTCGCCTACGTACTGGAGTTGCTCCCAGTAGGGGGTGTCCATGTAGGTTTCGTGGGCGTCGAGACGGGCGGTGCGCCAACTGATCTCCCAGACTTTGTCGAGGTCGGATTCGCTTGACTCGAACTTTGCGCGCTCTTCAAAGGGGTAGGCCGTGAAGGCCGCGGTGAGGGATTCGAGTTGGAGGGGCTCGGTGGCGGTCTGGATGTCGAGGTCGAGATAACGCCAGGTGCGCCACCATAGCGGCTCAAAGGTGCGATGCGCACCGCCGTCAGGGAGGAAGCTGTCTGTGATGCCGTGGGCTACGCGATCGCCGACTTCATCGCGGTCGCCTTTGTGGTCGTCCTTGTCGTAGAGGGCCTCAGTATAGACGAGGCGGATCTGCGCGCCTTTGCCGCCGGAGACGGTCAGATGGGGATAGGCGGTGGTTAGGGTTTTGCGGTCGAGGAGGATGTGGACGTGACTGCCGGCGGGGAGGGTTACCGCGCTGGAGGGGAAGCTGCGGAGGTCGGTAGAGTCGGCGCGAACAGCATCGCCAGCGCTGGTGGGCGAGTATTCCATGGGTGGCAGCGAATCGGGAATCAGGCCCCAGGGGTTGTCGCCGGTGATGTCGGCGGAGTGGGCCTTCTCGACTCCGGGGAGGATGTCTTCACGGAAGGGAGAGACGGCCGGGACCCAGGATGCGCCGGAAGCTGACGGGGTGTTCCAGGACCAGTCGTAGCGGGCGGCGTCGATCTCCTCGCCGGTGCCTGACGCCATGTACTCGAGGACCTTCTCGGGAACGCGGGGGACGGGGCGCTGGCCCGGCTCGACCTCGACCAGCCAGCCTTCGGGGGTGCTGATAGCATCAGCGCCGGTGGCTTCGCTTTCCAGCAGGAAGGCAGTGCGGTCGGTCATTTGGGCGATGGGGGCATAGACACCGAAGTTCCAGACCGTTGCGGTGACGAGGTTCTGGCCGGGCTGAAGCAGCGGAGCCAGGTCGAAGCGCTCGTAGCGCCAGTGGGCTACGTCGCCGCGAGCGGGGCCGTCGCCGACACGATGGCCGTTGACGAAGAGGACGAAGCGGTTGTCGGCGCTCACGCGGACCACGTAACTTGCTGGCACGGCGGCCAGTGTGAGGGTGTGGCGGAAATGGAGCACGACGGGCTCACGCAAGGGAGCCGTGGGATGCGTGGTCCACGAAGCATGCCAAAGGCGGTTGGGCGGGTCAGGCTGGGCGCTTGAGGGAGCGGTGCTTTGCGCGGGAAGGACGAGGGGAGCAAGGGCCAGGGCGAGAAGGGCAAGAATTCGGCGCATGGGAGCGGACCTTTCGATTTCCAGTTTCCCAGCATAAAGGAAACGGAAAACCAATGGAGGAATTTTTTCAGGTTCTGTGGATGTGGATAATTTGCAGGAAGCGTGGGCGCGACAACTGGAGTTTTTGCCGGAGGTGGGTCTGGCCGGAATGGCTACAATTGCTGGAGGAAGCCTGGCGTGACGGGCAAGAGTGCACGTACCGGCCCTGGAATCTTCCCTTTTCCTCGCCGTATGCACTTGATTTAGCGGCGTTGTAACCTTCTATTCATATTTGGCCGGTAGCCTGATTGAGGTGACAGCCCAAGTGTCCGAGATACGCATCTCTCAAGCCCAGTTTCAGCCTGAACCCGACCCTTCCGGGGACCAGTCCGCAATTGCGGCTCCGGCATACGAGGTCTCGGCGATTCGCAAGTTCCTGCTGGCTCGGGGCAACTCGGCGCTTGCGGATCGCGGATTCCACTGGCTGATTTTGCTGTGCGCGCTGACCATCTTCGGCATCGTTGTTTTGATCGCTACGGAGCTGGTCTTGCGCTCGCAATTGGCCTGGGGCAAGTTTGGCCTCGACTTCTTTTACAGGGCATACATCGACACCTATACTCACCAGCGCTTGTACTGGGATCCGGTGAACGGGCATTTCAGCGCTTTGCCGTTCCTGTACGGCACTCTGGTTTCGTCGTTTCTGGCGCTGCTGCTGGCGGTTCCGCTGGCTATCGGGGTGGCGGTGTTTCTTACCGAGATGTGCCCTGGCTGGCTGCGCGGGCCGTTGGCATTTATTACCGAACTGCTGGCCGCGATTCCCAGCGTGATCTACGGACTGTGGGCGGTCTTCATCCTGGTTCCTTTGCTCCGCGAACGATTGAATCCGTTACTCATCAAAAGCCTTGGGTGGACAGGATTCTTTGGCGACGACAACCCCACCGGACTGGGATTTGTAGCAGCTGGCATCATTCTGGCAATTATGATTCTGCCCATCGTCTCCTCGTTGACGCGGGAGGTAATGACAGCGGTTCCCAATTCCCAGCGCGAGGCAGTATTGGCGCTTGGGGCGACGCGCTGGGAGATGATTCGCGTGGGCGTGCTGAGGAATGCGCGGATCGGAATCGTGGGCGCGATCATCCTGGGCCTGGGGAGGGCGCTTGGCGAGACCATGGCGGTGACCATGGTGATTGGAAACAGTCCCGAGATACATCGCTCGCTGCTGGCAAATGGAAGTTCGATGGCATCGGTGATTGCCAACGAATTTGCAGAGGCCTCAGGTGATCTGCATCTGAGCGCACTGATGGAACTTGGTCTGGCGCTGTTTATCGTGACGATTATTGTGAATGCTCTTGCCCGGTTGATGGTGTGGGCGGTTACGCGTGGAGCTCCGGCGCGGGTGCATTGAGAAACAGTGGTTAGTGGTTAGGGATTAGTGGTTAGGGATCTGGGAGTAGGGACAAAAGGAACATTGTGGAAGAGCTGGGAAAGAGAACTGACCACAAAATACGTGAGCGGATACGGGCACTTACGGACGGCGCGGCGACCGGTCTGGCGGTGCTTTCGACCGCGCTGGTAGTAGCACCACTGGTGGCTATTTTTGTGTACCTCGTCTACAAAGGAGCCAGCTCGCTTAACTGGGCGTTCTTTACGCAGATTCCCAAGCCGGTGGGTGAAGTGGGCGGCGGCATGGCTAACGCCATCCTGGGGTCGGCGATTTTACTTGCGGTTGGGAGCGCAATCGGCGTTCCGATGGGGATTGGTGGGGGCATCTACCTTGCAGAATTCGGGCGCGGAACCAAGCTGGCGAACGCACTCCGTTTTACCGCCGATGTGTTGAACGGTGTGCCATCGATTGTGATGGGCATCGCAGCTTACTCGCTGATTGTGGTTCCAACCGGCCATTTTTCGGCATTTTCGGGCGGTGTGGCGCTGGGCATCATGATGATTCCTACCGTCTGCCGCACCACCGAAGAGATGCTGCTGATGGTGCCCAATGCGGTGCGCGAGGCGGCACTGGCGCTGGGCGTGCCTAACTGGCGGTCGGTGCTGGCTATCACCGTAAAGACAGCCTCGCCGGGCATTATCACAGGATGCATGCTGGCCTTTGCGCGGGTGGCAGGTGAAACAGCTCCGCTGATCTTTACCGCCTTCGGCAATTCCAACTGGAGCACGAATCTGAACGATGCGATGGCGGCGCTTCCGCTACAGTTATATGTCTATGCGCTCTCGCCCTACGATGACTGGCACCGGCTGGCGTGGGCTGGGTCGCTGGTGTTGATTGTGCTGATTGTGCTGGCGGTTTCGCTGGTGCGTTTTGTAACCAGCCGCGGCGTTTTGAAAGGGGCAAGCTAGGTGGGCGTCGGCATCGAGGTAACCAACCTGAATGCGTGGTACGGGACGAATCACACCCTTCAGGACATCAACCTGAACATTCCGGCCAACCATGCCACAGCGCTGATTGGACCATCGGGCTGCGGCAAAAGCACGTTTGTGCGATGCCTCAATCGCATGCATGAGACCAATCCCATTGCGCGGGTGACGGGCACGGTGCGCATCGGCGATCTCGATATTTACAAGGACTGCAAGCCGGTGGAGATCAGGCGGCGGGTGGGCATGGTCTTCCAGCGGCCCAATCCGTTTCCCACCATGTCAATCTACGACAACGTGTGCGCGGGACTGAAGCTGAACGGCTACAGCAACCGGCGTGCGCTGGACGAGATTGTGGAGAGGTCGCTGAAGAATTCGGCATTGTGGGACGAGGTAAAGGACGACCTGAAGAAGAAGTCCGGCGCCAGTCTTTCAGGCGGTCAGCAGCAACGCTTGTGCATTGCGCGCGCGCTGGCCGTGGACCCGGAAGTGGTGCTGATGGACGAACCGGCCTCGGCGCTGGACCCGGTTTCCACGGCCAAGATTGAGGATCTTATCTTTCAGTTAAAAGCGCAGTACACTATTGTGATTGTCACCCACAACATGCAGCAGGCGGCCCGCGTGGCAGAGAAGACCGGTTTCTTTTTGAACGGGCGCATGGTGGAGTTCGACGCGACACACAAGATCTTTACCAATCCCAGCGACAAGCGGACTGAGGATTACATCACGGGCAGGTTCGGATGACGCGCATACGCTTTCAACAGAGTCTAGAGGACTTGAAAGAGCAGTTGCTGGTGATGGCCGGGCTTGCGGAGCAGGCGATTCAGCGCGCTATTGAGGCTTATCGCGTGCGCGACCTGTCGATTTGCGACCTGGTGAGCCGCAGCGAGATCGCCATCAACCGCCTGGAGCGGGATATCGATCAGGCTGCGCTTGACCTTCTGGCGATGGAGCAGCCCATGGCCAGCGATTTGCGTTTCATTTTGAGCGTGATCAAGATCAATGCGGACCTGGAGCGCGTGGGCGATGCTGCCAAGAGCATCAGCGACCGGGTGCGCGCCATGGAGCAGATGGCGGTGGCCGAACTGCCCGTGGATATTCCTCGCATGGCATCGCTGGCGACGGACATGGTGCGCAAGTGCCTGCAGTCGTTTATCGAGGCGGATGCCGACATGGCCCGCTCGGTGCTGGCGATGGACGATGCCGTGGACGATATGAATCGGGCCGCGTACAAGGCGCTGACCAAGGTGATGGAAGAGCAAAGCCATATAGCTCCGCAGGCGTTGAATGCGCTGATGATCTGCCGCAACCTGGAGCGCGTAGCCGACCATGCCACCAACATTGCCGAGGACGTGGTGTTCTGGGTGCAGGGTGCCGATGTGCGACACCACAAGAGCGTAACCGGGGGCAGAGACCCGCATGCGATGGAGTAGGGACCTCTGTTACAGGTCCCACCAATCGAATAGAAGCATTTGCGGGTAGTAGAGGCCGGCGCGGATGGGCGTGCTGCTGCCGTGCAGGTTGCGGAGAACGTGTGCGTAGGCCTCGACTTGCGGCGCGAAGATTCTTCTCAGGCCGGGTAGAGCGGCGGCGGGGTCTTCAACGTCGGCGTGTGCGGTCTTGTAGTCAACGATCCACCAGCAATCTTCTCCTTCAGACTCAGGCCTGGGGCCGCTCAAGAAGACGCGGTCTACGCGAACCGTGCGCAGTGCTCGCTCGATGATGCCGGCCCAACTTGCTTCACTGGCCGCGTTGGTGTGGGGCGAGAGAATCCATTGGCCAATGGGATCTTGTGACGCGTTGAGCGCGTGGCGGAGCCCTTGTGCGGCGATTGCGGCGGCGTGGGTTTGGTCGATTCCCGATGCGCGGACCTGGGCGGCGATGCGGGGCTGGAGACGTTGGAGGGCTGTCCTTGCGCCCTCCCAATCCAGGGTTGTACGCAGCCGGGCGAGCTCTTCGAGGAGGGCGTGAACGGCGTTGCCTAAAGCGCGAGAGGGCAGGCCGCCCAGGTGGCGGGAGTAGAGTGTGGTATCCCAGGTCCCAAAATCGGGACCTGGGGCACCCATCATTCTCGCTTGGGTCGACGAGCCTATCGGTGGTTGTGGGGGGATTTCCCCTTGAACTGGATGATAGTCAGGCGGCAGGCGGCGGATCATGGTGGGGATTGCCGGGGACGGCATTACGAGCAGGTTGCTCTGGGCTGCGGCGGCGATGTTCTCAACCACTTGTTCAGTCTGCACCGCTGCATCGGCGATTTTGTTTTTCCAATCTTCGAAGCGTGCGCTTACTTCGTCTTCCAGCGCGGGCCAGGCTGTGGTCAGGAGGCTGTTGGCGGGATCTGCCAGGGAAAGATCGCCATTCGCTTCCACCTTATAAGCGGGACGGGCGAAGAAGTGCAGTTCCTCGCGGGCGCGGGTGGCGGCGACGTAGAGAATGCGGCGCGTCTCCTGCGATTCGCGTTCGCGAAAGACGCGATCGACCCACTGCTTGGCCTTGCCGCGTTCCTCGCCTTTGGTTTGAAAAGGCGCGATGAGAAACTCAGTGATCTCCCCGGAGTCGTCGGGCTCCGCGAGTCCGCGTTCGAGCCAGGAGAGCATCTTTCCATGACTGCTGCCGGTGCCGGCCTGCAACTCGGGTACGATGACCACCTCGAACTCCAGACCCTTCGACTTGTGGATGGTCATCAACTGGACGCCGCATTCGCTGCTTGCGGCGGGATCAGGCTGTGCGGTGAGCTTGTCGAGAGCTGCGTCCAGCGTGGGCCCGAGCAGGTCAAGTTCGCCGTCCGGCAGGCGGTCAAGGCAGTTCCACAAGAGATCGAGATTGGCGCGGCCCGTGCCATCTACGCAGTCCGCACCACCCAGGCGCAACCAGACCTGTTCGAGCCAGGTTCCCAGCGATGCGGTGGGTTGGGCTGCGCGCAGTGCGGGCACTGAGTTGAGCGCGTCCAGCAAGCGCTGCGCGGCTTTGCGATCGTCTTCATCGAGCAGCGGCAGGCGCTCTGCCAGCAACTCCGGCACGGGGCGGTCGAGCAATTCAGGATCGTCAGCGCTTGCGAGGCGATGCATGCTTTCGAGGGCCAGGCCGCACCACGGAACGCGCAGAACGCCGAGCCATGCCACGCGGTCCATTGGATTGAGCAGGGCGTGCGCCAAAGCCAGAGCGTCAAGCACTTCGGGACGGGAGGTAAGCTTTTCGAGGTCCACGGCGCGGAAGGGAATTGCTGCATCGCGAAGAGCCTTGGCGATGGGAGCCAGAGCGTTGCGAGTGCGGCCGAGAATGGCGACGCGGTATTTGTCTCCGCGGGAACGGGCTTGCTCGATGCGCTCCATCTGGCTCTGGATCAGGGCGACGACCTGATTGATCTGCGCTTCGTGCGCAGTTTCTTTTTCGCCCGCAGCTTCAGGATTTGCGGTCCGGCCACGGCTGGTTTGGGGCACGAAGGCAAGATGGAGATTGAAGCGCGGATCGGAGTTGGAATCATCGTCGCGGGCCGGTTGGGCGGAGGAGAAGGTGATGCCGCTTCCATCGTCTGCGGCGAAGACCTGGGCGAAGATTTCGTTTAGCCGGGCAACGAGTGTCTGCGCGGTGCGGAAGTTTGCCCCGAGTTCGACGGAGTCGAAGAGCAGCGGCTGCTCCTGCGGGATTTCGAGGCCGTTGTCTTTTACGCGGTGGAAGAGTTCGGCGTCGGCGTCGCGGAAGAAGTAGATGGATTGCATCGGGTCGCCCACCACGAAGCAGGTGCGACCGGTGCGTTCGGACCACGCGGCGACGAGGCTGGAGAGCAACTGGTGCTGGCGGCGGCTGGTGTCCTGGAACTCGTCCACCAGTAAGTGGTGAATGCCGTCGGCAACGGCCTGTGCGGCGTCGGTGGGGAGGTCGTCGGGGTCGCGCAGGACATTCTGGGCGATTTGAGCTACCTCGATGAAGTCAACCGCGCCGGCTTCGGCAAACACAACCTGCAATTCGCCTGCGGCATGGCGCAGCAGCGTGAAGCAGGCGCGCACGATCTTCCAATCCTCTTCGGAATAGCGGGCCGGTGGAAGGTCGCGGATTGCGGCGAGAGCGGACTCCAATCCCTGAATGCCGTGCAGACTTTCGATGAGACCGAGAAGATGGGCCTTTTCCGTTTTACGGTCGGCGGGGAAGCCCAGGCGTTTATCCACCGATTTGCGGAATGTGCCGCTGTTGGTGAGCAACAAGGCGGCCAGACCGAGATAAGCCTCGCGCGCCTCTTCCAGAATTTCGGCGCCAGCGAAAGGGCCGCAAGGAAACTCGGCCAATTCAGCGAGACCCTGGTAAGGCTGACTGGCGTCCTGCGTGCAGCCGAAGCGAGCGAGTTTCAGCGCTTCCTGGCGTGCGCCGGGGACGGTATCGAAGAGGCTGTCGAGTTCGCCAAGGAGTTGCCGGGCCGCATTCGCGAAAGGACGTTCGAGCCGCAGGCGGAGTGCCTCCAAATCTGCGTCTTCCTGTTTGCGGCCGAGGACAAAGCCCTGCATCCAGCGGTCGCGCTGACCGAGCATCGTCATCAGCAGATCTTCCATCTCCTGCCAGCTGTTGTCGCGCCACAATAGGAGAGTTTCAATTGACTTGCTGAGCGCCGGATCGGCCCCGTCTATCCTTTCGAGGCTACGGCGGGCGGCGCGGCGATACAAATCGCCGGGCTGGTCGTAGATTCCAAGGCCCCCGCCCAGGCTCGAGAGCAGCGGCTGCTGCAAGGCAAGGTCGCGGCAGAAAGAGTCGATGGTGGAGATGCGCAGTTGGGCGGGAAGGTCGAGCAGTTTCCAACCCAAAGCCTCCGAGCGCGCCAACGCGCGGTGGGCGAGTGCTTCCATTGAAAATTCGTCGCCCGCGGCTTGCGCGGATTGGGCGGACACTTTCTCAAGTTCTTTGAGGATGCGGTTGCGCATCTCGGCAGCGGCGGCGTTGGTGAAGGTGATGGCGACTATCTGCCCCGGGTCCTCGACTTCGCCCAACAGGCGAAGAAAGCGGCGGGTGAGCAGGTCAGTCTTACCGGAACCCGCGGGCGCCTGCACGAGAACTGACTGTCCGGGATCGAGAGCCCGATTGCGCTGCGGCTGATCGGCGGGCGGGGATTTTGCAGCAGTGTTATTCATCGGCGCCCTCCTCGCTTTCGGAGTCGTCATCGGCGTCGAGCAAGTCTTGATGCTCCTGAATGCGGCACAGGGTCTGCAATCCGCAGCGCTCGCATGTTTTGGGATAGTCGCGCGGGTCCACTTCCGCGCGGCCAGCAAGAAAATCCCTGGCGAGCTGCTGGATGCAATCCCGCCAACTCATGAGCAACTCCGCGGTAAGGCCATTCTTCGCGAGGTTGGTAGTGTTCCCGAGGCTGGGCAGCAAGGTGGCTTTTGCGTCGCCCACCCGACCGGTGAAACTCTGGTCTCCGGCACGCACCTTGGCAAAGACCAGGCCGCCAAGAGTTTCACTCTCGGGGTCGAGTGCAAAGCCGGCGTAGAGCGGCAGTTGCACATCATCGGGACGGGGTAAATCCCATGAATTGGGAGAGACGTTGCCGGTCTTGTAGTCGATGACCAGAAGGGAATCGTCGTTGAGCAGGTCGATGCGGTCGAGGCGGAGCTTGAGGGTGAGTCCGGCGATTTCGGTTGTGCGCTTCACCTCAGTGTCTACCACTTCAAAGGGCCAACGAGCGGATTCATAATCGAGCCACTTGCCAACCAGGTCCGTGAGCCGCTGCTCTTCAAGTTCGAGATAGCGCCTGGGCATGCGCTCGCGAAGGCCGGCGGGGATCTCCGCGCGAAGTGCATGAGCAACCTGGCCGGCAACAAATGAGCTCCGCTCTTTGAGATTTTGGAGGTCGGAGTGCGTACTGATGCCGTTGGGTGGGCCGGCCCAGATGGCGTGTAAAACAGCGTGCAACAGTTGGCCGCGCTGCGCGGCTGTGAGGCCAGCTTCAGCCGGCTCCCATCCTCGTGCGCCGAGGCGCGTGGTGGCGAATGCCTTGAAGGGGCACTGAGACTGGTTGGTGAGGACGGTGGCGCCGCCGCCGGCTTTTCCGGGCGGGAAGGGAACGCGGCTTGAATCGGCGAAAAAGACAGTCTTCGAATTTCCGACTGCCGGAGCTTTGGGCAGCGGCTGGGCCGCGCCTACAACGTTCGTGATTAATTTTGAAGGCCGCGCCTCCGCACCTTCCGTTTGCAGGGCATAGCTGAAGTGGACCTCTGGCGCGGAGGCGAGCAGGCGAGCGGTGACTGCGCGAGCCAACTCCCAGTCGATTTGCGGGGTGGCATGGGGTATGCCTGCCTCGCGTTGCAGTTCAGGGGGCAGCAGCGGATGGGCCGCACCGCGGGCGGGCCAGGCGTCTTCGCTGGCGCCGAGGAACCAGATGGCATCGGCGGTGAGGCCCGCGCTCTCTACCGCGCCGGTAATCTGGATGGGCGCGTTGCGGGATTCGGGAGCAAAGAGCGTCTCTTCCAGAGTGCGCGAGAGTGCCGCAAGGAACTGATGCCATGGGATGCGCCGCGCGTCAAAGCCGAGCGAGGCGGAGTCGTCCAATGCACGCTGCCAACGGTCAAAGGCCTGGAACTCAGCGCTTGAAAGCGGGTGCCCCCCGGGCCAGCCGGCAGTCTCAAGCAACTGCGGCACGAAGGCGGCCCAGTCCAAGGGGCTTTGCGGCTTGCGCTGCTGCTCGGCAATGTGTCGCCGGGCTTCTTTCATTCGTTCAGACCAGGTGGAAGGCAACATTCCGGCGGCGAGATTCTGAAAGAGAAACGCCTCCAAGGTCCATTGGGTTCGCTGGAGGCTGCGGCTGCGCAGGGCGCGCATATAAGCCTGCAGGGCCATGGACTCCTGTGCGCTTGTTGCGGCCTGCCCGGTGTATAAGAGCCAGTCAAGTTCCTGCTCCTCGATTGGACCGGAGAGCCAGCGAAGAAGAAGATGCGCGCCCCTTGCCAATGCAACCTGGCTGAGCGGGATTCCCAGAGAGAACTCGAAGGGAAGGGGATCGGCGGAACCGGCGTGGCGAAGAAATGCCCGATCGATTTCTCCCCGGCGCGATGCCGCATCCTGCGTGATGACCAACAAACGAACGTTCGGTTCGGCAGCCAGTTTGCCGTTGCACCACCCGGCACAAGCGTCGAGTTCGGCCTGGGTATCGCCTGCGGAGTGGAAATCAACTTTAGTGGCCGGCTCCCCTTGGGCTGCCTGCCGCCAGTTACCCCAGGCATCGAAGAGGCTTTGCTGAACGGAAAAAATACGATCGAAACCAGCCAATAGCAGCGGCGGCCGTTCTTTGGTTTCATCCTTGAGCCGCGGAATGAGTTCGAGGGGCAGGCGGCTGGGGCTGATCAGATTTCCGGTGCGGCATGCACGGTCGAAGGCCGTAAGCCAGCCGCTGAATGCCGCAGCATCCTGCTGCCATGTACTTCGTGCGGCCTCGCTTTGGAGCAATCCTGGGGCGAACGAGCAGAGCAGCTCATGAGCGTCCATTGCCATAGAGGCAAGGCGGTGGCGAGGTCCCTCGAGCAGAGTGGCCAGGTGCCGGGTCTCGCCAACGATATCTGTCCAGAGCGCCCGCTCCTGGGTCGGGTTCAGCAGTAGACGCCCGTCCAAGGTGCGCTCTTCCCATGCGGCACGGACGAACGCGTTCCAGGGCAGGATGTTGGGCGCGGGCCAGGCAGTAAGACCCTCGGCCTGGCGGGCGCGATGGAAGTCCGCTGCGATGGCGCGAGCGGCGCGGTCGCTGGCAGTGATCACCAGGCCGCCGTCGCGCAGCCACGCATCCATCTCACTCGGTCGGGAGCCCATTCCAGATTTATACGCCGCCGGGCCGGGGAGTGTGCGCATCACCGCCAGTTGCCAGGGAATAGCTGTTGAATCAATTCGATGGCGGCGACAAAGGCAGTTTCAGCCAGGCGAGGCCGATGCTGCGCCTCATATGCGAGACGCTGTCGCCTCCCGGAGCGTCATAGAAGATCGCCAACCGATTGCCGTAACGCACCACGGACGGAAGCCCAATGCATCGCTTCGACCATTTTGAGTTTTTGCGGTCCAGCACAATGGCCTTGTGCGCGGGGTCCCAGTGGTTCAGGTCTTTCGTCCAGTAAACCCAGATTGCATCCGTGTACTCGCCATCTTTGTCGAGACCGATGTGGTTGGTAAAGAGAAACCAGGTTCCATTTGCCTTCTCAAAGTAGAGCGATGTGTTCTCCACCTGCTCGCTTTGCGGAACGATCGGTGTGCTGTCAATCGTCCATGCGCCCTCAAGGTTGGTAGTGCGGGAGATACTCAGCGTGCGCAGAATGGGATTATTTGTGGATGCCGAGAAGAACTGCAGGAACTGATTCCCTTGGCGGATGATTTGCTCCGGACTCGCCGTGGCCGAGTAGTATGTTCCGGGCTTGGGGCGGAAAGGCACCACGCGCGGCTCTTTCTCCCACGGGCCAAGGGGCGAAGACGAACGGGCCTTCATGGTGAGATAGGGGAAAGCGGGAATGCGATCGGGCGCAGGAGTTACATGAGGAGTGCCGAGGTAGAACATGTGCCAAGTGCGGCCATCGAGATAGGTGGTTCCGTACGACGCGCTGGCTGAGTCGTCTGCGCCAGGCTGACCAAGCTTGAGCACCGTGCCGTGGTTTTTCCAGTGAACCAGGTCCGTACTGGTCGCCAGCGCTGTAAGCCAGCCGGTTTCACCGGCGGCATCGTAGTGCATATAGAAAAGCCCATTGTGTTTGAAGACCCAAACATCGCGGGCGCCATACTTGTCGCAGCCCCCTGGGCAATTGCCGTAGGGCAGAACCACGCCCTGATCTTCAGCGTCATAGCGCAGCGTTGCGTTTGGCCGGCCATCGGGATATTCGCCCGCCGCAATCAGGCCAGCGCTTGCAGCGGCGAGAATGAATACGGCAACCAGCGAGACACGTCCTGTCGGAGTCATACGAACCTTCCTGCATTACAAATCCTGAGATATTTGATCCATCGAATCTGGCGGCAATTGTATCCCCCAGTTGTACACTGAGCCAATGATGCCGAGACTTGTGACTTCCTCATTACTCGCATTGTTCGTGCTGGCTGGGTGTCACTCCGGCCAGAAAGCTTCAACCCCATCCGCCGCCAACCAGAACATCAAGGTCTACAAACTGCGTGGCAAGGTGGTATCTACCAACGCCACCAAGGGCGAGGCAACGCTCAATCACGAGGCCATTCCCGGCTTTATGGACGCGATGACCATGCCCTACAAGCTGAAGGACCCGAGTATCCTGGGCGAACTCCATCCGGGCGATGTAATCACGGCCGACGTGCTCGTCTCCGACAACCCCGATGCGGATGTCCTGCTGGATCATATCGTCGTGGTGGCGCAGGCCAAGCCGGATTACAAGCCCGGTGTCTCTTACCATGTTCCGGCACCGGGCGACGCGGTGCCGGACTTCAAGCTGCGCAACCAGGATGGGCGGCCGATTCATCTGAGCCAGTTCCAGGGCAAGGCGCTGCTGGTCACGTTTATCTACACGCGTTGTCCGTCGCCCGAGTTCTGCCCGCGTGTGACGCGAAATTTCGCCCAAGTGGATAAGGAACTCGCCGGCAGCCCCGCGCTCTATGCAAAGAGCCACCTGCTTTGCGTCAGCTTCGATCCGGAACACGACACGCCGGCGCGGCTGCGGGCCTATGGGGCCACCTATATGGGGAGCGACGCGCCGAGCGCCTTCTCCCACTGGGACTTTGCCGTTCCCGACAAGAAAGTCCTGCCGGAGATGGCCAGGTTTTTCGACCTGGGGATGACAAACGAGGCCGACTCGTCGATTACGCACACCCTCTCAACCACGCTGATTGGCCCGGACGGCAAGGTGGTGCGCTTCTACCCCGGCAACGAGTGGACCGCGGCACAATTGACCGCGGATGTTCGGCAGCGACTGGGGGCCTGAGCGAGGCGGTTCGGCTAATACTTTGGGGAACTCCGAGCAAGTGCATCTGCCGGGTCCACATTCCCTCAGGGAAATGTGCATCAACTGGTACCTGACGGTTAGCCGGTGATCCATCGGAGACCAGAGGCTCCGGGAGAGCGGTCGAAGAACAAACCTGCGGGTACCGATCAGTGGTCGATGAGCGCATCGGCAGTCGTGCGTACATCGAGGCCGGAATTCGGACGGGACTGTGAATCAGGAGATTGTGTCCCATCCTTGCGTAGAAAAACGCAAGGATGAGACACGCGCGGTAGAGGAGAGATTTGCGTGGTGGGCACTCGCCTATTGGGGCAATGGAAGTTTCTGCCTGTGCGCAGGCCGTTCGTTGGAGTTCGTCGGCCCCTGATTTGGGCCTTGTGCGACGTTTTCCCCTGCATTCGACATCGAGGCCAGCTCCGACTGCCGGTACTTCGGTGCGCTTACGTATCCATGGATATGGTCCTTGCTGATGTCGTTAATCACCACCTCGACTGGCTGCGGACTGTCGGGTGTCGAGAACATGACCGGCTGGTAGAGATTGACGTGCCTTTGCGATAGGTTGCGATCGTTCACCATCAGCTCCAGATCGGCAAACTGGTGCTTGCTATTGGATTTTTTCAGCCGCAGCTCAAGCGGTCCCCCGCGTCGGAACTGTTTCGATTTCAAGAGGTCAAACTCCGCGAAGTCTCGCTCGCCTTTTTTCTGCAGCAACACCAATTCGTCATGGGTGTGGGCAATGGAGCCCGACAGCTCGGTGCGGGTGTTGACAAGGTCGCCCTGAGTGCTCGCCAACTCACCGCGGGTTTGGTCAATCGCCTTGCCCTGTGCGTCAATTTGGGATTGCAGCTTGTTGAAGCGCGGATCCTCTCTTTGCCGATGAGCTGCCGAAGGGCGGCTGCGGGTCGCGGTCTGCGCGGAGCGCTGCGCAGACGGGATCGACGGGGCGGCTTGTGTTTGGTCGCGCACGGCCAGCGTATTCACCTTTGCCGTCAACTCGTTCAGCTCGCTCTGGGTCGCGTTGAGCGCGGTGGTCGTCTGCACATTCTCTGCCGCAAGACTCTGGGCAGCGAGGTGTTCATGAATGGCGTAGCCACCAACAGCGCCGCCAAGCGCCACGATGGCGGCATAAAACAGCAATGCTCTTGTGCGCCATTCCTTGCGGCAGGGAAGTAGATTCGAACATAACGCCTCCGGAGAAGGCGATTTAAGGTCGCCCTCTACTCCTGTGCAGCACGATCGATGCCAGTCTGTTCAGCTGGGAAGTTCCCTGATTGCAGGATATTGCAGTCTGCCAGGCAATGGGACGATGAAAAATCTTCATGGTTTGCAGGTAGTTTTTACACGTTCGAGGCGGGTTGCCCATCCTTGCCAATAGAAACCGCCCAAATCCCGACGTCAATCTGGTCGAACTCAAATACAAGCTCAAGCCACCAACATTCAAAACAACAGCTCGTTCTGAGATTCCCCAAAGCGCTATAAGTTCCGCAACCTCAATTGAATCTGTCAGGGTCACGCGCACATCCATATCAGATAGACTCGAAGTTGGAATCTTCCCTTGAGGTCGTGTTCGATGGCGAAAGTGACATTGGTTTTTGCGGTGCTCCTGGTGGCTCTGGGCCTTGCCGGCTACCTTGGCACCGGCAGTTTGCATCCCACTGCGTTGATTCCAACGTGGTTTGGGCTGGCATTGGGCGTGTTCGGCTTTTTGGCCATGAGCCCCAGCGAGAGCCGGCGTAAGCTTTTCATGCATATCAATGTGACCATCAGTCTGCTGGGTTTCATCGGCGGCGCTGTTGAGGCGATTCGCGGGTATGTGCACGCCCAGGCCGCCGGCACAGAGGCGAATCCGGTGGCTCTTGCTTCCAAAGTCATCATGGCCGGGCTCCTGCTCATCTACGTAATCCTCTGCGTGCGGTCGTTCATTGCCGCAAGGCGCTCAGGGAAGGTCTAAACGCATGGGGACAATGCGGAGCGGGCAATTGGGCATGGGCGGGGCGCGGGCTGAGCGCTCACCGCGAGGCGGCGGAGCACGCACGGGGCTGGCTGACCTGCCCAAGCGCAAGCCCAGCCTGAAGAGATTGTGGCCGCAAATTCGTGAGCTGGTTGTGCCGCGCCTGGGCCTGCTGTTTGCCGGCTTGGGGCTGATGGTGATTAATCGCGTGGCCGGCTTGGTGTTGCCTTACACCTCGAAGCCGCTGCTCGACAAGGTGCTGTCGTCCAATGGCAACCCGGAGCTTTTGCCGCGCATCATCCTCGTGGTTTTCTCGGCCATGGTGGTGCAGGCCATTACTTCTTTCTCGCTTACGCAACTGCTGTCGAAGGCCGGGCAGCGCCTGATTGCCGATATGCGCCGCCAAGTGCAACGGCACGTGGGCCTGCTGTCTGTCTCCTACTATGACGAGAACCGCACCGGCACGCTGGTGGCGCGCATCATGAGCGACGTGGAAGGCGTTCGCAACCTGGTGGGCACGGGGCTCGTGGAGTTTCTCGGCGGCCTGCTAACCGCAGTGCTGGCATTTATCTACTTGCTGCACCGCAGCGTCACGGTGACGCTTACCGTGTTTGCGGTGATGGGCGCATTTGTCTTTGTCTTGCAGTATGGCTTCAAAGTCATTCGCCCGATCTTTCGCGACCGGGCCAAGATCAATGCCGAGGTTACGGGCAGGCTAACTGAGTCGCTGGGCGGCGTGCGCGTGATCAAGGGGTATCACGCAGAGGAGCGCGAGGCGAATGTGTTTTCCGGCGGAGTGGACCGGCTGCTGGCCAACGTGATGAAGTCGCTGACCATGACCAGTCTGCTTGGGTCGGCGTCGACGACGGTATTGGGATTGGTCTCCGCACTGGTGATGTGGCTGGGGGGACACAGCGTTCTCAACCACACATGGACGGTGGGCGACTACTTCAGCTACAACATGTTCCTCGCCTTCATGATTGCGCCGGTCTTCCAGATTGTGAACATTGGGACTCAGCTGACAGAGGCTTTTGCGGGCCTGGATCGAACCGGCGAGATCATGGCCGAGCTCGAAGAGAACAAAGTTCCAGGACGCACGGTCAAGATGCCGCCGATCCAGGGAACGGTGCGATTTGAGAATGTCGAGTTTGCCTACGACCCTGAAAAGCCGGTGTTGCACGGCATCAGTTTTGTAGCCGAACCAGGAACTGTGACGGCGCTGGTGGGTTCTTCCGGGTCAGGGAAGTCAACGATTATCAGCCTGCTCTGCGTCTTTCATACGCCCTCCACGGGCCGCGTTGTGGTGGACGATATCGACCTGGCGCACATGGACCTGAACACTTTCAGATCTCAGTTGGGCGTGGTGCTGCAGGACTCGTTTCTCTTTGATGGAACGATTCGCGAGAACATCCTGTTTTCGCGGCCAGATGCGACGGAGGAGCAGTTTCTGTTTGCCTGTCGCACGGCACGGGTGGACGAGTTTGCCGAGCGTTTTCCGGATGCCTACGACACGATTGTGGGCGAGCGCGGCGTGAAGCTCTCAGGCGGGCAGAGGCAGCGGTTGTCAATTGCTCGCGCGTTGCTGGCTGAGCCGCGGATTTTAATTCTGGACGAGGCTACCAGTTCGCTCGACTCCGAATCCGAAGCCATGATCCAGGCGGGGTTGAGCCAGTTGATGCAGGGGCGGACGACGTTCGTTATCGCGCATCGCCTTTCGACGATCCGCCGCGCCGACCAGATCCTGGTTGTGGAAGAGGGGCGCATCGTAGAGCGTGGAAATCACGCGGAGCTATTCGCCATGGGCGGGCGGTACTACGACCTCTATACCCGCCAGCATGGGCTGGAGGCGAACCTGTTCCTGGCGCCGGGCGAAGGGGATGTGGTGGAGGCGTAATCAGGGAATCCGCTGATCACTATCAATACAGACGGAAGTTCACTTCCAACGCAATCCGAACTGCAACCGGAACACCATCTTTTGTCGCGGGTTGAAAGCGATACTGCTCAGCTGCTTTGACCGCTTCTTCGTCCATCCCGAATCCAGCGGGCTTTTGCACACAGATGTCTTGCGGGCTGCCTTCTGCATTCACAACAAAGGAAAGCACACTCACCGTCTGTGATTCGTCAAGGTGCTTCTTTTTGATTGCCTTCCGCGCTTTGTCCGGGAAGTTCGCCAAGACGGTTTTGATTGCCTTGGGAGGCTTAACGCTGCCGCCAACTTTGTAAATGCCCACCGGCTCCGGCTTTCCCTCCGCCTTCACCGGACAAGCTGCAATATGGAACTTGACTGATCGCAGTGTCGCCTTTTCGGGTGTCACCGGACCAGGCTTTTCAATGACCGGTCCGGGGTCGGCTATAGGCGCGGTCTGTTTCGCCCAAGTGGAAGTAGCCACCAACGCCAACAGGACCGCGACCCATCGTGAGAATCGCATTCCAGTCTCCGCTTCAATCAGAAAGAACAAGGATACACACCAATCTTTGTCGGAAGGCTGTCAGTTCCGAGAACCGCGCTCGACGTCTCACAGGAAGGAATTGCGTATCAATGCTTGACCCGGCGTCCCATTTCCCGCAAACTGGTATGGAAGTCACAAATCGGAATCGAGGACCATATTGCGAGATACAGCTCCGCAAGGCACTTACAAGGTACAAGCACTGGACAGGGCATTTGCTGTTCTCGACCTGCTGGGAGAGAGCGATACGCCGCTGGGATTGGCGCAGGTTGCCGCATCCCTGCAACTGCACAAAAGCACCGCGCACCGCTTTCTGATGGTTCTTGAGCGGCACCGCATGGTGGAGCGGACGTCGGCCGGCAAGTTCCGGCTGGGACTGCGGCTGTTCGACTTCGGGAACCGGGCGATTGAGCAGTACGATCTGCGGGACCGTGCGCAACCGCACCTTCGACGCCTGGTGGCCGAGACCGAAGAGACCGCGCACCTCTGCATTCTTGAAGGCGCGCACGTAATTTACATCGACAAGATTGAGCCGGCGCGCTCAGTGCGCATGATTACCCGGATTGGGGCCAGCAACCCGGTGCACTGCACCTCGGTGGGCAAGGCAATGCTGGCGTTTCTGCCCGAGGACCGGATTGCCGACATCATCCGCCGTACAAAGTTCGAGCGGTTTACGCATCGGACGATTTCGACGCCTGAAGCTTTGCGGACCGAGATTGAAAAGACGCGCCGCCGCGGGTATGCCGTAGATGACGAGGAATTGGAAGAAGGCCTGCGCTGCATTGCGGTGCCGGTGCTTGATGCTCAGCGGCTGCCGGTTGCTGCGGTAAGCGTATCGGGCCCGTCGTTCCGCGTGACGGCGCAAAAGCTGCCCTCGATTGCCAACCAACTGCTGCAATGCGTACGCGGGATCTCGGCCGATATGGGCTTTGTATCCACGGGGCGGGGCAGCCGGGCAGCCTGGTCAGCTTAGTTCTTCAGCGGCCTTGTCAGACGGCGCCTGCGTCAAGAGGTGCAGCCAATTCAAGTTCCGCAGATCGTTCAGTCAAACTCCTCTCGCGCCAAATTCCGTAGATAGCGGGGTAGACGAGGAGCTCGAGGATGAAGGATGTCAGGATTCCGCCAACCATTGGCGCGGCGATTCGCTTGAGAATTGCCGATCCCATTCCTGTCGACCACAGGATGGGAGCCAGTCCAATGCACATGGTGGCAAATGTCATGAACTTTGGCCGCAGTCTTTTTGCGGCGCCCTCCACAATTGCCTCGTTCAGGTCCAGGCGCGTCAAATCCGGATTCGTTCGTTTCGCTTTCTTGTAAGCAAGATCCAGATACAGGAGCATGAAGACTCCCGTTTCCGCATCGATGCCAAGGAGCGCGATGATGCCCACCCATACCGCAATGCTCATGTTGTATCCCAGCAGATAGACAAGCCAGATGGCGCCCACTGCGGAGAATGGCACGGCAAAGGTGATGATGAGGGTTTCCATCATCGACCGGGTGTTGAAGTAGAGCAACAGGAGAATCACAGCGATCAGCCGTTTTTTCACTCGCTGTGCCGATTCGTATTGTCCGCTCCATGTGACCACGTAACCTGCCGGAAGCTTGAGTTTGTCCGCCAGCACCCGGCGAGCCTGTTCGACATAATCGCCCGAGGCGCGGTTGGCAATATCGACGAAGACATAGCCCGTCAACGCGCCATCTTCATCGCGGATCATTGCGGGTCCGGTAAGCGTGCGCACGGTGGCCAACTCGGAGAGAGGGATCTGCCTTTCGCCCGAGACGGGAATCTGGACCTTGCCGAGGGCTTCGAGATCGGAGCGGAAGTCCCTCATGTAGCGCACGTCGATGGGGTAGCGCGCGCGTCCGGCAATGACGGTGCTTACGTTTTCCCCACCAACTGCCGTGGACAGGACATTTTGCGCGTCTTCTATTGAAAGTCCATACTGGGCCAACGCAGGTCGATTCCAGTCCACGTCAAGGAAGAAACCTTCACCGGTTCTTTCTGCAAAAACACTACGCGTTCCAGGGACTGTGCTCAGGATCGTTTCGACGTCGCGGCCGATCTTCTGGATCTCATTGAGATCGGCACCTTGAATCTTCAGGCCCACCGGAGTGCGAATGCCGGTAGTGAGCATTTCGATGCGACCGCGAATGGGCATGGTCCAGGAATTCGAAACTCCGGGAATGTTGAGGGCGCTGTTCATCTCGGAGACCAACTGCTCCTCGGAGATGTGATCGTCGGTAATATGACGAAGCCAGGGCAGTGTCCAATCTGGCGCCCAGGGCGAATACCAGACCTGCCGTTTCCGCCACTCCGATTGCGGTTTCAGCACGACGATCGTCTCCAGCATGGAGATTGGCGCTGGATCGGTAGCTGTGTCGGCTCGTCCGGCCTTTCCGAGCACGTGTTCGACTTCAGAGAAGCTCATCAGAATTCTGTCGGTGACTTCGAGCAGCTTCTGCGATTCGCCGATTGAAATGCCGGGCATGGCGCTCGGCATATAAAGGAGTGAGCCTTCTTCAACGCGCGGCATCAACTCCGACCCGATCCTCATCGCAACGGGGATGGTCAAGAGGACAATGAGAACCGCACCGGTTACCACCTGCCACTTCCAGCGCAGGGTCCAGCGCACGATGGGGTCATAAATTCGCATCAAGGGGCCGGTGATGGGGTGGTGATCTTCCGAGCGAATTTTCCCGCCCAGCAGCCAATCGCGCAGCCTCCGAAACATGCTCGGTTTCTCTGAACTGGAGGAGACTTTCCGCACAAGAAGAAGGCGCAGGGCCGGATCGAGCGTCAAAGCAAGAATTGCGGCTGCGAATACAGCGAAGCTCTTTGCATAGACCAGCGGCCGGAAGAGTTTGCCTTCCTGCCCTTCAAGCACCAGCACCGGCAGGAAAGCCACAGCGATAACCAGCAACGCGAAGAACGTAGGTCCGGCAACTTCCCGAACCGCCTCCAGGATTACGTCGTTGTAGGAAAACGGTTCGCCCAGCCGCTCATGCTGTTCCAGTTTCTTGTGGGTTTGCTCGACCACTACGATGGCTGCGTCCACAAGTTCTCCACAGGCGATGGCAATTCCGGCCAGCGAAAGGATGTTGATACTGGCCCCAACGAAGTACATGGGAATGAATGTGAGCAGAATCGCCACTGGAATGGTGACGACGGGAATCACCGCGCTGGGAAAGTGCCAGAGGAAGATCAAGATCACGATGACGACCGTGAGGATGACTTCAATGAGGGTGTTACGGGCGTTTGAAATGGACCGATGGATCAGATCGGAACGGTCGTAAATGGGTACGACCCTGACACCCTTGGGCATGCCGGGCTGGATATCCTTGAGCCGGGCCTTTACGCGCTGAATCACATCGAGTGCGTTGCTGCCCTGGCGCATGACGATGATTCCGGAGACTGCCTCGCCCCGGCCATCCAGATCGCTTGTGCCGCGCCGAATGTCCGGCCCCAGGACCACCTCGCCTACATCCTTGATGCGTATCGGTGCGCCGTTATTTGACGCAAGAACTGTCTCTTCGAGATCGGCGGTCGATTTTACGTATCCTCGCCCGCGAATCATGTATTCGGCGCCGCCAAACTCCAGGAGGCGCGCGCCGGTTTCCTGGTTTGTAGCCCTTACGGCTTCAGCAACTTTTGATATTGGAATCCGGTAGGCGCGCAAACGGTTCGGATCGACGTTGACCTGGTACTGCTGAACGAATCCGCCTACGGTGGCAACTTCTGCAACTCCAGGTATCGTCCTCAGATACGACTTCAAGTACCAGTCCTGGTAAGAGCGGAGGTCGGCCAGGTTGTGCTGTCCTGAGTCGTCTTCCAGGACGTACTGAAAAATCCATCCCAACCCCGACGCGTCAGGGCCGATCTCAGTCCTGACACCCTCGGGGAGGCGTGGCGTCACTGGGGACAGATACTCCAGCGTGCGAGACCTGGCCCAATATAGATCCGTGCCTTCGTTGAAGATCACGTACACATAGGAGTAGCCGAAATCGGAGAAGCCCCGGACGCTTTTCACCCTTGGAGCGCCGGCAAGTGCGGTGACGATAGGATTGGTGACTTGATCCTCGATGATATCCGGGCTTCGATCCCACCGGGAAAAGACAATGACCTGAGTCTCACCCACGTCCGGCACGGCGTCTGTGGGCATGTGCAGCATGGACCACAGGCCCCCTGCGCATCCGGCAGCCACCAGAAAGAAGACCAGGAACTTATTGCGGACGGAAAAGCTGATTAAACGCTCAATCATGGGTTTCGGTCGCCTGGCCTTTGGTCATTGCCTGGTTGGCTGCCGAGTCGCCTGCGAATTTTCCGGGATCGGCAAGGAACTTCTTGTGGCACGAGTCGGAACAGAAATGGAAGGTCTTGCCTCGATAGCTTTCAGTGAACTTTACCTCTTCCGGCTTGAGCGTCATTCCGCAGACTGGATCGGTGACCGCTTCGGCCTTCATTGCGGTCATCACCGGGGAATGTGCGGCTCCTTTTGCCTCGTTCGGCATCCGCATCGCGGCTTTGGCATCCGGGGGCATCGTTTCCATCGCATCATGCTGCAGGGCCGGTTTTGGCCTCTGGCTTTGTTACGGAACTTGGCGCCCCTGCCAACCGCATCCGGCTTTCAGAATCGAGCAGGAAGTTTCCGGACACGACGATCCTGTCGCGTTCCGTAATTCCGCTGGTTACAGTAACCCGGTCACCATATGCGCCGGTAATCTCTATAGAACGCGGCTCAAACACGCCCTCGCTCGACTCGACATAAACGATCTTGCGCAATCCGCTGTCCAGAACTGCTTCGGCCGGAATGGACAAACCGGGCGGCACTTTGGATTCGAACTCGACATCGACGAGCATATCGGGGCGCAGCAGGAACAGTGGATTGTCCGCCTCAAGCCGCAGCTTGAGTGTGCCCGAAGCCTGATCGAAGAGGGAAGTGCTAGAGCTAACAGTGGCCTCGACGGACTTTCCCAATTCCGGGACTCTTACTTTGGCGCGCGTGCCGGGGCGAGGTTCGCCTTCATCCCCATGGATATCGGCGACGATCCAGACTTTGCTCAAGTCCGCAATGCGGTAGAGTTCTGCCCCTTTCTCAAATCGCTGCCGCGGGGAGATGCTGCGCGAGAGAACAATGCCATCTCCAGGCGCTTCCAAATTGATTACACTGGTTTGGCGGTGCGTTTCGCGCAGCTGTTTGATCTGCTCATCGCCCATTCCGAACAAACGGAGTTGCTCTTCGTTGAAGCGCGACGATTCCTCGACCTGCCTCATGTCGCTCTGACTCATGCTTGCCTTAAGACGCTCGACGCTGGTTACAAATCCAAGATAGGTGGTCTCGGCAGTCCGGAATTCCGGACTATACAGCTTGGCAAGCTCCTGGCCTTTCTTCACCAAAGTTCCGGGCGGATTGTTTCCGAGCGACTCGATCCACCCGTCGGTTCCCGCCAAGACCCTATACAACTGATTCTCGTCGGCCACTACTCGACCAGTGGTGCGCACCATCCGCAATCCGGAACTCCTGGTTGCCGCTCCGATTCGAATGCCGATCAGCTGCTGTCTTTCCGAACTGAGCGAGACCGATCCTGGCGGCAAATAGGCCCCCCGGCGCACCGCTCTCCGATTCATAGACCGGTTCCAGAGCCATGCCGCAGTCAGGGGCAATCCCCGGCTTATCGGATTTGTAGGCGGGATGCATGGGATCGACCCAGTAAAGCACGCGACGATTGGCTGTCCGGGTCTCGCCCGCAGATCGGCCGCTCATTCGCCCCGCAACAAAACCAAGCGCAATCAAGGCGGCAAGGCCAACTCCCGCTGCTGCAATTGCGAGTCTGCGTTTCATGGTTGACTCCATATTTCTAGATTGTCTCACCAGTGTTGGATATCTGCTTCAGCCTGTCTGGCGATTCCATTCCACTGGACCGCGCCGGCCACCTGCGAACTTGTGGCCCTTCCGGCTAGCATGGGGGGGGGGGCTTCACCCCGTGCGGCCTTGTCCTCGGAGCCCTCATCTTTTGAACGAAGGGATTCAGAGTTCCTCATCGGCGCCGTCTGCCGGCGGGAGTTTGGACTGGTTTGGCTGAGCCGGCAGATTTCTCTAATGTCCTTTGAACTCTCAGATCGACCTCTGGTAGGCGCGAACGGTTTATAAGTTCCCGCTCATCTGTTCTTAAGTCGAGGAGTTCCCGCCCGAGTCGAGCCCTTTAGAGGTGAGAGAAGCTTAGAGGTGAGAGAAGCTGTGCGCATTGACCGTGCCTCGTGTTATGTCGCGAGTGATCGATATCACAACTCCACGCCTTCTGCTAATCAGTTATATGGGGCTGTGCCATGTACAACATTCTCTGAGAGTTGCGCCGTGGCCTATCAATCACGGCTTTGTTGCGAGAGCGAGTTATAAGGGCCGCTACAACTTCAGAGTGATCAAAAGCGCGCGCGGTCGTGACGCACATCACAGACTCTTCTGTTGCGAACTCTCACTCTTAAGACTGTAGATAGCCGTCGAAGAAGTCGACCTGTCTGCGCAGAAGAGATCAGGGCATTTGCATTTAAGACGAAAATGTCGTTTTATCACAATGCACCGTGACGGCCATCACAAATGTCAGGGCTGTAAGCAGCATCTCAGTATTTGTGTATTTCGAGGAATGGGCCAAGAACAGAGACCCATCTAAAAGCCCTGGGAGATCCCCCGGCTTTGCCGGGGTGGCAGTAGAAGTTTGACAGTTCCGGGAGTATGTTCTCCCTCATTTTGTCTGGACTGCGCCAATAATGTTTGCACTGTGAGGCCTTTGCTTTTGTTCTTGCTTTTGCTTTCACCGGTTGCGATCAGGCCCCTTTGAGGGGCCAGCAACCGTAAAGCCTCCGGCTTTGCCGGAGGATACTTACTCAGCCAGACGCCTGTGTTGCGTCTGCGCGAATGCGAGGTGGCAAGTTGTGTTGCCGACAGGAAGTTTCTGCCGGCGACAACGGGAGTTTTGTGCCCCATGAAGGGGTTTTCGATCATTGCTCATTAAGGAGGTCTGAATGACCAGCTTGCCGCACCTCGTTTCCTTGGTTCGATCCGTTCGATTTTTCTCCCTGCTGTTGTGTTTCGCCGTCGCAGGCGGTGCGCAGCACCTAACCGCACAGGCTATTTCCAGTGCAGCTCCGACCCGTGCCGGCAGTTCTGTTGCCGGCGTTAATGCGAGTGCGACTGCAAAGTCGACCACCAGCGCCGCAACTCCTCACTTGAGGGGCACCACGATGGCGCAGCGCAAGGCCGCCGCGGCAAATGCCGCCATTCGCCGTTCCACCGCCAAGTTTGCAACCCGAACGGGCGCTCACGCCAATGCGATTGTTGGAACACCAACCGGCGCCGGAACATCACCGGCCAACCTGCTCACTGCTGACCAAATTTATTTCAGCAGTATTTATCCAAATTATGCGAATTCTCCTCTCCCAAATCCGGCTGACTCGAGTTGCAAATCGCCTAACTTTTGCGGAATCCGGAAGTTCGTCTCTGCGCTACCCGGTCTTCCCGTCGCGACTGCCGATACGCTGACGTATCCGAACGAGGATTACTACGAGATCTCTCTTCAGCAATACACCCAGCAACTGCACCCGGACCTTCCCGCCACCACTCTGCGCGGCTATGTCCAGACCAACAATGGAACTAACAAGACCACCGGCCTAAACACTGTCGCGCCGGCGCCGATTCAGTATCTTGGACCTCTGATCATTGCCACTTCCAACCGCCCGGTGCGCGTCAAGTTCACCAACAACCTTCCCATCGGCACCACGCCCGGCCCCATCAGCGCCACAAACGGGAACCTCTTCATCCCCGTGGACAAGTCAGTCATGGGTTCAGGACTGGGCTTTGCGAAGTCAATCGCAGGCTCGCCTTATCTCGAAAGCCGCGCCACGATCCACATGCACGGCGGCAACACCCCGTGGATCAGCGATGGAACGCCGCACCAGTGGACCGTTCCTGCCGGGAACTTCACGGACGGTTCGACCCTGTACACCAGGGGAGACAGCGTCCAGTTTGTTCCCGACATGTACTTCGTCAACGGGAAAGTGGTCCCCGCCTGCGGAAGCACGCTTGCAACCCCTTCTACAGGCTGCTCGGGCGGCACAGTTGCTCAGCTTCCTTCGGGCGCAAGCAACGATCCCGGCAACGGTTCGCTCACTTTCTACTACACCAACCAGCAGAGCGCGCGGATGTTGTTCTATCACGACCACGCCTACGGAACTACCCGTTTGAACGTATACGCTGGTGAGGCCGCTGGTTACCTGATTCAGGACCAGGCTGAAGCTCAAATGATCGCCGGAACGGATACTTTGCCAACTGGCGTGAATTTGCCTATCTATGCCCGGGCCGGAATTACCGCGACGCCGGTTATCCCTTCGGTTGAAATCCCGCTGGTCATTCAAGACAAGACCTTTGTTCCGCAACTTTCCAGCACCAGCATCTACAGTGTGCCGCTTCTGGAAAACGGCTCCGGTTACACCACAGCCACCGTTGGCTTCGACGTAAACCTGACGACCAAGAATTGCGCGGTCGAGCCCGTGGCAACGGCCACCGTCGGCACGATGCCCAATTTCATCGGTCAGCTCATCGCCGGCGCAATAACCGGCATCACTATCATAAGCGCGGGCTCTGGTTGCACCGCACCTCCCGTGGTGACCATCACCGATCCAAGCCTCACCGGAACCGGCGCGGTCGCTTATGCTTCGATGGCATCTCTGGCGCAGCAGGATCCGACCTGGGACACTCAACTCTGGGGCGGCACCGGCAATCTCTGGTATCCGCACGTTTACATGACCAACCAGTGGCCTGACAATCCTGATGGCAGCGCCGTCAACCCCATGGGCCGTTGGGACTACGCCAGCTGGTTCTGGCCGGTCTTCACGAGCCAATATCAGGCGCAGGGCGAAATTCCTTGCCCCACGACCTACAACCTGCTCATGGTGTGCCCAGGCACCCCGTCTGTCCTGAATCCGGCCCCTGCACAGTATCTCCCCGGCACACCAGGTGGATGCAAAATTTCGCAGGAAAAGGCAGCATAACGTCGCTGACCCCTGAAGGCTTCATGGATACCCCGCTGGTCAACGGCGAGGCTTATCCTACCCTGGCGGTTGAGCCCAAGCCGGATCGGTTCCGTATCCTCAGCGTTGGTAACGACCGCACCCTTAACCTCTCGTGGTTCTATGCCTGCGACCAGACCAACACCAATTACACCAAGACAGCCTCTGCGGTCTGCCCCATTCCCTCGGCGACAACGTCCGGAATCGGAGGCCTCACCGAAGTCGCCATGGTCCCCGCAGCTCCCACCGCTGGATTCCCGTCATGGTGGCCCGCCAATGGCCGTGACGGCGGCGTCCCTGACCCGCTCGCTTCTGGTCCTTCCTGGATCCAGATCGCCAACGAAGGCGGCGTGCTTCCGGCGCCCGTGGTCATTCCTCCCGCGCCCATCAACTACGAGTACAACCGGCGCAGCGTCACGGTCACCAACACCTCCTCGCACTCGCTCAATCTAATGCCGGCAGAGCGCGCCGATGTGATCGTCGACTTCACTCCTTATCATGGCAAGACGCTGATTCTCTACAACGACGCCCCCGCGCCGTACCCGGCATTTGACTCCAGGTACGATTACTACACCGGCGATCCGGATCAAACCGGAATGGGCGGCGCCCTCACCACCCTTGCAGGCTTCGGTCCCAACACCCGCACCGTCATGCAAGTTACGGTAGGGAGCACCGTGGCCACCCCGTCGAACATTACGGACACCGTCAACCTCGTCAAGAATCTCAATGCCGTTCTACCGGCGGTCTTCTATTACACGCAGCCGGTGCCGGTGCTTCCGGCGTCCGTCTACAACAATGTCTACAAGGGCACCTTCGCGAACATTCTTCCCAAACTGGCTGACATTCAGGAAACGTTCACTCCCATCGGTGGAACAACGCCGGTGACCCTGCCGAACCGCAACAAGACCATCCAGGAACTGTTCGAACTGGATTTCGGCAGAATGAACTCCACTCTCGGAACCGAACTGGCGCTCACAAACTTCAACACCCAGACCACCATCCCGTTGAATTATGTCGATCCTTTCACCGAGGACTTCTACGACTCAGCGCCGGTAGCGGCTCAGCCGGTCGGCTCCCTCGGCGACGGCAACCAAATCTGGGAAGTCATCCACAACGGCGTGGACACTCATGCCATTCACTTCCACCTGTACAACGTTCAGATCCTCGACCGCGTTGGATGGGATGGAACGGTCAGGTATCCCGACGCCAACGAATACGGATGGAAAGACACCGTCCGCATGAACCCGCTGGAAATCGACTTCGTGGCCATGAGGCCGATGTCCCAGTCGCTGCCGTTCCCGGTTCCCGACAGTACCCGGTTGCTTGACGTAACCATGCCTGCCGGCACCACAGCAGACCCGAACATGAGCGCATTTGGTCCGCAAAACACGGCCGTTGCGGCCACGAACGGCGTCCATAGTCTTGGCTGGGAGTACGTGTGGCATTGCCACATTCTCGGTCACGAAGAGAACGACATGATGCGCGACCAGACGTTCCAGGTGCTCCCGCAAGCACCCGTCATGGGGACGGTCAACGGAAGCCTTGCTGGAAACACCGTTACATTCACTGACAAGTCGTTGAGCGAGACGGGCTTTACCCTCGAGAGAGCGGATGATGCGGTTTTCTCGGTTAACAAGACCGACTTCACGCTCCCTGCGCAGCCGGGTTACAACTCGCTTGTTACGTATTTGGATGCCACCACTGCCAGCACTCCGAGCAAGACCTTCTACTATCAGGTGCGGTCGTTCAAGCCGGATGCCGACTTCTATGCCCCAGGCGCAAACCTGGTCTCAGCCTGGTCCGGAACGGGCCATACAACCCTCGTGCCAACGGCGTCTGTCAATCCGACTTCGCTGGCATTCGGCAATCAGCGGACTACCACGACCAGCGCGGCACAAACCATAACCCTTACGAACACTGGATTGGCTACGCTGACCATCGGCGGCATCTCCTTGACGGGCACCGACGCAAGCTACTTTGTGCTGAATCCCGCGAGCACCTGCGTGGCGCCCCTTGCCTCTAATGCGTCGTGCACCATCAGCGTGAAGTTTGCTCCGGTGAGCATCGGCGCGAGGTCCGCGAACGTCACGATCACCAGCAATGACCCAGCTTCACCTCTGAACGTTCCGTTAACAGGTAACGGGCAGGCTGCGGTAATAGTTACGGCAAGCAGCACAATCGTCGCCCAGGGGGCTCCGATACCTGTAATCACGGCGACCGCAACAGGACTTGTCGCGCCTGACACGCTGGCCAACCTTACTGGCATGACCTGCTCGACGACTTACACAACGGCAAAGGCTGTTGGGACCACATGGCCCAGCACCTGCTCCGGCAACACGAACGCCAACTACGCGGTCACCTACGTGGCAGGTAAAGTGATCGTTGGGACACCCCCGGCGATAACCAATCCGGCAAACGGCGCAACATTGGCGGGTGCCAGTCAAGCCTTCACATGGACGGGCTCCATCCCTGCCAGCACCTACGGCATCCTTGTTGGGACCCAAGGAGTGGGTAGCGCCAACGTGTTCTTCGCTAATGGCGTTTCCTCACCCTATACCGTGAACGGCCTGCCAACAGCCGGACAAACCGTATACGTCCGCCTGAACTACACCATCGCAGGAGTGACGCTCTCCGTCGATTACACCTACAAGGCGGGGGGAGCGATCACGCCACCTCTGATAACCATCCCAACAAATGGCGGAACACTGGCGGGTGCCAGTCAAGCCTTCACGTGGACGGCCTCCATCCCGGCAGCCAGCTCTTACGGCATCCTGGTGGGGACAACCGGAGCGGGTAGCGCTAACGTGAAGTCCGCTAGTGGCATCAGCTCACCATATGCGGTGACTGGCCTGCCAACAGCCGGACAAACCATTAACGTCCGCGTGAACTACACCATCAGATCGGAAGAGCACACGTCTGAACTCCAGTCACGCC
>OCZT010000677.1_pt1 | contig 34293 bp, 29 predicted proteins | sample 1539031 | NCBI WGS metagenome assembly OCZT01 (sample SAMEA3539308, study PRJEB22396) | soil metagenome | biome: tundra; feature: field; material: soil | place: USA | collected 2010-05 | depth 0.15 m | reverse complement strand
GGGCCTGCGTAGAACCATTCGCGGCCGCCCGAGCCGGCGCGCCGAGCGACTCTGGCGACCATCGCGGAGGGGAGAGTCCTGCTCGAGCCCGCACCAGGCGTGCCGGTTTCCGCAGACCGGATCAGGGTCGTGTTCCTCGCCCTCGCGTAGACGCTGCTACCGGTCCACCAGAGCCGGCCCGGCAGCGGAGGACGCCGCGTTCCGGTCTGTCTGGCTTTCGCGGTGGACCTGGGCGCGTAGCTCCGGAAATCGCGCCGAGAGCGCGAGTGCGGCGGCTGCCACGGCAATCGACACCCACCAGCCAAGCAGGGTGTAGCGCGCAATCACGATGGCGAGCGTGATCGCGAGATCGTGTCGCAGCACCAGGAGCGTCGGCAGCAGGAAGAGCATCCCGTAGCCATGGACGCTCGGCGCCGCGACCAGCAGCGCAATCCCCACCCATGCCCCGGCGTCGCGGCCGCGCACGAAGAACATCGCCGCTACCGCAACAACGGCCGCGGCCGTCGCCACGGGTCGTCCGACGAGGAACGCAAGCGGGCCCCCGGCCGGTGCCCAGTTCGGGTCGGCGGCGCGGGCCAGCTGATCCAGCCAGTCGCGATACAGCCCGATCCCCGTGAACGGCAGCATGGCCACTACCACCGCCGCCAGCGCGACCGTACCGAGGATCGCCGCGCGCGGCCGCGGTCGAAGCATCCAGGCCAGCGGCAGCAACTGCGTGTATTTGAACGCACCCACTCCAGCGGCGAGCAGGCCGTCCAGGACGTCGCGACCGAGGACGCGCGAGCGGCCGCGCGCGGGTGTGGCGGAGCACATGTCGGGCTCTTCGAGCAGTCTCGGCCGCAACTCCCAGCTTCGCCCGGGAACGAAGAAGATCGCTACGAAGGCCGCGAGTTGGATCACCTGGACATTGCCCGTGATCAGCCCCTCCGTGAACGGGGGCCACAGCAGCAGCAACGGGACAGCCGGCCAGGGCACGGCCAGCCGCCGGCAGGTCCAGATCGCGACCGCCGCCTCCAGGATCAACCATGGAGCCATCACGACGATTCGTGGCAGGCCGGCGATCGGCGCGAGCAGAGGGAGAAGCCAGGGCGGATATAGAAACGGCAGGTCTGGGCCCGATATGAGCGTGAAGCTCGACGCCACATACGGCTGGCCGCCGGCGGACCATCGGCTTGCCGCCCGAAGTGGTATCTCGAGGTCGACCCCCAGCGACCATGCCAGGAACGACGGCAACGAGATGACGATGATGACGACGAGGAACGCCGCCAGGCCCAACGTGAGCTGCCGGTTAGCCGGGCTCGACTGCGAAAAGACGGAACGAACGACCGCAGCCGCAGAGCCTGGACGAGCCTCCGTCGATGCCATAGACCCTTCGCTACCTCATGCGCGCCGCTGCTTGCCCCTCAGCGCCGTGCGCTGGAAGTCATTGTGCCAGGCGTGGGGAGGATAATCCGGGCCTGCGGACCTCAGACGCAGGCTGCCGGCGTCGCTAGCGCGGCCTCGCGAAGCCTGCTACCATCCGCCAGGCATTAGAGAAGTTGGAATAACCACGTAGCAATTCGGAGGATCGTGTGCCGCTGGCGCGGGAGACGAAGGAACAAGTGATCTTGGAGTACGCCGTCCACGATGGCGACACCGGCTCTGCGGAAGTGCAGATCGCACTACTGACCGAGCGGATCAAAGGCCTGACGGAGCATCTGCGGAGCTTCCCGAAGGACAATCATTCCCGCCGCGGCCTCCTCAAGCTCGTCGGACAGCGTAGGCGCCTTCTTGCATATTTGATCAAGAAGGACAACGCTCGCTACCGCGCCGTCATCGCACGGCTCGGTCTTCGCCGCTAGCGCTGCGGCCCTGAGGCCGGGGCAGATAGTCCCGGCTCACTGCACCCTTCGCGCATTCGGCTCGTCCTCGCGAGCACCGGGAAGCACAGATCCTCCGGCATAGGAGGATTACACCCCGTGTCTCATAGAATCGAGACGCAATTCGCCGGTCGCACCCTGATCATCGAGACCGGCAAGATCGCCCTGCTGGCCGGTGGCGCGGTCACCGTACAGTTCGGCGACACCATGCTGTTGGGAACGGCCAACCGGTCCGACCCACGGCCCGGCCTGGATTTCTTCCCGCTCACAGTTGAGTTCGAAGAGCGCATGTACGCCGCGGGCAAGATCCCGGGCGGCTTCATCAAGCGCGAGTCGCGCCCGTCCGAGCAGGCCATCCTGGCTTGCCGGCTGACCGACCGACCGATCCGGCCGCTCTTCCCCGAGGGCTACAAGGACGACATCCAGATCGTGATCACGGTCCTTTCCACGGACCAGGAGAACCAGACTGACGTCCTCGGCACCTTCGCGGCCAGCTGCGCGCTTACGATCAGCCCGATCCCGTTCCTTGGCCCCATCGGCGCCGTGCGGATCGGCCGCATCGACGGCGAGTTCGTGGTCAACCCCACCGTGGGCGACCTCGAGAACTCCGACATTGACCTGATCGTGTCCGGCACCCGCGAGGCGATCATGATGGTCGAGGCCGGCGCCACGATCGTGCCGGAAGATGTCATGGCCGAGGCGATCCTGTTCGGCCACCGCGCCCTCCAGCCGCTCATCGACATCCAGGAGCAGCTCCGCGAGGCTGTAGGCAAGCCCAAGGTCGTCGGCTACCTCGAGCCCGGCACTGCGTCGGTGCTCGACTTCGTCAAGCACGGATCCGACGAGTTCGTCGTCGTCGATGTCGAGACCACCGGCCGCGACCCCAAGGTCGCCGACCTGATCGAGATCGGCGCCGTGCGCGTACGCAAGGGCGAGATCGTCGATCGTTTCTCGACGTTCGTCAGCCCCGCGCGGGCCATCTTCGGCGCCCAGATGCACGGCATCACGGACGCCGACGTCGCCAACGCACCCGTCGCTCGTGAGGCCGTGGAGAAGTTCCTCGCCTTCGCAGGAGAGACGCCGCTCGTCGGGCACAACGTGGGCTTCGACCTGGGCTTCCTCGCCGAAGCTCTCGGCGATCCGATGAAGTTCGTCGGCGCAAAGACCTACGACACCCTGGCGATCGCTCGCGAGGGCTACCCGGATCTCGAGTCGTACAAGCTCGGCGACATCGCCCGCTTCCTCGGCGTCACGGTCGAGACCGCCCACCGCGGACTCGCCGATGCCGAGACGACCGCCGCGATCCTCGCTCGCTTCGCCGAAGACCTCGGTGGCCGAGTGGCCACGATCGAGGACGGCATCGCCGTCGCGGTCCGAGCCAACCGCCAGGAAGGCCAGGACGCCGCCGCGCTTCTCGAAGCGGCCCGGCGCCAGGCCCGAGTCAGCAAGCACCTGTTCCAGCTCATCTACAAGAAGACCGTTCGCCGCATGGTCCTCGACGAGGGCATCCGCATGGACGGCCGTGGCGTGGACGAGCTCCGGCAGATCTCGGTCGAAGTCGGCGTCCTGCCGCGAGCCCACGGTTCCGGCCTCTTCACCCGCGGCCAGACCCAGGCGCTCACCGTCGCCACGCTCGGCCCCGCGTCGGACGTGCAGCGGATCGACACCATCAGCCCCGAGACGGAGAAGCGGTATCTCCACCACTACAACATGCCGCCCTACAGCACCGGCGAGAACAAGCCGATGCGCGGCCCCGGTCGACGCGAGATCGGCCACGGCCATCTCGCCGAGCGAGCGCTGATCCCGGTGCTACCGTCCGAGGACGAGTTCCCGTACGTCATCCGCCTCGTCAGCGAGTGCGTGACGTCCAACGGCTCGACCTCGATGGCTTCGACCTGCGGCTCGAGCCTCGCGCTCATGGACGCCGGCGTGCCGATCAAGGCCGCCGTCGCCGGTGCGGCGATGGGCCTCATCAGCGAGCCCGATGGCCGGTTCGCCGTCCTGACGGACATCCTCGGCAAGGAAGATGCCTTCGGTGACATGGACTTCAAGGTCACCGGCACCCGCGAGGGCGTGACCGCTCTCCAGATGGACATCAAGGTCAAGGGCATCAACGAGGCGATCATTCGGACCGGCCTCCAGAAGGCCCACGAAGCCCGAATGGCCATCCTCGACAAGATGGACGCGGTCATCTCGACCAGCCGCACCGAGATGAGCAACTACGCGCCGCGCATCATCACCATCAAGATCAACCCCGAGAAGATCCGCGACATCATCGGCAAGGGTGGCTCCGTGATCCGCAAGATCCAGGAGGAAACCGGCACCGAGATCAATGTCGAGGACGACGGCACGGTCCAGATCGCAGCCGTGTCGGGCGAGAACTCGCGCAAGGCCGTCCAGTGGATCGAGTCTCTCACCCGCGACGTAGAGGTCGGCGGTCTATACCTGGGCAAGGTCACCCGGATCATGGGCTTCGGCTGCTTTGTCGAGATCCTGCCCGGTAAGGAAGGCCTGATCCGGATCGGCGAGCTGGCCGACTACCACGTGCCCTCTGTCGAGGACGTGGTTTCGGTCGGCGACGAGGTCATGGTCGTCGTGACCGAGATCGACCGCCAGGGCCGCGTGAACCTGTCGCGCAAGGCCGCGATGCAGCGCCACCTGGCCCGCACCGAGGCGTAATCGCACACCGCAACAACGAAAGAGGGCCGGCCCCCCACGGGGTCGGCCCTCTTTCTGTTTCCGGGCAACGCGCTGCAGACCCAATCAGGTCTATGCAAGGCTTGGGGCCGGAGTGGGCTCGCTGTTATACTTCAGCCTTCCAGGCCAAGTCACCTGAGTGGAGCCATGTCCCGAGAAGCCAAGCCGCTGGTCGTTGCGGTCGTCGGCGCCACTGGCGTCGTTGGCAAGACGATGATCAAAATCCTGTCCGAGCGGAAGTTCCCCGTGAGCGAGCTGCGGCTGCTTGCGTCTGGGAGGTCGGCCGGAACTTCCGTGACCGTCGACGAACGGACTCTGACCGTCGGGGAGGCGACTCCGGCGGCGTTCGAGGGTGTGGACATCGCTCTCTTCTCCGCAGGCGGCGACGTCTCCCGCCGGCTCGCCCCCGAGGCGGTGAAGCGCGGCGCCACGGTCATCGACAACTCCAACGGCTGGCGCATGGATCCGACCGTGCCGCTCATCGTCAGCCAGGTCAACCCCGACGACGGCGAGTGGCACGAAGGGATAATCGCGAACCCCAACTGCTCGACGATGCAGCTCGTGCCGGTGCTTATGGCCCTGCGCGACAGCGTCGGCATCGAGCGCGTGGTCGTGGACACGTATCAGTCGGTCTCCGGCACCGGCGCCGATGCGCTGGCGGAGCTCGACGCGCAGATCCGCGCCTATGCCGCCGGCGAGGAGAGAGTGGCGTCGGTCTACCCGCACCCGATCGCCTTCAACGTCCTGCCCGAAATCGACGTCTTTCTCCCAAACGGCTACACCCGCGAGGAGTGGAAAGTCCTCACCGAAAGCCGCAAGATTCTCCACATGCCCGAGTTGAGGCTCTCCTGCACGGCAGTCCGAGTGCCCGTCTTCGTGAGCCACTCCGAAGCGGTGCACGTCGAGACCACCCGGCCGATGAGCCCGCAGGAGGCTCGCCGCGTTTTCGGCGCCGTTCCCGGCGTCACGGTGATGGACGATCCGGCGACCCATCTCTATCCGATTGCCGAGCAGGCGGCGGGCACCGACGAGGTCTACGTCGGACGCGTTCGAACCGATCCGTCAGTCGAGCGCGGCCTGGCGTTCTGGGTCGTCAGCGACAACGTCCGCAAGGGTGCCGCGACCAACGCCGTTCAGATCGCCGAAATCCTGGTCGAGCGTGGCTGGGTGGAGGCGCAGTCGCGTCGTGCCGTGCCGAGCGATGCCGTGGCGAGTCCGGTTGGGGAGTCAACGTGACCGAGGCTGAGCGCCGAGCGACGCTCGAAGCCATCGCGCAAGAAGTGGCGGTCTGCACTCGATGTCGCCTGCACCAGACCCGGACGCGGGCCGTACCCGGTGAAGGCCACCCTGAGACGGAGGTCGTCCTCGTGGGTGAAGGCCCGGGCTTCAACGAAGACCGGCAAGGCCGTCCTTTCGTAGGTCAGGCAGGCGCCAAGCTCGAGGCATTGCTGACGTCGATTGGCTGGCGACGGCAGGAGGTTTTCATCACGAACGTGGTGAAATGTCGGCCGCCGGAGAATCGCGATCCGGAGCCGGACGAGATCGCGGCCTGCGCACCCTTCCTAACACGCCAGCTCGAAGCGCTCGATCCGGCCCTCGTCGTAACGCTTGGCCGGTTCTCAATGGCTCGTTTCAGCCCCGGGGCAAGGATCGGGCAGGTCCATGGGACATACCGGCCCGCGGACGCGGCTTCGGGTGCGCCTGAGGCTCTGGCCTATGCCATGTACCATCCGGCCGCGGCGCTGCACCAGGGATCGCTGAACGAGGCTCTCTTCCGAGACATGCAGGGCGTGCCGGAAGCGCTGGTGGCCGCGCGCGCGCGGCGGCGGTCGGCAGCCACGCCAACGGATCAGGCCGCCACCGAAGCCGAAGCCCCGGCAGTCGCCGAAGTCTCGGCCGCGGTCGAACCCCCGGCAATCGCCGAGGCCGCGGCGATCGACCCACCTCCGGCCATCGTCCCGTCCCCTGAGGAGGCTCCGCCTGCGGAGCACGCCTCTCCACCCGCGCCCGAGGCCGAAACTCGGCCAGCGGCGCAACTCCCGCTCTTCTAGGATGGACCTAACCGCTCCGCCCCTCCACTCGAGTCGAAATGCCTGACGCTGAAACCCCGCTCCGGATCATCCCCCTCGGAGGCGTGGGGGAGATCGGAAAGAACATGTACGTGTTCGAGTACGGCGACGACATCGTCGTAGTCGACTGCGGACTCATGTTCCCCGACGAGGAAATGTTCGGGATCGACCTCGTCATCCCCGACGTCACCTACCTCCGGGAGAACCGCGAGAAGGTCCGGGCGTTCCTGATCACCCACGCCCACGAGGATCACGTAGGCGGGCTGGCATACGTTCTGCCCTACTTCCCGGGCGTCCCGGTGTATGCCTCCACGCTGGCCCGTGGCCTGCTGGGCATCAAGATCAAGGAGCACAAGCTCAAAGATAACCCGCTGCTGCCCTTCGACCCGGGCGATTCGCTCCAGATCGGGCCGTTCCGCTGCGAACCGTTCCGCATCAGCCACTCCATCCCGGATGCTATGGGGATCGCCCTCCACACGCCCGTCGGAACCGTCGTCACGACCGGTGACTTCAAGTTCGACCACACCCCGATCGACGGCCGCCGATCGGACTTCGCCGTGCTCTCTCGGCTGGGCGAGGAAGGCGTCATCTGCCTGCTATCGGACTCCACGCGAGCCGAGACGCCCGGCTACACGTTGTCCGAGCGAACCGTGGGCGAGGCTTTCCGCGAGATCATGGAACCGCTGGACGGCCGGGTCATCGTGGCCACATTCGCCAGCAACATCGCTCGCATCCAGCAAGTCCTCGATGCCGCCCAGACGTTCGACCGGAAAGTGGCGGTCGTGGGTCGCTCCATGGAGCAGAACTTCCGCATCGCCACGGACCTCGGCTACCTGACGCACCCGGCCGGACAGGTCATCGGCAAGGACCAGATCGGATCGACGCCGGCCAATCGCCTCGTAATCGCCACGACCGGTGCCCAGGGCGAGCCGATGGCCGGTCTGGCCAGAATGGCCAATCGAGACCACCGCTTCGTCGAGATCCAGGCGGGGGACACGGTGATCGTCAGCGCCAGCCCCATCCCCGGCAACGAGGAGTACGTGGCGCGGACCATCGACAATCTCTTCAAGGCCGGCGCCAACGTCTACTACCACGCCATCAAACACGCTCACGTGTCGGGCCATGCCAGCCAGGAAGAGCTCAAGCTGATGCTCGGCCTGACGCGGCCCAAATACTTCATACCGATCCACGGCGAGTTCCGGATGCTCGTGCATCACGGCCGCCTGGCGATCGAGACCGGGGTGGCGCCCGAAAACGTGTTCATCATCGAGAACGGCCAGCCGATCGAGTTCTTCGCTGACGGGACGGCCCGGCGCGGCGCGCCCGTGACCGCCGGCTACGTGCTCGTCGACGGCCTGTCCGTGGGCGACGTCGGGGAAGTCGTTCTACGCGATCGACGCGCCCTGGCGAGCGACGGCATGTTCATCGTGGTGGTGACGGTGGACAAGCAGTCGGGCCGCGTGGTCGCACGACCTGAAATCGTGACCCGTGGATTCGTTCACAACAACGAGCACGACCCGCTGATGGACGGGGCGGTCGAGCACGTCCTGGCGGCTGTGGAGAGTCCCGGCGACCGAACCAGCGAAGTGGGCCTGCTGAAGAGCCAGATCAAGGACGAGGTGTCGCGCTACCTCTACGAGCAGACGAGACGACGTCCGCTCGTCTTCCCGGTGGTGGTGGAGGTCTAGCAATGCCTGCCCGTTCCGCCCCGGCCTCCGGCCGCTCGGGTCGAGCCAGCCCGGCCCGAGCCAGCGCGCCTCGGCGACGCCGCAACCGCTGGCACGTTCCGCCCGACGCTGTGCGATTGATCATCGGGCTGATCTGCATGCTCCTCGGCGTTGCCACGCTCATAGCCCTGCTTCTGCCCGGCCAGGGCCGGCTGACCGATACGTGGCGGGATTCGATCGCGCCGTGGGTCGGTTTCGGCCGCTGGCTGCTGCCGTTCCTGCTCCTGGCCCTTGGCTGGTGGATGGTCGAGCGCGCCAAAGGGGTTCGGGGCGACTGGGAGCTGACCGCCGCGGGCGCCACGACAGGTTTCTGCGCGTTCCTTGGGCTCGTCGAGTTGCTCGACCACGGCCACGGCGGCGTCATCGGCAGGGAACTGATCGCCAGGCTGCCGCCCCTGATCACTACTCCCGGTACCGGCGTGCTGCTGGTCGCGATCATGGGCGCGGGCTTCCTGCTCGCCATCGACATATCTCTCCCCGCGGCGGTCTCGCCATTCGCCAGCCTCACGGCGCGGGCGGTGGATGCCCTCTTCCGGCCTGCACCTGCGAGCGCCGGAGCGACGGCAGGCGACGCGTCAACCGCCAATCCGTCCGCGGCCCGGATGGAGCGCCCGCAAAAGGCGGGCAAGGACGTGCAGCCGGAGCGTGTTCTGGGAGCCGGGCGATCGGTGCCTGTCGCCATTCCGAACCAGGGGCCCACGTCGTCGACTTTCGCGCCACCCGCGCAGTTTGGCTTTCCCCGTGACGGGTCGCCCCTCGGCGCGCTCCCATCCGCTTCCCCGGGGTCGCCCCGCGACGGCGGTTCCGTTCGCGATGGCATTCCGGTCCGCGGTCCGGGCGCGAGCGGCAGCGCATGGGGCGACAGGAACGCCCCCAACGGCGCCGCCGCCACCGCCGCCTCCGGTGAGCCCGGCGCGGCGCTCGGGCTCACGCTGGGCCTCGTTCCCACGAAGCCGCCGCGCCCCGAATATCGCCTGCCTCCGCTGGCATTGCTCGAAGACATAAAGCCCACCCATGGCGATACCACGATCGACCACCAGCGCAATGCCGCGATCATCGAGGCCAAGCTGGCGAGCTTCAACATTCCGGCCCAGGTCGTCGCCTGGAACGCCGGCCCGGTGGTGACTCAATATGAAGTGGCGCCGTCGCCCGACATCAAGGTCAGCCGGATCGAAGCCCTGTCGGACGACCTCGCCATGGCGCTCGCGGCCCGCACGATCCGGATCGAGGCACCGATCCCGGGCAAGAGCGTGGTGGGGATCGAGGTCCCCAATAAGGACTTCAATATCGTGGCGCTCCGCCGCATCCTCGAGGAAGTGGACCTGAGCGGAGCCTCCAAGCTGACCTTCGCGTTGGGCCGCGACGTGGCCGGCCACGCCCGCGCCACCGACCTCGCCAAGATGCCGCACATGCTCATCGCCGGCGCCACCGGATCGGGCAAGAGCGTCATGGTCAACGCCCTGATCACGAGCCTGCTGTGCAACGCCACGCCCGATGAGGTGCGACTGGTCCTGGTCGACCTCAAGCGCGTGGAACTCTCCGCCTACAACGGCCTGCCTCACTTGATGGTGCCGGTCATCACGGAGCCGGAGCGGGCCAAGGCTGCCCTCAGCTGGGCGGTCGCCGAGATGGAGAACCGGTATCGGCGCTTCGCCGGCGCCTCTGCGCGGAACCTGGCGGGATTCAACGACGGTCGGGCCGATCCCGCGGACCGGCTGCCGTATCTCGTCATCATCATCGACGAACTCGCCGACCTGATGATGAGAGAGGGCAAGAACGTGGAGGAGCCGATCGTCCGGCTGGCTCAGAAGGCCCGCGCCACGGGAATCCACATGGTTCTCGCCACGCAGCGTCCGTCGGTGAACGTCGTCACGGGGCTGATCAAGGCCAACTTCCCGAGCCGCATCGCTTTCGCGATGGCTTCCCAGATCGACTCGCGTACGATCCTCGACATGCCGGGCGCGGAAGACCTCATCGGACGCGGCGACATGCTCTTCCAGCCCGCCGACCTGCCACGACCGATCCGCCTTCAGGGCGTCTTCGTCTCCGACAAGGAGATCTCCAACGTCTGCGAGCACTGGCGGGCTGAGGCCGAGCCCCACTACGACATGGGGATCGTCGAGACGCCGGAAAGCTCAGAACCCGCCCAGCAGCCGGAGGACGAAGAAGCGGATCGCCTCATGCTCGATGCCGTCGGCGTCATCCGGGAGTACGATCGGGCTTCGGCGTCGCTGCTCCAGCGTCGCCTGAAGATCGGATATGCCCGAGCGGCACGAATCATCGATCAGCTCGAGGCACGAGGCTACATCGGACCGTTCGACGGATCGAACGCGAGGCAGGTGCTTCGGCGCGATGTCCCGACACACGCACGTCCGACAACTGGTCACGAGGATGAGGAATGACGGCGAAAGACCAGCCACGCCGGACGGGGAGGCGGCCACTCGGAGGGCAGGGGAGTGGTTCCGGCTCCAACGGCACCCGCGGCGGCCCGTCGCTGCTGGGGGAGCGGCTGCGCCGTGCCAGGGAGGCGAAGGGCGTAGACCTGAACCGGGTGGAGCGGGACATCAAGATCAGGGCCAAGTTCCTGGCCGCCCTCGAGAGTGGCGACTACGTGGAGCTTCCGGGCGACGTCTATACGAAGGGATTTCTCCGTAATTACGCCGTCTACCTGGGTCTCGATGCCGACGAGATTGGCGAAGAATGGCGACACGAGCGCGGCGAGATTGCGGCGCATCAGGAGGTCGTAGGGCCGCGGCCGCTCAGCATGCCGCGCCGGAGTCTCCTTCTGGGACCGAGCAACCTGGTCGTGATTCTGCTCGCGCTTGTGATCGCCGGAGCCGGCATCTACTTCGGATATCAGGTCTACAAGTTCACCCAGAACCCGACGGTCACCGTCACCGACCCCGTGCAGGGGACGATCACCGTGAAGCAGGGCACGTCGACGTATCTGCTCAAGGGCACGGCGACCGCCGGGACCACCATCCAGATCCAGCTCAACGGCGAGACCCCCAAAACGGTGGTCGTCGACAGCAACGGAAACTGGACGTACAAGGCAACGCTTCAGCCGGACAAGAACCTCTTCGTGATCACGGCGATGGACCTCAGCACCACCCATAGCAGCGACCCGGTGAAGCGGCAGATCGATGTGCCGCTCGCATCGGCCAGCCAGGGTCCGCCGCCCCAGATCACCGTCAATTCACCAGCGGATGCGTCGACGTTCCAGGATGGCACCGTGACCGTTACCGGGGCGACGATGGGGGCGATCACAGTGACCGTGACCCCGACCTACGTCGGTCCGGTGCCGGCCGCAGCGGCGAGCCCCTCCGCGGGCAATACGCCAAAGCCCACGCCGACTCCCACGCCGACTCCCACGCCGACGCCCAAGCCGACCGCCACACCTTCGATCCTGCCGGGAGCCTCGGCCAGTGCCAGCGCCACGGCCGGACCATGCGGTGGATCCAGTCCGCCTCCGGCCACGAACAAGGTTGCCATCGACGGAACCTTCAGCGTCATCGTCGAGCTCTGCCCGGGCGTGTGGGGTCTCTCCATCGTCGCCGACAACGGCCAGGGTCTCAAGGCGGTTGCGCAGACCCGGACTGTCACGGTCTCGTACAACGGCCTGACGGTCGTGATCGAGCTGAAGGGCGGCGACGCCTGGCTGAAGGTCTGGCGGGACGGGGTCGTCGACAACAGCCTGAACGGCGGAGCACCCCACAAGAACGGTTCGACCATCACCGTAACGGCGAACCAATCGGTCTGGATCAAGACCGGCCTGGCGAGCGTCACCAACGTCACGGTGAACGGCGTGTCGTACGGGCCGCTCAGCCGCGCGGCGATCGTGGGCAGCTGGCGTCTTTCCGCGAGCGGTCCGCCACAGCCGTCCAGCGACGCCTGAGCCAGGCATGGCGGACGAACCGCTACCCGTTCTGGTCGAGCGACTCCAGGCGATCTGCCTGGAACGAGGCCTCTGGGTGGCGACGGCGGAATCGTGCACGGGCGGCCTCATCGCCCACCTCCTGACCGACGTCCCCGGGGCCAGTGGCTATTTCCGGGGCGGTGTCGTCTCATACGCCGACGACGCCAAGCGGGCCCTCCTCGATGTCGGAGAAGAGCTGCTCGCAGCCCACGGAGCCGTGAGCGCCCAGGTGGCGCGGGCGATGGCCCTGGGGATCCGCGGCAGGCTCGGGGTCGACGTGGCCGTTTCGGTTACGGGGGTCGCCGGGCCGGGCGGAGGGAGCGTGGCCAAGCCGGTGGGGCTGGCATACGTCGCCGTAGCAGACGCCGCCGGCGTGGATGTCCGACGCTTCGTCTGGAGCGGCGATCGGGCCGCGAACAAGCAGGCAAGCGCCAGGGCGGCGATAGCGCTGCTTCTGGCCCGCGTCGAGGCGGGAGTGGGGCGGGCGAAGGAAGCGGCGCCCGAGCCGGGATCGGGCGAGTGAGCGAGAGAAGCGGCGCGGGCGATCCGGCCGGCGCCACAGGACCTGCCGGCACCACTAGCCACGCCGCCGTCAGGGGAGCGGCCTCCGTGGGGAGCGGGCTTGCAGCGGCGCGGATCGCCAGGCCGATTCGACCGGGAGAGCGGATTCACGTCGTCGGGGCCGCGGGCGCCGGCGCGAGCGCGGCCGTGCTGCTCGCCCACCATTCCGGAGCGGCGGTGAGTGGCTGCGACGCGGGTGGCCCCTCGCCGTACACGCCGCCCATCGAGGCGCTCGGCATCTCGCTGTCCTGGAGCCACGACGCGAGCCACGTGACCAGCGAGCCCCACCCCGAGCGGTTGGCGGTCACCAAGGCGCTCACGGCGATAGATGCGCACAACCCCGAGCTGGAAGCGGCGCGGGCCGCCGGCATCCCGCTGGAACCCTGGCAGCAGGTCATCGCCGACGCCGCCGCGGAACGAACCCTGGTGGGCGTCGCCGGAACTCATGGCAAGAGCACCACCTCGGGTTGGCTCGTTCACGTGCTCGCCGCAGCCGGGCTGGATCCCTCGGCGTTCGTCGGAGCGCTGCTGCCCGGTTCCGTCACCGGCGGGCTGCCATCCACGGCCCGGTTCGGCCGGGGAGCGGCCTTCGTCGTCGAAGCCGACGAATACGCCGGCAACTTCGACGCGTACCGCCCGGACGTGGCCGTGCTGACCTCGGCCGAGTGGGATCACCCCGACGTATTCGCCGACGGCGCGGCTGTCGTCGACTCCTTCGTCGCCTGGCTCGAGCAAGCCGCCAGGTCGGTGGCTCGGCCGGTTCTCGTGGCCAACGTCCTCGACAAGGGCGTCGCGGCCGTGGTCGAGAGGCTCCGGCTCGACGGCTGGCCCGGCCGGCTCGTGTGCGTCGGAGTTCCCGACTCGGCAGGGATCGAACGTCGCCGGCGCGATAGATTCGGAATGGCCGAGCGGTTCGCGACGGCGAGCGGGCCGGCGGAGGTGCTGCTCGGCTACGTCACCCACGCCGATCCGGACGGCACGACGATGGCGATCGAAGGAAGCGCATTCTCAGAGCCGCTCACCGCGCGGCTGCGCCTGGTCGGCCGCCACAACGCCGCCAACGCCCTCGGAGTGGCGGGCGCGGCGCTGGCGCTGGGAGTGCCGCCCGATGCTCTGGCTGCGGCGCTTGGAAGCTTCGACGGCGTCGGTCGGCGCCTGGAGCGCAAGGGGGAGGGGAGGGGCGTGGTGGTCTACGACGACTACGGCCATCACCCGACGGCAATTCGCGAGACGCTCGCCGCCGTCCGCCAGAGAGAGCCCGGGAAGCGCATTTGGGCCGTCTACGAGCCCCTCACATACCACCGCACCGCCGCCATGCTGGAGCAGTTCGCCGAGGTGCTGGCCGGCGCCGATGCAGTCGCCATCGCCGACATCTGGGCCAGCCGCGATCCCGACACGTCGATCACATCGGCAGCGGCTCTCGCGGAAGCCGTTTCGAAGCGCCGGCCGGAGATGCCAGTTGCCGCGCCCGGATCCGTGGAGGCCACTGCTGCCTGGCTCGAGGGCGAGGTCCGCCCGGGCGACGCGGTCCTCGTGATGGGCGGCGGCAAGAGCTATCTGATCGCCGAGCTGCTGGTCCGTGCCCTCAACGCCTGAGTGGCCGAGGGCGATTGTCGCGGTTCGCGTGCGGCCGCGGGTCTTCGGGTGGTTCGAGACCCGTTTGGGCCCCGCGGTTTGGCGCAGTACGGCACAATCGTCTCTTGCCGCACGCGGACACGTATCCGGGTGCCACGACCTGGACCAACAATGTAGGGAGGCGCGATGGCGGGCGAATCCTCTTTCGACGTAGTGAGCGAAATCGACGACCAGGAACTGCGCAACGCGCTCGACCAGGTTCGGCGCGAGGTGCAACAGCGTTATGACTTCAAAGGCGCGTTCGTCGAGCTGACGCAGGCTGCGACCGAGCTCGTCCTCACGGCCGACGACGAGTTCAGGGCCAAGGCGGTCCGCGACCTGGTCGAGACCAAGGCGGTGAGGCGCGGACTGTCACTCAAGATCTTCGACTGGGGCAAGATCGAGCCGGCCGGCGGCGACAAGGTGCGCCAGCACATCACTCTGCGTCGTGGCCTGAACGAAGATCTTGCCCGCAAGCTGAGCAAGCTCATCCGGGACGAATTCCCCAAGGTCGTGCATTCGCAGATCCAGGGCGACGCCCTTCGCGTCTCCGGTAAGAACAAGGACGATCTCCAGCGGGTCATCACCCGCCTGAGGGAACTCGATGAACCGGTGCCGCTCCAATTCACGAACTATAGGTGAGCTAAGGAGACCGACCGCCCCGAAATCGATCAGCCCACTGACCTGGTGAGCGTCGCCCGGAATCTCCGGCGCGACGGCCTGAAGGAGAACGGCAATGTCTACGACTGAAGGCCAGAGCGCGACCTCCACGGTCGGCTCAGCCCTGGCCGCATCGCTGGCTCGGTCCGGTGTCAAGATCGCCTTCACCGTTCCGAGCGAAAGCATCCTGGGCATCATCGACGGCCTGGCCGCCCACGGCGTCCGCGTCGTCACGGCTCGCCACGAGGGAGCGGCAGCCTTCATGGCGGAGGCGGTGGCGCAGCTCACCGGCCGGCCCACGCTGTGTCTCGCGGGCCGCGCTCCCGGTGCCGCGAACCTGGCGATCGGGCTGCAGGCCGCGCAGGCGGACTCGGCGCCGGTTGTGGCGATCGTCGGTCAGGTGCGTCGAGAGGCGAAGGGCCGCGAAGCCTTCCAGGAGATGGACATCGTTTCGACCTTCACGCCGTTCGTGAAGTGGGCCGCGGAAGCGCGCGAGCCGGGCGACGTGGTCCCGCTCTTGGAGCGGGCTCTGGCCACGGCGATGAAGGGTCGCCCCGGTCCGGTGCTGCTGTCCGTTCCAGAGGATCTCTTCGACGAGGTCGTAGCCGGCACGGGCGCGAGCGGGCCGGCCGCCGCCGGAAACCATCCCGACCAGCACGCCGAGCCCGATCCTACGCTCGTGCGAAAGGTTCTGCACCTGCTGGCCGACGCGCGTCGGCCACTAATCCTCGCCGGTGCGGGGATCCTTCGGGCCCGCAGCACCGATGCGCTGGTGCGCTTCGCGGAGCAGCTGGAGATCCCGGTCGTGACATCGTGGCGCCGACCCGACGCATTTCCCAATGAGAACCCGCTGTACCTGGGCATGACCGGCGCAGGGGCGCCGGCGAGCGTGCTGCGCAGGCTCCAGGAAGCGGACGCACTGCTCGTCCTGGGCTGCCGGCTGAGCGAGGCAACGACGTTCGGATATCGGATTCCTGCGCCCCATACCCGTTGGGCGCAGGTGGACGTGGAGCCGCGCATCGGGGGAGCCGGAAGTCGGCCCGAAGTCGTGATGGCAGCCGACGCCGCCGGCTTCCTGCGAGTGGCTCGACGGATGTTGTCGCGCGCCGCCCTCGAAACGGCGAGCCTGGATGCGCGCCGGGCAGCCAATTTGGCCGACCGCGCCGACTACGAAGCCGCCTCAGTCGTGGACGCGCAGCCCTGGGACGGGCCCGGAGTCCATCCCGGCCGAGTCGTGGAGACGCTCCGGCGCGTCCTTCCGCCCGAAGCGATCGTGACGACGGACGCGGGCGATTTTGGGACGTGGGTCGCGCGGGGTTACCGCTTCCACCGCCCGGGCACATTCATCGGTCCGACCTCGGGGTCGATGGGCTTCGGCCTCCCGGCCGCCATCGCGGCATCGCTGGCCCGCCCGGGTCGCCTCGGCGTTGCCGTTGCGGGGGACGGCGGCTTCGCGATGACGATGGCCGAGCTCGAAACGGCCGTTCGGGAGCGGGCCCACGTCGTGGCGCTCGTTTTCGACAACGGTCGATACGGCGCGATCTGGCGACACCAGGAGCTGCGCGGCGGAGAGGCCGGCCTGGCCACAAACCTGGGTCCGATCGACTTCGCGGCCGTTGCCAACGCCGTTGGAGCACTCGGACTGACGGTCTCGACGGACTCCGAGTTCGAGCCGGCTCTCCGTCAGGCGCTGGAGGCCGGGCGGCCTGCGGTGCTGCACCTGGCGCTCGATCCGTCCTGGACGACTCCGGAGGCGGCCGCGGGCGAGATACTCCCCGAGCCGATCGCGCCGGCCGCTGCGGTCGAAGAGGCGATCGTCGAAGCCCTCGTCGAAGCGGTCGCGGAGGCGGTCGAAGAAACCGAGCATTCCGACGTCCAGACCGCGGCCGAGCCGGAGGCGCCGGCCGAGGCGGAGGCGGTGGAAGAGGCGCTCAACGAGGCCATCGTCGAGGAAGCCCTCGTCGAAGCCGTCGAGGTGGCGATCGAAGAAGCGATCGAAGAAGCGATCGAAGAAGCGATCGTCGAAGGTGCCATCGTTGAGGCGATCGAAGAGGCGATCGTCGAAGAAACCGAGCATTCCGACGTCCAGACCGCGGCCGACTAGCCAGGCGCGGCGCGTCGCCAGCCTGCCCGTCCTCGAGACCGCTCGGTTGCGCCTCCGACCCCTGCGCCTCGACGACGCCGCCGATCAGCAGGCGTATGCCCGCGATCCCGAGGCCGCGGGACCGGGCATGTGGGATCCGCTGCCCACACTCGACAAGAATCGGCGCGACCTGGTCGAAGCCCTGGCGAGTCAGGCGCGCGGTGAAACGGCCGAGTGGGGACTCGAGCTTAGCAGCGGAACGCGGGTGATCGGGCGGTGCGGTTTCGTCAGATTTCGGCCCGCACATCGAAACGCCGAACTTGGGTTCGCGCTCGCGAGGCCCTACTGGCGACAGGGGTAGATGAGCGAGGCGGCGACAGCCGTGCTCGCATATGGCTTTGACCGGTTGGATCTGCAGCGAGTCGAAGCAATCTGCCTGGCCGAGAACGCCGCCTCCTGCCGCCTGCTCGAAAACGCCCGCTTCACTCTCGAGGGCACTGCGCGCCAGGCGTATCTCCAGGATGGGATCTACAAGGACCTGCGGCGGTACGCGGTCCTCCGACCCGAGTTTCTGAGCGCGCCATCCTGAGACGTTCCTCGCCCGCGCCTCTGGGTCGCAGCGCTGCGCGTTTGGAGATACACGTTCAACGGCATTGACCTGGGGACGTGGGTCTGCCAGTCGTTTCCGCGCGTCTGACTTTCCAGTTCCGACCGTCAAGAGGTCGTCCGGGTCGGGAATGACGCCCCAGACGGGCAGAATCAATGCCTCGGCGACTCACGCCTTGTCGGGCTGTCGGACATGTATCTCCAGACGCGCAACTCGCCGCCCGCACGGCTCGAAATGCGGCTTATGCGCGCCCGGCGCGCAGAATCTCTACCCGCGGGTCGGACGGTTGCTTACAAACGCGCCGCGCTACGGAATGTCGGCCGAGTTTGGTGCGTCCGCGGTGATCGTCTTGGGCCACGTGCCCTTGAATCTGATCGCGCCTTCGTGCAGCTGCAGCGTGTCGATCGTGATTCCGGCTTCGAGCACGGTCGTGTTCAGGTAGGCATCGAGCGAGGTCTTGACCGTGTCGAGGACGTTACCGGGCACGCCGATCCGCCCGAACTCCAGGTGCGAGATATCGACCGCCACTGTGCGATTGCCCGTTCTGCCAATCGAGAACTCCCCATACATGGGGCCCGAGATCGGGTAGCCGGGCACGTTCACGAAGGCGGACATCGCGATGTAGCCCTCGTGGATCCAGAACTGGATCTGGCTGAAATGCGCGTTGGAGGTGTTGAACTCGCGCAGCGACGCGATTGCGGCCGCGCTGATGGTGTCGTCGACCGCGACGGTGCCGGACCAGTGATGCTTGCTCGACAGCGTGTAGTTCGCTGCGGGCGAGGGCCGCTCGATGCCCCACTTGGCGCAGAAATCGTTGAACGCAGCGCGGTCCTGGACCATCTGGAGGTCGCGCGGCTTGTCCATTCCGAAGGCCGCGCTCAGGACTGGCACCTGAACCACGCCCAGCCACGAAACGGCCAGTGCCACCACGATCACGAGGCTGCCCAGCACTATCAGCAAACGACGCATGTTGGCCTCCTCCGGTTCCACATGGGCGCGAGACGGACGCGCCCGCAGGTGAGCGAAGCCTGCCAGATCGCTTCACCACCGCGTAGGTCCGTTCGGCCCTCTCAGGCCGTGGGCTGTTCCAGGCGACGCTCCAGCACGAGCCCGGTCCGCCGTTCGTGGAGGCGCCGCTCCAGGCCCACCGGGTAGACGTGCGGGTTGAGGAGACGGCGGGTCGCCGGATGGAGCGCCTCGAGCTGCCCGTGCGCCCGCTCCCGGATGTCCGCCAGGGTGGGGGAGGGGGCGATGCGGCGTCCCTCCCGCATGGCGGGCAGAACGAGCTCCTCCGGCATCCAGTCGTGCTCGATCGCCCGCATATGCAGGGCATCCGCCGGATCGACGATGACGTCGCCGACGCGCGGCGCCGGCAGGCTCTGGTCGTAGATCATGTCGGCCCGGAACCGACCGGTCGAATCGCTGAAGCGGCGGACGCCCAGGATCCCCGGGATCGAGATTTTGGCCGTGTGCTCGGAAAGCTTCACCGGATAGCGCCACGAACCGTCCCCGTCGCAGATGGCCGTGAGCTTGTAGACCGCCCCCAGCGCGGGCTGGTCGAAACAGGTGTCGAGCTTGGTTCCCACGCCCCAGACGTCGATCCGGGCGCCCTGGCTGCGCAATGACGCGATCAGGTGCTCGTCGAGATCGTTGGAGGCGACGATCCGCGTCTCGGGGAAGCCCGCCTCGTCGAGCATCCGACGGGCCTCGATCGAGAGGTACGCGAGGTCTCCGGAGTCGAGCCGGATGCCGGCCAGCTTGCCGCCCCGCTCCCGCAGCCGCTTGCCGGTCTCGATCGCGTGGGCGACTCCACCGAGAGAATCGTACGTGTCGACCAGAAGCGTCACGTTGTCGGGCTGGGCGTCCGCGTAGGCGTCGAAGGCGCGCTGCTCGTCGTCGAATACCTGCACCCATGAGTGGGCGTGAGTCCCCCGAACGGGGATGCCGTACAGACGCCCGGCCAACACGTTCGAGGTGGCCGCCACCCCTCCTATATACGCGCCCCGGGCCGCGGACAGAGCCCCGTCCGGACCTTGCGCGCGCCGCATGCCGAACTCCAGGATCTCCGCCGTGCCGGCTGCCTCGACCACGCGGGCCGCCTTGGTGGCGACGAGCGTCTGGAAGCCGATGACGGTGAGCAAGACGCTCTCGACCAGTTGAGCCTGAAGCAAAGGGCCTCGGACGCGCACAAGCGGCTCGTTGGCGAACACGAGCGTTCCCTCCGGGATTGCGTCGACGTCGCAAGAGAATCGGAAACCTGCGAGCCGCTCCAGGAAGTCATCCCGAAAGAGGGGTCTGCCGCCGGCTGCCTGGAGCCCGCGAAGGTGCTCGATGTCGACCGCGTCGAACCGCAGGCCCTCGAGGATCTCCAGGGCGTCGTCCAGGCCGGCCGCGAGCGCATACCCGCCTTCGAACGGAAGGTTCCGGAAGCTGAGCGAGAAGACGGCCTCCCGGTCTGCGACGCCGGTCGCCTCGTAGCCGGCGCCCATGGTGAGCTCGTACAGGTCGGTCAGGGTCGCCAGGCTCGGGCGATACAGATCGCGGATCGCGGACATGCGGCTCCTCGCGTGGGTCGGAGGATCGGTTGATCGCTCAACGGTACCCGGTTTTGGAGCTTGCCTGGGACTGCCCGCCCGGGTCGTATCCGCGGTCACTTGAGCCTGCTCGATAAGGTAGTTCAGTAGCCCACCTGTTGGCATAGGCTGTCGCGCAAGACAGATCACCCGATGCGTGGGCCGGCATTCTACCCGCGTCTTCTTCTCTGTCCGGGCCGCCCCACGTAACGTTGGCGGACGCACGCGCTCTTCATTCAACCCTATTCCGGGCGCTGCGAAAGGAGTCGTAGATGGCATCGCGTCCCAACCGTCGCCGAATCTGGCGACTCGCAGCAGGGCTGGCAAGCGTTTCCCTGGCCCTGACCGTCGCAGGAGTCGTAAACGGCCACGCCGGCAACCCGGCCTCAATCCAGGTCATGCAGACCGGTCCCCTCACCGTACAAGCATCAGGTAGCTGGTCCTGGGCCGAGATGGCGACCGCCAGCAAGCTCAGCTACGCGGGCTTCGCGATCGATTGGGGCGACGTAACTACCGGCAACGCCGTACCGAAGCCGGGTGGCGGCGACTACCACATCGGCGACGGAACCGCAGCCACGAACGTCGTCATGCAGCCGACGAGCCCGTCTCAAGGAGTGTCAGGAACGTGGGGTGCGGTCACGCATACCTATGCCCAGGCTGGCACGTACATGGTTTGCGTGATCGTCTATGACCTTGGCGAGGTCACGCCTTTCAAGGCCAGCGGGTACCACAGCCTCACGGCCGGTGGAACCGACCACAACACTGACAACTCGGCCGAAAAGAACGGCGCTCCGAGCAACAACTGCATCAGCGTCGACGTGGTCGTGCCGACCGCAAGCCCGACTGCAAGCCCGACCGCCAGCTCGACGATGGTCGCGCCGACGGCAAGCCCGTCGCCCGTTCAGACCGTCGAGGGCGCTACTTCCAGCCCCTCCCCGGTTCAGACCGTCGAGGCCGCTACTTCCAGCCCCTCCCCGGTTCAGACCGTCGAGGGCGCCACGAGTGTGCCGTCCGGTACGCCGCCCGTGACATCCGCGCTGTCGACGACCAACGGGCCACAGAACGGCGACGCCCTCCCGTTCGCGCTCCTGCTCCTGTTCGTCGGTTCCGGCCTGTTCACGGTCCTCGCCGTGAAGCCCATCAGGGAGGCCCGCCGCTTGCGGTGACGTCCCTTCGCCCATTCGAGTGACCGACGGCAGGTCCGACAACGCGTTCAGTCGGACCTGCCGTCTCTTTGTGGCTTGCCGCGCCACGAGCCGCAGCGGGCCCAAGCGCCCGCGTAATCCGACTCACGCTGCGCATCGCGGTGGACGCTGCAGCGGTTCGGCTGTGGGCACCCCTAGGATGAGATCGCAATCCGCTCGATCGGCGCGGCACGAAGCGTCTGCGGTCGGGCCCGCCACGCCTTGAAAGGGGAAAGCATGATCGACGACCGCCTCGCGAAGCTTCTCGTCGCCCAGGTCGCCAGCGAACTCGGCGCCCACCAGGTGTATCTCGGGATGTCGCTCTACTTCGAGCGCCAGAGCCTTCACAAGTGGGCCAAGTTCTACCGCGATCAGTCGGTCGAGGAGGCCGGGCACGCCACGAAGATCATCGACTTCCTGATCGACAACGAAGTCGATTTTGACCTGCCCGGGCTTCCGGCGGCCAAGACCCATTACGGGTCGGCCGCCGAGGCGGTTCAGGCGGCGCTGGCGAGCGAGGTCAAGGTCACGGGTCAGTTCGACGCGATGGCGACGGCCGCGGTCGCCGCGGGGGACCATCGCGGGCTCCAGTTCCTGCAGTGGTTCATCGACGAGCAGGTGGAGGAAGAGCGCACCATGCGGGCCCTGCTCGACCTGCTCGCCAGCGGCATCAACCTTTTCCAGGCTCAGGAGTTGCTGGCCGAGATCGTCGGGTAGGGTCGGAGACTTACGTCTCGATTCGAGGAGCCTGGACCGTTGGCGAGCAGCTGACCGGCGCCGGGCCGATGCTGGCCCGTAGCGGCGAGCACGAGGTGGGCGGCGAGGCAGGCTCCCGTGATTTCTGCGGAATGCCAGTACCAGTTGCGTTGCGCACGGACCGGTGGCCGAATCGGCACGGGATCGGCAGCTCGGGCCTGGACTCGCAGCGTTTCCACGCTCAGATGCCGTTCGCCCCGGAGGCTCAGCTGCGCCGGTCTCGCCTCAACGCAAACGCCATTGGCATTGCGTGAAGATCGTCAGCGGCATGGGCTCCTGCGGTGGTCCGTCCTCCTCGGGCCCGTTGTCCCCGGACCGCTGCCGGCCAAATCGTCGCGGAACCTGCGGGTCGCGCCACTAGGCCTTGGCGTAGACGACGGCGACGGAGACCTTCGTTTCGTAGCCGCTGCCCTCGCGTCCGAGGAACGCTCCCGCGTGTCGCACCGGCACCGCCGCGGTGGAGACGATCCGCCAGCCGGACGCAGCGCGCGCCTCGGCGTCCTGGGCAATTGCGCCGTAGAAAGCGGCCGGGTCGATCTCCACGCCCATGTCTGGCGATAGATACACGACGATCGACTGGTTCGGTCCAGCGCTGAACTCGGTTTGCGTCATCGGGCGTCCTCCTCATGTGGCGTCCTCTCCGGGCTTGCTGCGCGAAATGGGCGCCGAGGAACAGCTTGGCTCAAAGGGGGAGCACCCGCTCGGCCAATTCGAGCGTCGAGAAGTAAGCCAGGATGAGCGGGACCGCGTCGCGGAGGTCGCGGGTCCTGACGGAGACGTCAGCGGCAGCGACGGCAGGCTCACTGCCGTTTACCGCCACCGAGAGCCCGGCCGCGGCGAAGAGTGGGAGATCGCCCTGCGAGTCGCCCAGGGCCGCCAAGCGGTTTGGTCCGAGGCCGGCGCGGCGGCAGCGATCGACGGCGAAGGCGGCCTTATCCGCCGGCAGGCAATACCGCCTCACGTCACCATCGAGTACCCCGTCCGCGATCCCCATCTCGGTGCCGCACGCTCCATCGAAGCCGAAATGGTCGGCGACCATCCGGCTGGCGAAGGCCCAGGTGATCGAAGCCAGGACCACCTCCAGGTCGGACTCGTGCAGGGAGACGACGGCCTGTCGGATGCCGTCCAGCCAGCACGCGGATCGAAGAATGCCGGCCACGTCGTCGAGGCGTACGCCACGCAGTGTGCGAGCGGAGCGTTCGGCGAAGACGTCGTTGCCGATCTCGCCCGCTGAATACGCCCGCTCAAGTTCCGCTATCTCCAGCGGGTCGCCGAACCGGACGCCCAGCAGGCTGGACACGGTGGTGTCGCGGAGCAGGGTCCCGTCAAGGTCGATGGCGACAACGCCGCGAAGATGGATCTCGGCCATGGTCGCGCCATTATCCGTGCTCCGAGAACCCCGCAACTAAATCTGCAGCGATATCGACGGCGTGGGTCCACCGGGTGCCACCTCCGCTCGCGTCCCGACATGGCGCCACGGGCGGTCTACTCTCCATGAGTGAGCCTCGACCAGTATCGACGGAAACGCGACTTCGCCCGGACGCCAGAACCGAGCGGCGCTGCGGAATCGGCCGAGCGCGAGCCAGTGCCGGCACCGACCCCGGCCCCGAGCGCCGCCCCGTCGGCCGGTCGCAGGTTCGTAGTGCAACGGCACCGCGCCCGCCGCCTCCACTACGACCTTCGCCTGGAGATCGATGGCGTGCTGGTCAGCTGGGCCGTGCCCAAGGGGCCCAGCCTCGACCCGGCGCTAAAGCGGGCGGCATTCCATGTGGAGGACCACCCCCTCGACTACTTCGACTTCGAGGGCACGATCCCCGCCGGGGAATACGGCGGCGGCGACGTCATCGTCTGGGACTGGGGGTCGTTCGAGCCGGAGGCGACCGACGATCCGGGCAAAGCGGTGCGCGACGGCGAGCTCAAGCTCGTTCTGCGAGGTGACAAGCTGCGCGGCCGGTTCACGATCGTTCGGACCAAGGGGTTTCCCGACGGCAGCGGCAATCGGTCCGACCGGGAGTCGTGGCTGCTCATCAAGAAGCGCGACGAGTGGGCCGTGCCCGGTTGGGATGCCGAGGGACACCTCCAGTCGGTCAAGACCGGCCGCACCAACGACGAGGTGGTGGCTGGCCTAGCGGGGGCCGTGGCGGCGGGCGTGGCGGCGGGCGTGGCAAGAGCCGCGCGCTCCCTCGAGCCGGAGCCCTCCCTCGAGCCGGCGCTCGGAACGCCGGTTGCGGCCATGCCCGGGTTCGTCGAACCGATGACCGCCGCTCTGGCCGACGGCCCGTTCAGCGACCCCGACTGGCTCTTCGAGCTGAAATGGGACGGCTACCGCGTCCAGGCTCACGTCCGCGACGGGCGAGTCGCTCTCTATACGCGGCGCGGCCTCGACGCCGCCGAGTACTTCCCGGAGCTGGCCGGGCCGCCGAGCTGGATCGACGCTCGCGAGGCGATCCTCGACGGCGAAGTCGTCGCTTTGAACGACACGGGCGAGCCCGACTTCGGCGAGCTGCAGGCGCGCAAACGGAGCTCCGGCGGGCGGCGTCCTGCGGAACCGGCGACTTCCTCGAGCCTGGCATACCAGGTCTTCGACTTGTTGTATCTGGACGGACGATCGCTGGTGGCGGAGCCACTCGAGGCCCGCAAGCGATTGCTGCGGTCGATCCTCCGCGACACGGACGCCATCCACTACGCCAGTCATATCGAAGGCGACGGCGAGGCGTTCTACGAAGCTGTCGCGGCGCGAGGCCTCGAGGGCGTGATGGCCAAGCTGCGGCGCAGTCGCTACGAGGCAGGCAAGCGGTCGCCCGCGTGGCTGAAGATAAAGCGCCGCTCGGAGCAGGAGTTCGTGATCGGCGGCTGGACGGCCCGCGAGGGAACCGCCGACGATCTGGCGGCGCTGGTGGTCGGCGTCTTCGAAGGTGGGGTTCTGCGGGCGGCCGGAAAGGTGGGCACCGGTTTCGACGCCCGCGAGCGGCGCCGACTCATGGAGCTGATGCGGCCGCTGGCTCGCATCTCGCCGGCGTTCCGCGCCGCTCCCAGAGAGAAGGGCGTGCGTTGGGTCGAGCCGAGGCTCGTCGCTCGCGTCGAATTCGCCGAATGGACCGCGGACGGCAACCTCCGAGCGCCTTCATACAAGGGCCTCGATCTCGACGCCGATGCTCGTGCCGTAACTCGGGAGCTGCCGCGTGACGCCGGCGAGGCTCGACGATCTGCCGCCGTTGCCGCTCCCGCCGACGAATCCGCGCCCGGGACCGCCACCTCGCGTGCCGCCACCGCCGCGCGTGCCGCCACCGCCGACGAGCTGGCGGCGCTCGATGAACTCCCGGCAAAGGGCGGCCTGTGGTCGATCGGAGGCCGGCAGCTCAAGCTTTCGAATCTGGACAAAGTCCTGTGGCCTGCCGACGGGATCACCAAACGCGACCTGATCCGCTATCACGCCGCGATCGCGCCGTATCTGCTGCCGTACCTTCGCGACCGAGCCCTGACGCTGCAGCGCTACCCCGACGGGATCGAGCGCGCCGGCTTCTGGCAGAAGCAGGTTACCGGGCACGCGCCGGACTGGGTGGAGTGCTGGCCGTGGAGGTCGGCGTCGAGGGGAGAGGCTACCGAATACCTCGTGGCGGATTCCGCGGCCACGCTGGCCTGGGTCGCCAACGAAGCCGCGATCGACATCCACCCCTCGACCTACAAGATCGCGGCCCCGGACCGGCCGACCTGGGCGCTCGTCGACATCGATCCCGGCGAACGGACGTCGTGGGACGAGCTCCTCCTTCTGGCGCGCCTCTACCGGACCGCGCTGGAACACCTCCGCTTGCGGGGATTTCCAAAGGTGAGCGGTCAGCGTGGCGTCCAGGTCTGGATCCCGATCGAGCCGATCTACTCGTTCGACGAAACCCGCGACTGGGTTGCGGCGCTGTCGCGGACGATCGCGGCGGCCACCCCGAACCTGGTCAGCTGGAAGTGGGAGAAGTCGCAGCGCGACGGCCTCGCCCGCCTCGACTACACCCAGAACGCATGGAACAAGACCCTCGTGGCGCCGTACTCGGTCAGGCCCGCGAGGGGTGCCCCGGTCTCCGCTCCGATCGCCTGGGACGAGCTGGACGACCCCGACCTGCGCCCCGACCGCTGGACGATGTGCACGATCCTCGACCGAATACGGGATCGTGGCGACCTTTTCGCGGCTGCTCTTGGCCTGGAACAGCGGCTGCCGCCACTTTAGGGGCCGGCAACTGACTAATATGAGGACGAGGAGGGGGGGATCGCCTTGGTCTCGGCTGTTTGGCTACTCATTCCCGCGGCGCTGACCGCGCTGTGGATCGTTCGACTCCCGCTGCCGTTCGCTCGTAAAGCGGTAGCGCTGGTCGCGGTGGCCCACCTGACGGGTGTATTCGCCCTTACTTTCTTCCCGTTCCCGGTTGATTCGTCGTGGCCGCTCAGTGGGTTCCCCCAGTACGTCCATCCCAACCTCGTGCCGTTCGCCACGATCGGCGCCGCCTTGCAGGACGGCCCGCGCAGTCAGGACTTCCGCGCCTTGCTCGGGAATGCCCTCCTGTTGTTGCCCCTTGGCGTCTACCTCCCGATGCTGTCGGCACGATACCGTCGGTGGTGGATCGTGCTGCTCGCTGCCATTGCCTTGAGCACGGCCATCGAACTCGGCCAGCTTCTGGTTTCGGTCGTGGCCCTTCACATCCCGTACCGTTCCACCGACATCGACGACGTCCTCGTGAATTCGGCCGGCGCGATGGCCGGCTACGTCTTGTACCTGGCCGCGCGGCCTCTGGCGGCCAGGCGGCGGGAACTGCGGGCGAGGTGACGCCCGGCTTGCGGCGTTGTCGGGGACGGGACGATGTTGCGCCCGGCGCCGCCGCGGTCATACACGAGCGGCCACCGCGCCTCCCGCGCGCAACCCCGCTCCGGCGTCCACGCCGCCGGCTCGATCGGGGCAAAGGGGACGTCCCGTCCTCGGGAGTCGGTCACCGGGCCCTTCCATTACGGATCGCCCGTGAACTCGGCGGCGAATACGACGGCTGGGAGGCGGCGGCGAGGCCCTAGGAGCCTCCGCCGCCGCGCCTCGATCGAGTTCCTGGCGCAGCCCCCCAGGGCTCGACGGTGCCTCGACGCTACAATCGGGACCGCGAAGACCCGTCTGTCTGGCGCGATCCGCTCAGAGGAGGCGAACCAAGTGAGCTCAGTTCCGACGGTCAAGCTCAACAACGGCGTCGAAATCCCGCAGCTCGGGTTCGGCGTCTTCCAGATCGCGCCCGCGGAGACCCGGGCCGCCACGATCGAGGCGCTCAAGGTCGGCTACCGGCACATCGACACCGCCGAGATGTACGGCAACGAGCGCGAGGTAGGGGAGGGGATTCGCGACTTCGGCATCGATCGAGCCGACGTGTTCGTGACGAGCAAACTCAACAATGGCTTCCACGCCCATGCCGACGCGCTCGCCGCGTTCGACCGGTCGCTCGCCGTCATGAAGTTCGACTACCTCGATCTCTTCCTCATCCACTGGCCGCTGCCGGCCGTCGGCGACTTCGTCGAAACGTGGAAGGCGCTCGAGGAGATCTATCGTTCCGGCCGCGTCCGCGCGATCGGCGTCTCGAACTTCCAGAGGCACCATCTCGAGCGGCTGGCTGCGGAGGCCACGATCCTTCCGGCGATCAATCAGATCGAGATCCATCCCTACTTCACCCAGGACGACCTGCGTGCGTTCGACCGCGAGCACGGGATCGCCACCGAGGCCTGGTCGCCGATCGCGCAGGGCCAGGTGCTCGACGACCCGACGATCGTGGGCGTGGCCGAGCGGCTGAACCGCACGCCCGCCCAGATCACCCTCCGCTGGCACATCCAGCGCGGCGACATCGTCTTCCCGAAGTCGGTGACGCCCAGTCGAATAGCCGAGAACTTCGCGCTGTTCGACTTCGAGCTGGCGGACGAAGACATGGCGGCGATCACCGCCCTCCATCGCAACGGTCGCCGCGGCCCGAACCCCGACGAGTTCAACTGGACCCCGTAACGTCTCGGTTCTCGCGGCGCTATTTGGCCATCTGCTAACCGGAGTAGCACGCGGCGAGGACCGGGCACCGGGATCGGCGGTCGAGCGGTCTGAATCGCGCCACGGTGGACTCGTCCACGCTCACGGCCGCGGCCTGCCCCGTCCCAACCGATCGTCCGGCGCGCCCAGACGGTCCCCCGGTCGGCCCCGTGCTACCCCCATTGGCATCTGGCCAGATTGCCCGCCCACCCGGCGGGAAGTTCCGTGCCCACAACAGGAGAACGCTCGCCGATGTGCCACGGTGCGCAGGGCGGAGCGCCGCATACATCGCTACAGTGGGCCACCGGAGGCAGCATGACGACACCACGAACCGTAGCGGGACAAGCCGCTCTATCGGGCATGCGCCCTTATGTAAAGCGCGCGCTCGGACAAACCATCGTCGCTATCGAAACTGAGGCCGTCGCACCCTATCTAGAGGCGCTTCGGGAAGCGGACCGCGTGCTCGAATCCCTGGCCGCGCAAGACGCAACCTCGACGTGGGACACTCCCTCGAGGGTCGACTTCGTCAAGGGCGCCGAAGCGGCCCATCGACTGCTGGCGCCCCTTCTCGCGTAGCCACCAGGCTCCTTCGCGGGGACCGCTAAGCTTCGTGCGGGAGGTCGATCGCATGTTCGAATGGGACGTGATCCAGCGCCTGGAGGCGGCGGGCATCGACTATTTCGTGACGGGCTCGGTCGCTCTCGGCGCGTGGGCGACCTTCCGCCAGACTAATGATGTGGATCTTGTCGTCCATCTCACGCCGGAGGAATACGAAACGAGGCTGCGGCTCGCCTTCGAACCCGACTACATCGTCAACCCGCTCTCGGTGCGTGAGAGAAAGGCGCTAGGCGCGGTCATCTCGATCGCCGAAGGGATGAAGGCCGACATGATCGTTCGTGAGCTCGATGCGTGGGGCGAGTCGGCTTTCGCGCGTCGAGTCCAGATCGACGATCCGGCGTTTGGACGCGTCTGGGTCTCTTCGCCCGAGGATCTGGTCGTAGCCAAGCTCGAGTTCTCCGACGGGGGACAAAGCTCGAAGCAGATGGACGATTGCCGGGTCATCATCCGGACGCGGCCCGACCTCGATTGGGAGTACCTTGAGCGCCATGCACAGGCTCTCGGGCTCAGCAGCCTACTCGCCGCCATACGCTGAGCCGGGCCAGGCGGAGCTGGACTCAGCGCTCGCCGCGATGTCGCCCGCCGGCCGGCTGGCTCGCTTTTGGCGCTTGCAGGAGATCGCGGTAGCGCGTTCGTGGGCCCTCGTCGAACGCTCCGGCCTGGTCGATCCGATGGCTCGCGTCGAGCTCGTGGTTCGGTCGCGGTACCCGGAGTGGTCCGACGTCGAGGTTGAACGCCTGCTCGCCGCGATCCGCTTCCGCGAAGACCCGTCCGTCTGGCTCGAACGCCTCCGGAACCGGGCGGCCGAGATCGCCGCCATCCTGGATGCGGAGCGCTGATGCCCGGCGCGTGAGGGAGCTCGGGGCAGACATTGCCGCCTGAGGTGCGGTTGGCGCGCGAGGCGCGACGTGGAGTCGGCCAGGCCCAACTTGACGTCGACGAGGGGCAATGTGAGCTTCCAGAAAACGAAAGGGAAGTCGACATGGCCATCACCTCCACCGATCCCACCGCCGCGTACTTGCCCGCACTGGCGAGTGGCAGTGTCGACGCGATCCTCGGCCTCTTCTCCGGGGAGCCCGCGATAAACAACCCCCGGTCCGGCAGGGTCGCCGGGCGCGCCGCGGTCGCCGCATTCGTGGCCTCACAGGCGCAGTGGGTGCGCGAACACGAGGTGGAGTTCGAGCACCTTCGCACCACCATCGGCAAGGGTCTCTCGCTCACGGAATCGCTAGCGCGGCTCACCGTGGACGGCGAGCGTACGGAGCTGCCGTTCGCGGTGGTGGGAGACGAAACTGGCGGCGTCCTCCGCGAAATCCGCGTCTACCACAGCAACTGGCCGCTCGAGGGCCGCCATCGCCTTCGCCCGCCGATCCTTCCGGAGGAACGAAGTCTCGTCATCCCGGACATCGTCGGCGCGTACATGGAGGCGCTCGCCGAAGGCAACCTCGCCGGCAGCGAGGCGGTGTTCGAAGCAACAGGCTACTTCCGCGAGCCGAGCGGCGGCATCCATATCTACCGCGGGACCGAGGGCATTCGGGAGGCCTACGGCGCCTTCTTCAAGGTGGGCGGGATCCACCTGCGCCACTGCACGGTCATCGACGACGGCGTGGTCTGCGGGGTCGAATTCATCGCCGACGGCTGGGGCCCTCGGCCGTTCGACCCGCAGGCCGGTATCGGCGTCTACGAGCGCGGCCCCAGCGGCAAGCTCGTCGCCGCCCGCATCTACGACGACGTGGACGTGGACCTCGGCCTCCGCTCCTAGGCCGGCTGTGACGGCGGCCGGCGCCCGACGTTCTCTGCTCAGCGACATGATCGGGACAAGCGCCGCCGATGAGCGCAAAATGGTCGCGATAGCCGGCGCCCAAGCCGCGTAACGCACGAGGACCAAATGACGAAGCGGTCGAAATATGAACGCGAGCAGCGAGCGGCAGCAAATACGCGGGTCAAGCAGATCACTGCCGAGTGGGAGCGCGCCGTTCCGCCTGACCGCGCAGCAGCCTTCGCGCTCGAGGTAGAAGCGGCCCGTGCTCGTGGGCCACGGCCCCGCCAGCCCGACATGGCCCCGGGGACCCTTCCGAACCCGCCGCGTCCCGGCTACGAACCGCGTCCGCCGAAGAAGGAAGAGACGCGTCGAACGAAGTACTAGGCAGGCGGCGTTTCGGTAGGGAAGCACCGGTGCGCCCGGGATCGGAACTACGACTCGAGGGGAGCAGATGGCGGAACCCCAGTCCAACTTGGACATCGAGCGGTACTGTCGGCCGTGGAACGGCTTCTGGCGTTTCAGGATCGGGAGCGGGGGCAGCTGGTCGGGGAACTGCGTGAACGCGTGGACCGGAGGTTGGCGGGCCACTGACCGAGATGCCCGGGAGCCCCGGTCAGGTCCAGCGCGCGAGCAGCACCGCGAGCGAGGCCGCGAAGATCGCGAGCCACAAGATGGACAGAGCTCCTTCGGCTGCGCCGATGAGGGCGCGCGGGTCGATCCGTTCCTTCGATCCGTCCGAGTAGACGATCTCGCCGCTCACGCTCACCGCGCGGCGTCGGATCGAGCGCGCACGAGTGGAGAGCCGTCGCTGCGCCAGGCTCAGCAGCGCGGCGGCGAGGGCCGCAAGAACGGTCGGAACCGGATGAGCGCCCGTCGCGTACGCGGTCGCGGCGACGGGGAAAGCGCCCCATCCGACGGCGAACCCGATGTCCGAGTGCACGTGAGGCACTTCGAGCCCATACAGGACGACGATCGACGCGCCCGCGGCCACGAATAGAAGGAAGAGCGGCCCGAACATCGTCGCCCCGACGAGGCCGATCGCGACCGCGACCAGGAGCGCGGCTGTGCCGAGGGTCGCGAGCACCGGCGAAGGGATCCGCGTGCGCAGCGGCCGCCCCTGAAGCTCGTCGTAGGCGTGAGAGCCGACCCCAACCGCGAGCCCGAACGCAGCGAGCGCACCCGCCACGATCTTCGGGTCCGGCGAGGGTGCCAGCGCCGCCCCCAGCAGCACATAAGAGAGATGCCAGATCGTGTACGGGGGATGGAGCAGCGTCCAGTAATCGCGCCATCCGCCGCCACGGGTGGCGTAGAACGCCGGAGCGAGCGACGCCGGAGTGGGGGAGCGCGGCGAATCGGCCGCGCGCGATGCCACGACCGCCGCCGGCGCCGCGACCTTCGTCGCGCTCATGACCACGCCGCCTCCGAGACTCATCCGACGGATCTGCACGTCGCCCAGCCCGGCTTCGCCCCAGTACCGCTCGACCGCCGAAAGCGGATGGCGGGCCCAGAAGCGCTCGATATTCGGACCGAGAAACCCGCCCACCCCGGACCACTTCGCCGAGAACACGCGACCACCGAGCCGAAGCCCCACGCGCGTGTACAGCCACCAGAGCGGCCGCCAGACGCCACCCGGCAGGCCAAACTCGACCATCGCCACTCGACCGCCGGGCTTCACGACTCGAGCGAGCTCCCGCATCGTGGCGGCAGGATCGTCGACGTAGCGCAGGAGATACGTGAAGCTCAGGTGGTCGAACGATGCGTCCGGAAACGGCAGAGCTTCCGCCCGCCCCTCGACGATCGTCTCGTAGACCCCGCCTCGGGTTCGGGCCACCGCCAGCATGTCCGCGCTCTGATCGAGCCCCACCACCGTGCAGCCGTATCGGTCGTGCAGCGCCTGGGCGACCATCCCGGTCCCCGTCGCGACATCGAGTACGCGGTCCTCGGGCCGCGCATCGATCCAGTCGACGAGCGCGCGCCTCCATCGCGGATCCTGCCCGAGCGACAGGATGGTCGCGGCACGGTCGTACGACGCCCCGATCCCGGTGAAGATGCGCTCCGCATCGCCTGCTCTCATTGCGTAACGATGGCAGATCGCGCGCGCGGAAACCGGCCGCGCCGCCGGTCGCGTCAGCCCGCCATGTCGGCGAGCCGCTCGATCGCGTCGCCTTCCACTCGGCAGGTCAGCCATGAGCGCATGATCCGGGCGCCGTGGGCCTCGTAGAACTCGATAGCTGGGGTATTCCAGTCGAGCACCTGCCAGACGAAACGGGTCCAGCCCTCCTTCACGGCCAGTGCCGCCAGATCCTTGAGCAGGGCCTTGCCGATGCCGTGCCCGCGAAACGCCGGCCGTACGAACAGGTCCTCGAGGTAGATGCCCGGCTTGCCTTCCCAGGTGCTGAAGTTCAGGAACCACAGGGCGAAGCCCGCGGCCTGGCCACCCCATTCGGCCATCGTCACTTTCACCAGCGACTGGTCGGAGAAGGCGTAGCGGCGAATGTCCGCCTCGGTGACGACGGCCTTCTCGGGCTCTCGCTCGAACTCCGCCAGTTCGCGGATGTAGCTAACGATGAGAGCGGCGTCGGTCGGAACGGCAGGGCGAAGGGTCAGCATCCGCCAATGCTAAAGCCGCAGGACCGCGGGCGCGGTCTGGCAACAGTACATCCGGCGATTGGGAACCTCCGGTCGTACGGTTTGAATGCGGCGGCGTTTGCCCGAAAGTCCATGTATGCGCCAAACTGCGGCCCCGCGGTCGTCCCTCGATGCCCTGGATCAATGGGGTATCCAGTTTCCGCTGCTCCCCGACGATCTCGCTGAACTCGTACAGCCGACCCCATCGAGCCTCGCCCAGGCCATTTCCTCCTGGCGCCTTTCGATCCCGACGTTGCCGCCGAGGTATGGCGACGCGCTCGATCAATGGGGCATCGAATTCCCGATTACCTACGACGAGCTGGCTGCATTCGGCGCGAACTGCCGGGGCGGACGTAGTCAGGCTCGAACCTCGGCCATCCTGGACGGCCGCCTGCGTGGCATCTCCAGGTTCGGCGCATCCGCCGCCATCGTGGCGGTTGTGGTCGCCGGCAGCGCCTCCGCCGTCCCTTCGCCTGCATCGGCCGGCGCCCCACCGACTCGCGACGTGCCGGTTCTCATCGTTGTCGCCGCGGAGCAGCCGTCGGCGACCTCGAACCCGACGCTCGGACCGACGCTCGGACCGACGCCGGGCCCGACCTTGTCCACTGAGCCGCCGTCGGCGACCTCGAACCCGACACTCGGACCGACGCTCGGACCGACGCCGGGCCCGACCTTGCCCGCCGAGCAGCCGTCGGCGACCTCGAACCCGACGCTCGGACCGACGCCGGGCCCGACCTTGTCCACTGCGCAGCCGTCGGCGACCTCGAACCCGACATCCGGGCCGACGCTCGGACCGACGCCGGGCCCGACCTTGCCCGCCGAGGCACTCGGTATCAACCCGGTTGCGAACGTTCCGACGCCCGCCGTACTAGCGGCGCGTTCAGTCCAGGTTGTGTTCGCTCTTCCAACGATCCAGGACGCGAGGAACTATCTGGTCGCCCGATTGGG
>OCZT010000675.1_pt1 | contig 34335 bp, 44 predicted proteins | sample 1539031 | NCBI WGS metagenome assembly OCZT01 (sample SAMEA3539308, study PRJEB22396) | soil metagenome | biome: tundra; feature: field; material: soil | place: USA | collected 2010-05 | depth 0.15 m | reverse complement strand
CGCCTAAACGACCAACGCACGGGCGTCAAAATGGTCGTAATGCAAAGATTGCACCAAGACGACCTTTCCGGCCACGTGCTTGCTCAAGGGGGATGGGACCACGTTTTGCTGCCAATGGAATACTCGCCCATCATCAAGGTAAATGGCGTAGAGCTTTCCCCGCAAGATTATTCGACGAGCTTAGGTTACGTCGATCCTCGTGAAACGCCAGGCGAGCTCCTTTTCAAGACGCGCTTTGATGCCGAAGTCGTCGCCCAACTAAAAAAGGACCTTGGTCCAATCGCCTTCGCGGGCCAATACAATCAATCGCCAATCGCCGAGGGCGGCAACAAGTTCAAGCGCGCCTGGTTCGTGATAGAAGAGACGGCACCCGCAAGATTTCGCACGATCGTTCGCTATTGGGATAAGGCAGGAACTACAGACGCTGGTTGCTTTACAGTTGGCGCCTTGCTTGCAGAAGACTTTGAGGGCGCTTTTTGGCTGCTTGATATTGTCAGAGGCCAATGGGCTGATGCTGAGCGAGAAGCAATTATTCTCCAAACAGCAAAGCTTGATAACCTTAAGTATGGTCGAGCTTTACGAACTTGGGTCGAGCAAGAGCCCGGCTCTTCTGGCAAAGACATTGCCAACCAAACGATTAAAAAGCTAAAAGGCTACAATATTGAGGCGGAACGCCCCACTGGCGATAAGGTTGCAAGAGCAGGTCCGCTCGCTTCTCAAGCAGCTGGTGGGAATGTGAAACTGCTTCTCGCCGCCTGGAATAAGACATTCCTGGATGAGGCAGAGGTCTTTCCCAATGGGCCGAAAGATCAGATTGATGCTACGTCAGGTGCCTTCAATCGTGTTGCGGCGACTGAAATGACGGCAGCAGAAAAGATGAAAAGGCTGGCGGCTGGCAGCAGTCGCTAGGCCTCCTTAACATTCCTTAACAAAGCTTGGAACTGACTCATAGCCTCATTCCGCCTTATTTCATTCTTCCTTATATACACGCACACACGGGGAGGGTCCAGAAGATGCCTAGAGTCGCCATTCCCGGCCAATTCATTGGGCATACGATGGCGCTATAAATTATACGCCTGGCAATTTGGTGACATTAGATGGCGTACTTTGGTGTGCGTTGAGGGCGAACGTGGGGTTACGCCAGTCGATGGTGACGATTGGATTTTCGACAACACAATTGGGGCTGTTGCAGCCGCCGCGGCAGTATTGGCTGCAACTCAGGCGGCAACTGAACTTTCGTCAGGCGTTTTAAATTACGCCCCAGTTACTCTTACAACTGCTCAAAGGGACCTACTCACTGCACGCGATGGAATGCTCATTTACAATTCGACGACCAAGACTCACCAAGCACGCCAAAACGGCGCCTGGGTGACTTTAGTGACAGCTTAAGACGACGGAGGCTCCATGAAGACGAAACAGGAGCCCGGTGTAAGGATTAAGTTGCCACAACGTCAGAATGGCGCTCGCCTCGACGCCTTTATGAATGGCCTTACTGGTCTAGGTATGGCGACGAAAGATAAGCGCCTTGCCGCCGGGCTTGGCTTGCCAAATCGCATGGCGTCTCAAGAGCTTGAGTCGATGTATGCTCAAGACGCAATCGCCGCTAAAATTATCGACATTCTTCCCGAAGACATGTGTAGGGAATGGATCGAGTACACTGCAGGCGATGATGCTGAAGGCCAGGATGCCGTTATGCAATGGTTGCGTGACATAGGGGCGCAAGAGAACTGCGAATGGGCTTTGAAAACGGCGCGTCTCCACGGCGGCGCCGTTATCATTATGGGCATCAATGACGGGCAGGATTACGAGAAGCCCTTACGTATGCGCAGCATAAAGTCGCTCAACTATCTGAACGTTTTGGACAGATGGCAAATCTATCCCACCACACACATTTACCGCAACCCGACACAACCCAATTATGGCAAGCCCGAGTATTATCGTCTTGCGCCTGCCCGCCACTCAGAGGCAACCGGCACAATCATTCATGAGTCGCGTATCATTCGCTTCGACGGCGTTCGCATGCCCGACCGTTATGCATTGAACAATTTGGGTTGGGGCGACCCTATTCTCAATCGCCTCTTCGATGCCATACGTGGCTACCATGTGGCGCACGATTCCGTCGCCGCTATCCTCCAAGACTTCACTCAAGGCGTCTACAAGTTCAAGGGCCTCGCCGACATGCTGATGTCAACTGCCGGGCCTGATGAACCGAGTGGCCTGGACAATCTTACGACGAGAATGAATGCAGTCGAACTTTCCCGCTCCATCCTTAACGCCATCGTAATGGATGAGGACGAGGACTTTAAGAAGCTGACGACGAATGTAAGTGGTATCGAGAAGCTTGTTGAAACGACGGAAATGCGTTTGGTCGCTGAGTCTGATATGCCGCACACAAAACTGTTAGGTAAGTCGCCTGAAGGCACTTTGGGAGCGAGCGGTAATTCTGAAGAGCGCAATTGGTACGACCATGTGGCGGCCAAGCAGAAGGCGTTTCTAAAGAAGCCCGTTGAGCGTCTGATCGACATCGGCCTCAACAGCAAATTAGGTCCGACTAAAGGCGTCATTCCGAAGTCCTGGCAATTAGGCTTTCCGCCACTTTGGCAACAAGACGAGAAAGAGCAAGCATCGTCTCGCAATCTGCAAGCGCAATCCGACAACCTCTACATCCAGAACGGCACGCTTAACCCAGTGGAGGTAAGGCAGAGTCGGTTTGCGAACTCAGGCTATACGTATGACACGACACTAGACACTGAGATTTCCGACACCTTGGCGACAGACCCAATGGAGGGCGAAGAAGAGGCGCCAGATGTGTAAGGCGTGAGGCGCATCCAACTAGCACATACGTTCTAATTGAAGGCCTATTAGGCGTACGAGGGCATCATGGGATTGAAGGAAGCTCACGCAATTGCGGTTGCAAATGTCGCAATGGCAAAAGCAAAAGGCGAGCCTATTCCAAAAAGGCCGCGGTCACTTCCCGTTGTTTATCATCCTTATGCTTATGAGGCTGAGCTGTTTATTAGCTTGCGTAAGATGGTCAGGGAGCTTTTCCGCGAGATTTCCGTCCAAGTTACTGCCGCCTCTTTCGATCAATTAGCCCCCCATCATGATAGCGACACTCGCCTCGACGACTTAGCAGGCTCTCTCAAACGCCTCTTCGACCCATTGATCAGAAAATGGGGACAAAAGGCTGAAGCCGCAAAGCCAATGGTGGCGAAATTAGCAGATAAGGTTGAAAGCCGCAACGCAATACAATTGCAAGGGCAACTAAAGCAAGTAATTGGCGTAAACATTGTCCAGCATGAGCCTTGGTTGGCCGATGAGCTTTCCGCGGCAAATCATGAGGCCTGCAAGCTGATAAAGGATATTGGCGTTAAGGCGCTTGCAGACGTAGAGCGCATTGTTTCTGTTGGCAGTCGTTCAGGTCAATCTATTAAGCAAATTAGGGTTGCTATTCAAGAACAGCTGCAAGTCACAGAACGTCGTGCGGCATTAATTGCTGTCGATCAAGTTGGCAAGTTTAATGGTAGTTTAAACAGATTACGCCAAAAAGACCTTGGCGTTGAGTCATATAACTGGGCGACATGCGGTGATTCGCGCGTTCGTCAGGCCCATAAGGCGCGTCAAGGCGTTGAGTTTTTGTGGAGTGAACCGCCTGCCGACGGTCATCCCGGTTGGCCGGTTAGGTGCCGTTGTGTGGCGCAACCTGTGCTGAAGGCGTTTGCAGATATTCTCTCTATGACGCCTGAGCAACTTAAGGCGAGAGCTGCCGCTCGAAATGGCAAAATGCTTTCCGAGGCTGCGCAAATCCAAGCTGACAACAAACTGCCTTTTAAACGTTTCGATTCTGCAGACGACTTCGCCAATTGGTCGAAAGACAAATATGGCAAAAAGCATCTGTCAGAAGTACAAGTAGCCTCCATTCGCCTTCTCGACAAAAGCGATGCCATAAACGAAGCCCTTCGTGAGGGCAATGAAATGGGCGCTTATGAGGGCGATGTTAAACGTATCGATGCTTCAGTCAAGTATGGTAAAGTCACTGGTGGTGGCATTATTATGTATGCAGGTGTTGACTCATCAGTTACGGCACAGCTTGAGACAGGGATATGGGAAGACAAAGGCTATACAATTGCCGCACCGACTCCAGGTTTAGCTAGAACTAGTAAAGCTGTTGTGGAGTTGCATATCCCTAATGGCACTTCGGCGTACAGTCTTACTGAGGCGACCGGCAAATCACATGCCGGGCTAGTCTTAGGCCGCGGTCTGTCTTGGGATGTCGATAGTGTAGAAACACGAAATGGCGTTAAGCATTATATCGTAAGTTTGCGTGAAGAAGGCGTGGCAGTCAAGCCTATGCCGACTACAGTCGTACATCCGCCAATCGTCATCCCAACACCCATCGTGCCTACGCCCCCTCCTACCAATGGCCTTTCAAATAAAACTATTGTTGAACTTCTCGATAAGTTAAACAGTAAAAAGGTGCCTGGCCTCGAAATGAAGTGGGCAGACTACTTACAGCTTTCAAAAAATAAGCAAATTGAGCTAATTGATGCTGTGAGTGGCAAAGACTATGACAAGTGGAAGATGCAGTTCAACGAACATAAGTTCTTAATGGGCGAAATTGAAAGCCGCGGCATTGAATTGAAGGTGCCTATTATTAAGGCGAAGCCAACTGCTGTTACGCCACCAGTTCATAAGCCTGTTACTGTTACGCCGCTTACTCATAAGACAGTTTCACTACCTACGCCTTCCGGTCCATACACAACGACTGAAGGCTCCCATGTTCGCCCCATAAGACCTTATATTAAGGCGTTTGAGGCGATCGAACAACAAGTTGTAAATGGCGAACCCACACTCGACCAAACTAGGCAGTTTGGCAAAATCATTTCAGACGAAATTGCAAAGAGGTTCGCAAACCCTGCTGCTGAGCTCATGGGTGATTATGAGGAATTAAAATATAGCCTTGATCCTCAAATAGCAAAAGCAGAAGCAGAACTAAAATTGCATTCAGTAGACGATGTACAATGGCAGGCTGCATATGATAAAATAAGTAATATGCGTAAGCAGCTTCGAGATGCAGATGTCACACAAAAAATACAAGATTTGCGTCGTGGGCTAGTTCTGGAAGTGCTTGGGGAGATTAGGCCGATGGGCGGAACGTTTGAGAAATTGGTAGGTCCTAAAGCTCTGCAAAAGAGAGCTCAGGATGCTGCAGAGGCGTTCCCAACACGTTGGATTAAAATGGCAAATAGTTATAGTGAGACTACTCTCAAAAAGTCAAAACGTGGGTATTGCAGTCTTTTTGAAATCGCTTTATCAGGCTCTGATGATCGTGATGGACGCAGCGTCGTAACTCATGAGTTCATGCATCGCATGGAGAATACTCATAAAGGAGCATCAGGCCGGTCATCATTACAACGATTACAACGTGAGGAGTACGCCAGGCGAACTGCTGGCGAAGTTGCCAAACCTAAGGTGGGCGACAGAGAATCAATGGTTCGTAAAGACAAGTTCTTCAACGACTACATGGGTCGTGATTATAGCGATAAACTTAATGGCGTATCAAATAGCTACGAAATCATGACAATGGGTTATGAGGCGCAAGTGGAGTTTCGCTATATGCGTGCCGCTCTTCCAGACACAGAGACAAGGGAGTTCGTCCTTGGTGTTCTTTCAGGAGTACGCTAATGTTTCGAATGACTGGAACAGTTGAGGGCGTCGGAAAGACAATTGTCATCTGGGAAGATGGCGAAATTCATTGTGATGTGCTGGTTGAGTTACGCATTGAAGATGCAAGAGCATTATTAGAAAAGCATCATTCGAAAGTTGGCGGTCCTACTGGGCCGTTTTGGTCGCCTCGCGATAATTGCGCTCATGCGGTTTTCTGGTTGTTGCATGATTGCATTTTCGAAAAGATTGAAAGTGTGGGTGGCGATGTGCCACAATTACCTCCTGTACCACATGGGGTCATCGTTTAGGCTTTCGCCAGTCGGCTCCAGTTGAATCTATTAACTGGCCATCCATATGTTCTTAGGGCTAGAAAGTAGCCGACTTTCTGTTTCAGCTTAAGGAGAAAGCATGCCGACAACTGAATTGCCGGCTGCCCCTCAACGCGCCGGTCAAACGCCACGCGACATCGATGAAGGTCCTACGAAGGCATCACTTGATCAAAAGGTGTCTGCTTTTCCTATGACAGCAGGCGGCGATGATGCTGTAAATAGCGATTCGCCAACCGAAGAAGACGACGATGGGAACGAAGATAGTATTGTTAATTATGGGCCGCAATCTGTTGCAGATTCCGCCTGGGCAGTTTGCGTTCAAGACAACAAAGTGCTGCTCGTCAAAAGGTCTGCCAACTCGCATGTCTTCCCCGGCTCATGGTGTCTGCCAGGAGGTCGTGTAGAGGCGAATGAAGCACCTGCAATTGCAGCCATCCGCGAGTTGCTCGAAGAAACTTGCCTCGCAGGGACAGTAAAAGGTGAGGGCGTTTTCCTCCCATTCCCTGGTGGTATTGCCGCCTATTACGCAGTTGTTGATGTGTCGGGCGAATTGGCGTTCTGTCCTACTGAATGCCAGGGTGCTCTGTGGTTCGCGCCAACTGCATTACCCGGTGATTTGATGGCCGGGACAGCGGAAGCTGTTAAGGCGTTATTCAATAAGGCTCAACAACATACATCCATTGGCACAAACTTTTCGCAGGAAGCTAAATTAGACTCCTTGCTTGTCTACCGCCTTGATCGCGGCGAGTTCCGTAAGCCGTCCAAGACACCTGAGGGTTATTGGAAGGGTGAGGCGTATGCCACTCGAACAGGAGTCTTTCCTTATGTGGACGGCAAAGGTGGCACACGTCGTGAATTACGCCTTCCCGAACATGTGTTCGATGAAGAGTCGATGCAAACGCTTGCAGAAAAGCCGGTAACTGATCAGCATCCCGCTATCGGGTTGCTTGATAGCAAGAATGCTGCACGTTATTCAAAGGGCGTAACCGGCCTTTATATTGGCCGGGATGACATCTTCCTTACTGCGCCAGTGACAATCTTCGACGCCGCGCTTATAGCAGATGTAGAGTCAGGTCGCAAACCGGAAGTCAGTTGTGGTTACAACTGCGAGCTGCTGATGCAAAGTGGCGTCTACAACGGAGAACCTTATGACGCCATCCAAACTAAAATTCGCTACAACCACTTGGCCGTTGTGCCAAAGGGACGCGCCGGCTCAGAAGTCCGGCTGAGGCTGGATGCCTCTGAGCAATACTACGAGATGCCCATAGAAAGGGAGGAAAGCCGAATGGCTAAGATCAACATCGACGGCGCAGAAGTGGAAGTCACGGAGCCCGTAGCGGCAATGCTGACTGCCAAGTTCCGCAACGACGCCAAAGACAAAAAAGAGGCAGACCAGGAGCTGGAAGACGCCAAAAAAGAGAAGGCGAAAACTGACAAAGAGGCTGAGGATGCCAAAACGGCATTCGACAAAATGAAGGAAGACAAGGAAAAGGCTGAAGACGCGAAGGATAAGGCTGAAGCAAAAGCTGACGCTTTAACCGAGCAACTGACACAGCGTGCAGATGGCGCCGACTTTAACGCCAGAGTACAGGCAAGGCTCGACTTGCTGACTGTGGCGGCTTCTGTCGTCCCGGCCGAAGTTAAGCTTGACTCTCTGGATGACAAGGCAATCAAAACGGCCGTCATCATGGCAACTTCGCCTGACGCCCGCCTTGATGGCAAATCAGACGCCTATCTGGATGCTCGCTATGACGCCGCAGTCGAGGCGCTTGACGCCCGTTCTGACAGCTCAGGTCGCCTTCACACGCAAATCACCGGTTCGCGGACCGCTTCCGCAACAAACAAAGTGTCAGAGGCAGCTGTCAAGATGAGGGCCGATTCGGCCAACGCCTGGCAAACGCCCCTCGGCAAAGTACGGAAGGGCAGGTAAGAGACATTGGGACAGACCGCATACAACCTCAATACGACCAATGCCTTCGCGGGCATGCCGGCTGATTTGCAGAACAGCAACATCAGGTCTTACAGGGCTATGGAGCCCATCGGGTTTGGGCTCGGAGTGGCACAAGGCCGCGCCAAGGCATCAGACTGCCGCTTGCCGATGATTGGGAATGTCGTCTTAACGCTCTCAGTCGATCTTGTGGCGAACAATAGTACCGTCGGTACAGTTACCGTCAGTCAACTCGTGGCAGGCGTCCGTACGGCCGTCGTTACGAACTTGACAGCAACCGTTTATGCTGTCTCACATGCTGCAACTTTGGCCGCTATTGCTGTCAAGATTGCCGCGTTGCCAGGGGTTGCGTCAGCAGTGGCGTCAGCCGACATTATCACTGTTGTTGCCTCGCCTGACTGCGAAGTGCTACTCTCAGCCTTCGTCACGACACTCGGAGCTGGCCAACCGGCCTTCTCCTATGCTCATACGTCAGCCGACACCCTCCTTGGCGTCGCGCTGTTCGAACAAACAATCGAAAACAGTCTGACGCTCGGCACGGCGCTCTACCCCGCTCACAAGGCGGTCAACGTTATGCGTCGTGGAGCCGTTTACGTTCGTTCAGAGGATACGGTTGGTCCAGCATCTGCCGTTTACTGGCGTGTGGCGTCCGATGACACGGCGGAACCCATTGGTGGTTTCACTGGAACGTCTGATGGCAATCTTTCGCTTGCTGTCACAAGGGAGTTCTGGTCTGACGACATCCTTGCGGGTGCCGTTGGTTCCTTCGAACTGTCCCTCCCCTAGGTAGTTAAACGGCGATAGTCAAACGCCAGCAGTTTACGCAGATGCCAGGACTGCTGGCACACCCATCTCGCCGTTCAGGCGAAAGGAGTCTTACAATGCTAGTCGATAGAATCGATTCCGCTCGCCTCGACGCGGATCAAACCATGTTTTTTGCCAGAGAACTTGAGCACATTAAGGCAAAGTCTTACGATGTTCGTTATCCGGAGTTGAAGGCGAGAAGCCTTATTCCCGTCTCAAATGAAGCAGGCTCTGGCGCCGAGTCCATCACCTACTACCAATACGACATGTTTGGTGTGGCGAAAATTATCGGCAGCTACGCCAAGGACCTTCCGCGTGCAGACGTTCGCGGCAAGAAATTCACGTCAACCGTCGAATCAATCGCGACGTCTTACGGCTATACACTGCAAGACATCCGAGCAGCTGCGATGGCCAACAAGCCCCTTGAGCAGCGGAAAGCAAATGCCAGCCGTCGTGCGTTTGAGCAAAAAGTCAACAAGATCGCATTCTTCGGCGACGCTGATTATGATTTGCCGGGCTTCTTCTCCAACCCGAACGTCCCGAATGTTGCCGTGGCAAATGACGGCATTGCCGCCTCCACGCTTTGGTCCGCCAAGACACCCGACCAAATCCTGCGGGACATGAACACCACTGTCAACGGAATTGTGTCGTTGACTTTGGGTTGCGAGATTCCGACCACGCTGTTGTTGCCTTTGGCCCAATATAATGCTATCAGCAGCACGGCGAGGTCTGCCTTGTCGGATACCACGATCCTGGAGTACTTCCTGGACAACAACCCGTTCATCAAGGAAGTTGATTGGGTTGTGGAATTGAAGGGAGCCGGCGCCGGCGCGACTGACCTCATGGTGGCCTACAAGCGCGATCCTGATGCGTTGACGTTGGAAATTCCCCAGGAGTACGAGCAGTTGCCAGTGCAAGAGCAGGGCCTCGAGTTCCTGATTCCGTGTCATGGCCGCATCGGCGGAACCATCATGTACTACCCCTTGTCGGCGTCGTTCGCCTACGGCATCTAAAAGGTTTAGCAGCGTAAGGTCACCCCGTCGTAAGACGTTGCCCAGGTTCGATTCCTGGCGCTGCAATTAAGTCTGTTCCGTCGTCACATATTTTATTTGGAGTGCTATTCCATGCTAGTCAAGTACAACAAAACCCATTTGCTTACAGTTCATTTCATCACGCCAGACGGCCCTCGTGAAATGGCCTTTAAGCCTGGTGTCAGTGATGTCGACAGCGACCAATTTGAGTTCGCGAAGTTGCACCCCGCTGTCTCTCATCTCATTGAGAATGACGAGATGGTCATTATGAAGGCGAAGTCAATCAAGGACTTCAGCGAGAAGGTGGCTGCAATCACGATCGCCAAGACAGTTGATGAGGAGCTTCTCCTCAAGTGGCAGAAGACTGACAAGCGCAAGGCTGTGCAGGCCGCAATTGCCGACCAGCTCAAGAAAATTGATCCTGAGCTTGATAAGGCTGATGAAAAGGAAGTCAAAGCCAAGACCAGCAAGGTCGAGAAAGACTAATAGACATTCGTGACACCAGTTATTCCTGGTGTCTATTTGATTCTCGTGCTCGAGTGGAGGGCGGATTGCACTCCTGCCACAAAGGGCGTGCGACTCGTCCCTCGCGGGTAATTTTGGGGGTGGCGTAATGACTGTGCGAAGCGACTTCAATGTCATAGCAACTGAGTTGTCGACTGACCCGAATGCTGATCAGTTCATTACATGGGCTGCGCAGGAGATTAATCCTGTGCTGTGGAAACAAAAGACGTCTAGAGCAACTGCTTTGCTGGCCGCTCATGAACTCACCATGTCAAAAAGGGGCGCTACAGGTGTTGGTGGCATGATGGGGTCAGAGAAGGTGGGCGACCTTGAGGCGAAGTATATAGCGCCTCTTTATGTTGGCAGTGAGGCGCCTTATGGTACGACAGCTTATGGACAGATGTTTTTAAGGCTACGTAGAACTATCGTTCGTGGGCCTATTGTCCTGTCATGAGTGACATCGAGGATAAAGACCTGGGCTTTACTGTTATGATGAAAGAGTTGAATGCTTTAAGCGGCCTTTCAGTCACGACAGGTGTTCATGCTGATCAATCATCTGAGATGGTATCAAACGCCGCACGCCATGAATATGGGTCTGACCCGTGGACTGTTACGTCAAAGCAGGCGTACTTTATGGCAAGAGTTTTGATGCAGATTGACCCGGCGGCCGAGCCTGCGCGCTTTTGGGGCACTTTCCGCAAGTTGCGTGGCAAAATCATGCGTATACCTGAAAGGTCATTCCTTAGGTCGACGTATGATAGGGACCAACTGTTATTGCAGGAGCTGATGTACCAGGCGTACGATGAGGTGCTAGAAGGTCGCATGACAGCTAGAGTCGCCTTACAGCAATTCGCTTTACTATCTGAAAAGATATTTTTCGATGGGTTCGCCCATATCACTCCGCCGCTTGCTGCTTTAACAGTCGCATTAAGGCCTCGAGGAGATGGCGAAGGCAATCATATGCCACTCGTCAATCACGGACATCTCAGGCGTGCCGTCAAATCATACATTGAGGGCCTCACATGATTAGTTCGCAATTCACAAAGCCAATCGTTGTTAGTAGACAAGCAGCAGGCAGCAGTATTGTTCTTTCAACAGATTTAATTGCAGCAAATGACTTCAAAATTGTGGTTAATGACGTATTGGTGTCTGTTGTTTATTCAGTTAGCGCTTTAAACACGATGGCGTTAATTGCGGCCGCCATTGCTGCAGTTGGGGGCGTAACATCTGCAATTGCCGCTTCTTCCACGCGTATTGACATTTTGCCTTCTGAGGTGGGTCTTGAAAAGGCGGTCGTAACAGGTGGCGCCTCCCAGCCGACTGTCTCGCTATATGGTGGTTATTTTGGCGGGACATACATCCCAGGCATTCCGTCGTCCATCTCGATGCAGGCCTCAGTTCAGCCTTTAAGGGGTTATGAGTTACTGAACGTTGTCGAGGCGCAAAGAGGTCGGGAGCAAGTTAAGGTATATAGTGATTTGCCGTTATTGAGCCTAGACGAAGCAAATGGAGTGCTAGCTGATCGTTTTACATTCGCCGGCCATACTTACGAAGTCCACTCCTCAGCCCCCAACCTCTATTTGGGCCGTCCGCACTACAAATGTATGGCGAGCAGACTCGATCCTGCGCCGCATTAAGGGGGCGTTATGGCAGTAAATTGGCAAACTTTTGATGCAGCAGTATTGTCTTGGTTGCAAACTGCAACATCCTTCAAAGCATCACACGTAATTCTTGCATACCAAAATGCAGTCCGTCCCGGCCTTCCATACGTTGAGGCGAACACCAGGTTCTCAATAACTGACGAAGGCATGCGAGACGAAGAGCAACCTGATGATAGTATTGCAGGACAGCTAGATACTGTCACTCGATCAGACGTAACTGTCTCCTGTCGTTTCCTTGGTCCCGGCGCAATGGCGGCCGCGGCTTCTGCAAAAACTTTCTTGCAACACCAAGACATTAGGGATACGTTCGCAGCAGCGGCCACAACAGTTCTCAATCGTGGCAACGTCTCAAACATAACCTCAATGCTTGAAACGACATGGCAAGAGGAGGCGTCATTAGACGTTATTCTGTCTGTCACCGGCCTCTCATCTCAGACGCCTGGCTGGATTCAAGATATTGGTATTACAGGGTCTGTTGGTACGACCGACGACTACACAGACATCATAGGGACATAGCAATAACGATGGGCCACCGGCCCTTTTAGGAGGTCACCATGAGCGGCGGCGCTATCGAAGATTACGTAGCAGTTGACATTACGATCAATTCGCCTACTGTCACGCAAGAAGGTTTTGGTCTTGGTCTGTTTGCAGGCGATACCGCCGGCTGGATTACCAACAACAATGGCGACCTGATTCGCTATTACAACAATTACGTGGGAGTGGCGGCCGACTTTGCGCCCGGCACTCCGGAGTTGAAGGCTGCAGCAGCTGCCTTCGCCGCCTCACCGACCCCGCCCAAGATTGCAATTGGTAAGGTTCCAGCATCTGTGGCGGGCGTCATGACAATCACTTTTGGGGCCGACTTGATCGCCGCAAACAGTTTTATTGCGACTGTGCAGGGTATTGTTCTTGCCGCAACCGTTTATGCTGTCAGTAATGCTGCAACCTTGACAGCAATCTGCGCTAAGATTGCCGCGATTGCAGGAGTCACGTCTGCTGTCTCTGATGGCTCTCATGTCATTACTGTTACTTTCGACTTTGGAACTGCCCCATCGATAGCCGCCGCGGCAGTCACGCTTGGCGTCACTCAAGCATCAACGACAGTGGCAACCTTCGCCGCAGCTGTTTTGCTTTCAACTGGCCTAACAGCCATTCGAGCTGTTGATAAGGGCTGGTATGGTCTGACGACTTACTCGCAAGTGGCAGGCGATCTTATTGACGTTTCAGATTGGGCCGAAACGAACATGGTGCGGCATGTGGGTCAGACTGCTGATGCCGCCGTGCTGACTTCTGCAGTTACTGACGTTGGCTCAAAAGCTCAAACGAAGTCATACAATCAGACGACCATCTTCTACCATGCCATCGCAACTGAGCAAGCTGCCTTTGAGTGGCTATGTCAGGAACTTTGCGAGCTGCCTGGTTCGGCAACTTGGATGTTCAAGACCCTCCCCACCATTACAGTCGACCCCTTAACGCCCACGCAAATGGGCTATTGCCGCGCCAAGAATGTCGCTGTTTACACGGCCGAAACTGGCGTCAACATGACAGAACAAGGCAAGACAGCAGGCGGCCAGTTCATCGACATTATGTTTGGTCGCGACTGGTTGAGGAGCACAATGAAGACTGACGTCTTCGCGCTTTTGACCACAGCGAAGAAAATTCCCTACACAGACGCCGGCGCCGCTCAAGTGGAGTCTATTGTTCGTGCGCGCCTCAAGATTGGCATCAACAACGGCTTCATTGCAGACGATAAGTCTGTGAAGGTGTTCGTTCCCAAGGTGACTGATCAGGCAGTCCTCGATCGCGCTGCTCGCTATTTTCCGGGCATGACGTTCAGTGGCAATCTGGCCGGCGCAATGCACAAAATTGGCATGGCAGGTACTTTGAGCGTTTAGGACGCCATAAGGTTACACATCTTAGACGCCCTAGCGGCGTAGAATGGAGATGCCGCTATGGCGACAAAGACTTACGACCCCGCTCTTTTGGTGGTTGTCGTGAATGGCATCCTGATGTCAGGATTTGCAGAGAACTCTGTTGTTGATGTTGAACGAATCAATGGAATGTTCAGCTTGCAAATGGGAGCTGATGGGACGTCCACCCGCTCCAAGTCAAATGATAAATCGGGGCGTATTACGCTCCACCTTATGCAGACGAGCGCCTCAAATGACATTATGTCGCTCTTCGCTCTCATTGATGAAACGATTGATAGTGGCGGCAAGTTCCCTGTCATGATTAAGGACCTCGGTGGCCGCGCTTTGCATTCGTCTGATGAAGCTTGGGTGGTCGGTATGCCGAAGTCTGGCAATACAAACAAAGCCGGCGCTCGTGAATGGATGATTGAGACCGGCAACTTGGACTGGTTTGAGGGTGGCAATTAGCACATATGTTCTAATTGGAAGTGCAATGTAGCTGTTGACTAGCACATACGTTCTAGTGCAGCACTTATTGAAGGTGCAACAACATGGCTAGGAAAGAACATGAGTTCGAGGTGAATGGCAGGAAGTATGTGGCATACGCATTTGTTGCCACAACAGGGCTTGAGTTGGGCTTGGAACTTGCAAAAGTAGCCACTCCAGTTCTGTCGCCATTACTTGCCGGAGGCCTTGAAGCCAACTTCACGCCTGAAATGGCTGAGGCGGTTGCTAAAGCTGTCGCCAACCACCTTGAACCAAAGCAAGTTGTTGCATTGCTCAAAAAGCTACTCTCACAAACGACTGTGCTAGAATCAGGCGTTGAAGGTGATGTCTCCGGCACTCTCTCCTCTGTGTTCGATCTGCATTTCTCAGGAGCTCTTGAAGACGCCTTTTTGGTCGCTCAGGAGGTCGTAATGCATAACTTCTCGGGTTTTTTCTCAGGCCTGACGTCGCTAATCGGAACGCAGAAGACGAAATAAAAGGCCTTAAGTTACCAGAGTTGCCTACAGATGTCCATTGGGCCGTGTGGAGGTTAATATTGGAGGGCGTCGTAACTCTTTCCGAACTTGAGACGCATTGGTCTCTGGACGATCTCATTCACGCCAACGAAGCAATGGATGTCAGGAATGCTGTAACAGAAGCTGTAGAGGCTCACAGGAGGAAAAATGCGTAATGTACGCGAGCTCCTGGTCACCTTTGGCTTTAAGACTGATACGACTAGCGTCTCAAAGTTCAATAAGGCAGTTGAGGGTGCTAAGGCGCTCGCCACTACTGCCGCGGCAGAGATAAAGAAGATTGGCGTGGCGGCTATTGCTGCCGGGCGTGAAGCTGCCGATGGCGGCGCAAAGACTGATGCAGCCGTAAGCAAAGTTTCGAAGTCATATGAGGGATTAGCAAAAACTGCAAACGCCTCAACTACTGCTATGGCCGCCGGGTTCGACCAAGCAATTCGCAAGGCTAACGAATTAGGTTATACTCTCGACAAAAATGGTCGTATGCGGGATAGCGGCGGCAAGTATGTTAAAGGCGGATTTAATTCTGTGTTCAGTGGAGGCGGAAGTCCTCCTGCTACTGAACATGAAACGCCTACTAAGTCTCCCGGCGGAAAGCATGGCGGAGGCGGAAGTCCTCCTGCTACTGAACATGAAACGCCTACTAAGTCTCCCGGCGGAAAGCATGGCGGAGGCGGAGGTCTCATGGGCCTCATGGGCGGCCTTGGTCATCATATGGCTATGCTGGGTGCTGGTTATGTAGGGTTTCAGGCGGCCGAAGGTGCTGTCGAGCATTTTGCAGAATTTCAACAAAACATGCAAAAGGCAGGCGCCGCCATGTTTGCGTCAGCTGAGCAAATCAAAAGTATGACGGCAGCAACTTTACAGACGTCAGCAACATTAGGATTCTCTGCACGTCAAGCCTCCGAGGGAATGATTGAGTTAGGTTCTGCTGGTTTTGAGTCTGATGCCGCAACAAAAATGCTGCCAACAGCAATGAAGTTGGCAAGAGCAGGCCTAATCGACCCCAAAGAATCAACTGAGTTGCTCTCGCAAACCATGCGCGGCTTCTATGGAAATGACGCCTCAAAGGCAGAGCATACTGGCGACGTTTTGGCGAGAGTTCATGACGTTGGCGGCGTGAAGATGCCTGCATTATTGGAGTCAATGAAGTATGTGGCGCCCGCTGCGAAGGCAATGGGGCAATCACTAGAAGACATTGGCACAATAACGGCGCTTCTTGGTCGCGGCGGAATCACAGGTTCGCTAGCCGGCAACGCAATGAAGTCTATGCTAGTTAAGCTGGCAGCACCGACATCAATGGGCAATCAAAAGCTAGCTGACGCCGGATTTGGCGACGAAACGACTGGGGCCAAAGGCAAGCACAACAAAAAGGTCCATATGGCGATGGTGAAGGAATTACATCTTGTCACTGAGGATGCCAAAGGCGATATGCTGCCTATGGTAGATATCATGAAACAGCTGGTCATCAAAATGGCCGGTATGGGCAACAAGCGCAAGGCTACTATCCTCAAGGACATGTTTGGTCTGGAAGACATTCCGCAAGCGATGGTCTTGGTTGATGCTTTGGGCAAAAACGGCGGTAAGGCATTCGAGGAAGTCGCCAAAAAGATTCACAATACGAGTGGCGCTCTTGATCGTATGAATGCAATCATGCAGCAAGGGCTTACACCTGCGTGGCAACGCATGTTTGCTAAAGCAGAAGTGTTCGTTGCTTTACTGATGGAGAAACTTGCGCCAACTTTAACAGCAGTTATGGACGGCATTGGTGGAATTATTGATGGAATGACGCAATGGATTACTTGGTTCAATAGCTCAGAGGAGCGCGTAGGCGCCTTGAACGTAGTCCTTGATCTGCTGAAGCTAGCCTTCCTCGCCTTATTACCGCTCTTTGGCGCGGCGGCTTTAGCTGCCCTGCCTGCTCTGTTTATGAAGGCGACAACAGCAATTCAGTTGGCAACAGCAGCCTCATGGGAGTTCTTTGCAGCTAACATTGAGTGGGCTGCAATTATCGCTTTAGTCCTGATTGCTATACTGGTGTTCCAGGACCTTTATGTGCAGTTGAATGGAGGCGCCTCAGCTTTCGAGCGTCTCTATAATGGCGCTGCCAAGTGGTTGGGTAAGCTGGACCAGATGGTCAGAGACACGATAGCAAATATTCTCATTCTGGCCGGGCTTATACAGGGCAAGACAGCGTGGGGAAATGACGCGGCTTCAACCGATGGCAAGCCACTAGGTCTTGCTGTAAAAGGGCTAGGAGCCGGAGTAGGTACTGGCGACATGGCCTCGAGGATGATAGGTGGCAGACATGCTCTCGCTGGAGTGGCTCCTCATATGCCCACCGGCATGCACCAGAACGGCCCCGTAACTGTCAACAGTCATAACATAGCGAAGGTAGAGGTCCATGTTGGATCAGACGCTTCGCCACACGAAGTAACTTCATCTGTCCTTGATGGAATAATTGCTGCCAAGCACGCCGATGTCGCCAGGGGATTGCCCATACGAAAGAGGTAACTCATGGCTGTTACCATCAAATTCGATAACGGCGATGTGGTAAATGTTGATGCTGCAATGTCTCAAAACCACGAGCGGAATGCTGAGGTTACAAAGCACCCGGTCGAAAAGGGCGCTGACATTGCAGATCATATTCGCCCTTTGCCAGATGGCCTAAACATCCACGGCATTATTTCGACTGTTTCAGTTGTTGACATGGGTCAGGAACCGACGCCAAACCGCCATAAAAAAGCGCAAGGCATATTGGATAGTGCAAGTGCTAACAGACGCTTAGCAACCGTCCACACCGGCATCAAAATCTATACCAACATGGCAGTCAAGCACATCGCCTATCACAAAGACCCCTCCAATGGCACCAACTTGGTCTTCACAATTGAATTTGAGGAGATAAAGTTCGCCACTAGCCAAACGGTTCAAGTGCCGAAGAGCGCTTTAGGTCCGAAGGCCGCCACGTCTGTCGCTCGCAAATCTATTACTAGACGTGCGTCACCAAAAAACGTCAGAGGTAATGCAGCCGCAAAGCCAGCGGACGCAACAAAAGCTAAATCAGCAGCCAAAGTGGCGACTGACACAAAACCAAAGTCAATACTGAATGGGCTTATGGGACAGTTGCCTAGTCTACTGAAAGCACTACACTTGTAAGGGGGGGCTGTCATGGCGCAAACCATACTTCCTCTTGATAGCTTAGACTCACAGTATAGCGTAGATGTCAGTTTGTCGCTAATCTCTTACCGTCTCTCCCTCTACTGGAATGAGAGGGGTCAGTTCTGGACGCTTGATATAGCTGACACGAATGAAGTCATTATAGCAGCATCCATCAAGCTTGTTGCTGACTGGGAGTTGCTAGGCAACTTAACGCAAGACGGACTTCCGCCCGGCAAATTGCTATGCGTTGATATGAGCGGCGCTTCTCTTGACCCCGGACCAGACGACTTAGGCACTCGCGTCATCTTGGTGTATGACGATGGCAAGTGAGGCGTTATTCAGCCGTAAGTATAAGTTAACAGTTGGGCCAGCAAGTGGCACAGGCAAAGAGTGGGATGGCCTTCGCATCATGTTCAAGGTCCATAAGACTGCGAGCAGTACGCCTAATAAGCTCGAAGTTGACATTTACAACTTAAGTGCCTCCAGTCGCCACTTCATTGAAGGCAAAGGGAAAGATTGGGCAGTAGTTCTTGAGGCAGGTTACGTCGCAGGCATTAAGACAATCTTCTCCGGCCGTTTGGAACTAGCCTCCTCAAACAAACGTGGTCGCCACAACCATCATCATCAGGGTCCAGATTGGGTCACTAAGGTAAAAGGGTTTGATGGCATAAGGGAGAACTTAGTAGTTCTGTCAAAAAGCTTTGGACCAAAGACGAGCGAAAGTGCTGTCATAAACGAAATAGCTCGCGAGATGGGGTCGACAGTTGGGACGATAAAAGGCCTTGACAAGCATAAGAATTATGCGCATGGTAGGCAGATTAGTGGTAGTGCCTCGGCAGAACTGGACTCTATCTGTCGCACCCATAACTGCAGGTGGTCTATTCAGGATGGTGTGTTGCATATTTTGCCTTACGGAGAGGCACTCGATTCAACAGCATTTCTACTCACGCCTTCAACCGGTCTTGTGGGGTCGCCTGAGCTGACTGAAAGAGGCGTTAAAGTTACGTCGCTACTCCTAGGCGGAATCAATCCCGGCAAACTGGTGCAGCTCAAAACAGCTGACGTTAATGGCCTCTACATTGTTGAGACTTTGGTGCATAGAGGCGACACGCATTACCAAGATTGGTACACAGAGATGGAATGCTTTGCCGTATAGACACACGTGACATCAGATGACACAGATGTCTATTGGAGGCACTCATGACCGCCACTTACGACCCTAAAGCAATCCATGTCGTTATAGGCGGTTCACTAGTTTCCGGTTATGCGTCTGACACCTTCGTTAGGGTGAAGTTCAATGGCAACACAATGCTTCAGGTTGTTGGGTGTGACGGCGAAGTTGCTCGTATCCAGTCAGTCGACAAAACTGCATTCATTGAACTGATACTGATGCAGACTGCGCCATTCAATCAGCTGCTCCAATTATATGCGCAACTAGATCGCCTAAACGGCGGCGGCATATTCACTGCATCTGTTAAAGACACTTCAGGAAACATCATTCATTCAACCCCGCATGCTTGGGTTATGGAAGTCCCGGAGTATGCTTATGGGGCAAAAGCAGGCGTTAGGGCGTGGCATTTAAAATGCGCCTCGCTCGACCAAGACCAAGTTGATGATGTTCAGCAGCCATTTACGCCGCCGCAGTTCTCAGGATTTAGCAATCTGGCGTAGGAGGCAATATGTCTACTTCAGCCTCTCAACTTCCTGCTCGCGAGCCTTCATTAGGTGATTCACTCAAACAAATTATGTCTGCTCATACTGATGACTTTCATGTGGCGATCCCGGGGTTCATTGATAAGTGGGATGGTGGGCCTGTTGCTGATTGCATACCTGCGGCAGTCAAGGTCTACTTGGCAGCAGATGGTGTATCTGAAGTTAACCATCCATACCCTGTTCTAACAAACGTGCCAATCGTCTTTCCGCGCGGCGGCGGAGGCTTCATATCCTTCCCGCTCAAAAAGGGCGATCCCGTTTTGTTGGTGTTTAGTCAAACGTCGCTTGACGCCTGGTTGGAGTCAGATGGTAAGACACAATTAGACCCACAAGACTCAAGACGACACCACATTAGTGATGCTGTTGCACATGTTGGCCTTCAAACGACAAAGAATTTCATTCCTAATGCTTCAAAAACAGATGTCGTTATAGGCCTGGAAGACGGAAGCAGCGAACTCCACATCCAGCCAGATGGCGAAATTTACTGGAAGTACGGCCACATGAAGTTTGGTGGGTCAGGCGCATCTGACCCGCTTGCTAAGGGCAACGAAACAGAGTCGCGGCTTTCTGCTATCGAAAGCAGGTTAGTCAGTCTTTGTTTAGCACTTGTGCCTTTTGCTGCCATCAGTTTTGTACCAGTAATACCTTTCATCCCTGATATATCAAATGTGAAAAGCAATAAAATGTTCACAGACAGCTAGGAGGTCATTATGCCAGACCTTAAGCTGAATTTATTGACGCATGACATGGATGTTACTGGCGGCGTGGCATCCTTGACGAACGACTTTAATGGCGAAACAACTGCCCAACTAATAGCTATCGCCTTAAAGAACTTTTTAGGCGAATGGTTTCTTGACAATCGCATAGGTGTCGATTATCTTGGAGTAGCTTTCAAGAAGAACTTCGATCCAGGCTCATTCGAGGCAATGGTGAGAGCAACAATAATGGGCGTAGTTGGCGTTCAACAAATTACTGCATATAGTCAGACTTTCGTATCAGTCACTAGAACGATGAATGTCACTTGGTCTGTCATTGATGAATTAGGCAACATCCTTTCATCCACTACGGGGGTAAGTTCATGAGTTACGGACTTACGCTTGCAGGCTTTGTGATAAAACCTCTCACGCAAATTGTTGCCGAGCTTGAGGCGGCATATCAAGGGCTTTTTGGCGCAGGCATTCCCCTTGATGCAAACAGCTTATTTGGGCAGATGATTGGCGTACATAGTGAGAGAGAGGCGTTCTTGTGGGAGTTGGCGCAGGCAGTATACCTAGCCATGTACCCTGATAGTGCGACAGGGAGCAGCTTGGCCGCAGTTGCGACGCTCACCGGCCAGATTGCATTGAACGCCACATTTTCATCTGTGACTTTAACGCTTACCGGAACACCCGGAACTATCATCCCGGCCGGATGGCTTGGTGGGCTTGCCGGCACTGCATTCCAATTTGCTACTATAGGTGACGTCACCATAGGTGGCGGCGGCACTATTGATGTAAGTGCAATTTGCACAGTAACTGGATTAGTCGCAACCCCAATAGGCTCTGTTACTGTAATTGTCAATCCAATTGCAGGTCTTGCGTCAGTCACTAATGCTACTGCAGGCCTAAATGGTCGTGCTGTTGAGGGAGACGCAGCATTGCGAGTTCGTCGTGCTCTTGACTTGGTAACTGCAAGGGCAGGACAAGCAGATGCTACTCGACAAGCTGTTGAGCAAATTGCAGGTTTGACATTCGTGTCAGTCGTACAAAACCAGTTTGACTACTTTGACCTTGCAGCCCGACCGCCTCATTCACTAGAAGTAACAGTCACAGGCGGGTCTGACCATGATGTCGCCTACGCAATTTGGGCAACTAAAGGCGGTGGCATTAACACCTGGGGGACGACTTCGTATACGATAGTAGACTCTGCAGGTAATTTTCAGGTTGTCAACTTTACGCGTAGCGTTCCAGTTGCAGTTTATGTGTCTGTTAAGGTTACGAGAAGCGCTCTTTATCCGGCGAATGGAGATGCAGCTGTTGCGGCCGCTATTCTAGCCTATGGTGCAACGTTGCTAACCGGTCAGTCTGTTACTGACTACCCAATGCAAATTGCTCTTTTCGGTATCTCAGGGATCGATAATGCAGTGATAACATTCGGTCTTGCGCCTCTTCCAACCAACTCAACGAATCTGTTAATGACATCCAGTCAAATTGCAACCTTTGATGCAAGCAGAATTGTCGTTCTGTAATTGCAAACTAGCACATACGTTCTAATTGGGAGGGGCCAATGTCAATCTCCCATGTGACGACGCATCGCCTTGATATGCTGGCACGTCTCACTTCGCAATTCCGTGACAAGCCCAATATCACTGGCATGTTAGGAATATACGGAGATAGGTATCAGGGGGTCGAAGACGCGCTATATTCTTTACTTTCAGGACGTGCACTTTCTGATTCTGTTGGGGCGCAACTCGATGGCCTCGGCAGACTGCTAAATTTGCCGCGCCCTCTATTAGGCACAGCCGTCTCAGATGATGAGGCATACAGGGGTATGCTTAAGGCGCAAGTTCAGTCATTGACATCAGATGGTGAGCCGGAAAAACTGTTAGCCATACTAAAGGCGTTAGGTTCGCAACGAACGCAGCTAATTGAACTTGTCAATCTTGATGTTCGTTTTGTTGCTATCCGACTTGCTTACAAAGGACCAATTGACTGTCTCATTAGAGACGCAATGTCTTTACTGAAGCCTGCGGCATTAGGTGGCGTTCGCTTAATTCTGTCAGCCAATGAACTTTGGTGTCCTGACAGACTCTGGGGCAATGATGACTTATGGCCAGCTTATGTAAACACTGATGGACTATGGGGACCAGATGCTTTATGGGGTCCTGATGCTTTATGGGGTGGCGATATTTTCAGTACGCCCTTAATCTGGTTCGATGGTAACTGGGGCGATGATGGTCTTTGGGGTCCAGACGTGCTCTGGGGAGGATATTAAAGATGAGAACAATAGTTCCTGCAGCTGCTTGGACCGCTTTAACCAATCTTGAGCCTGAAGACAATGTCGATCCACGATCAATGGCAAGTCTGTCAGGGCTTTTTCAAGCAATTGTTAATCGTCTTGAGTTTCTAAAGACGACTCCTCAGGTGACATTAGGCATTCGAGTGGCAACAGTCACGCCCGTTGTTGTTTTGGTAACAGATCATGTTGTTGAGACGAATCTGGCCGCACCTGGCCCAGTCAACTTTGTTTTACCAGGAGCACCACCGCTAGGAATGGAAGTGGTTTGGAAAGACAATAAGGGCGATTGTGGCGCGAACAATGTCACTGTATTGCCTACAGCACCTGCCACCACTATCGATGGTCAGGCAAATCATGTCAATGCCTCGAACTGGGCATCAACAAGGTATGTCTACAACGGCACAGAATGGAGCGTAATGTAAGATGTTGAAGAGCAAATTATTATCAGCAGTCTTGCTGCTTGCTATCATGCAAGCTCCGGCATTTGCCGCTTATCCCGGCCCTGTCCTTCCGCCGGTTAATGGTGGCACAGGCGGAACATCTCTCGATGGCGCTGGCATTGTCACGAAGGGCACGACTCAAACCATCACAGGTGCCAAGTCATACACGACCAATCCTACGTCTTTCTCCGGCATTAGTTCACTCGCCGATCAGTCGCAGCAATTCATCTTAGGCCGGTATAGCGTAGGTTCGCCCTGGAGCTACTTAAAGCCTGATAGCACGTCGAGTGGCTACAAGTTCAACAACGCCTCTGGCACATTGATCGGCCAACTTGATAATGTTGGTGATTTGACACTTGGCCTTGTGACAGGTCAGACTGTTTTCCAACTTAATGGCGCGGCGGCTGCCAACAACTCGCCAGTCAGCATCTTAGGCCGCGTTGGTAACTTTTGGAATCAGTCTGTTTCAGCTGCTGGCGAATGGCAGTTAGGTTACAATGCCGCTAGTAACTCAGACGCTAACCTGGGTTCTGCGACTATCGTTAAGGTTGTACCATCAGGTGACTTAATAGTTAAAAAGAATGTAAACCAGCCTCTCGGATCGTTTGCATTTCCTATTATAAGCGGAGCTAATCAGCCGGTTGCTGCTCTGACTTCTGGCATAATTGTTGTGTTTGATACAATCTTAGCTGATAATCAAACAGAGTTTAATGTTGGTACTAATAAGTTTACTGCAGCAGAAACTGGTTTATACCAAGTCATAGTCAACCTCGAGATGACAGCAGATGCAGCTCCAGGTGTGGGATCTATTGTTTTGAAAGTTAATGGGGCCACTAACTGTGTTATGGGTGATAGTTTGACTAGCGCAACAACGAGGACTTCAGTTGGGGGTACTTTTTGTCTTGAAATGAATGCCGGTGCTTATTTGCAGATCGGGGCATTTGCCACTACAGACGCGCATGTGCTTGGTTCTACTGAGTCATACATGCAAGTTTTGAAAGTTCGCTAAGCTCCCTTCACAGCTCACGAAAGGAGCCAATCATGTCAGTCGGATGGATTTTGCAGCGCGTGCTGAACCCACGTACAGGTGGTTGGGCTGTCAATTATGATGCTTGTGGCATTCTTGATACTGAGTCAGACCAAGATATTAAGGGTGTCAAGAACTTCGTAGTTCCGCCAACCGGCTTGCCGCCTGTAGCTGTCCCGAACGTCATAGTTTTGGCATCCTTCGTAGATGCAGGTTTTCCTGTGAAGAATGTGCCATTGCTGACTCCTGGCGTTCCATACTTGCTCTTTGTTGATAATGAGAGTGCTGGCGCCGCTTACACAGTGAACTTGCCTGCCGATCCTGATATCGGATGCATGGTGACTGTTAAGAAGATTGGCGCAACTCAAGTTTTTGCCATCACGATTCATGGCAATACTGACACGATTGACGGTCTGGCAACTTTCGTCCTCGACACAGCTCTGCAGTCAGTCTTGATGGTTTACACAGGAGCCGAGTGGAGTGTAGTGGCGTAACATGCCAGACTCTTCAGTTAATGTGTATGGAGTCGCCCCAGCAGCTGCTTATAACATAGAGACTTTAGTGGCTGCTTGCGTGGTGCCAGAAGGCAAGATGTTAGCGGCCGTTTTAGTATCAGGGAGTGGCAAGGTGCCGGCTCACTTCGTACTGAAGAAGAATGGGGTGCCTCTTTTAGGTAAGTGGACGAGCGTTGAACAGCGCAATGCTGACTTAAGTGTTATGGGGCAAGTCAGGGCAACAGCTGGTGATACACTGTCAGTTTATGTGACTAATGATGACTCTTCAGGAGCTCAAGCTTTTGAAGCATCAATTATGGGGACTTTATTCTAATGGCGGTTGGCGCAATGATGGGAGACAAGATGAAGAAATTTAGTTATTTAATAGCTACATTGTTGGTGGTGCCTTATGTTGCACCGGCCTTTGCTTATCCTGGCCCGGCTCCAACTTCGACTTTGAAGGGCGGGACTGGCGTTAGTGCAGTCTCTCTTGATGCTGCCGGACTTGTCACTAAGGCCGGAACGCAAACCATCACAGGTGCAAAGACTTTCAGCACTGCGCCAGCTCTTTTCACAGCATTAGGTACAGCTAGCGGCGGAACAGGGGCCGCGAATCTCAATGCGCTAATCCAGACGACCGGCGACCAGTCTATGTCTGGGAAGAAGACATTCACAACCTCGATAGGCCTCTCGACCGTCGCCTTTACTCCCAATGGCTATTTTGAAGTCCTGGATGCCTCTGGGCGTTCGCAGCTTCTCTTTGGTGATGCGACCGACGAGGGTTCAATATTTGCCAATAGTTCCCATGCCGGTATGTTCTATGGGAGTCGCCAGGTTGGCGGGGTAAACAAAGCCCGCCAAAACAATGTATCCGGCTTTGATATGACCAGCGGATTAGGGGGTTCGTTAAACTTCTATCAACTCACCGGGCAAACCCCAGGGAGTACAGTTTCGGGCTTGCCCGTCTTCTCAATTGTTGGGTCCGTTCCATCAGAGGCGATAGAGGCCATTGTAAATGGTGGATCTTCTGCTGACCAAGCGCCTATCTTGACGCTCAATCGGCCAGGAACGACCACAAAATGGCGCACTTGGGCCGATGGATCGGGCTATTACAATTTCGGGCTCAACGCCGCGACTACTTCAGATGCCGATCTAGTAGCCTCCCGCCTGATGTATCTGAATCAAACCGGCGATCTGACACTTCCGGGTGGTGCGCTGGATGTTCATAGCACCTTCAGGGCGAGGCAAAACGCCATCATAGGTCAGGAGTCAACCGGCGGGACGGTCCTTCAGCTCGTAAACAACGGCGGCAGCAACGCATGTCATGTCGGCGATTCGATGACGATGGCTGAAGGGAACGGCCTTAGTGTGGCTCTTGGCGTCCGTGGCGATACATCGGGTAATCCGAACTTTTCGGACTCCACAACGGAGGGCGACGGTCAGCTTAAGTCGAACAGCGCAAGCCTGTTCTTGGGTGGAACAAATGCAGCTAGTGGCCTAAAGCTAGACGGAAGCCGTGATGCGACCTTTGGGCATAATGTAACTATTCCCGGTTCGCTCAGTCCACAGGGCTACGTTAACGGCGTGGGATCGACCACTTCCGGTGGGGCGCTCATGTCAGTATATGGCGGAGCCGGAGGCCCCACAAACGGCAGTTACATGTACATTGGGCGTGGCGACGGCAGCAATAACGACTTAGAAATGGGCGCTATTGGTTCAGCGCACGGATTCTTCACCACCAGCGGAACAGGTGATGCTTTCCTGAAGGCGAAGAACGGCAATTTGCTTCTTGGCTCCTATTCGGCTGCACCGGCACTTGTCCTATATTCGTCGGGCAATGCTGCCTTTTCCGGCACAATCAGTGGCGATGGCTCGGGCTTAACCGGCCTGGCGTCAAGCGCTTTAGTTGGCAATCTACCGGCCATCGGGGGCAGTTCGCTTACTTCGCTTTCATCAAGTTCCTTGTCGGGCAACCTCCCGGCCTTAAATGGTTCGGCGCTTACGAACCTATCATCGGCAAACTTGACCGGCTCACTACCAGCTATTTCCGGCGCAGCATTGACCAGTTTGACCGCAGCCAATCTCACAGGTTCGCTTCCTGCCATTAGTGGGGCGAGCCTCACAAGCTTGACCGCAGCCAACCTGACTGGCTCTCTCCCAGCAATCTCTGGCGCGAGCCTCACGAACCTGCCGGTACAGCCCGTAATTGCGTTCGGGACGCCTATCACCAGCAGTCCTGTGACTCTCCCGGTCATTCCGGCGGGGCCAATTGTAGCATTTGGCGATGTGGCCGGGACTTTCACTTCAGCGGCCAGCTTCATTACAAGCAATGCGACTCAAGTAACAGCATCTTCGATCGTCATCAAGGACTATTACGGCACGGCGGGCAAATGGCCGATCACCTTCACGCCATCAAGCGGTACAGTGGACGGGGCGGCAAGCATCACTATTACTCGCAATTACGGGATGATGCACCTGACATTCGACGGCACGAACTGGACTTGTGACCGGGACTTTGGTACGCCCGCCCCAGTTATCCCCGCGACGATCACAGGCGCATCGGCCACGGTTGCCAACCCCCAAGATGGCGTCATTTCCTTCGTCCGGGTTAGCCATAACGGAACCGTCGCGTTGACTCTGACCGCCGCACCACTTGTTGGCGCTCGCCTAACGATCAAGGACATTGGCGGGTTCTGCTCCCTGACGAACACGATCACGATTACCCCAGCGGCAGGTACGATTGACGGCGCGGTTTCGCTCGTTATCAGTGCGGCATACGGCTGGGTGCATATAATCTACGACGGCACGACTTGGAGCGAGGAATAAGCTGATGACTAAATTGGGGGGGGTAAGCCAATGAGAAGGATAATTACAGGGCTCGTAGCAGCGATATTGAGCCTGGCCCACAGTCCGCCGTCGATGGCTGTTTCACTAAACGCTTTCCAGCATCTTATTGGGCCAAACTACTCGGAAATCCATGTCGCCTCGTTCGCCACATCATCCGGAACATTAGTGACAGCCGCATCAGGCACCATTACAACAACCGGCCTCCCTGTCAAAATGATAGGGAGTGCCGATATTGAGAACAGCACGGCGACAACTACCGAAGGTGTGTATCTATTTTTAAATGGAGTTCAGGCTGATAACTCTGGCATAGTAGGAACAAAGGTTGTTAGCATCAAAATTCCCATCTTCACAATGGATGTTTTCACAATCGGTGCCGGAACCTACACATTTGAGCTGAAAGTGAATGTCAGCGCCGGTACGGGAACCTTCAACAACGTCTATCTATTAGCGGAGGAAATGCGATGAAACGATTCAAAACCCCCGGCATCCTAGCACTCGTCATTGCCCTCTCAGTAGCTCAACTTGCTGACGCTGATTCGCCCATCAGAAGCACCCTTAGGGGCGGCACTGGGCAGGCGACTGCCGTCACCTTCAATTCGCTCTCCCCCGTGACCATTTCAGGCGATCTTATCGTCGGAAACGGCTCCAATTCAAACACGCGGTTGCCGGGACCGGTATCAACCGCAGCCAACTTCCTTTCGGGAACCGGAAACGGCTCCGTCAATACCACGGTCGCTTGGTCGTCAATTGGCGTGAGCGACCTTAGCGATGGGTCCGCCGTTGCCAAAACGAATGTGGCGAACACGTTCACCAAACAGCAAACTTTCCCTGCTGGAACGGCCACAACTGCGCCACTTCTACTGAATCCTTCCGGCGGGGTGCTGTTGTCAACGCCGCTCCCCGGCGCTGTTGAGCAAGACGCGACGAACCTGTATTGGACAGACGGAGCTGGGGCACGGCGAACTGTTTATCCACAAGCAGGCGGCGGTGGCTCACTTAATTATGTGCAGAAAACGCAAGCGTCATTTTCGACATCCAACACATCATTTACCAGCATGGGCTTGGCTGGGACGATTACAACAACGGGTGGTCCAGTTCGCATGACGCTTTGTACGTCGGGCGCAGCCAGTACGAATTTGGGATATGGCGTCATGGAGGTCTTCTTCAATGGGCAAGGGGAGAACCCAACCGAAGTTGATTCAATAACAGCAGGCTATGGCGGGGCCATGATCTCGCAGTATGTTTTCACTCAGGGATATGGAACCTACTCATTTGATGGCTATCTGCATGCCAGTTTAGGTTCGACATTTAACTGCAATCAAGTGACATTGATCGTCGAAGAATTACATTAATGTGGCGACTCTTGAACTGGCCCCTGGATCAGATAGAACGGTTTGGAGATTGGCTTCAGATTCGATTAGAGCCCTCATATTGGAAAAGCAATCAACACAAAACACCGCACAGTCTTCCGACTAGAAGGGACTAACATGCGCTACACATTTGCTCAACCAGTCGTGGATCTCGCAGTCTTAGACAAGACGATTCGTACTCTCAATCTGACAGGATTCGGTGGCTTATCCTGCGATGGGACAAGCCTGTTCGCGGAGTTCGAGGGCGATGCCGAGATACCGGCAGAAGATAAGGCCGCGCTTGATGCTACTATTAAGGCTTACGTTTATGCACCCTCTTGGGATAAGGTAAGGGAAGACAGGATTCCCCTTCTTGATGCTGCCGACATCTGTTTTCGGCGTTGCTTCGACAATGATATGGATACGGCGGCGCTGAAAGTCTATCGCCAGGCGCTTCGGGATGTCACCAAAGGCCCTGATCCGCTGAAGCCTGTTTGGCCCGTCAAGCCGTAATGTCGGTTTACACATCCTATTCGCAGCCCGAAGAACCGCCAGGGGGAAAAGACATGCCGACAGACCATTTGGGAAGTGAGCAACACTCTAGAGTTCCGAGGGGCCAGGCGACCCTCGACAACTTGAGGGATTCGATCGACGAACTACGGGACATGCTTAAGGCACATATGGATGGAATAACGATCAATAATGTTCATGTGCCGGGAACCTCGACGAAGATCGAACGGCTTGAGGCGGAGGTCGCGGCGATTAAGAAAGACCTCCAGGAGAAGTTCGGCCACATCAGAGCATTGGTTGCCTGGGTCGGCCTAGTCGTCGGGGGAATCGCAACTGGAATCGCCGTAAAGCTATTCAATACACACTAGAGGAGTACAAATGCAAAGCGTTTTGAATCCAAACCAACTAGTCGCCATCTTGACGACTTTCGCTTTCAGCACAGGTATTGTCTCTGTGCTGCTGGGAACTGCCTTGAAGATAGTTTTGGGGCAATCGCCTTCACTGAAGCCTGTTGTTCAAGACGGCGCTGATTTGCTCCAATGGGCTGTAGCTCAGGGAGTACATTTTGCTGAGGCGAAGGGCTTGCAGACTCCCATGTCTGGAGCAGTCAAACTGGAGGAGGCCGCCAATTTTGTGCTAGATATCTGTTCGAAAGCAGGCATAACGCCAAATGGCAACACAGTAACAAAGCTCTGGGTGCTTACTGAGCTGGCGAAAGTCAAACCTCTCATCTATCCAGATGCTAAGAAGGCAGTTGCAAAGTGAGTCTTGCGTCGCAGCGCATACTGAAGTTCCCTAATAATGTCATAGATGCTGCTCAAGCCTCAGAACATGATTCAGGTTGCCCAGCATGCGTGTCACTTGCCCAATGGGCAGTTGAGTCAGCTTATGGTGCTTGCTCTCTTGGCGCCGCTAACAACCCATTTGGCATGAAAGCTAAAATAGGGCAGCCTTCTGTCACAGTCTGGACTAAGGAGTATTACGGCGGAGCCATGCATTCTGTGCAGGCCGCTTTCCGCAAATTCGACTCAATTGCAGATGCCTTTATTGCTCATGGCCGCTACCTGATGGACAGAAACGGCTGGCCTGAGTATGTGGCAGCAGCTAATTGCTGGAAGACGAACAGGGATTGGTCGGGCTTTATCAACAAAATGGCAGTTAGGTATGCTACTGACCCCAATTATGCTCATATGTTGATTGGCGTTATCAACGAGTGGCAACTGCAGAACTTCAATTTGCCGGCTGGTGAGGCTTAGGCTGCTAGCAAAAATGTAGAGGGGCGTAAGCGCTTACGCCTCCTGCTATATGAAAGGATACTATTATGACATTTGAAGACGGGCTGGCGACTGCTGAGCAGCTTGCCGAAAAATTGAAACTAGCAATGGGATATGCCACTGGGCTGATTGAAAGCTTTATGCCGGGCGCAAGCCCAGCCGACAAGAGAGCTCAACTGCTCTTGTTCGTCGAAAAAGAAGTCAAGTCGATGGAGCAGGCCGCCGGCCTTAACAGCTTTTTGGTTGATTGGACGACTGATCCTGCTCGTTTGAGCTGGTTGCTTGATATGATGGAAGGGTGGAGAAGTGCTAATGCAGCAGCTGCGTCACCTCCTCCTGAAGCTCCTGTTGTTGAAGCCCCTGTAGTTGCCGATACGGCGCCTGCTGCGCCTGCCGAAGAGACACCAACTGAAGTTGAGACGACTGCTGAAGCAACTACCGAGACTCCAGCTGATGAAACTGCTGAAGCTGCGCCAGATGCTACCCCGGCAGTCGACCCATTTACACAGGAGTCCCCGCCCTCAGCATAAGAGGAGGTGGTCTAAGTCTTGAAGAGCCAGGTACGTCGTTATGGCGTATCTGGCTTTTTAGTGACTATCGAATAGACATTTTGTAAAGGTCAATATTCCTGGTGTCTATTAGATTACTTTGTATGCCTCAAAGAACTTCTTGAGTTGCCTAATATGCTCTTCTGCGTTGTTATTATGCAGCACTTCCAATTCTACTGTTATGTTCATGCCTTTATCTTCAAACTCAATCTTTATGGACATTTGCTTTCCTTTCTTGCGAGTAGTCAACATGAATGCTGATATTGCCTTCTTCAACCAGCTTGAAACCTGCTGCACTACTATGTCCGCCCCCGCCGAATTTTGCCGCTATAGTCGACACATCAAAGGGGCCATCTTTTTTACTGCGTAATGACCAAGTCGTCATGTCAGCTTCTCTTGTAAAGGCGGCCGAAAAGTTGTAGCCGGCGTAGCGCCTTAGTAGCTCCTCGCAGCACTCTGATTGCAAGATGGGGGCATTCACGACCATGCAATCGTAGCCATCTATTATGGCAAGAAAGGCTTTGTCGCATAAGCGCTTGATATACTGAGCTTCAAGTTCTAACAGACTATTCCCTATAGAAATAATGTCGTCCACTGCGCCTGCCTCAAGCAACAAATGCACACCTCTATACGCCTCCAATGTCATAGGTTTTGTTGACAGATAGGCGGAAAACGCCTTTGTGTTGGCATACTTCCAAAGCCAAAGATCGCGGTCTTGTACAAAAAGCATCATGGTCGGGATGGGCTCTTCTGGATGAAAGAACTCCCAGGCGAGAACTGCGCCACTTTTCGTCATATCAAAGTTCGTCATAGGCAGATTAGGGTTGTCATCCCATAAAGCAGTTAAGGCGTTAGGAAAACCAGCCAAGTCTGCCTCTGCAGTTTTGTGGTGATCCAGCACTACGACATTGCAGTAGGCGGAAAGTGCGAGGAGTTCTTGGCGCGGCCACGAAAAGTCGACAAAGTAGACTGTGTCTCCGTCTGCAAGCAAAGGTTTTTCGCCACCATACTTCATTGGGTGATAGGAGGCGCTATCCCCTAAAGCCAGCCAGGCGGCCAGAGCAGCAGTCATGCCGTCGGGACATGGCGAATGATAAATGACGTGTTTCAATTTCAGTCTCCCTCTTCCTTCTTAACTACTTCAACAGACAAAAGTCATCTTCAGCATTACTGAATCTAACGCTACTCCCATCAGTAAACTCAAGGTGAATTTCGCCAGGTCCATAGGCACCTTCGAAGTTCTGCTTAAGGCGAGCAGTCGCCTGCTTAATGGTGTGACCATCAAGGCCATTGTCATGTGGTTGTTCATCCATTATTTAACTCCTTCAAATGCTCTAAATAGAGTTTTATTTCATGTTCAGAAATGCCAAGTCGCCTTAGTTGCTGTTCTGCAAAGCTAGGATTGCTAGCAAGTGCTTTAGCCTCTGCGAAGATGTCGCCATTCATAGATTCACTTTCTCCCGCAACGGGGCGCAGGCTTGGCACGGCCTGTAAAAGTTCTGTGATGTCTGCCCATCTGGGGTGCGCCCACCGAGACACCCACAATCAATGATGGCGCGGAGGGTTTGGTTTTCTCCCACGACGCATGATTGGCATCTGTGGCTAGACACAAGTGGATTGTGTCCATGTACGCATTGACCGGCGCTGTGTTTGCAGCACGGTCCATGGATCGTGGCCTCCAGTTCAGATACCTTGGCGCGGAGGATACCCCGCTCATCCTTGAGGCTTTGAATGGTGTTCCAGTCTGTGGCGCGTCCACCTTTAGACTTGATCTCAAGGCTCTCCAAGCGGTCAAGAAGGGGGATACCGATTAACTCACACCACCCGGCCAAGGCGAGTGCGTTTTCAGTCCTAATCTGCTCACTGTATCCACCATTTATCAGGCGCTCTATCGCTGCCCGCAATTCAGCAATCTGGGCGGGTGTGGGGGTTTGGTGGGTCATAGCATCTGGCCTTGCATTTCAGATCGTGCTTTAAACGCCATAAAAGCCATTGCAAATAATTTAAGCGTCGTTTCGGCTGTCACGATTGTTCCATCCGGCATATTAACCCTGAATATGATGGCGTGTGCCCCGCTATAGGTTCCATTTTTGAGGAGGGCCATCCCTGCCAATTCACCCTGCAAATGCCCCTTATCGAGCATGTCGGGCCGGCATCCGTCACCGTCAAGGCTAATGTCTAAGCCAGTCATCAACTGCCTACTTTCTGACCGTCATCCCAATGAAATTCTCCCTTTTCACCCACGGGGAAATGTGCCCCGCAACTAACGCAGAAGGTGGCACCGTAGAAATTCGGATTCCTGGCGTATGTCTCACTCAGCGCCAAACCCATGGTGGTCGCGGCACCGCACTTCTCATGCACATAGGTTCGCCGAACTGGGCGCACAAAACCTTTTTTGCCGCTCCTCGTCGCTAAGGACCAAATATTTCTTGTTCATCCCGCTCGGCTCTTTTATGTGCAGGTCGGGGTCATTTCTATCATTAGTCAACATTGTCTCTCCATCTTCCTGTGTCGGTGGTATGTTCGGGGTTGTCATGGGGTGGGCTGCTCCTTGTAGAGTGGGAGATGCTCGACCCACGCTATATCGAAGTTAGCCATTGCAAGATCAGGCGTCGAGCCAAATCCAGCAACACCATCTTGAAGGTTTTCCCCGTACAGCGCACACCAGTTGTTGCCATCAATAGATAGTTTTGGCCTGTAGACTGTCGATGGCCTGCTCATTGCATAGGCAATTGTTTCACACTGTATCCTGATTGAGTTGGTTATCGTGTCCATAATTACCAACTGCTGCTCCTGTGTAAGTAGTGAATTGCTCATTCTTTCCCTTCCGCCTTCATCCCAGTGCCCCGCGAACAGAGCGACTAGTGATCGTGTCGTAGCCGTAGCCGTCGCCGTTGCCGTCGCCGTTGCCGTAGCCGTCGCCGTTGCCGTCGCCGTTGCCGTAGCCGTCGCCGTTGCCGTCGCCGTTGCCGTAGCCGTCGCCGTTGCCGTCGCCGTTGCCGTAGCCGTCGCCGTTGCCGTCGCCGTTGCCGTAGCCGTCGCCGTTGCCGTCGCCGTTGCCGTAGCCGTAGCCGTTGCCGTAGCCGTTGCCGTAGCCGTAGCCGTTG
>OCZT010000674.1_pt1 | contig 34340 bp, 33 predicted proteins | sample 1539031 | NCBI WGS metagenome assembly OCZT01 (sample SAMEA3539308, study PRJEB22396) | soil metagenome | biome: tundra; feature: field; material: soil | place: USA | collected 2010-05 | depth 0.15 m | reverse complement strand
CCAGCAGCGGCACCGTCCTCGAGGAGCTCGCCGGCGAATCCGCTCTACTGGCGGCGCCCGGCGACGTGGAGGCCCTGACAGCCGGCTGCGAAACGCTCCTCCGCGACCGCGATCACAGCCGCCAGATGGCCGCTGAGGGTCGCCGAAGGGCCCAGCTCTTCGATTGGGACCAGACCGCCGTCGCCACCGCCCAGGCCTGGCGAGAGATGGCCCAGATGGAAGCCGGCTAGCGCACCAGCGACAGCACCAGGCCGGCCTGCCCGAGGTGGTAAGTGACGATCACCGCGAGCCCCATCCAGCGCCGATTGCCGACAAAGCGCTGAAAGCCGATCAAACCGTCCGAGGCGATAAAGAGCAGCGCGCCGACCGCGGCCAGCCGTGAAGGCCCAGCAAGCGCCGAGGCCACCATTGCCGAGATCACCAGGGAGTACACGATGATCGGCCCCGCCAGCTCCTGGTGACCGGCCCGACGCGCTCCCCGGATGATCGGCAGCAGCGCCAGCGCCAGCGGCACCAGCAGCACCGCCAGCCACAAACCGGTGGTGCCGACGGGAACCCCGGCCGCGTGAAAGCCGGCGATGTAGGCGAGGTGACCCACCAGGAAGGCGGCCAGCCCCGCCACGAAGCGATCCCGCGGAAGCGTCAGGAAGATATCGCCCAAAAGGCCGAGCGCCAGCGCGGCGAGCCACCAGGCCCTCTGCGCCGGCACCGCCGGTTGGATGACGATGGCGACCCCGATCAGGGCCACCATCACCAGCGGCTTGCAGGCGTACTCCAGGCGCTTGTTGCCGGTGGCCACCGCGACCCAATCGGCCATCGCCAGCATCCCCGCGACCCCCAGCAGAAGCCAGCTCGCTGATCCCATCCCGGCAACGCTACAGGAGGCAGCAGCGAGTCGGCCACGTCGGCAGGGGCGACTGGGTAAGCTGGCGGGGTGCAAGTCGCGGAGCTGACCACCCCGGCGCTGATCGTCGACGCCGGCGCCCTCGAGCACAACCTCAAAACCATGGCCGAAGCCCTGCCCGGGTCCCGCCTCCGCCCCCACGTCAAAGCCCACAAATGCACCTCGTTGGCAAGGCGCCAGGCGGAGGCCGGCCACCCGGGCTTCACCTGCGCCACCATCCGCGAGGTCGAGGGGATGGCCGCCGCCGGCCTCGGCCAGGACCTGCTGCTGGCCAACGAGGTGCTGGATTGCTCCCGCCTCGGGGTGCTGGAGGCCCGCGTCACGGTCGCGGTCGACTCCGAGGCAACCATCGACGCGGCGGCGAGGGGCGGGGTCAAGGAAGTTGTCATCGACGTCAACATCGGCATGCCCCGCTGTGGCTGCGCCCCCCACGACGCCGGGCGGCTGGCGGATCTCGCCCGCGCCGCCGGACTGGAGGTCCGTGGGGTGATGGGCTACGAGGGCCACGTCGTCGGGCTCGAGGACCGGGCCACCCGTGAGGAGCTGACACTGCAGTGCGTGGAGCTGCTACTGGCGGCGCACGGCCAGGTGGGCGGCGAACTGATCTCGGCGGGAGGCACGGGGACCTATGACACCAACACCGCCGCCTCCGAGATCCAGGCCGGCTCGTACGCGCTGATGGACACCACCTACGCCAAGCTCGACATCCCCTTCCGCCAGGCGCTGGCGGTGATGAGCACCGTCATCTCGGTCAACCCCAACGGCTACGCCGTCTGCAACTCAGGCCTCAAGTCGCTGGGGATGGACCACGGCAACCCGGCGATGGACGACGGCCACAGTGTCTTCCTGGTCTCCGACGAGCACATCACCTTCGGCCCCGCCAGCCCGGTAACGGTCGGCGACCTCGTCCGGGTTCGACCAGCGCACGTCGACCCTACCGTCGCCTACCACGAGCGAATGCACCTGGTGGCGGGCGATGCGGTGCTCGAGACGTGGGACGTCGACCTGCGGGGCTGGTGATGGCGACCACGACGCACGCGGCGATCACGACCGCCGGCGGACTCGCCTGGCGGAACTGGGGCGGCAACCAGACCTGCAGACCGCTATCGCTGGAGAAGCCGGCCAGCGAGGCTGAGATCGTCGAACTGGTGCGGGGCGCTGCGGAGCGGGGCGAACGGGTCAAGATCTTTGGAGCCGGGCACTCATTCACCGACATCGCCTGCACCGAGGGGCGCTTGGTGAGCATGGATGGCTACGGCCGCATCCTCAAGGTTGATGCCGAGGCCGCCACCATCAAGGTCGAGGCGGGCATCAGCATCGCCCGGCTGGGCGAGATCCTGGAGAGGCACGGGCTGGCCCAGCCAAACCTAGGCGACATCGCGTATCAGTCGATCGCCGGCGCCATCTCCACCGCCACCCACGGCACCGGCGCGCGGCTGGGCAACATCGCCACCCAGGTCAAAGCCCTCTCGCTGGTCACCGCCGATGGCAGTCTGCTGGAATGCTCGGCGGAGCAGAACCCTGACGTCTTCAACGCCGCCCGGGTCAGTCTCGGTGCGCTCGGCGTGATCTCGACGGTGACGCTGAAGTGCGTGCCCAGCTTCACGCTGCAGTCGGTGCAGACGCCCCGCCGGCTGGACGAGGTGTTGGAGCAGATCGACGAGCTGACGGCCCAGAACGACCACTTTGAGTTCTTCTGGGTCCCCCACAGCGACCGGGTCCTGGCCATCGCCAACAACCGCACCGAAGCGCCACCCAATCCGCCCGGGCGGATCAGCGCCTACTACAACGACATGCTCATGGAGAACCACGCCTTCGGCCTCCTCCAGCGACTGGGCCGGGCGCGGACGAGCTGGATCCCCGGCCTCGGCCGGCTGACAGCCAAGCTGCTGAGCAGCCGGGAGGTGGTCGATCGGAGCCACCGGATCTTCGCCAACGAGCGAATCGTGCGTTTCGTTGAGATGGAGTACGCGCTGCCGCGCGAGGCGCTGGCCGGCGCCGTCCGTGAAGTCCGCTCGATGATCGACCAGAAGGGCCTGCGAATCAGCTTCCCGGTCGAGGTCCGGGTCGCCCGCGGCGACGACATCTGGCTCAGCACCGCCTCCGGCCGCGAAACCTGCTACGTCGCCGTTCACGTCTTCCAGGGCCTGCCTTTCGAGGCTTATTTCCGCGAGGTGGAGGCGATCATGAACGGGCATGCCGGGCGCCCGCACTGGGGCAAGATGCACTACCAGATCGCCGCGACGCTGCGCCCGCGCTATCCGCACTGGGATGACTTCGTCAAGATCCGCGACCGTCTCGACCCCGAGGGGCGATTCAGCAACGACTACCTCGACCGCGTCCTCGGCCCGGCGCCGGCGGCTAGCCGGTAAGGATCTGCGTGGCCTGCTTCCCGGCCTGCATCCAGGCCGGCGAGCCCAACCACTCCTCCACGCCCCACAGCAGGATCACGCTGGCGCCGTGGTGGTGGTAGGCGTTGGCGCTGTAGAGAAGATCGGAGATCGTGAAGTTGGACAGCCCCGGCCAGGGCGCCGCCTGCATCTCCGTGATCCATAGCGGTTTGCCGGCGGCCTGCGCCTGGTTGGCCCAATAGGGAAGCGCGGCCCGCTTCCAGTCGATGCGCTTGGTGGCGTTGGCGTCGGCGAGGGAAGTGTCGCCGGTGACGACGTAGAGGTCAAGCCCCAGGACGTCACCCGATTGCAGCGCCTCCAGCGGGTGACCGGCCGGCAGGGCCGCGCCGGCGGGCGGGGCGTGGGACGAGGGCGTGAGCGCCGCTACGTCCAGCGACAGGGTGGACGAGTTGTAGGTCGTGATCACGGCCGGCCGGCCGTCGATCGAGCGGAGCAGCTCAAGCTCGTCCTGGAGAACATCGCCGGTGATACGGACCTCCTTGCCAGCGACCGTAGGCACGTTGTCCAAGGGCTCGTTCTCGAGCTGCCAGCTGTAGACCAGCGGGCTGAGGTGGTAGTGCAGGAAGGTGGCCTGGAGGTAGGTGCGGTACTCCGGGTCGGCCGTCATCTGGGCGGCCGGGTCGCGCTCCGCAGCCGGGACCCACTCGGGGACGTAGAGCTCGGGGTAGCCCATGTTGCGCACGCCGGCGATGAGGATGACCCGGGCCGGCCGCGTCCCTCGAGTGCGGTTGTAATCCTCGACCACCTTGATCAGCTGGTCGGTCTCGGTGAAGTCGAACGAGCCACGCTTGGCCTCCACCGCGTCCCAGTAGACCGGCAGGCGGACGAGGTCGGGGTTCAGCTCATCGACCAGCGTGCGTAGCGCGGTGACCGGCTCCTGGCCCTCGTAGAGCGCCGTCCGGGGACTGAAGGAGAAGCCGATCAGGGCCGGCGTGGCCGCGCGGGCAATGTCCCCGGTGCCGCTGCCGATGGGGTGCGCGGTCACGGCGACGGTTGCCACCACCGCCACCAGCGCGGACGCCAGCGCCCTGACCAGCCCACCCCCCATTGCTCGAGATCTTCGATGCAAAGGTCACCTCCAAGACGCTCGGGGAGGCGACTGGATACACCACCCACCACCCGACGGCCCCATGTTAACCGCCGGCCGCCAGACGGTGCCTGAGGGGACGATGAGAGCCTGCCGGGCGATCCCGGTGGTGCTGCGGGTCGCCGCTAGCCGACCGGCGTCACTCTGCCCTGTCGGGCTTCGGTGGGGGCGGCGGCGAGTAGCGCTCCCGGGGGGCGGCGACCTGGGTGGCCACCTTCGGCTTCTTGGGCTTCTTCTTCTTGACTTCCTTCTGTCGATCCTTGTTTCCCATCACTCCACCTCAAGAGATGCCCATCACCGCAGCATACCCGGCGAGACAAAGAACGGCCAACCGCTAGAGCAGCCGGAGCAGAGCCGTGGTGATCGCCGCACCGGTCACCACGACCAAGAACGGCGCCCTAAGGACCACCGCCACCGCCGCCACCCCGAGCCCGACGGCCCGTGCGTCGATGGTGAGCGAGCGTCCGGTGGAGAACGTCTGGGTGGCGATCAGCGCTGCCAGCAGCGCCACCGGCAGCAGCGCGGCGACTCGCTGCACCCGTTCGCCCTCGAGCCAGCGTTGGGGCACCGAGAGCCCTGCCAGCTTCAGCAGGTAGCAGGCCAAGGAGCCGCCGAGCACCGCCGCCCACATCAGGAGTCGCTCTCCGCGGTCACGGTTGGCCTGCGGGCAACCCGCGGCGGAACCGTCCCGGCAAGGACCGCAACCAGACCGGCCAGGAGCACCGGAAGACCGGCGGGCACCAGCGTGACCGACACCAGCGCCACCATCGCGGCGGCCAGGGCGATAACTCGAGGCTCGCCCGCGCGCAATCGGGGAGCCAGGAGCGCCAGGAAGGCTGCCGGCACCGCGGCGTCGAGGCCTAGCGCCCGAGGGTTGGACAGGGCTCGGGCGCCCAGCGCGCCGATCAGGGTGCCGATGTTCCAGCAGGTGAAGAGCAACAGGCCGGTGGCCCAGAAGCCGAGCCGCCCCGCCGGCTCGGAGTCCTGTGCGATGGCCATCGCCGTGGTCTCGTCGATGACGAAGTGGGCGGCCACCAGCCGGCGCAGGCGGGGCACCCGAAGCAACGAGGCCAGGCGCAGGCCGTAGAGGCCGTTGCGTGTGCCCAGCAGGGCCGCTGTGGCGACCCCCGCAAGCGGGCTTCCCCCGGCGCCGATCAGCCCCACCAGGGCGAATTGCGAGGCACCGGTGAACATCAGGAGGGACAGGGCGCAGGTCTGCGGCACCGAGAAGCCCGCCGCCACCGAGATCGCCCCGAACGGGAGCGCGTACGCGCCTGTGGCCAGCGCTATCCCCAAAGCGTTACGGACGACCCGGCTCCGGGTCGCTGCCCAGGCGTCCGGGCTGTCGTCGGCGACGCGACCCTCCGTGTGCACTAGGTCGGCGAGATCAAGTAGAGGGTCCCCCAGATGGCCACGATGCGGTCGTCCTGACTAAGATCGACGGCGTCCACAGTAACCCTCACCCCAAGCACCAAGGTTTCAAACGGAAGAGCAAGGTGCTCCTCGATCATGGTGAGGAGGCCGGTTGCCTGCTCCGATTCGTTGTAACAGTCGACCGTCGCCTCCTCGATCATCGAGTCAAGTTGGGCCGCGCTCAGCGCTGTGGTCCTTCGTCTGGCGATGTTGCGAACCTCCAGCTGCGGTTGCCTGCGTTACCTGGTCGCCGACCCCGAAATGCCAACCCGACGTCAGTGCGAGCCGACGAGCTTGTGGACCCTCTGAAACGACAGACCGAGCAGCCTCGCTGCGTCGCGGTAAGTGAGGTGGCCTTCCCAAACAAGAAGGCGAGCCGTCTCCTCAGTCGTGGATCCCACGCGGGTCTGCAAGTCCCCGAGCTTGCGACGCAACTCTCGATGGCGCGCCAGAGCTGCGGCAGCCGGCCTAGGGAGGTGGATGTCGATATCCAGAAGAAAGGCGTCCTCTGGGAGCTGCAGGAGCAGCGACAGCAGATCGCGCGTGATCGCCTCCACCTGGTCGAGACGCCGCGCCTGACTCCGGGCCCGTGGCACATCGGGGACAGTGATCAGCCACCAATCACCGTCGCGTTCGACATCCACGTGGTAAGCCTTGCTCGGTGTCAGGGCTTCCGCCACCAGTCCTCGCCGAGCTTCTCCGCGAGGTCGCCCATGATCGCGCGTGCCAGCCTTTCGTTGATCTCGCGATGCCGTGGTATCGGCATTTCCAGTCCGTCCAGTTCCCATATCTCGTGTTGCGCTCCTTGCCGCCGCAGGCTCCAGATGAGGTCTTTGGCCTTCGCAGCGCCTCGAATCCGCTTGAGCAGCTCCGTGCGCTTCACTGGTCACCAGTCTACCTGGATAGACGGGGCGCTGTCTATCTGGAGTGACAACAAGCTCCCGTTGCCGACCGAACTCGACACGTGGGGCTGGCAGTCGCTGGCGCGGCGCCGTGTTCCATGCTGTCCAGGACCGGGACGAGCATCACAGCCAGGGCCGACACCGCGTCGCGCCAGTCCGACTCGGAGATGGGGACCAATGCTGGGGACATGAGGTGGATCTGGGCGCCGGGGCGAATCCTTCCGGAGGACGCCGGGATGACTGGTTTGAGGTTTGAGGTGTTCGACATCTGTAATTGGAACCGGCCTGATCCGAATATGGAGTGGGCCCTGTGGGACTCGAACCCACGACTCTCTGCTTAAAAGGCAGAAGCTCTAACCAACTGAGCTAAGGGCCCCGAGCGATCTTATGGCAGCCGGCGGCAGCCTGACTCTAGGCCGAGCTGACCGCTCCCCGGTGCGCCTCGGGAACGTCGCCGGCGGCGCACATCGGGCAGTCCTCCGGGCCCCACGTCTCGAAGGCGACCTCAAGGCAGACGAAGTATGGGTATGGCACGTGCACCGCACCGCCGCTGCGGTCGGCGAGGACGCCGACGCCGACGATGCTGCCGCCAAGCTTCTCCACCACCGCGAAGGTGTCGTGTAAGGAGCCGCCGGTGGTGACGATGTCGTCGACCACCAGCACCTTCTGTCCCGGGTTGATGCTGAAACCGCGACGGAAGACGCGTCCGCCGTTGGGGTCCTTCTCGCAGAAGATTCCCGGCCGGACCAGCATGCGGCCGACCTCGTACGCGATGATCACCCCCCCGGTGGTAGGCCCGGCGACGATATCGGCGCCGCTTTGCTCGAAGGTCGCCGCGATCATGCGGCAGAGCGGCTCGGCATATTCCGCTCGCTCCAGGACGCGGAACTTCTCCAGGTATTTGTTGCCGTGGCGGCCGCTGGTGTAGACGAAGTGCCCCTCGAGGAAGGCGCCCGAGGCCCTGAAGATCTCCAGCGCCCGCGCCTGGCGGGCGGCAGGGTCAGCGCTCAACTCGCGGTCAGCGGCGAGGTCGACGCTCAAGCGCTCACCCCGTGGCCGGCGCGGGCGCTCGCAGCGAGCTCCGCGACCGAGCCCTGGCGATGACGCCGAAGATGCCGCTCGATCCCGTCCAGCACGTGCCGTCCGGCGTCGGGCCGGAGAAAGTTCAGGGTGCCGACCTGGACCGCGGTGGCGCCGGCGAGGATGAACTCCACGGCGTCCTCGCCCGAGGTCACGCCTCCGGAAGCAATCACCGGCACCGGCACCGCCCCGGCGACGGTGTACACCGCGTGCAGCGCCAGCGGGCGGATCGCAGGGCCGGAGAGACCACCAGTGACGTTGGCCAGCACCGGCCGGCCGGTCTCCAGGTCGAGGCTCATGCCGACATAGGTGTTGACCGCCGAGAGCGCGTCGGCGCCGGCGTCGACGATGGCCCTGGCAATGGCAATCATGTCAGTGACATTGGGGGTCAGCTTGACGATCAAAGGCTGCCTGGTCGCCGCACGCACGGCGGTGGTGACCTCGCCCGCGAGACGCGCGTCGACGCCGAACATCAGGCCGGCGGCGCCGACGTTGGGGCAGGAGATGTTGAGCTCAATGCCGGCGATGTTGGGGGCGTCTTCGAGACGCCGGACTACGGCGACGTAGTCCTCGACGCTGTCGCCGACGACGTTGACGATCACGGGCACGTCCCATGCCCCCCACCGCGGCGCGTAGTCACCCACCACGACCTCGACGCCGGGGTTCTGAAGGCCGATGGCGTTGAGCATCCCCGACGGCGCCTCCACGATCCGGGGCGGGTCGTTGCCGACTCGCGGCTTGAGCGAGGTGCCCTTGCTGATGATGGCGCCGTAGCCCGCATGGCCGCCGATGGCCTCCATCTCGAAGCCAAAGCCGAACGTCCCCGACGCTGCCATGAGCGGTGTCCTCAGGAGCAGGCTGTCGCCGATGCGGACGTTGAGGTCGAGGTCTTCGGCCATCAGCCCGCCACCCTGGCCTCGGGCGCCAGGTGCGCGACCGCGACGCGATGCGTGATCAGCTCGCCCATCCCGGCCAGCCGGGCCCAGTCGATGTCGCGCCAGTCCATCACCGCCCCCTCGATGCAGACGCGGGCGAAGCCACCGTCGCTGCTCGGGAGCACGCAGCCCAGGCAGGTGCCCAGGGCGCATCCCATTGGCGCTTCCAGCGAGACCTCGCATCGCGGCACGTCCACTCCCCGCTCGTCGAGCTCTCCCAGCAGGCGCGCCAGCGAAGTCAGCATGGGGGTGGGTCCGCAGGCGTGGATGACGGCGGTATTGGTGAGCCAGTCTAAGGCGTCGCGCTTGAGCAGGTCGGTGACGAATCCCCGGTAACCGGCGCTGCCGTCATCGGTGGCCAGCGACGACGATTCGGAAACACCGGGCAGGTGCTCGAGCGGCAGCAGCTGATGGGCGGTGTAGGCGCCGTTGACCCAGTGGAACTCCAGGCCACGCTCGCGCGCCGCCCGCGCCACCAGCGGGAAGGGGGCCACGCCAAGCCCGCCGGCCACCGCCAGCACGGCCCCGGTTTCGGGGAAGCTGAAGGGGTGCCCGAGTGGGCCCAGCGCCTCGAACATCTGCCCCGCCTCAGCAGCCGCCAGGATCGCGGTGCCCCGGCCGACGACGTTGAAGAGGATGTCGTAGGTGCCGGCGGCGGTGTCGATGTCGCAGAAGCTGAAGGGCCGCCGCAGGAGCGGGTCGGTGCCGTCGGCGCACTGGATGTGCACGAACTGACCAGGCAGCCCGGCACGGGCGATCCGCGGCGAGTGCAGGCGCAGCAGCCAGACCCCCGGCATGACCTCCTCCCGGAGGCTGACCACGCCGCGCTCCAAGAGCGGCGCCCCCACCGGCGCGCTCACAGCATCGCCTCCTCGGGCTCGCTCTCGGCCACCAGCTCGGGTGCGGGCGACGGCCCGCGCAGGTACTCGTCGACGGTCATCACCTGGAAGGCGCCGTCGAGGGCGAGTAGGTTGAGCGACTCCACCAGGGCCGCCGCGGTGTCCAGCGAGGTCAGGCAGGGGATGCGCCGCTCGACTGCGGCGCGCCGGATCTCGAAACCGTCGCGGATGGCCAGGCGCGAACCGTCGGCGTTGGCCCGCCCAGGCGTCATCTCGTTGCTGATGGTGTTGATCACCAGGTCGACAACGCCGCTCTTGATGAGGTCGACGACGTGGGGCGAACCGTCGGTGATCTTGCCCACTTCGCTGACGCTGATCCCGGCCTGGCGCAGCGCCCGCGCCGTCCCACTGGTGGCGTGGACGGTGAAGCCCATCTCCACCAACCGGGCGATGATCGGCAGAGCCTCTGCCTTGTCGCCGTCAGCGATGGTGCAGAGTGCGACGCCCTCACGCGGCAGCCTGTCGAGCGAGCCCAGGAAGGCCTTGAACATCGCCGGCGGCAGCTCGGTGTCGATGCCCATCACCTCGCCAGTCGACTTCATCTCCGGGCCCAGTTGGCTGTCCACCTCGAGCAGCTTGCTCATCGAGAACACCGGCGCCTTGACCGCGCACACCGGGGTCTCGGGCCAGAGCCCATCCTCGTAGCCCTGGTCGCGCAGGGACCGACCCATCATCACCGCCATCGCCACCGGCACCATCGGCACCGACGTTACCTTGCTGAGGAAGGGCACGGTTCGGCTTGACCGCGGGTTGACCTCGATGACATAGATGCGGTTGCGGTGCAAAACGTACTGGATGTTGAGGAGACCCACGATCTTGAGTCGCAGGGCGATGCGGCGGGTGTAGTCGATCAGCTGCTCGACCTCTCCGGGGGTGAGGTGCTGTGGCGGGTAGACGGCGAAGGAATCGCCGGAGTGGATGCCGGCGCGCTCGACGTGCTCCATGATCCCCGGGATCAGGACCCGCTCCCCGTCGCAGACGGCGTCGACATCAAACTCGCCGCCAACGAGGTACTTGTCAATCAGGATAGTGCCCCGGGAGAGGGCGTCGCGGGCTCCCTGGAGGTAACGCTCGAGGTCCTCGCGGGCATGGATGATCTCCATCGCCCGGCCCCCGAGCACGTAGCTGGGCCGCACCAGCACCGGGTACCCGACGCGGTCGGCGATGGCGCCGGCCTCCTCGACGGTGGTGGCGGTGGCGCCGGGAGGCTGGGGGATGCCGATCTCCCGGAGGGTGACCTCGAAGCGCCGCCGGTCTTCGGCCAGGTCGATGGCGTCAACTGACGAGCCGAGGATCGTGATGCCCCGGCGGGCCAGCGGCTCGGCCAGGTTGATCGCGGTCTGACCACCGAACTGGACCACCACGCCGTGGGCGGACTCGGCCCGCACCACGTTCTCCGCGGACTCCTCGTCGAGGGGATCGAAATAGAGACGATCGCTGGTATCGAAGTCGGTGGAGACAGTCTCGGGGTTGGAGTTGAGCATGGCGCTGGACCAGCCGCCCTCGCGAAGCGCCATCGCCGCCTGCACCGAGCAGTAGTCGAACTCGATCCCCTGGCCGATGCGGATGGGCCCGGACCCCAGCACCAGCACCGACGGTTTGTCGGCCTCCATTCGCCGCCCCCGAGGCGATTCATCCTCAGCCTCGTAAGTCGAGTAGTAATAGGGCGTGGCAGCTGCGAACTCCGCAGCGCAGGTGTCGACCAGCTTGTACGCCACCCCAACACCGGCCTCGAAGCCCGCGGCGCGGACGTCCTCGAGCGATTCGCCAGAGAGCGTCGCGATGGCGCGATCGGTGAACCCCGCGCTCTTGGCGACCCGCAGCACCTCGGACTCGAGGCCGGCCGCCAGCTGCCGCTCGATGTGCACCACCCGAGCCAGCCGGCGCAGGAACCAGGGATCGATCGAGGTCAGGGCGTGGAGCGTCTTGATGACCGGCTGGTCGGGGTCGGCCGCGGCGGCCGGGTCGGGGCCGTCGTGTTGGGGCAGGCGCTGGCGCAGCGCCGCCAGTAGGGCGAACAGCCGCTGGTCGTTGGGGCCGGACAGCAGCGCTTCGTCCACCGGTGATGCATCCAGCGCCGGCGGCTTCTGCTCCAGCGACCGGATTGCCTTCATCAGCGCCGCTTCAAAGGTGCGCTCGATTGCCATGACCTCGCCGGTGGCCTTCATCTGGGTGCCGATACTGCGGTCGGCGGTGGGGAACTTGTCGAAGGGCCAGCGCGGGATCTTGACGACGCAGTAGTCGAGGGCGGGCTCGAAGGCCGCCAGGGTCCGACCGGTGACCTGGTTGGGGATCTCGTCGAGGCGCTTGCCGATGGCCACCTTGGCCGCCACCCGGGCGATCGGGTAGCCGGTGGCCTTGCTCGCCAGCGCTGAGCTGCGGCTGACGCGCGGGTTGACCTCGATGACGTAGTACTGGAACGAGCTGGGGTCGAGGGCGTACTGGACGTTGCAGCCACCCTCGATGCCAAGCCCGCGGATGATCTTCAGCGCCGAGGAGCGCAGCATCTGGTACTCCTTGTCGCTGAGCGTCTGGGATGGCGCGACCACGATCGAGTCACCGGTGTGGACGCCCATGGGGTCGAGGTTCTCCATGTTGCAGACAGTGATGCAGGTGTCGGCGGAGTCGCGCATCACCTCGTACTCGACCTCCTTCCAGCCCACCAGGCTGCGCTCCAGTAGGACCTGGGTGATGGGGCTGTTATCGAGCCCCCGCTGGACCGCCTCATCGAACTCCGACTCCTCGTGGATGAAGCCTCCGCCGGTGCCGCCCAGGGTGTAGGCAGGCCGCACCACCAGGGGCAAACCGACCTCGGCCAGGAAGGCCCGGGCCTCCTCCATGGTCTCGACGGTGCGGCTCTCGGTCACCGGCTCGTCAATCGAGACCAGGAACTGCTTGAAGGCTTCGCGGTCCTCAGCCTTGCGGATAGTCTCCAGCGGGGTCCCCAGCAGGCGCACGCCGTAGCGATCGAGGACGCCGGCGTCATGCAGCGCCACCGCCAGGTTGAGTCCCGTCTGCCCGCCGAGAGTGGGCAACAAACCGTCGGGCTGCTCGCGGGCGATGATCCGCTCGATCACCTCTACCGTCAGCGGTTCGATGTAGGTGCGGTCGGCCACCCCGGGGTCGGTCATGATGGTGGCGGGGTTGCTGTTGACCAGCACCGTCTCGACGCCCTCTTCGCGGAGCGCTTTGCAGGCCTGGGTGCCGGCGTAGTCGAATTCCGCCGCCTGGCCGATGATGATCGGCCCCGAGCCGATGACCAGCACCTTCTGTGGCACCTGCCTGCGCTTGGCCCTCCGGCGCGAACCGCGAGGCGGCCGGCCGCTGCGGATCATCTCCGCGAAGTGGTCGAAGACGTACTGGTTGTCGTGCGGACCGGGGGCGCCTTCGGGGTGGTACTGCACCGAGAAGATCGGCAGCGTGCTGTGCGCCAGGCCCTCGACCGAGCCGTCGTTAAGGTTGCGCTGGCGGACATTGAAGCCTGAGTCGGCCGGCAGGGTTTCACTCAGCGCCTGGTACTCGTGGTTCTGGGATGTGATGTGGACCTCCCCGGTCTGCAGGTCCTGGACCGGGTGATTGCCGCCGTGGTGCCCGAAGGGCAGGCGCCCGGTCTGCGCGCCGGCGGCGCGTGCAATGAGCTGGTGACCGAGGCAGATGCCCAGGATCGGCACCTTGCCGAACAGGCCCCGCACCACTTCGACCTGGGGGCCGAGGAGCGCCGGGTCACCAGGGCCGTTGGCCAGCAGGACCCCGTCAGGCTTCGCCGCCAGGATCGCGTCAACTCCCGACGACGGCGGCAGCACGAGTACCCTGGCGCCTCGGCTGCGCAGGGAGCGGAGGATGTTGCGCTTGACGCCGTAATCGACCACCACCACCGTCTGCCCCGCAAGCGTGGGCTCGATCTTGCGGACGTAAACAGGGCTCAGCTCCTCGTCCCACTCGTATGCCTTCACGCAGGCGACCTCGCCGACCAGGTCCTGTTCTTCGACCGGGGTCACGCTGCGACTCCGCTCCACCAGTGCCTCGACCTCGGCCCGGCTCCCGGCGTTGCGGGGATCGACGGGGTATTCGAGCGCGGCCAGGACCCCACGACACGCCCCGGCGCTGCGGAGGTGGCGCGTCAGGCTCCGGGTGTCGACCCCGGTGAGGCCGGGGACGCCCACTTCGGCGAGCAGCGCGTCGACAGATCCCTCCGCCCGCCAGTTGCTGTGGTCCGCCGCCAGCTCCCGCACCACCAGGGCTCGGGCCCACACCCGGCCCGACTCAGGGTCGACCGCATTGGCGCCGTAATTGCCGATCAGCGGGTAGGTCATCACGATCATCTGGCCGGCATAGCTGGGATCGGAGAGGATCTCCTGGTAGCCGGTCATGCAGGTGTTGAAGACGACCTCGCCCTCGCCCGGGCGCCTCCCCGGCGCACCGGTGACGGTGTCGAGGTGGGCACCAAACAGCCACCCGGGACAGACCTTGCCGTCCTCCAGGACCAGCGCGCCCGGGCGGCGAGCAGCGGCCGACACTATTCCGACACCGCGAACCAGTCGCCGTGGACCATCCGTCCTGCCGCGACCGTAAGCAGGACGCGACCGCGCATATCCCGACCGTCAAGGGGCGTGTTCTTGCCCGTCGAAAGCAGACGGGAGGCATCCAGCCGGAGGAGGCCCTTGGTGTCGAACAGGAGCAGGTCGGCGGGCTGGCCGACGCGCAAGGCGGGCATCGGCTGGTCCAGTCCCGGGCTCAGGCAGCGCCACGGTCCCACGGTCAACGCCTCCACCAATCGGTCCAGGTTGAGCGCCCCGGAGTCGACAAGCTCAAGGCAGAGGCTGAGGGCGGTCTCCAGCCCGCTGAACCCAAAGGTTGCCTTGGAGAACTTGACCTGCTTGGAGGCGGCCTCGTGCGGGGCATGGTCGGTGGCGATGGCGTCGACCAGGCCTGACCCCAGCGCCGCGACCAGGTCGGCACGGTCGCGGTCCGACCGCAGCGGCGGGTTGACCTTGGCCCGGGGATCGGGCTCGGCGTCCGCGAGGACGCGCCCCTCGGTGAGGACGAGGTGATGGGGCGTGACCTCGGCCGTGACGGGCAGACCCTCTGCCTTGGCCTGCTCCAGCAGCTCCAGCGACCCCGAGCAACTGAGGTGCTGGAGATGGAGGCGGCTACCGCTCTGCTGGCAGGCCTCGATGGCCCGCTTCACCGCCGCCACCTCGGCCTCGCACGGCCACGGACGCAGGGCGGTACTGGCGGCGACGGCGTCGTTGACCTCTCCGTCGGGGCAGGTGGTCTCGTCCTGGGCGTGGACCAGGATGGCGCGGTCGAGGGCGGCGGCGCGACGGCCGGCCTCGATCGCGAGCTCCAAACCGTAGGCGTTTCTCCCGTCATCGCTGAAAGCCACCGCGCCCGCCTCCGCCAGCGCCTCCATCTCAGTGAGTTCCTTCCCCTCCAGGCCCTTCGTGACCGCGGCCACCGAACTGACCCGTATCGCGGCCTGGCGACCGCGCTCAACGATGTCGCGGAGAACCTTGGGAGTGTCGACCGGAGGCAGGGTGTTGGCCATGGCCACAATCGAGGTGAAGCCGCCGGCGGCGGCGGCCGCGGCACCTGTTTCGATGGTCTCTTTTTGTGGCTGTCCGGGGTCGCGCAAGTGGGTATGCAGGTCGAGGAAGCCAGGGGCCAGGTACAGCCCGGTGGCGTCAATAACCTGGCTGCGCGTGCGCGTATGACTGGGGTCGTGCACGGCCCCCAGCGCGGTGCGACGACTGCCCCAGTGGAGCACGTTGAGCTCGGTGAGGATGCCGTCCTCGATCACCGCATCGACCTCCCGCCGGGGATGGCCGGGCTCCAGCCGGGTTGCCCCCCGGATCACCAGCGACGCCGAATCACTCGCCATCGCGCACCAGGAACACGGAGTCGACGCCGTCAACCTCCTGGAAGAGGACCTGGACCCGGTCGGAGAGGTGAGTGGGGATGTTCTTGCCGACGTAGTCCGCCCGGATGGGCAGTTCGCGATGGCCGCGGTCTACCATCACCGCGAGCTGTACCGCCGACGGTCTGCCCAGCTCCGTCAGGGCGTCCAGGGCGGCCCTGGCGGTACGGCCGTGGAAGATCACATCGTCGACGAGGACCACGATGCGCCCGGTGACATCCGGCGTCGAGGGTGACGAAGAGCCGGCTGCCGCCTCCGCTTCCGACGGCTCGCGGTCATCGCGGTGCCCATCGGTGCGAAGCTCCAGCACTTCGGCTCGACCCTTGCCCCACTGGTTGAGGAAGGTCGCCAGCCGCGACGCCATGGGCACCCCGCGGGTTGGGATTCCGGCGAGGACGACGTCGAAGCCTTCGCCATTGCGCTCGACGATCTCGTGGGCCATCCGTTTGAGGGCGCTTCGCATGTCGTCGCCGCTGACGACCAGGCTCTCGCGGTCCCAGTTCTGCTGCGGGGGGTGGGCCACTTGGGTCATGTCTTGCCCGGGTTGAGCAGCATGTGCAGCAGCGCCATGCGGATATAGAGCCCGTTGCGCGCCTGGCGGAAGTACGCCGCCCGCGGGTCTTTGTCCACCTCGGGGCTTATCTCGCCCACCCGAGGCAGCGGATGCATCAGGACGGCGTCGGGTCGCATCAGGCTCATCGCCCGCTCGTCCATGACGTAAACCCCGGCCACCCTGCGGTACTGGGCCAGCTTGTTGCCGAAACGCTCCTTCTGGATCCGGGTCTGGTAGACGACGTCGACCTCGGGGAGGACCGCGTCGAGGTCCTCGGTTTCGGTGTAGGCGACACCACGCTCGTCGAGGTGGGCCTTGATATCCCGGCCCATCGCCACCGCGGCTGGGGCCACGAAGACCAGCTCCACGCCGTCGTACTTGGAAAGCAGGTAGCTCAGGGAGCGAACAGTGCGGCCGTTGGCGAGGTCGCCCACCATGGCGATCCGCAAGCCATCGACTCGACCCAGCTCCTTGTTGATGGTGTAGAGGTCGAGCAGCGCCTGGGTAGGGTGCTGGCCGGGGCCGTCGCCGGCGTTGATCACGGGCACTGGGCTGACCGCGGCGGCCCGCTTCGAGGCCCCGACGTCGAAGTGGCGCAGGACGATCACGTCGCAGTAGGCGGAGACGATCTGGACGGTGTCCTCCAGCGTCTCGCCCTTGGCCACCGAGCTGAACTCACTGGCGGATTCGGTGCCCAGCGCCTCGCCGCCGAGGCGAAGCATGGCCGCCTCGAAGCTGAGGCGGGTGCGGGTGCTGGGCTCGTAGAAGAGGGTCGCCATAATGCGGCCTTTCAACTCGTCGCTACCGCCACTGCGCGCGACCTTCTCCATCTCCTCAGCCGCGCTGAAGACCTTCTCAAGAAGGGGCCGGTCGAACTGCTGGCTCTCGACCACGTGCCGCAGCTCGGTGGCCTGCCGGGAGGCTATGGGCACAAAAAAATCTCCTTTCCGGCCTCGCAGGACCGGTTTAAAGGTGCTCGACAGGGATCATATCGTGACCCGAGTAACTTTTGCCGTGGATCTGGCTTGAGTAGTTTGCGGATGCCGGGTCCCGCCGGCGTTTCGTCTCCCCCGCGAAAGTGGCGCGGGGTCGAGTGCCGGGCCGGTTCCCCGCTCAACCGTTGTGTGGGGACCGGCCCCGGGCAACCCCGGCGAGAGCGATGCGACCTTTTGCCAATTGGTCGTGTGGAACAATCGACGGATGCGACCGATCGCGATCCTGGGCGACATCCACGGCGATTCCCAACGGATGTTGGAGCTTGTCGGCGACCTCGACCACGAGGTGCCGTTGGTGGTGGTCGGTGATTACTTCGACCGCTGGGACCACGCCGTCGAGGCGATCCAGTGGTTGATGAGGCGGCCCAACACGACCGCGTTGATGGGCAACCACGACGCCCTCATCCTGGGCGTGGTCGAGGAACGGCTCCGCGGAGTTAAGGGACACAACACCGAGAGCTGGCGGTGGAACGGCGGCAAGGACGCCGACCTCGCCCGGCTGATGCGGGAGCCGGAGGTGATGGACTGGATTCGCAACCTGCCAGCCATGACAATGGTCGGCGATACCCTGATCCAGCACTGTGATTCGCCGGTGTACCTGAACTACGGCATCGACCTGGGGGCGATCAACGAATCCATCCGCAGGCGCGCCAACAGCCGTGACCCTGAGGTCCTCTTCCATGTCTTCGCCGACCTCTGCAAGCGCCGCCAGTTTTACAGCCTCGAGACGCTGCGCCAGTACATCGATTTCTTCCACGCCAAGCGCCTGATCCACGGCCACACCCCCCACACTCAGCCGCAGGCGATCTCGATGTTCCACGGCGCCATCGTCAACGTCGACGGCGCCCTCTCGCGTGGCTTTGGCCCCGAGGCACGGGGGTTCGTTCACTGGCTGACGGTCGATGGCACCGACGCCACCGAGGTCGCGCCGGGGGGCTAGCCAGGGGCGCCCACCGCCTCGTATACTTGCGGCCACTTCACATGGCCACCAGGCATATTAGCCGGCCCGGTCGTCGCCGGTTCAGAACCGCTGCGGCACTGGCGATCCCGCCGCTCACCACGCTCCTCTTCTTCGCCACGCCACCGGCACCGGCGAGTGCCACCACGGGTGCGGCGGCAGTGAATGCAGCTGCCACATGCGTACCTCGCCCCCGTCAGCCCTGCCCCCCTCCGAACAACGACCCGACACCGACACCGACACCGAGCTGCAACCTCGGTAACTTCCCGTTCACCGACTGCTCGCCATCGCCGAGCCCCGAAATCATCGTCATCAGCCCGGTGCCGTTGGACTCGCCGTCACCCGCGGTCACGCCCAGCTATCTGCTCGGCCTCCCTTCACCCAGCGTCGACCCGGGCCTCGCCGATGCAGGCACGCCCATCCCCCTGGCCGGCGGCTTCAACAACCTGCCCAGCCCCGGCCCGCTTTCGGTCGCCTCGGACAACGGCGGCGGCGGCGGAATCCCTGGTCCACTGGTGCTGCTTGGGGTTCTGCTGTTGGGGGGAGCCGCGGGCTACGTGCTTCTCGCGATTGCCCCCAAGGGCGAACGCTTCCCGGAGCAGCCAGTGCACGACGCACCTGGGTTCCTCTTCACGCCTTACGGCCCCGACAGTTCTGAGCTGATGGTGATGGACCACGGCCCGGAGCCGTCGCCGCGGTCGCGAGCCCGCCGCCCCAAGCCCAGCGCTTAGCGGGGTCGGTTACGGCTTGGGGATACGCCCCTTGACCAGGTCGTAGCCCGGTTCCCTGCCCAGCTCGATGACTTTGTAGCCCTTGTAGCCCTTGATCTTTTTGAGGTTCAAGTCGATCGAGTCGCGCACGTTCTTGGGGACGTCGAAAGCGATCACGTAGCCGGGGCCTTCGACCATCGACGTGGTCGCGGTCCCATGCATCACCTCGTGACGGCTGACCGAGGGCAGGCGACGGGCCAGCGCTCGACCCAGCATCAGCAGCTCCTGGCCCTCGGGGACGATGCTGCGGATGTCCTCCAACTGGAAATGGTAGGCGGCGTACTGCACCCGGCGCGCTACTCCGCCGTGCCTGCCGGGGCGACCTGCGTGACCTCGGCCAGGAAGTCGCGGATCAAGGCGCTCACCTCGTTAGGATGATCGACATTGGACTGGTGCCCGGCGCCCTCGATGCGGACGAACCTCGCCCCCGGGATCAGCGACGTCATCTCCTCGGCCCTCTCGATCTCGATGGGCACATCCTCGGTGCCGTGCGCCACCAGCGTTGGCAGCTTGATCTCACCGAGCCTGTCGGTGATGTCGTCGCGCTCGTCCACTCCCTGGCTCGCGTGAGCCGAACCCTCATGGTTGTTTTCTCTCAGTCTCGCCAGCCACGCGTCGACCTGGCCCGACTGGTTCGCGATGAAGTCGTCGCAGAAAAAGCTTGCCGGCAGGGCGGGCGCCACGGCGTCAAACTGGCCCGCCCTGAGAATCTCGCGCATGGCGGCGTACATGGCCGCCTTTTCGGGGTCCTCGGAGTGCGCCTGGGTGTCGATCAGGATCAGGTCGCGCAGGGCCTCGGGGTGCTCGAGCGCCATGCGCATCCCGATGAAGCCGCCCATCGATAGGCCCGCATAGTGCGTCGGCGCGATACCCAGTGCCTGGATCAGCCCGTGGACGTCCTCGGCCTGGTTCCACATGTCGTAGTCGGCCTGGTCGTCGGTGGTGGTGGTGTGGTACTGGCCGCGGAGATCGACGGCGATGACGTCGTAGTCGGAGGCCAGCGCATCAGTCTGCGGGCGCCAGTGCTCGGCGCCGAACAGCAGTCCCGGCACCAGCAGCAGCGGCTCGCCGGAGCCCTTGCGCTCGTAGTACATCTCGATGCCGTTTGTCGAAACTGTGGGCATGGCTTCCTCCTCAAATCCGCGGGCTACCAGATTAGCGGCTTAGGGATTGCGGGCGCTGGCGGCGGCATAAGATCGAACCGTGAGCGTCGGCAAAATCCTGATCATCATCGGCGGCGGGATCCTGGTCATCGGACTGCTGATCCAGGTCGGATTGCCTCTGGGGCGTCTGCCCGGCGACATCCGCATCAGCCGGGGCAACTTCACCCTGTACTCGCCGCTGATGACCGGGCTTTTGATCAGCATCGCGCTGACCATCATCCTCAACCTGCTGCTGCGGCGCTGACACGTCCCTATCCCACTCCTGGCACACCATCGTGCGCCTGCGTTTACCGCTCCTGAACAGGTCCTTAACGGGTGCCGGCGTAGCGTGGTGTCTGCGCCAGTTCCAGCGGGCTGGCGCACTCAAGGCGCCAGCTCCAGCAGGCTGGCGCTTTGGCTTGTCCGGGCCCTCGAGTGACCAGATCTCGCGCCGCCATCCTAGAAATCGATGCCGGGATTGAGGTGCCTGACGACGGCCCGGTCGGGCAGCATCTTGACCTGCGAGAGGGTGCCGGCAAGAAAGCGCAATCGGGCCATCCCCGGCCTACCGCCGATCAATCCCAGGATCAGGGCCTCCAGGGCCTCCTCGGAGGCCGCCACCAGCAGGTCGCCCGCGCCCGATCGAACCCTCTCGCGGAGCTTCTCGAGGTCATCGCTGTCGATGCGTTCGACTTCCCGGATCGTGCTGAGCAGCCGCTCCCGGGCCGCAACCGGGGTGGCGCTGTTGAGAAGCCATACCCTGCGCTCCGACGGCGAGGGACTGTACGGTGGCAGGGAAGACATGAGGCCACCACATTACCGCCGTGCTCAGCCCCAGCGCTGAGCGCGTCGCGGCCGAGCTGAGGCGCCGCGGCATGGAGCTCGAGGTGGTCGAGCTGCCCCACAGCACGCGGACCGCCGCGGAGGCCGCCGCGGCGGTCGGCTGCGAGGTGGCGGCGATCGCCAAATCGCTGGTTTTCCGCACCGACGCCGGGCGATCGGTACTCGTCATCACCAGCGGTGCCAACCGTGTCGACGAGGCACGGGTCGGGGAACTCCTGGGCGAGCCCATTGGCCGCGCCGACCCCGAATTCGTTCGCGATGCGACCGGCTTCGCCATCGGCGGGGTGCCCCCGGTCGGGCACGCCGTCGAGCCGGCGGTGTTCATCGACGAAGACCTCCTGGCGCTGCCGGAGGTCTGGGCCGCCGCAGGCACTCCCAACGCCGTCTTCCGGCTGACGCCCGCGCAGCTGGTCGAGCTGACCGGAGGGAGGGTCCTCGCCGTTAAGCGCTGACCACCGGCTCGGGCCGGCTGCGGTGCGCGCAGGGGCGCAGGAAGTTCAGCGCCAGCTCCGGGCCCTGGCCGAAGTGCAGGTGGATGTTGCTGGCCAGGACGCCTGGTTTGGTGTAGCCCTCGTGGCCGACGCGATACCCCGACGGGTCGAAGAGCTCGTAGGCGTAGGCGACGTTACCAGTTCTATTGGTAACGGTGCTCCAGTGCAGCTCGTGCCCGCGGAGGCTCCGGCCGCGACCCGCCAGCAGGCAATCGTCCAGGGTGCGCATCTCCCGATAGCCCATGTGGCGGACGCCGGTTTCCGGCCGGACTCGGAGAGGCAGCAGCCCCGCCATCTCGAGGTCCTCCCCATCCGGACCAACGACCACCCGAGAGAGGTACATCAGCCCCCCACACTCGGCGTAGATCGGCATCCCGTCGTCGTGGGCCTGCCGGAGCGATTCGCGCATACTCGAGTTGCGCGAGAGGTCGACCGCGTACCGGTCGGAACTGGCGCCCGCCATGTAGACACCGTGCACGCTCGGCAGGTGCCGGTCATGAAGAGGGCTGAAGGTGACGATCTCGGCCCCCGCCTCGCTGAGAATCTCGAGGTTCTCCGGGTAGTAGAGGTTGAAAGCCTCGTCATAGGCGACGCCGATCCGCACCCCGGCGTCGGCGTCGTCGAGGACTGGGGCCACTACCCGGGGGATCATGCGCACCGGCCGAGACTTATCCGCGATGCGCATCAGGAGGTCGAGGTCCAGGTGCCGCTCGATCGCTATGGCCAGGACCTCGATGGCGGCGTCGAACTCGGGGCTGTCTCCCATTGGCGAGGGGCCGCGATCGTCGGCCGCGATGGAGAGCTCGCCCAGCGTGGGAAGCCATCCCAGAACCGGGATCTTGGCCTCCTTCCAGACCGCCTCTTCGACCCAGCGGGCGTGGGCGTCGTCGGCGACGCGGTTGAGGATCACGCCGGCGATGCCAACCCGGGGGTCCATCAACTTGAAGCCCAGGGCCAGCGCCGCCGCGCTCTGGACCGTGGTGGCAACGTCGAGGATCAGGATCACCGGTGCCTCGATCAGCTTGCTCAGTTCGGCGGTGCTGCCCGCAGTGCCGGCACCCCACGAGTCGTATAAGCCGAGCATGCCCTCCACCACCGCCAGGTCTGCGTCGGCGCAACCGCGGTGGAAGCTCCACAGGATGGCGTCGCGACCGAGGATCCAGGGGTCGAGGTTGCGACAGGGGTTGCCGGCGACATGCGCGAGGTAGGCAGCGTCGACGTGGTCAGGCCCGACCTTGAACGGCTTCACGCGCAGGCCCCGACGGCGATAGGCGGCGATCAGGCCGGCGGTCAGGGTGGTCTTGCCAGTGCTGCCGCCGGCTCCCGCCAGCACCAGCCTGGGGACGTGAACCTCGTCGTAGCCTGACGTCAACTACCAACCTCCATGGTGGGCCGGGGCAGGTGGTAGGACGTCAACAGCAGGTGACCCCAGCCCAAGCTAACACCGGCGCTGGGGGATGTCTAGACGAGGTTTGTGAACTAAATCTGCGGCCGACTACGAGGCAGCGGCGCGGACGTCCTCAAGCTCGAGCCGAACCGTCGCCTCGCCGTCCCAACGGCTGACCTCGGGGCTGAACAAAACGTCGAGACGCTGGCCCCGCTGGGCCAGCCGCCGGTAGTCGTCGATGTAGGCGCCACGGCGCCAGGCTACCGACTCGATGACGCGCTCGCTGCCGCCAAGCCAGAGCTTAAGGTGCTCCCGTTCGCCACCGAACGCGGTGGCCGCCTTGAGCACCAGGCCGCGGCCGCAGAAGCGAGGCGGGCGATTGCCCTGGCCAAACGGCTCCAGCAAGGCCAGGTCCTCGACGGCCTCGGTACTGAGCTCATCGAAGCCGACCTCGGCGTCGATAGGCATCACCCGGCTCCAGCCGCCTTCGGGTCGCTTCCCGGCCGCGAACTCCTGGAGGCCGTTGATCAGGGCGGGCAGGTCCTCGTCGGCGCAGGCGAACCCGGCGGCGGCCTGGTGGCCGCCGAAGCGGCTCAACACTCCAGTGCAGCTGGTCAGCGCGTCGACCACGTTGAAGCCGTCGACAGAACGCGCCGAGCCGCGGCTCTCCGACTCGCCCCGGTTGAGCACGAAGGCCGGCATGTTGTAGGCGTCGACAAGGCGGCCCGCGATCAGCCCCACCAGCCCCAGCGACCAGCGCTCGTCGGCGAGGACGATGGCGGAGTCGGGCACACCCTCTTCCTCGAGTCGCTCCAGGGCCTGGCTGAGAGCGGTGTCGGTCGCCTGCCGGCGGGACTGGTTGTGGCTCTCCATCTGCTCCCCGAGCGGCCGGGCCACCTCCATGTCGTCGGCGAGCAGCAGGTCGAGCGCCAGCCGCGCGTCGTCCATGCGGCCGGCCGCGTTGATCCGGGGAGCCAGCTGGAAGCCTATCGCGGTCGAATTTAGAGGGCGCCGCAGCATCCCCGTCTCGATCAGCGCACGGATACCCGGCAGGGGGCGCTCCTCCATCTCGACCAGGCCGCGCCGGACCAGGGTGCGATTCTCATCGAGGAGGTTAACGACGTCGGCGATCGCCCCCACCGCCACCAGCTGGGTCAACTGCTCAAGCACGGCGCCGTCGAGGCCGCCAAGCCCCGTCTGCTCCAGGCCCTGGACGAGCTTGAAGGCGACGCCGGCGCCCGACAGCTCCTTGAAGGGATAGACATCGCCAGGCTGGTGGGGATTGAGGAGTGCGTCTGGTCGTGCGATCTCAGGAGCGGGCAGGTGATGGTCGGTGACTATCAGTTGCAGGCCCACTGGTCGCTGCGCGACGACGTCCACCGAGTTGGTGCCGCAGTCACAGCTGATGACCAGGCCGGCTCCCTGCCGGTGGAGCTCTTCGAGGCCCTCGCGACTCAGGCCATAGCCGTCATTGACCCGGTGCGGGATGTAGGTGACGACGTCAGCGCCGGCGGCGGTCAGGCCGCGCTGCAGCACCGCCGTGGCAGTGACCCCGTCAGCGTCGTAGTCACCGAAGATCGCGATCCGGCGCCCTGTCTGGATCGCCTCCGACACCATCTGGACCGCGGGAGTAAGAGACATCATCATCTCCGGCGGGTGTAGGTGGGCCTCCTCGGCGTGGAGGAAGTCGTGGGTGTCAACGATCACCGCCCGGCGGGACCAGAGCACCCGTCGGAGCAGCGGCGACGCCTGCGCTTCGAAATCTTTGGGTGGATCGGCGGCCGCCAGCTGCCATTCGCGGGGAATGCGCCGAGGGCGTCCCGTCGCACGCGATCCGGTGGCGGCTTGGGGGAGCGTGACCCCGGCAGTCAACGCAGGCGGGTGCGCGGGGAGGACGATCGGGGCCAGCGGCGCTGGTCGGGAGGACAGTCGTTGCGGAGGCCGTGGCGACGCAACCGCCGCCGAACCGGGCGCAACCCTGCCGGTCTCAGCTGGTAGAGGCGAGGAGCAGGATTGGCAACCTCGTCGCTCGGCTCCGACGCTGTCTCAGGGGCGATCGCCTCGATTCCCGAGTCGGCAGGCAGATCGGCATCGGAGGGCTGCTTGCCGTCAGCTTTGGGATCGGCCGGCCCCCGATCGCTCTTCGCGGGGGCCTCTTCTGCGATGTCTTCCTGATCGTCCAATCCAGCCGTCTCTGGGCTCAATTCTCTACCTCGACGGCGTCGATGTCCACATCACAACGGTCGCGGTCAGGCAACCTTCCAGACTCGCCAGAGTGCCGACGGGTCGCTGAGTGGGTCGCCGTGGACGAGGAAGAAGTCGGGCGGTCCGCCTTCCTCGATGACGCCGGCGCCCGGTTCGCCAAGCACCTGCCCACCCCTCCACGTCGCTGCCGCCAGGGCCTCCCAGGGCTCCAGCCCACACTCCGCCAGGGCCTCCACCTCCCACGCCATCTGGTTGGCCCGCGCCGAGCCGCCGCCGAAGTCGGTGCCGGCGGCGATGAGGACTCCGGCCTTGTGGGCCAGGCGGACACTCTCGCGGGCGACCTCGGTGCGCTCCATCACGCGCTTGCGTCCTTCGGCTGAGTGGAATCGATCCAAAGTCGTGGTGCGCTCGAAGGTGGCCCATGACCTGAGCACCGTCATCGTCGTTACGAGCGCAACACTTGTGGACGCCATCGCCGCCGCGGTCTCGGCATCTGTCTCGAACCCGTGCTCGATGCAGTCCACGCCGGCGTCGGCGCAGACCCGCGTGCCCTCGAACCGGCCGGCGTGGGCAGTCACCCGGGCGCCGCGCGCGTGGGCTGCCTCCACCACCGGGCGAACCTCGTCCGCGGTCCACGGAGGAGTCTCCGGATCGGGGCCGTCGAGGTAGAGCTTGACGAAGTCAGCGCCGTCGTCCAGCTGGCCCATCGACAGCCGCAGCAGCTCGTTGCCGTCGTCGGCCTCCGCCGACATCCCGCCCGGCAACGTCCCGGTCTTCACCACCCAGGCCCCCGCCGCCCGCACGTATGGGTGGTCGCGGCGGCCGCCCCAGCGATCGCGAAGACCAAGGCTGAGGGCGCGCTCGCGACCATCCTGGGGATCGACGCCGATGGGGGCGCCGACGTCGCGGGCCCAGCGGACCCCCGAGCCGAGCTGGAGGCGGGCGTTGGCTTCGGCGACGCGGAGGAGGACTTCGGGCGGATCGGTGCCACGCTCGATCCAGTGGGCGCCCCCGGGCAACGTCAGGTGACTGTGGCAGTCGACCATCGCCGGCACGATCGTGGATCCTGACGCGTCGACGACCTCGAGGTCAGGGTGGCCGCTGAGGTCCTCCTCGCTGTCGCGGGGGCGGATCCAGGCGACGCGGCCCTCTGCCACCAGGATGCTGACGCCGACCTCGAGTCGATCCGAGCGTGCGTCGGTGAAGGCGGCGTCGCGGTAGAGGATCGGCGGACCGGGATGCTCAGTCATGAGTTGCCTCGCGCTCAGTCATGACCCTGATTCTCCTCCCTGTACACGCGGTAGGCGTACCTGCGCTCGAACCCGGCGCGCGTGTAGAGCCCGCCGCCGGGCTCGGTTGCCTGGAGGGTGACGTGAGTGGCTCCCGCGGCGACGGCGTCGCCGCAGATGAGGCGGAGCAGCGCCGAGGCCAGGCCACGGGAGCGATGAGGCTCGGCGGTCCACATCGCGTAGACGCCGGCGACTCCATGGTGCACCAAGCTCTGGCCGGTGGCCACCAACCGGTCCTCGTGACGGGCTTGGTAGAAGCGCCGGTCGGCCGCCCTGGCCATCCGCCAGGGGTCCGGGAAGGCGGCCTTGACGTCGGCGATGTCCAGCCACGCCGATAGCCGGTCGCCCCAGACGCACTCCTCGATCTCCGCGCGGCTTTCCGCCCGGCCCGCCTCGTAACCGGCCGACATCAGACCCGACTGGCCGTCCCCCGCCGGCGCCGCGACCGACAGGTCACGGACGTAGGCGGGGAGCTCGAGCTCGGTGCTGAACCCTGCGCCAAGCAACTCCGCCTCCGCATTGTCCATCCCATCCCGGAGCCACACCCGGTACCCCCCTGGCCTGAACGCACCTCGCAGGCGATCGACCTGGATGGTCTCGCCTGCCTTCGGGGTGGCGATGTTGTGGAACGGCCAGGTCGACCCGAGGCTGGCGATCCGCCACCCTCCCAACTCCTCGACCCTCCCCCGCGGATGGGCCCGCGCCCACGCCGCGTAGTTCTCGAACCAGAGGTCGTCCAGCCGCGCCTGCAGCTCGGGTGGAAGCCCGTCTGCCCCGGGGCCGCCGCTCATGCTGCCTACGAGCTAAGCCGGGACAGGTTCGGAGGCGGCGATCAGGTGACGGAGGACCATGGGCAGGATGCCGCCGTGGCGGACATACTCCACCTCGGTGGTGTTGTCGATCCGGAGCAGCGCGTCGAAACGTGACGTTTCGCCGTCGGCGTGCTGGGCCTCGACCTTGAGGGTCTGCCGGGGGCTGATGCCGCCGGAGATGCCCCGGATGGTGTAGCTCTCGGTGCCGTCGAGATGCAGGGTTTCGCGCGACTCGCTGGCCATGAACTCAAGCGGCAGGATCCCCATCTGGACCAGGTTGCTGCGATGGATGCGTTCGAAGGTCTCCGCGATGACGGCGCGGACGCCCAGCAGCTTGGGGCCCTTGGCGGCCCAGTCGCGCGAGCTGCCGGCGCCGTACTCCTTGCCCGCCAGCACGATCAGCGGCACGCCCTCGTTGGCGTAGAGCATGGCGGCATCGAAGATTGTCATCTCGGCGTCATTGGGGAAATGCCGAGTCCAGAACCCTTCGTGATTGGGGACCAACATGTTCTTGAGGCGGATGTTGGCGAAGGTGCCCCGGATCATGACCTCGTGGTTGCCGCGGCGGGCGCCGTAGCTGTTGAACTCCGACCAGCCCACCCCCTGCTCCACCAGGTAGCGGCCGGCGGGGCTGTCAATGGGGATCGAACCCGCGGGCGAGATGTGGTCGGTGGTCACCGAGCCACCCACCATCACCAGCACGCGCGCGCCGACGATGTCGCCGGCCGGCTCCGGCTCGGGCTGGAGGTTCTCGAAATACGGCGGCTCCTGGACGTAGGTCGACTTGGGATCCCATTGGAAAACCGGCCCGGCGGGCGACTCCATCTCCTTCCAGTGCTCGTCGCCGGCGAAGACCCGGGCGTATTCCTTCTGGAACATCTCGACGTTGACGCACTCTTCGACGGTCTTGGCCACCTCTTCCGGCGATGGCCAAAGGTCGGACAGCATCACCGGCTGACCGCCCGCATCGAAACCGACGGGCTCCTTGGTGAGGTCGCAGTCGACGGTCCCGGCGAGCGCGTAGGCCACCACCAGCGGCGGTGAGCCCAGGTAGCTGGAGCGGACCAGGGGGTGGATCCGTCCCTCGAAGTTGCGGTTGCCAGAGAGCACCGCGCAGACGTTCATGCCATGGGCCTTGACCGCCGCCTCGACCTCATCGCTGGCCAGCGGCCCGCTGTTGCCGATGCAGGTGGTGCAGCCATAGCCGACGACGTAGAAGCCAAGCTTCTCGAGGTACGGCAAGAGGCCTGAGCTGTTGAGGTAGTCGGTGACCACACGCGACCCCGGTGCCAGGCTGGTCTTGACATAGGGCGCCACTGTCATGCCCTTTTCGACCGCCTTCTTGGCCAGAAGCCCGGCGGCCACCATCACCGAGGGGTTGGAGGTGTTGGTGCAGCTGGTGATGGCGGCGATGACCACGGCGCCCTCGTGCAGCTCGGCGTGCTCGCCGTTGAGCCGCGCGCCACGGCTGTGGTGCAGCTCGTCGACCGAACCGCCCTCGGCGTCCATCCGCCCGACATCCGATTCCCGGGTCTTGAGCGGCACCGCCGACGCCAGGTAGTAGCTCTGCCGGACCGAGTCTAGCGGCACCCGGTCCTGGGGCCGCTTGGGCCCGGCCAGGCAGGGCTCGATGGTGGCCAGGTCGAGCTCCAGGATCTCGTTGAACTCGGGGATCGGAGTGTCATCGGCCCGGAAGACGCCCTGCTCGCGGGTGTAGCGCTCGACCATCGCGATCAGCTCCGGCTCCCGGCCGGTCGACTCGAGGTAGCGAAGGCTCTGGGCGTCGACCGGGAACAGCGCCGAGGTCGCGCCGTACTCCGGGCACATGTTGGACATCGTCGCCCGGTCGGCCACCGAGAGGCTGCTGAGACCGCTGCCGCAGAATTCGACGAACTTGTTGACCACGCCGTGCTCGCGGAGCATCTGGGTCAAGGTCAGGACCAGGTCGGTTGCGGTGGTGCCAACCGGCAGCGACCCGTGGAAGCGCACCCCGAGGACCACCGGCCGGGGAAGGAAGATCGGCTGCCCCAAAAGGGCCGCCTCGGCCTCGATCCCGCCCACGCCCCAGCCCAGGACACCCAGCCCGTTGACCATGGTGGTGTGGGAGTCGGTGCCCACCAGGGTGTCGGGGATTGCGAAGCCGCCGGCGTCATCCTTGCGCACCTGGACAACCCTTGAGAGCCGCTCCAGGTTGACCTGGTGGCAGATCCCCATCCCGGGCGGTACCACGCTGAAGCTCTGGAAGGCCTGCTGGGCCCAGCGCAGTAGGGCGTAGCGCTCGGAGTTGCGCTCGTATTCGCGCTTGATGTTGGCGTTGTAGGCGTCCGTGGAGCCAAAGGCGTCGACCTGGACGGAGTGATCGATGACGAGGTCGGCGGGCGCCAGCGGGTCGATCCGGCCCGGGTCGCGGCCGGCGCGTTCCATGGCGGTTCGCATCGCGGCGAGGTCGACGACGGCGGGAACCCCGGTGAAGTCCTGGAGCAGGACTCTTGAGGGCGTGTAGGGCACCTCGGCTTCGGGCGGGGGGTCGGCGGGCCAGTTGGCCAGCGCCTTCAGGCTGACCTCGGTCGCCTTGTCGTTCTCGAAGTCACGGAGCACGCCCTCGAGCAGGATCTTGACAGTGAACGGGAGTTTGCTGGTATCGCCGATGCCCTCGTCCGCGATCTTGCCGAGCCTGTAGAAATCGAGGTCGGTGCCTTCAAGGCGGGTGCGGCTTCCGAGCAAGTTCATCTCCTCTAGCATCGCGACTGGGCGAGCTTAAGTTTAGTGTTCGCCGGCTGGAGGGACCGGACCGGCGTCCTACCAGGCCCGATCGATGACGGCCAGCGCGGCAGCGTTGCCAGCAAAGAGCGACTCGACGGCGGCGCGATCGGTGATACCTGCATCGCGACAGCTGCCGGGCAGGCCAAGGTCGCGGACCAGGCGCCGCAGGGCGTCGGCGGCACCCCCTGAAGCAACGCCCAGGCTCTTAGCCACGCGGGCTTCCTGCTCGACCTTTTGGGGCCGCTCCATCTCAACCACCGCCGGCAGCAGGATCGCGGAAGTGAAGCCGTGGGGAATGCCGAACCGAGGCCCCAACTGCCGCCCCATCTGGTGGCTGAGCCCCCACTCGATGTAGTACGAGCCGGTGTGGGCCATCCAGGCTGCCTCCAGGCAGAGGTGGCGCGGCTCTTCGTCGCCGGTCAGCGACAGGGTCAGCTTCTTGGCGAAGACCTCCAGTGCCGCCGATGCCAGGGCGTCGAGGTAGGGCAGCGCGTTGCGGGCCAGGATGGTCTCGGTGGCGTGGTCGACGGCGCGCATCCCGGTGGCTGCCCAAAGCCAATCGGGGGTCTCGGCGGTCAGCTGCGGGTCGAGGAAGATGGCGTTGGCGGTCAGGCTGCGCTCCCGACCGCCGAGCTTGACCAGGGTGGCGTCGTCGGTCTGGCCGAAGCTGCACGCGAACTCCGCCCCCGAGAGCGTGGTCGCGAGATCGACGATGGGCAGCCCCAAAGGCCGGAGGCTGGCGGCAATCAGGCCCTGCTTGACCGCCTTGGCGCAGTCCACCACGCTGCCGCCGCCAAATGCGACGATGCCGTCCGCCCCGGCCGCTGTGAAGGCGGCCGTGGCCGCCTCCACGGTGCTGGTGGGGTTGTGGGCGACGACCTCGCCGAAAACCGAAGCGATCCTGCCCCCGGCGACGACGCGCAAAGTCCCCAGCAGGGCGCCGCCGGACAGCGTCCGGCCGGTGAGCAACAGCGCCCGCTGCATCCCCAGGCGTTCCATCTCGCCACCCAGGCTGCGGTACGCGCCCGATCCCAGGTACACCCGCTCGATCGGGAGCGGCTCGAAAACCGTTGTCGGGTCGCTCAGAGGTTGCCCCTGCGCGCCTGCTGGCGCTCGATGGCTTGGAAGAGGGCCTTGAAGTTGCCCTCGCCAAATCCGCGACTGCCGCGACGCTGGATCACCTCGAAGAACAGGGTGGGGCGGTCCTCGACGGGCTCGGTGAAGATCTGGAGCAGGTAGCCCTCGTCGTCGCGGTCGACCATGATGTTGAGCCGCTCGATCTCGCTGACATCCTCCTGGATCTGCCCGACGCGCTCCCAGAGGTCGGCGTAGTACTCGCCGGGCACGCTCAGGAAACGCAGCCTGCGGCGCTTCAGTTCATCGACGGTGGCGCAGATGTCCCCCGTGATCAGGGCGACGTGCTGCACCCCGGGGGCGCGGTTGAACTCCAGGTATTCCTCGATCTGGGACTTCTTCTTGCCCGGCGCCGGTTCATTGATGGGGAACTTGAGCTTGCCCGAGCCGTCCTGCATCACCTTTGACATCAGGGCCGAGTACTCGGTGGTGATGGCTTCGTCGGTGAAGTGCTGCATCAGCTCAAAGCCCATCACCTTCTGCCACCAGTCGACCCACTCGTTCATCTTGCCGAGCTCGACGTTGCCAACGACGTGGTCGATGGCGGCCAGGCCCACGCCCGGGATCTTGGCGGGAGTGCCGTCAACGGCCTCGAACCCCGGCCAGTAGGCGCCGTGGTAGTCCTTGCGCTCCACGAACCCGAGCAGCACGTCGCCGTAGAGTTGCACGCTGGCGCTGCCGGCACGACCGGTGGCGTCCTCGCCGAAGCGCGGCTCCTCAACCGGGTTTGCCCCTCGCTTAACCGCCTCGGCGAAGGCCGCCTCCAGGTCGGGGACGCGCAGAGCGATCCGCTGCACGCCGTCGCCATGCTCGAGGCAGAATTTGGTGATGGGGTCCTCGGGGCCCATGCCGCTGGTCAGCAGGAAGGTGATCTGTCCCTGCCGGAGGACATAGCTGGCGAAGCCGCGCATGCCCGTCTCGGGCCCCGCGTACGCAATCTGCTCGAAGCCCAGGGCTGTCTGGTAGTAGTGCGCCGCCTGCTTGGCGTTCCCGACCCAGAAGGCGACATGGTCGATCGCCTCGATCGGCATGTGGTCGACTTTTGACTCGTACCTAGGCGCGGTCTGAGTCATGGTGCCACCTCGGTTTGGATGGGAGCGGTGGGCGCGGGGGCTGCCCCATTGCTGGAGGGCATCTTCCAGCTGTTCACATAGTCCGGCAGGTCAGCCTTCATCAACTCTTCGCTGAGAGTGAAGGGCTTCTCGGCCTCCAGCATCACGGCGTACTCGTCGGTCTCGTTCTTGGTGGCGGCACCAATGACCGCTCCCGGCTGAGGACCGTGGTGCAGCCCCTGGGGGTGCAGGGTCATGAAGCCCTCGCCGATGTTGGCGCGCGAGAAGAAGTTGCCGCGGTGATAGAAGATGACCTCGTCGTTGTCGATGTTGGCGTGGTAGAAGGGCACCCGCAGCGTCTCCATCGTCTCCAGCGGACGCGGAGCGAAGGTGCATATCGACAGTCCCGGGACCACGAAGGTCGCATGCACCGACGGCGGTAGGTGATACCGGGGACTGGTGATCGGCCGGAAGTCGCGGACGTTGAGCTTGCGCACCGTGAGGGTGCCGCGCCAGCCGACTACGTCGATGGGGAAGTAGCCGTAGGTCAGGCGGGTGTACTGGTTGTCGCGCTTGACGATTACCACCCAGCGGCCCGGCCGCTCATCGTAGGTCGGCTTGAGTTCGGGCAGTTTGAGGGCGGCGGGGTCGAAGAGGGCGTGCTGGCCGAGGAGGCCGCGGTCGGGGATCTCGACTTCGGCCGCCGTCTCGATGATCAAGAAGAACGAGGGGCCCGCCTCGGTGCGAGGCAGCATCCGGTGGGTGGTGCCCTTGGGCACGATCACATAGTCGCCGGCCTCGTAGTCGAGGTCGCCATAGTCGGACTCCAGCACGCCTTCGCCGTGGTGGATGAAGTAGGTCAGGTCGCCATCGGCGTCGCGATGGAAGAATTCGTCAGCGGCCGTCGGGGCCCAGACGTAGACGGCGCAGTCGTCATTGCTCAAGATCTCGATTGGGTCCTGGTTTGCGGGCTCCATCAGGCCCGGTTTGTTGAGGTCGAAAGCGTGCGGCCGAAGCGGCCCTTCGACATCCTCCCAGGAGGTCGGCGGATGCAGTCGGTAGAGGTGTGAGCAGGGGCCGGTGAAGGCCTCACGCCCGTGCTCTTCCTCGAACAACCCATCCGGTACCTGGACATGCGCCTGGTAGGCGGTTCGGCCACGCGAAACGGGGTACATCAGGCCTCCTTTTGGTGTTGGGAACCTGAATCTCATGGTAGTCGCTGGGGCTCACCGGTCAATCGGGAAAAAGAAAAGGGGCGGGGCCCGACGGCCCCGCCCCTTAGATATCGTTGTTTACTGCTCTTCCTTCCTCTTCGAAGCAAAGAGCGCCTGGCCGGCCAGGGCTGCGACGCCGATCACGACCATCACCATCGCCAGGAACAGGTTCCGAGCGAAATCACTGTTGCCGGTGTTCGGCTGCAGCGTGGCGGCCGCCTGGACCCCACCCGTGCTGGCTCCCAGGGTGCCGCTGGCAGGCGGGTTCGAAACCGTGACCTGCTCGTTGGCGTCCTGGCAGCCAGTCGCGAATGCCGCGTTGTTGGCATCGCCGGCGTAGGTCGCCTTCCACCTGTAGGTGCCGGCCGCGGCAGGTGTCCAGGCGCTGCTGAACGATGCCGTCCCGGCGCTGCTGATGGCGCCGCTGCCGGTGATCCCGGTGCTCAGCGAGCAATCACTGTTGTACAGGGTAAAGACGACGTTTCCTGTCGGATGGAAGGCCCCCGAGAAGGAGGCCGAGTCGCCCACCAGGCCCGCGGTGCCGGAGACCAGGTTGGCTCCGGCCGCCACGGTGGCGATGGTGCCTTCGGCCTTGGTGGTGGTCACCTGCTCATCCTGGCAGCCGCTGGTGGCGGTCAGGTTGTTGGCGTCACCGTTGTAGGTGGCGGTCCAGCGGTAGGTACCCACGGCCGCGGTGGTGTAGGTGCCCGATGCCACCCCCAGCGCCTCGCTGTCGGTGAAGATCACGCCGCCCTCGCAGGCGGTGCCGCCTGGACCGTACAGGTTGAAGGTCACGGTGCCGGTTGGGCTGTACCCGCCGGTTACCGAGGCGGTGTCGTGGATCGCTGTCCCGACCGGGCCGCCACCGGATGGAGTCGTCGGGATGCTCGGCTTGGCCTGGGTCGTCGTGACCGGCTCATCAGAGCAGCCGCTGGTGACCGATGCGTTGTTGGTATCGCCGTTGTAGGTCGCCTTCCAGTGGTAGGTACCCACCACGAGCGTGGTGTAGTCGGCCGACGGAGACCCAAGGGCCACGGTGCTGCTGAAGACAGGCGTGCCCTGGCAGGCGGCCTCGCTGGGCGCGTACAGATTGAAGGTGACTGTGCCCGTCGGGCTGGAGCCCCCCGTAACCGAGGCGGTGTCGTGGATCGCTGTCCCGACCGGGCCGCCACCGGATGGAGTCG
>OCZT010000673.1_pt1 | contig 34347 bp, 33 predicted proteins | sample 1539031 | NCBI WGS metagenome assembly OCZT01 (sample SAMEA3539308, study PRJEB22396) | soil metagenome | biome: tundra; feature: field; material: soil | place: USA | collected 2010-05 | depth 0.15 m | reverse complement strand
GGAAGTTGTACACAACTCCTTCGCGATTTGCTGAAAAAATCGAAAAAAAATTCCGTTATACCCATACACACTCACCTAAGATTTTTCAATCATTGCAATAATATATTTAGGTATTACTACGTTAAGATTGATAATTCTTTGTAGTTCCAAGATACATCTTATAATGCCTACTGGCCAAAAAATTCTGTCAGTATCACCTTCTCGGCCTGGAGGTTTATATCTTTCATATTCTAAAAAAGCATTCCACGTTTTGTTTACATAGTCATCTATTACTCCTATGGTAGTTAAATTCAATTCATATAATTGTTCTATTAATTCCGAGGTGCTATGAGGATTATTCAGTTCTCTATCCGGAAACTTACTTCTAAAATATGCTACTAAGCTGTTAGTATTAACCTCCTGCTTATTTAACTCAGAAGGCTTATCTATTATTTCAGAGATTTTGAGTTTTATAGTTTTGCTATCATTATAGAAACTTTCAAAATGCGTATCAGCTACGTAGAACAATCCACTTAACGCAAAAAAATCTTTCCGCATTTCTTTTGGTACGTCGTTGTCAGCTTTATAATCTAAATAATGCGAGATTGTTGCCCATGCATGCATGGAGATTGTCCTAATTTGAATCTCAAGATGAATATCTTTTATATTGTCGTATCTTGGCCCGCTACACTCTGGTGATAATTTTACAATAAAGTGAACTGACATATAACCAAAAGAACTCACGTCAAAATTTTCCAATTTATTGTCTTCTTTAATAACTAAAAAACTTTTTCTTATAATGGCTCCAATGACTTCTATATCAGATCTAAACAAACATACAACCCTTAAACCAACAATATCATTTAATTCATCTATAGAATGACTAAATTGTTTCAATTTTAACTTTGCAACAATTGATTCAATTGTTTTTACTCTTGATGAAATTTCATTAATTTTGACATTATTCTTAATTAACAATTTTTCTAAAATGTACTTTGCCTCCACTTCCAACGACTTATAATCATTTATTTTTTCGTTATACTTTGTCCTAATTTTATCCATGATTGCACCTTCCCTTTATTATTGGACTAAATATGACGTCAGTCAGACCTTATTTGGAGCACATAAATTTTAATTGTTACACTGGAGCATTATCAATGCTCAAAACAAGATCCGACCACATCCACTATTTATTTTTGACACCACTCTCATTTTCTCAAAAAGTCAATTTACAAGATTCAACACCATCAATTGTTTGACAGCATCATCACTTATTTAGCAAATTAAATGTGCAATTGACAAATTTAATTAGATCATTTTTAGTGTGAGGACTTGTTAGTTTTAAATCCTCATAGCTTTTATTCTCAGCATATATCAATCTCCTATAGTTTACACCTATACCTCTAAATGGTACAGAAAACATCTTTAAAACCTTAATATTCGAATGTGGTTGTAAACTTTTAAACCATCCACCGTCGATGGGAAAAAGTAAATCAAATACAGATAAAGCATTATCAATTTCATTTATTGGCACACCTGTCTTTATTGACAGATTTTTGTATTCGAGTTCTTTATAATCATTCAGTATAAATCCACCAAAAGCCCATAAAAACCACTGCCAAAATATTGGATACAATCTAAAATATTTATGCTTTGATAGACTCTTTATTGCTTTTTCAAAAGAGTATGTCAAATCACCAGTTATTGATTTAATAATTTTATATGTCCTTCCTCCTAAATTAATTTTTTCTTCGATAAAATGATCTGTCTTATCTTTAATATTATTTGATTCATAAATTAAGCATTCGGTTATATTCTTAAGGACACTTATCCTGGCAAAATACTCAACAAATGAAGATATTTGCAAGTCATTATACTCACAATCATAAAATGTTTTCGAAAAAAGTTCAGCATTAATATTTTGTAAAGCCTCAGATGAATAAAATGACTGTCCCAACATTTCACTTGCACAACAGGCAGATAAATTTGCATTTTCTATATATGCATTATGCAATAACTTAATTTTTCCCCTAATATATCTTTCAAAAAAAGTACTAGACTTGATTGTATTATAATAAGTATTTATTTTATCGTATCGTAACAATTTTCTGTCCTTTTTCTTTGCCTTTAGGTCTGATATCATTTTTCGTTCAACCCAATTTGAAAATCTCCAAGTTGTTATATCTTCTTCGGATAAGTTAGTCAAATCTATGACTTTTTCAAGATTAATTCTCGCATCATTGTCATTGCTTATATGTATTACTTTAATATTTAATTTATCAGCCTTTTTAGTAATAACTTCGAAATCCTCATCTATTTCTTTAACAATTAAAACTCCATTATCAATATTAAGATGTTTCATTTGTCCGTATATTTTGAAAATATCTGCAAAACCCCATCCACCGGATTTCATTTCGTAAAGTTTATTAGTTGGAACGTTTGAAAAATAATCCGTAGTAATTACGTCAAGTTCCAGAAATTCCTTTTTTTTCTCTCTTTCTACAATATTTCTTTCAACATACAAATTATTTGCCTGCAAGAATGCCGCAATATATTCCTCAAACTCCTTTTCTTTTGGAAATTCAGGTAAATAGATTGCATCAGACATTATTGCTCCTTTAATAAAAAAGTTAAATGTAAACCAAAAATTAGTTGTTATTCATTTCAAACTTTCAACTAAAAACTAATACACAATTTCAGTCCTCACAAATAACTTTTATATTTCTATTTTTCATACAATATTTTGCCAGACACAAAAGCTCATTAATGATAAAAGCTGTAAGTGAGGCCAGCGTAGCCCACCCCTTCTATTGATCTGTTAGGTCAAATTCCAGCTTTAAATTTTATTCCAACTTCATTATTAAATACAAAATCATTAATGCACCGAACATCAAATTCCTTGCACACATCTGGTATTTTTATTTTGTTTGTTTTTTGTTTTGGATTTACCGCTATTTCCTTACTAACAACTGTTGCACTTTCTGACATAGCATGAGCAATTACCCATGGGTCCGCCATAGATCTATTAGCTCCAACACTTATCAAGTGTGGAAATTTTGCCAAAATTTTTCGAACATTTATTTGAACTTTTTCTGTTTCATCTTTTACAAAATATGACCTTTTACTTAACCATTCTTTAAGATTATCATCATTTCTTTCTATTTCTCTTTTTACTTGATCCGTACAAAAAACTATATTTTTTTGTGCCAATTCATCTAATATTTGCCAATACTCAGGTGAGCTTTCGATTGAATAATACTTATTCCACGGTTCGATAAATGCATTTGTATCAAGACAATATCTGTGCGTTAAATTACCAATTTTGGTCATGCTATAGTCCGGCATATTTACTCAGCTTATAAAAATGATTTATTTTTGCGTTTAGATAATTAGATGCATCAACACCTGTTATTCTGTCAGCTGAATATGAATTCAATATGGCTCGAGTAAAAACTTTTCCATTGCTCAATACTTGTAATAAATGAACAGACGGACCACCCTTTTGATTCTGTCTTTTGATTTTCTTTTTCTTTTGAAGATCTACCCATCGTTTATTGTAATATTCACGAAGTTCTTCGTATTGTTCATTTTTAATGATACCCAAATCTGTTAATCTACGTGCAATAACTTCTTCGCTTACTTTAAATAACGATGAACATTTTTCGATTTTTTCATTTAATTTAACATCTAATGGTAATAAGTTCCAAGTTTTAACAAATTCTTCGTTTTCAAGTAACACTAAAGATGCAACTTCATTGCAAAATATCTCAACTTTTTCATCTTTTGAAGGCAATTTATTCTTAAATATTATTATGTTTGATATACCGGAGGCATCTATCCAAAGATGTGCAACCTCATGTAATAAAGTAAATAATTGTGCTGCCTTTGCGTCATTTGAATTTAAATATATAAACGGCGCCAATTTATCAGATATAACAAACCCCCTTAATTCTTTTGAGTCAATTTTGCCTTCCCTACATATGTTGATTCCTAAATTTTCTGCACCTTTAATCCACAAATTTAATGCTTCGTCCCTGGTTTTGCTTTCTTTTTGATTTTTAGTTGTTATTTTAAATACACTTTTTATATTTTTGCTCACTTCAATAGTCAATGAGCTAATGGAAGCGCTTCCTATGAAACTTAATGGACTTTTTCCTTCTTCAAGGAGTGTTGAGTTTAACCATTCTTGTCTGTGTTCAGCTTTTTGAATTAAAAATGATAGTTGTGGACTAAATATTTTATCATCGCTACTATTAAAACTCCTATAATCTCTTAATGTTTGATATGTTTTTGGTGGCTCTGGCAAATAGAAAACAGCAAGGGCCCGTTTGTACTTTTCAGAAATTTTTCTAGCTTGGGCGAGTGAAGGTAGACTGACACCCTTTTCCCATTCATCTATTTCATTTTCTGACCTACCGATTTGTTCAGCCGCAATTGTAATATTCATCCCGGCTTGTTCCCTAGCCCATTTCAGCACAGAAGGTGTAATAAGGGCTTTTATACCACTTGTCATTTAACACCTCCAATTTTTGACTAATCAAATACTCTTCAATAGTTTTTCATTATAATTATTTGTTAGGTTCTTCTTTTTCAAGAGTGAAGTCTAAAATCATTATCAATTTTGCTGCTAATTGCATTACATCTTTAGCTTCATCTTTTTGAATATATTGTCCATGTATTGCCGCATTACAAACATCGATAACAGATTCAAAAGAATTTAAAAGATAAACATTCCCTGGATATTTTTCAATAAAGAGATTTACCATTTTCTTCAAACTTATAGATTTGATATTTCTTTCATATTTCTCTTTCCTTAAATTCAATATTTCACGTAATTGTTGTTCTATTTTTATTCTAATTTTTGATAAGTTAAGCACCGCCTCATCATCAAATGCTAATTCTTCTTCAATATCTTTGACTTTTTTGCCTTTAAAATCAATTCCGGCAGTTTTTTGTTCAATTATTTTGTTCTCATTTTCTAATTCATCAGATTTAGGCATTTCTATATAAATATTATTACTTATTTTGTTAAGCAATATATTATTGAGTTCTAATTTATATTCCTTTTTGAATTCTTTTAATTCTTCTTGCGTGTCTTCCAGTTCTTTTTGTAATTCAAAATCACCAAATTTCAAAACTTTAAAGAATGGCAAAATTAATAATACAGTTACATACAAAATCATGTATATATGATTAATGTCGATACTTCTTAAATCTATAATATGAATCAATTTGAATCCAATTAGCCACCCAATAACCCAGCATACAATAATAAAAGTTATTCTTCTTTGGATGTCAAAGACCTTTTTCATATTACCTCCATTTATTGACCTTTTAATATTTTTTTCTTTTATTGAAATTCAATAAATCTATTACGTTTTTCCTAACCCTTAAGCCAGCATCTTAATCATAAAAAACGGTATAGCCCCCGATATCGCCACGCCGTATATAAGGTCCAACCACAAAACCGACCCCACAGCCCCCAAATAAATAAGCCCGACTATAGGCACCCCTACTTGATCGTAAAAGGCGTGTCTTTAGCAGTAACCGATGCCCATATATTCTTCGCATCAACCGTTGACGGAAACGCGTGCATGGCTATTGATATTCCTATCCACATTATCAGGTAGTCAAAGAACGAACCTGTCTCAAACTTCACTATCGCAATCACCGCTGGCATGGCTATTAGCGCGCCCAGGAGGCTGTTGATGATGAACGGGCCCACACCAATGAGCAGGTTCTTTTTCGGGTTGTTCGTCAGCTCGTGGATCGCGTAGCCTACCGGGTTTTTCAGCTGGAAGTACTTTACTTCGAAGACCGCCACCCTTGCCCAGCGGCAGAAGAGTTGATGCGCCTGTTCGTGGACTATGACTCCCGGGAACGTGGCAAGGTTCTTGTTGTTGACTTTCCTGGATCCCCGGATCTGCGGTGTTTGTTCAGTCATGTTCATCCCCGTTGTATGGCGTGTTGGATAGTATGGAGACATTATACTCCTTTCTGAAAAAAATGCCACCCCACGGAACAAATCAGTTCCACCTTGCAAAACAGCGGATTTTGCTGAAAAGCAGGTTCTGTGAACGGATGGACAGATTAATTTCTGCGATGAAAATCAAAAAGCCCGCTGGGAGAGGGGGCAAGCCCCCTCTCTACAGTGTTGTGAGGGATGTCAGGCCGCAGTAAAATCAAAAAGGCCCCTGAGAGAGGCAGCAAGCCGCCTCTCTACAGTGTTGTGAAGGATATCAGGCCGCAGTTGTGAAGAATCAGGTCGCAGTTGTAAAGGATGTCAGGCCGCAGTTGTGAAGAATCAGGTCGCAGTTGTAAAGGTTGTCAGGACGCAGGTGTGAAGGATGTCAGGACGCGCAGTGCATTTAAAATATTTAAGTATTGCTATTTTCAGACATTTATTTTAAGATTAGTTATCAACAAAAATTTTACGGGGTGGTATTTGAAAAGACTCTTTCTGGCATATTTTTTCACAGCTGTTTTTTCCATATATTCATTTGCCGGGCCCGAGCTTGTGGGCACTACGAGCACCAACTTCGTCAAGATACCGCCTTTCGCGCGCGCGGCGGGCATGGGCGAGGCTTTCACTGCGGTGTCGGACGGCACTTACGGGCTTTATTATAACCCGGCAGGCATAGCCTCGGTCATAGGATACGAGGCGCAGTTTACACACATAAACTGGTTCCAGAACATACAATACGAGCATTTATCCCTTGTCACCCCTGTCCCGAACACTGATTCGGGAAAACTCGGCTTTGCGATCGCGCTGTTCCAGGTCGGTGATATGACCCGCACCACTGCATTACCCTCTTATGATCCGGCCGACCTCGCGCAAGTGGACTGGACCCAGTTTTCCGAACATTTTTCGCCTTATGACCTGGGAATAACCATAGGTTATGCCATGGACATAAAGGATTATCTGTCTGCCGGAATAACCGTAAAATACATATCCCAGAATATCGACAAGTATTCAGGCTCAAACATCACGGCTGACATAGGGTTCCTTTACAGACAGTATTTTAACGGCAGTTTCTTAAGGCTCGGCGTGGATATGTCAAACCTGGGGTCCGAACTTAAAATGAACACCCTTGCTTTTGAACCGCCGCGTATTTTTCATGCCGGCTTGTCCGACGAACTTAAGATATGGACAGGCACGCTTTTGATATCTGCCCAGGCCGTTATAAACACCGATTATGACCCTTTATATTCCATAGGATTTGAGTACTGGATGTATGAGATATTTGCCCTGCGTTTCGGCTACGAGACAGGCGCTTTCGACCATCCCACTTTTGGCCTTGGATTGCGCTATTGGGGCATGGAAATAGATTACGCGTATGTAGACTATGCCGAGCTGGGGCCGACACACAGGTTCTCGATCTTGTACAGCTGGGGCGCGCCTTCCGCGAAGCTTAAGGTTTACCCGCCTGTTTTTTCCCCTAACAACGACAAGTTCATGGACACCACAACTTTTACACCCATATTAAAGCTCCAGGAAAAAGTGCGTTCCATCAAACTCAATATTTACGGCACTGACGGCAACACACTGCTTGCCAAACTTCCCATGCAGGACAAGCTGCAAAAATCGATCCTCTGGGGCGGCATGGTCAATGGCAAGGTACTCCCTGACGGCGTTTACCAGGCAAGCATAACGGCCGAATATGACACCGGCATAACTGACTCAAATAAGGTGCCAATCGAGATAGATAACACGCCTCCTGAAGTGCGCGTAGACGGCGACCCGAAACTCGTCAAGCCGAACCAAAAAGACTCCCTTATAATACCGTCGACATTCACATTTTTCGCGCAGGACAGGAATAAAGTCGCCAAGTGGCAGTTTGTCATCTGGGACTACAACAAAAAAATATATTTGACGACTTCCGGCAACGGAGAACCCCCCCTGTCATACATATGGGACGGAAGAGGCATCAATAACCAGTATGTCCAGACAGGCGAAGTTTACTACTACAGTTTTATCGCCTTTGACACCCTGGGGAACAGGGCCCAGACGCCAACACAGGCTGTTGTCGTGCTGCTTAAGGAGATCAAGCTGAGTTTTTCCTCAGACGCGCTTTTTGACCTTGGCAAGGCGGACGTCAAGATCTCGGCTTACTCGGTCCTGAAAACCATGAAGGATGTCATAGATAAATATCCCGAATCAGATATATTGGTGGCCGGCTACACTGATAACATGCAGCCGCACGGCATAAAATACAACAATAACACCGAACTTTCAAAAGCGCGCGCCGAAGCCGTGAAATTCTTCATGGTGAATTTATTGGGGTATGAGGAAAAAAGGATAAACACTGAAGGCTACGGCGAACTAAACCCGATAGCGGATAATGAAACGCCCGAAGGACGCCTGAAAAACAGAAGGGTCGAGATTGTGATCAGGAGTACGATATATAAATAGGGTATTTTTGCAGGGTGTGCAGTGTGGGTCGTTGGTGTATCTACTTTCTACTATCTCCTATCACCTTTCTCGTAAAATTTTACTTTTGTAAAATTTTACGTATCTCCACCCTCCTTATCTTCCCGCTGACGGTTTTCGGAAGTTCCTTTACAAACTCTATTATACGCGGATATTTATACGGGGCAGTTACTTTTTTTACATGTTCCTGCAGCGTCTTCACAAGCTCATCTGTCGCTGTGTAATTTTTTGTCAGCACTACGGTGGCTTTGACTATAAGTCCGCGTGCCTCGTCCGGCTCGGCTGTTATCGCGCATTCCAAAACTGCCGGATGTTCCAATAACGCGCTTTCTATCTCAAAGGGTCCTATCCGGTAGCCCGAACTTTTAAAACAGTCGTCGCTGCGGCCCACAAACCAGTAGTAGCCTTCTTCGTCCCTGAAAGCCACATCTCCCGTATAGTACATGTTGTCATGCCAGGCTTTTTTTGTGAGTTTTTCATCCTTATAATAACCGTCAAACATGCCCAGTGGTTTATGCTTTTGGGTCCTTATTATGATCTGGCCTTCCTCGCCTGCTTCGCAGGGCTTTCCCTGGTCGTCCACGAGGTCTATTTCATAACCCGGCGTCGGCTTGCCCATGGAACCCGGTTTTGGTTCTATCCACGGGTACGCGGCCACAACGACAACTGTCTCTGTCTGTCCGAAGCCTTCCATTAATTTCAATCCCGTCATCTTCAGGAACTGGTGATAAACCTCGGGGTTTAAAGGCTCTCCCGCTGTCACGCAATATTTCAGGGCTGAAAAATCATAGCCGCTTAAGTCCTCTTTTATGAGGTAGCGGTATATGGTTGGCGGCGCGCAGAACGTGGTGACCCGGTGCTTTACTATCACATCAAGGAGTTTTTTAGGCACAAACTTGTCATAATCGTAAACCATGACGGCAGAGCCGCATATCCACTGGCCGTAAATTTTTCCCCAGGCAGCTTTTGCCCAGCCAGTGTCCGCCACGGTAAAATGGATGCCGCCTGCCTGCACGTTCTGCCAGTATTTGGCGGTTATTATGTGCCCGAGCGGATAGGTGAAATTATGCCAGACCATCTTGGGCATGCCCGTGGTCCCGGATGTAAAATATATCAGGAAAATATCCCCGTTTTTTGACGCGTTATTGCCCGTGGGCCTGGAAAAATCCCTGCCGGACTTTTCCATGATAGTGCAGATATTTTCCCATCCCGCCCTGTCGTTGCCTATGGCCGCCTTTATCTTTAAAGAAGGCGAATCTTTCTGCGCGGCATCCACGCAATCCATAACGGCCGCTTCAGCGACCGTTATTATCATCTTTATATTCGCCGCATTTGCCCGGTACACAACGTCTTTCACCGTCAATAAATGCGTGGCCGGTATGCATATCGCGCCTATTTTATGGAGCGCGGTCGATAAGAACCAGAATTCATAGCGCCTCTTGAGTATGAGCATGACCACGTCGCCTTTTTTTATCCCCAGGCCGGCCAGGGCGTTTGCCGCCCTATTGCTCTGTTCTTTCATATCCGCAAAATTAAAGGACGCCTGCCCGCCGTTATCGTCGCACCATACAAGGGCCGGCTGTGACGGGGCCTTTTTTGCCATTTCATCCACCACATCAAACCCGAAATTAAAATTTTCCGGTACCTTTATTTTGAAATTTTTTACAAAGTCTTCATATGATGAGAAACTTCCCCCTGCGTAAACATCAATAAGCGATTTTGCGCCGGCATTGTTGTCTGTGTTCATGATGTGCTCCTTATAATATGACAGCCAGGAATTTTGCGGGTTTATTATTTAAAGCGGCCATGGCATGCCTGTGACCGGAATCAAAATAAACCGAGTCCCCGGGATTTAAAACATACTCGTTATTTTCTATGAATATTTTCATGGAGCCTTCCAGGCAATAGTTGTACTCCTGCCCGGGATGGGTGTTAAAATGCCCTGATCCTGTTTTTTCTTTTGGGTCGACAATGACTTCAAATACTTCCATTTTTTTATGGGCAAAATTATATGCCAGGTCCCTGTACTTGTATTCGCTGCGCCTTTCCACCGAAGGACCCGTCCCTGCCCGCACCAAACTAACCGATTTTCTGTGGGGCTCCCCTCCCGTCAAAAGAGCTGTCAGTTCCACATTAAAGTGCCCGGCTATCTCATAAAGGAAACTCACGGGTATGTCTGTTTCCCCGCTTTCATACCGCAGGTATTCATCAAAGGAAAGTTTAAACAGTTTTGCAAGAGACTCTGCCGTTTCTCCGGATATTTCCCTTAGAGTTTTTATCCTGATCGCGACCTGTTTTATGTTTGAGTCCATACATGCCTCCCCCTGGATATGTGTTTATTGTTTGATTATACTCCCACGGTTTAAGTGAAGTCAATATGAATCAGGGGTAGTAATCCCTGCCTTACATACAAAAGCCGCAACCCTATAGGGTTGCGGCCTTTGTTCTAACGCAGCAAGCTGCGGGGAATTTGACCCGCGTATTATTAAAAAGGATTTTCGTCCGGTTTATCCGAGTAATCCGTTGTATCTTCTGTGTTAACCGTCTTGGCTGTACCTGTTGTATTTGCCTGCCCGGGCGCGCCTACCGGCCCTATGTTCCTTGTGCCCTTGCATTCCGGATATTTTACGCATCCCCAGAAATCGCCATTTTGCCCGGTTTTCTTTGCCATGTCAGACCCGCACTTCGGGCATGTTTCCTTGTAATTTTTTGTCTGCTTGCATTCAGGGTATTTGGAACAGGAATAAAACCTGCCGTTCTTTCCGTTCTTTAAAACCATGTTTGATCCGCATGCTGCGCATTTTTCCTGCTCTCCGGCATAGTCGACCGTTCCCTTGCATCCCGGGAATTTTGAACATCCGTAAAATTTCCCCTTATAGCCTTCCCTTAAAACCATCTTTTCCCCGCACTTGGGGCACATAGGCGCTTCTGCTTCGCTCATAAATCCTCCTGGATATTTTAAATTTGATTTTTATAAGATTGCATCAGGTAAATATACTCTTATTCTCCCTATATATCAACCAAAATCATAAAAAAAAATTACTAATGACTAATTACTAATGACTAATTAAGGCAGTACCTAATTGGTAATTATTTTTTCCCCACAAAAAGGTAAGCGGTTTGGACAAATCCGGTGGGGAGAATGATTCTCTTGGGCTTATTTTAGGCCCGTTCCCGCAGATTATGTCCAAACCGCCGTAAAGCAATTGCGCTTTCTGCTGCCTTACACTTACCATGCGATATCTGTTCCCGGTACGCTTTCCATTTCTGGTCCGCTTTCCAGTACAACTTCTTCGCTGTTTCTCTTTCTCTTGCATTACATTATAATTATAGCACATGAAACTCAAAAAAGCAAATTTACCTGTTAATTAAAACTTCCGGGTTTTTCATGCCTGCATTTTTATTTTTTTGCCTTTTTTTTTAAAGCCGCGGGTTTATTGTTTTTCATGAATGCGGCGAGCTTCCCGGCTGTTTCGTCGCTTAAGGAATGCTCTATAAGGCAGGCTTCGTTTTTTGCTTTTTCAGGGTCTATTTTCAGGACATCGGCTAAAAATCCGTAAACCATCTTGTTTTTTCTTTCTATATTGGACGCTATTTCCTTCCCAATTTCCGTCAGTGTGATGAAACCATAACGCTCATGTTTTATGAGCTCGTTTTTCTGCAGGTAACCGACGGCCGCCACGACGCTCGCTTTCTTTACGGACAAATGCCTTCCTATGTCCGATACCCGCGCAACCTTGTTCTGGTTTTCAAGTATGTAAATTGTTTTTATGTAATCTTCCATCGAAGAGGAAAGAATTATGCCCGGCACATCCCACCGCCTTTTTGTTAACTTCACCTAACAAATATCTTAATACTAAGAAAAAAAATGTCAAGGAAGTAATGACGATTAAATTAATTTTTTTTATTTTTATCTTGACTTTGCGGGACGCTCATTTAAAAAAAAATATTTCATTGGGTCTACGGGCCGTAAAAAACCTTATTAATACGGTTTAAGCGGCAGGCGGGTTTCCTGTCTATATAGTTTAACCTGTTTTTACTTTCTTATCTATTGCGAATGCCAGATGTCATTTATATAAACCCCATTGATTCCGGCAATGACCCACATTTCATTATTATGCACTATGCTTGCATGGAATGCCCTTGCTAAAAACGGCTGGGTAACCACTGTCTGCGTCCAGGTCACGCCGTCTGTTGAACTCCATACGTCATTTTTGCAACCTCCGGCATCTGCTCCGCCCAATACCCACATCCTGCCGTCAAATACCACGCTGGTATGTCCATACCTGGGTGAAAACGCGGCGTTCCCGTTAGCCAGCGACCAGGTAATCCCATCGCTTGAGTACCATACGTCATTTAGCGGATTTATTACGCCGCTCCCGCCTATTAACCACATCAGGCCGTTATAGACAACACATGAAGGCATCGTTCTTTTGCTGAATGCCGCATTTAAAGTCGCGGAACTCCATGTCACCCCGTCAGTGGAACTCCATACATCATTTAACTTAACGCCGCCGGTTGTACTTCCGGCGATAACCCAGATAGCTCCGTTATAAACCACGCTCCTGTTGTCTGCCCTGTAACCGGAAGCAGCTGCTGCGGTTGCCTGTGTCCATGTTATTCCGTCGGTTGAATACCATACATCACTGTAATAACTGCCGTTATATCCCCCCATCACCCACATTTTCTCCACGCCCGGGTTCGGCCCTGCTGTTGTATTTGTAAATACAGCGCCTGAATGCCCGTACCTTGTGCCGAACGCAGCGTTTCCGGTTGCCTGAACCCACGTTACACCGTCGGATGATTCCCATACGTCATTAAACATGGTTGTAGTAGAACCGGCGATAAGCCACATCAAATTATGATATTCCAGCACTACCGATTGTGACCGTATATTAAAAGGCGGGGTAGGTGTTACATGGATCCATACAGAACCGCCCGCCGTACCCGTGCATGTGGCTGTGGCTGTGTTAGTGGTGCTCAAATAAGGCGTTATTGCGTATGTCGCCGTGAACCCCGCCGGCACTGTCGGTGTTTTTATTTTTCTACATGCGTTCATTACAACTATGCAGGCAAACATAATAAATAAAACGCAAATTATTTTTCTCATCTCAAAACTCCTTTGCAACCGCGAGTTTAACTCCGCGGGTTTGCGGGTTTAAGCCCGCCGAAATTTTCAGTGGAAAAGCCGCATGAATGAAAAATACGTCCGCAAGTGTATACAGCACAGCCGCGCCTGCGAGGCTGCCTAACACGACCATCAAGCCTTCCTTACTCTTTGATTTATCCGCCTCGCCAAGGAGCCTGTTGTAATTCACGGTGTTGGTGTTGTCGATTGCAGCGTATAAATCATTATAACTGTTGACGGAATTATTATAGTCAAAATACGCGTATGCAGACGCGCCCACGAGGACAATGTCCGTAATCACCGACGCAACCGAGGCAGGGTATATGCCGGACCCCTGTTTATCCCGTTCTATTTGTAACAGCGGCGGCTGTTGTTGTTCTGCCTGTGCGCCGGCCTTTTTTTCCAGTTTAACTATAAAATCGCTCAACTGTTCACCCGGGTTTTCATTGTACGCTTCTTTATAATATTTCAACGACTCCGCATAATTTCCGGCGATATACGCGTCCCTGCCTTTTGTCATGTTCTGGCTATAATCCGCATAGGCAGTACAGCAGAATAGAAAAAAAACCGCGGGAATAATGACATAAATTTTTTTCAATTTTTATCCTCCTTATATATCTTAGAATTGATTATACAAATAAACCCGCAAAAAATCAAGGCATTTAAACCCGGCTTACGCAGCACAAACGTAAGTGATTTTTTTTTTGAATTATGGTATATTATTTGCCGTCAGCTTAAGAATACCTTAAACTCAGGATGAAACATAAAAAAAATACGGAGTAAAAATGAAAAATACCCTGGAATTAACGATCTTAATGCCTTGTTTAAACGAGGCGGAAACTATCGGATTGTGCATAAAAAAAGCAAAAATCTTCTTAAAAAAAAATAAGATCAAAGGCGAAATATTAATAGCCGATAACGGCAGCTCGGACGGTTCCGGAAAGATTGCCGCTAAAGAAGGGGCCCGGGTCATAGATATCGGGACAAAGGGCTACGGCAGCGCCCTGATAGGCGGCATAAACGCATCGCGCGGAAAATACATCATAATGGGCGACGCGGATGACAGTTATGATTTTACATCATTGATGCCTTTAGTCGAAAAACTCCGTGAAGGATATGAACTCATAATGGGGAACAGGTTCAAAGGCGGAATTGAAAAAGGCGCCATGCCGCCCCTTCACAGGTATTTCGGAAATCCCATTTTGTCGGGAATAGGAAGGCTTTTTTTCAGGACGAATATACATGATTTTCACTGCGGCCTCAGGGGTTTTTCAAAACAGGCAATGCTTTCGATCAATTTAAACACCCTTGGCATGGAATTCGCGAGTGAGATGGTGGTAAAATCCATACTGAATAAATTAAAGATAACAGAAGTTCCGGTTAAGCTCTTTCCCGCGGGCAGGACCAGGCCTCCCCACCTTAGAAGCTGGAGCGACGGCTGGAGGCATTTAAAATTCCTGTTGATGTTCAGCCAAAACTGGCTTTTTCTTTACCCGGGTATATTTCTGATGATCCTCGGATTGGCCGGAACAGTGGTACTGTCTTTCACTTCCATAAAAATAAACCACGTTTCCCTTGACATTCATACAATGCTCTTCTCTGTGCTGATGGTTATACTTGGGGTGCAGACTATCAGTTTTTCTGTTATAACACATGCCTATGCCAGGATAGTAAAACTCTACCCGGCTGGTGACAGTATGATGGAACGCCTCTCCTCTTTATCTCTTGAAAAGGGGCTGATCCTGGGAGCCACGCTGTTCTTTCTGGGATTGGCTATGTCCGCTGCGGGTGTTGTGATTTGGGCGGAAAAAGGTTTTGGCGACCTTATGCCGGCTTCAATGCTGCGCGTTCTTCTGCCTGCAGTTTTGGCGCTGGCCATGGGAGTACAGATTCTTTTTACAAGTTTTTTGCTCGGTGTCTTCAGGATAAGGACAAAAATTACAGATTGATCTGTTTTTCTTTCTTCTCAGCCAGCATTATAAGTTGTCCACCCGCGTTGAACGGATAATCCAGAAAAAACAGCAGATACAATAGGTTTGAAATCATCTTTTTCACGGGGCCATAAGCCGCTTCTGCAAAATTCCTGTACACGACGTCAGGCGCAACCTCATTTATTGCATTCTTATACAGGGTGTGAAATGGAAATCCCCAGTAGCGTTTAAATCGCAGTATAAACCCGTTTTTATTGAATTCTTTTTCCAGCGTTTCAATATCAAAATGCCTGTAATGGCCGACCTTTCTGTCAATATTAAAAATCTTGCCTGATGGCACGGTAATCAGGACATATTTAGCGCTCATTTTGCAAAGATTGGTAATTGCCTTGCCGTAATTTTTTATATGTTCAATCACCTCGGAAGATATTACAAGATCAAACACTTTGTCTCCGGGATAACGTTTTTTTTCCAGGTCGACAACCTCAAACTTTGCCTTCCCGAATAATTTTCTGTTTTTTTCAATTACTGGTTTAGCTATATCGCACCCGTAAAGATGCCTGCAGTTTTTCAATTTTGACAATTCCTCCAGAAGGTAAGGCTGGGCGCAGCCTGCGTCTATGCATGAGGCCCATTTAAGACCTTTTATCAGGTTAATTATTATTCTGCGCCTGTGCCGCGAAGCAGGGGCATACCTGTGTATGTCGTTCCATTTATGGGTAAGATTGTTATAATCAACGGCCATTAAATCACCTGTTCCTTATTTTATTTTTTTCAAATATGTTCACAATTGTGACTACTGCCGCAAAAATGACCCAGAATGCAAGGGCATACACTGTGCTGCTGTTCATATTTATAAGCGACGGGAATATTATTGAAAAATTTATACTTGTAAATTGGGACAGCAGGTAAACCAGCCAATTTTCATGCCCGGTCCTATCCCACCTGAACCACGGTACAGCCGCGACAGCGAAACTTATGACAAGGCTTGCCGCGCTTAACAAATAAAATATATTTTTTGACATTACACTTCTCATTGCTGATATTGTCTCGGCCGCGGCAACAACCAGAATAAATATTAATGGCAGAAGATACCTCGGCGAGGAACTCCCCCATCCCCAGTATGGATATGCGGCGATCATAACGTAGTAAGGTATAAAAATCATGGTTAATTCAACAAATATTTTCGCCGACCTTTTGTACAGAAAATACATACCCGGTATGCATATTATATAAAATGGGCCGTAGGAAAACAGCCCCAGCTGCCTGTCGAAAAAATACACAAAAAGTCCTTTTAAAAAATATGCCCCAAACTGCATACCATCGGCCTGTTGGGAAGAATACGGGATAAAATCCCTGTAAAAAAAATAATTAATGCCGAAAAATGCCGCAAAAGACAGGGCTTGCACAAGCCCGAATTTCAATATATCAAACGGTTTATCCCTGTGCCTTACCAGAAACAACAAAGCTATGACCGCATAAATTGGCACTATCCTGATGTGTATCCATATTGCGGACGCCATAATAAACGAAAATAACAGCACCCTTTCCGGTTTAAACCTGTATATTATGTATGAGGCAGCCAGTATAACCGCGCATAAAATATCAGTGCTGGTCAGGTTTATAAACATGATGACCGGCATTGTAAAACCTGCGAGCAAAGCAGCGGTAATGGATGATTCCATATCTTTATTTACCCTGTAATTCAAATAAAACATAAGCGCCACGAGCAAGGCGCTGAAAAAACACATAAGAGTGGAGATCCCCGGTACTCCCGCCAACAGATAAAAAGGGGCAATAAGCACCGACAACATAATAGGGTGTTTCGTGTACATTTTGCCGTTTACATTCAGGTCATCGTCCTGTGGCTTCAAATCCCTGGAATAAAAACTTTTATAATCCCCGTTTGTGTAATTATTCCTTAAATCTATGTCATGGTCGTTGAGTATGCTGATCGCGGTCAATATGTAGACAGGCTCGTCGCCTGTAGGCTCGTTTGCGTAATTAAACCACAGGGCAAGCGAAAAATTAAATACGAAAAAAAACGCCAATATATAATAAAATACTTTCTTTGCCTTCATATCCTCCGCCAGTATTGTTTTTTTTACGCGCCATACCGTCAAAGCCGCCGTTAAAAATACAAAGGCCGTATAGGATATCCCGAGTATGAGGCCGAGCTTTCTAAATACAAAATTATGCGGCGAAGGCATGTTAACTTTAACAAATAACGGCGTCAAAAAAAGCAGCAGAAACGCAAATAATGCCGGAGATATGTCCGCCAAAACCGTTATATATTTTTCTTTTGACGCTTTTTGCGCCAGAAATGAAAACAAGGCTAAAATCGCGTAAACCGCGGCTGGCGCCAAATACGCCTCCTTCATAAGCACCCCCGAATTGAGCGACAATACCTGCGTTATGTAAAAAACATATGCCGCTATAAAACAAACATTCGCGGTTATTGCTGTCAGCGCCATTTTATCTCCTTGGTAATATGTTCCGGATTATCCGGAGCGTTCCATAATTTTCATGTTATTTTGATACTGTCGGAAAACCCTGTAAATATGCACAATTAATAATTGCCTCTATTTGCGCTCAAGCGTATACATATCGCACCCCGGAACAGCCGTCTTATTTCCTACCCTGAAGTAGTCCCTGATCCACTTTATTTTTTCAGGATCTGGCCTGTCCGGAATTTTATCCTGCGCGTAAAGTTTTTCAGCCCCAACAGTGTTTTCAACTACAAAAAAAACCCTGCTGTATGAAGCTGCCTTTGCCTTTAATTCCTCCTGGCTTAGCAGATTTTTATCATAACCGGCATATATGTCCAACCCGGCTTTTTCGCTTAAGAACTGCTTTGCTTTTCTCCATTTGTCACGCACACCGACGTTGCCTTTAAATCCGGGCGCGTTTCCGTAAAATCTGTCGGAAAAATTCCTTTTATATACCAGCCTATTATAGAATTCAAAAGGCCCGTAAGAGCCGGGTTCCGTGTGGATAATTACGCCGTTGTCCTTAAATCCACGCATGGCCTCCATATACAACGGCCTGTAATCCACGGCCTGCCATTTTTTTCCGGCAAAGTAGCTGTAAATGGAAATAGAAAAAAAGGTAAGGGTGATAATTGCAAAAAGGACCATGCCATCCCTTGAGAGATGGGAAATGCCAATGGATAATATAATTATCAGCATGACTCCGGCGATTAAAAGGCCTGAATCCGCATATATATTGCGCTTAAGCAGCGCGCCCAGCCACATTAAAATGACCATCAAGAACATGACAAGGCTCATGATGTCGGTCATCCTCTTTTCCTTGACGGTCCTGCATGTTATGACCCCGATCAAAAGGAAGAGCGAAGCGCCGGCGATCACTATTATGGTAAGAAAGTTATAGTCTATGGTATAACCCAAAAGCAGGTTCTTAAGCGACATCAGCGGAGCCAGGAATATATTTTCCCCGGGGTGAAGCGGAAGCGTCATATTTCCCTTTATGAAATAAATTAAAAGAGGCAGCCATGCCGTTAATATGAATATCTGCGACCTTATCCAGAGGTTTATCCTTATTTCCTCCTTGTACCTTATAAAAAGTATTATGTTCAGGATCAAAAGCAGCACCAGGCTCATATGGCCGCAGTACAGGGATGCTATGGCCCAGAAGGTGAACGGCCCGATCACAAAGCTGTTGTATTTTACCGACAGCATGAAGTAATAGACCATAAGAAGCATGGCAATGAGCAGCATGGTGTTTTCCCCCGACTGCTGGGAATAATAGATTTGGAACGGGCTCAGGGCGAAAAGCGACGTTGCAATAACGCTTACTTTTTCCGAATAAAAACTGCGCGTGAGCTTGTTAACTATAAAAATGCACGCTATCCCGGATATTGCCGGAAGCAGCCTTACGGATATTTCGGATACGCCGAAGACAAAGGTCCAGATGTAAGTTATCAGGTAGTAAAGCGGCGCCTCATTGTTATTTGCGGCATTATTTAATATAACCTGCAGAAGGTTCAGGCCCTGCGAAAAATTAACAGACGAGTATTCCGCCGCGGTGATCGGGTGCATGCCGAGCCGTAAAAATCTCAGGACGATCCCGGTGAGTATGCACGCGTAAAGTATTACATTTCCCTTATTTCTTATTTCCGGCAGCCTTAACTTTTTCATATATTTTCAGCGTCTCCTGTGCAGTGTCTTTCCACGAAAATTTTTCAACCTGTTTGAACCCTTTTTCCACGAGCGCGTCGCGTTTTGCGGCGCTCTTCTCGACTTCAGAGAGCCCGTGAACTATGTCCTCCACCGAGTATGGGTCTATAAGCTGCGCGCCGTCGCCTGCCACTTCGGCAAGCGAGGTGTTATTCGACGTCACGACCGGCAGGCCGCAGGAAAAAGCCTCAAGCACCTGCAGGCCGAACCCTTCCCACATGGAAGGGAACAAAAACAGAAAAGCCGCGTTATAAAGCAGTATCATGTCCTCCTCGGCTACGTACTCGGTTATTATAACGTATTTTTCAAGATTTAACTCCCGGATTTTTTCCGCGATGTTCGTGGTTGCCATTTCCGCCTTGCCTATGGAAGTTATCACAAGCTGGTACTTGAACTCCGTCATATGGTTGAACATGTTGAAAGCCTCAAGCGAGCGTATGGTGTTTTTCCTGGTGTCCGATGCCGCGCTCATGAGCACAAACGGTTTTGTGACCGAGAATTTTGCCCTGACAGCATTGAGTTTCTTTTCATCCTTTATGACGCGGTACTTTTTGTCAACAGCTTCTTTTATCACGGTTATTTTTTCCGGCTTCGCGTGCACGTTTTTTATGATGTCCGCTTTTGAATAATCGGAAACGGTTATTATATGGTCGGCTGCCCTTCCTGACATGGGGATCGAGAACTTATTATAGGCGTCGACAGCGCGTTGTTTTAAGGTGGGTTTTGCTATCGCCTTGGCAAGCGGCCTGATGAACATTGTATCGTGTATGGTAACCACTTTTTTTCCACGGTAAAAAGGGTATATGTAAGGAAGCTTATTATCGGTCCCGTGCAGCACGTCAACTTTGTCTTCAGCTGCCTGGGCAGGCAGCAATAACTGCTCGTAAAAAAGCGCGCTGTCCGTGTTAAGCCTTTTAAACCTGCAATTTTTTTGGTCCATGTATTCTTTCAGGGTAGAACGCCTGTCAAGATAGACTATATATTGGTTTGTTTTGTCGACTTCCAGGAGATTTTTAACGAGATTTTCTATATAACGGCCCACTCCGCGCTTGAAAATAATCCTGCCGTCTATCCCGATTATCATGGCTTGACGCTTTCGGACGGCGTTTTCCTTCCGGTAATTATAAACCCTCCGCCTTTTCCCGGCAGAATAGCGGACAAAAATCCGTCGATCAGGTCAAGCTTGAGGTATACAAGTTTTTCCGGAAAAGAACCGAAAATATTCTCGATAAACTTCGGCATTTTCAGGTAATTGATCGAAATATTATTTTCAATTGTAAAACCGGCCTTTACCATGAGTTCCTTTATTTCCGCCGGGTTAAAATTATACAGATGGTCCTTGTGTTCAATTTCAAGTTTTTTCGCGTAACCTTTGAAGATGAGTTTATAAAAAGCGTCCTTGTTCGTAAGCGACACTATCAAGATCCCGTTTTCCTTAAGCGCGGCATACGCGTTCTTTATCACTTTTTCCGGGTCATACGTGTGGTCAAGGACTTCTTTTAAGAGACAGACTTCATATTCATTTGCATACTGGATCTCCTCGCCGCATCCCCTTTTAAGCTCAAAATTCTCGGCCCCGAGTTCGTCTTTGAGCATCTGGTGCGACGGCTCTATCCCGGTGTATTTCTTCAGCATTGGCTGCACCTGCCTGTAGTATTCCCCGCGGCCGGCGCCGATGTCCAGCAGGCTTATATATTCGTTTTTTTTCAAGACTTCTTTTTCTATTATTTCGGATATCTTCAGGTTAAGCCTTTTCCACTTTATTTTCATAAGCGCGGTCGCGGTTATGTTCAGAAAATCGGTGTCATCCCACTGCAGCTGGGTGTTTTCCCACTCTTTGTGTTTTGCGCTGCTCAAGTCTGTTTCCTGGTTTTCCATTGCCACTCCCCGCGGTTTTTAAAGGCAAAACAATTACCCTGTTATTTTAACAAATAAACGGGAGGATTTAAAGTTATTAATATCACCCGAAAAACGTGATAGACCTGATACAAAACCCGCGATAGGGCCGGGTTAATATTGTTAAATGGGCTGGGGTTTAGAGTTTAAAGTTAAACTACGGGCAGTAATTGCCGTAAAGAAGGAGTGCGTAGTTCCCGGGAGAACTACTGTCTATGCTCAAAGGCGCGCTTCCAAAAGAATAACTTGTAGCGTACCTCATGCCTTTCCCTGATTCTGACCTGATCCCTGAACTTGAGTCATTTATAGTCGCTATCGCCAGCCTGTAAGTGCCCGGCTGCAGCATAGTCGCGGGGATTTCAATTTTATTCCATCCATCGCTTACCGATGTCTGGGCTGACTGCGCTATCAGATATAAAGAATTGTCATATATAGCCGCGATTGCCGTATTGCTTCCTTTTATATCGGCGCTTATGGATGTAATTGTTGCCGCAGTATCCAGTGTCGCGTCCATAGAATAAATGTAATACCCGTAATGGTAATTCGTGTAATTGCTGGAATAATACCCGAGCTTTTTGCAGTTCGGGTCGGGAAGGAAAACGTCATGCGGAGTAACCCTCCTGCATGCGGCATTCGAAAACACCGTGAAAAATGCCGCCAGGATAACCAGTATATGTTTGATCTTCATTTTTTACCCCCCTGCGGTTTTTCGCCCTGCTGTTTTGCCTTGATCATTTCAGGCGTGGTCTGCTCTAAAAAACCGCCTATGCTTAACTGGAACTGGAAGTCGTTTATCGGGCTCTTCACTTTATCATTGAACGTAAAGATCGCGTCATATATTACCCCGGCATCAATTATAAAACCGCCCAGGTTCAGCCTGTAACCTGCATTCGCGCCCGTGACTACGGCGCCCGAAATATCGGGGTCAAAAATGTACATCCTGCCGCCCAGTACGGGCCCGATGTACGGCCCGCACGGTGAATTCCCCAACGGAAAAATGTCAAATGCCAGGTCGAGCCCGACTGTTCCCCCGAAATATGGATCGGTCGAAAGGAACTGCAGGTAATAAATGGCATCCAGCCCGAAGTTGCCGTAATCGCCGAACACAAGCGCAAATGAAAGGTCCAGGTCAAACGGGTCGATCGTGCTGCGCGGTATGCTCATAAGGTCAAATGTAAAACCCATTGCCTCGGGGACTGTGGGTTCGGCTTTCTGTCTGATTGCAGCAGCGGCGGCCTTTGCACTCTTTTTCTTTGCCCCGCCGCTGAACAATGTTCCCAATGCGCTCCCGTTGTCCTTTTCCTGCTGGTCGTCGGACTGCGCTTGCTCCTGCGACACAGCCGGCGCCGGGCCTGACACCTGCGTGAACCCGCCCGCAGCAGCGGTGAAATCGATCCTGTCGGTAAAAGCCACGGCTGTTGCCGTTGGCTGCGCAGTCGCTGTTACGGCTGCAGTTGGCTCCGGCTCTGCGTTATCTTTTTTTGCCGCCTGCAACACGCACGCAAAAACAAGCACAAATAGAAGCGGCATTATAAAAACTTTTTTCATCATTTTCCTCATTGGAAACAATATACCGGTATGGCTTTTTTCGCCCCGGCCTTCAGTTTTACCTTTATTATCTTTTCCCTCTGTGACCCATCCTTCATGTTCATCTTTATCTTTACCAGCTGCGTACCCGATACAGGGAACCGCACAAGCTGGAACCTTCCGGGAAGGGTTTTCCAGCTCCTTATATCCGCTTTTTCAGAGTCCTTCTTCACGGCATCAACCACGGCATTGCCGAAAAATTCCCCGAACGGAACGTTTTTCAGGACTTCCTTTAACCCCTGTTTTGCCACTTCACCCACGACTTCCTTCACCACACCCCTCGCGAGATTTTTCGCCTGTATCAGGTCCATTTTCTGCGCGAGATTTTTTATGGCTATCTGCGTAATGTCTTCGGACACATAGCTTGTGTACCTGTTGTCCTCCTCGGTGGTCACCTCGACCGAGGTCACATAAGAACCCTTGTCCTTGAAATACGGTGTCGCTTCCTCATTGTCCAGCTTGTCCGGCGCCTGGCCGTCGTATATGACAAGTAATACTTCCCCTTTTCCATTCATGTCAGCCTGCTTTGTATAGGGCATGAAACCGAATTTTTCCTTGTAAGCGTCATACTGCTCGGAGAAATGCAGGGATTCGGAAAGGCGTAAAAGGTCCTTCTTTATCACATCAGATACGGGAATGCCGTAATTTGCATTGTACTGTTCGTATGCTTCAAGGGACTTTTTATAATCAATATATGCGTCGTTTAATTCGCCGTTTGCCTCATAGCAGAAAGCCGATATGTACCTGGCGAACGCGTCTTCCTTATATTCATTCTTGCCTTCCATTTTATCCGATATCTGAAGCAGCCGGTTGTTTGTTTTCTTCACTTCCACCCTGGCTCCGTTAAAATCGCCCTGGTACATGTAATTAAGAGCCTTTACCACATTTACCATTACCTGCTCAAAGTCCTCGCCCTCATAAGGCAGGGCCAGGTCATTGGTGAGGAAAGAACTGACCTCAGCGGTTACCGATTTGGTGTACAGCGTATCAATAAGATCTTCAGCCTGGTGAAGGTATTTTGTGCTTTCCTTATAATTGCCCATTATCTGCTGGACAGAGCCCTTGTCGAACAGGTACAGGATCTTATCGTTCGGGGATTGTCCCTGGGCGTTGGCTTCTACAATGGCGTCGGCATCCGGGTAAAGCGCGGCTTTCAGGCAGCCGTCAATGGTGGTGGGCTTTTGCTGCTGCGAGCCTTCCTCTGCCACTTCAAATTCGGCGCAGCCGGAAACGAATGCCAGCAGGAATATAGAAATTATAATTAATGTGATGCGCTTTTTGTTAGTCGTGTTTTTAGTCATACATTAATATTATCATATATAAAGTTTTTGTCAAGTATTTTGTTAATACCAAATAATCACATGAAACGGACATTTATTTGCCTGTATTTGTAGGGGCAGCATATCATGCTGCCCGTCCCTTGCAGGCTTTTCCGCCCCATCAACTGGGAACTGTCGGGATACCCCATAAAGCCATGAAATTCTTTATCGTGTCCGTGCCGGACACGACCTGTCATTAAGGACCATGTACCATTCGCAGTAGTTCAGGTACATGGCATGCTTTTCGCCAGCACCTATGCATATCTGTGTAACCGCCGTAATCATTGACAAAAACAACATAATGGCATATAATTAAACAAGTTTAAAGTTGTTAACTAATATATTATACACAATATAAAACTTGTAATGTTGGAGGTCTTAAATCATGGCAAAAAGCTTTAAACTCCTTAAATTAAAACAGATTTCCGCCAAAATAGCGCAAAAACAATTAGTAACTGCCGAAGAAATCGGCCAGCGCCTGAAAGAAACGCGTTCCAGCATGGGTATGACCCAGAAACAACTGGCCAGGCTGCTCGGAGTTTCCCAACAGGCTGTTGACAGGATAGAGCGCAATTCCGGCTCTTCAAGGCTGTCCTCGCTTAAAAAAATAGCCCTGGCTTTGGGTGTAAAGATAGGCTTATGCGTTTATTCGGATAACAGCCTTGAAGATATTGTATTAAGCAGGGCAAAAATTAAGGCCGGGCATTATGTGTATTCAGTCAATTCAAACATGGCCATGGGCACCAGGGACGCGGCAGGCTTCTTATTAAAAGAAACAGACAGAATAGCCCGGGAACTGGCGGAAAACCCAAATTCAGGCCTGTGGGAAGATTGATATGGAAGATATTCTTATCGTTGACTCGCCGCTGATAAAAAACATCAACGCCCTTATACCCGGACACCTTAAAACGCTTTCTGATCTTAATGAATGGGAATCCAGTAATATCCTGGAGGCCCAGCGGCTGTTTTTCAGCACGCCTAAAAAAAGGGTTTTTACTTCTGAACTCATTCAAAAACTCCATAAAAAAATGTTTGACAGGACATGGGCCTGGGCCGGTATATACAGGAGCCGCGACCTTTTTGAAGGATTAAACCGCCATTTGATATCAAAAAGCATATATGAACTGTGCATAGACCTGGCCCACTGGCAGAACAAACACATGAATATCATAGAACAAAGCGTAAGGCTGCACCACGTCCTGGCCAGTATCCGGGCCTTTGAAGGCGGAAACCTCCGTCACGCAAGGATGGCCGGCGACCTGCTGCTCTATACAGCCGGCCATAAACGCCCCTCATGGCCGGACAGCAATACCATAAAAAACACTGATTTTATGAAAAAATATGCGGAATCAATGAAGCTTGCGGATAGAGGGGATTATGAGGCTCTGCTCGAACTTACCTGGGGTTTGATGCGGGAATGACGTTTTATCCTTTAACGCGTAGAGAGGCTGCTTGCTGCCTCTCTGACGATGGCTTTTGTAACGTGGGTCGGTGGAACTAAGGGGTGCGACTACAAATTCCTAACAGCCTGCGGTGAGCGGCAGCAAGCAGCCGCTCTACAATTTCTTATACGGGCTCCTGGACCTTTGCCTTGTACTTAATCAGCCTTTGTTCCTGTTTGCCCTTCATTATCTGCAGGGCCGTGTAGGCCACAAAATCAACCGGGATATCCAGGCATTCCATTTTCATATTGCACTTTGTCAGGCCACAGGGGGAACACCTTACATGTCTGTCAATTATATATGATTTATCACCGTACGCGCCCCATTCCTGGTAGCGGGCTGAACCGGAGAACAGTGTCAGGGATTTTACGCCGAACGCCGATGCTATATGCACTCCTGCCGAGTCATTTCCTATGACCAGCTGGGCGTGTTTTATCAGGGCTTTTATCTCCTGTATGGTCAGCATACCGGCCAGATTCACCACGTGCCTGGCTTTAAGGCCGTTTATTCCCTTATCCTCTTTGGCGCCTATCACTATTATCTTTATGCCCCTTGATAAATACTCCGCAAGCGCGTTGTATTTATCTATGCCCCAGTCTTTGGACGTGTGCCCCGAAACCGGGTGGAAAACCATGTACCTGCTTATGTTGCCTTTTTTAAGGAGGGCCCCTATGTTTTCTTCGGCCTTATCATCGGTCTTTAAGACCGGCTTTGCCGGGTATTTTTCGCCTGTTATGGCTTTCAGCATGAGCATGTTTTTTTCCGTGACGTGTATTGCCATGGGAGGATACTGCACGACATTGTTGATCGAAAAACCCATGCCGCCAATATCATAGCCGTATCTTTGTTTTGCGTTTGAAAGGGAAGTAATAAGGGACGTAAGCCTGTCCTGCCAGCGCATGCCTATTACCATGTCGTATTTTTCCCTGTTTAATTTCATAAGCAGCGATAACGCGGAAAACCACCTGGTATAAAAAGGTTTTGGCTCGTATTTCAGCCACTGCGCGTCAAAAACCCTGACTTCGTCAAAACACTTCAATCCGTCGAGAACCCTCGCGCCGGCCGGGCTTAAGTAAGCCGTTATAAGCGCGTCCTTATAATGTTTCCTGAGTCCTAAAAAAAAAGGAGACGCGAGTACCGCGTCCCCTATGCCGTCAGCTTTAATAACAGCGATCCTGATTTTGTTTTCCATCAATTTTATCCTTAACCGCTTATTGGCGGCTGTTTATTAGTCGAGAAACCCCTTTAAGTTCTTCGCCCTGGCCGGATGCCTGAGTTTCCGCAGCGCCTTTGCCTCTATCTGCCTTACGCGCTCCCTTGTCACCTTGAATATCTTTCCCACTTCTTCCAGGGTGTGCGGCACTCCGTCCCCAACACCGAACCTCAAACGCAGGACTTCTGCTTCCCTTTCTTTTAATGTATGCAGGACTTTTTCTATCTGTTCCTTTAAAAGCACATTGACCGCCGCTGATGCCGGCGATATGGCGTCTTTATCTTCTATAAAGTCACCCAGATGCGAATCTTTTTCCTCGCCTATGGGAGTTTCAAGCGATATGGGATGCTGGGATATTTTCAGGACCGAACGCACCTTGTCCGACGATGTCCCCATCTTTTTCGCGATTTCCTCGGGCTTTGGCTCGCGCCCGAACTGCTGAACGAATATCCTGGCCACCTTGTTCAGTTTATTTATGGTCTCTATCATGTGCACGGGTATCCTGATGGTCCTTGCCTGGTCGGCGATCGCGCGGGTTATGGCCTGCCTTATCCACCATGTGGCGTATGTGGAAAATTTATAACCTCTTTTATACTCAAACCTTTCCACGGCGCGCATTAAGCCTATATTGCCTTCCTGTATCAGATCCAAAAATGAAAGGCCTTTATTTATGTATTTTTTTGCTATACTTACAACAAGCCTTAAATTTGCGACAACAAGCTCTTTTCTTGTTTTTCTGGCCTCAAACATGTTCTTTCTTATCATGTGAGCCAGGCCCTTTAGTTCCTCGTATTTCATGCCTATCTCAATTTCTTCCTTGCGTATCAGGCTGGTTATTTCATTGATCTTCAACGGAACGTCTTTCAGGTCCGACACCTTTATTTTCTTTTTCTTTATGACAGATGCGAGCTCTTTTTTATTTTTCAGCAGGGTCTTTATGTCGGCCGCTTTCATGCCGAAAAGTTTTTCTATGGCCTGGAGTTCTTTTTCGTCCTTGGTTATTTTTGCGACCACGTTTATTATTTTTTTCGCGAGGAGATTTATCTGCTCGTTGTTGAGTTTTAGCATGTGAAGCTGGTCGCGTTTTTTCTTTCTGTGCTTTTCAAAGATCTTTTTGTATTTTTCCATTTGCTTCGGATTTAAGGACTTTTTAGACATTTTTTCCATGATCCTGTCGACTTCTTTTTGCGCCTTTTCAGCGGAACGTATGTACCTGTCAAACCTTTCCTTGAGCCGCTCCTCGACCGACGGCGGTATATCACCCTCAAGTTTTGTCTTTATGATATCGGTTATTTTGACGCTGCCGCTTTTAAGATCGTCATTTATCTTTTCCAGTTCGTCAAAACCGAGCTTGGTGTCAAAGATGGAATCCTTCATGTTTATTTCGGCCGTCTCTATCTTCTTTGCTATCCTTACTTCGTCCTCGCGCTTTTCCAGCAGGGGCACTTTTCCCATTTCATGCAGGTACATCTGCACGGGATCGGAAGAAAATCCTTCCGCGTCCAGAAAATCAACTTCCTCCGCGGCCTTTTCCGCGTTCTTGCCGGACAAAATCTTGTCTATCTTGCCTTCTTCCCTGATTTCTATGTCCATCTCGTCCATGATGTTAAGCATGTCATCGATGTCTTCGACGGATGTGAAATCCACGGGAAGGGAATCGTTCAGCTCCTCATAGGTCAAAAAACCCTTTTCTTTGCCCTTTTTTATCAGCTCCTGCACTTCAGGAAGGTTCTTAAGATTCTTGCTCAAAATAATCCACCTCTTTGCTTAAGTTATTTTTGCGGCATTTACTTCAGTATAATGACTCTTCCGATAAAACCGCGTTATTCTTCTATGTTATGCATTCTTTTTTGCAGCTTTTTTTTCTGTTCCTGCAGTTCCCTTAAAAGTCCGGCGTTTTTTTCTGATTCAGCCTGTAAAATTTTTTGGCTTATTTCCGCCATTTCCGGCACTGTCTTTGATTTCTGCACTATTGTCGTAACATAATCGGTTATTTCCTGCATCAAATCGGCTGTATGCACTTTCTTTTTTGCAGCGCCTTCAACCGGCTTTTGCACAAGCAGTTCGGATATTATTCTGTTTATTTCATCATTATCTATGTAGTCCATTTCAATATGCTTTAATATGTTTTTCTCGCCTGCCTTAAAATAAGTCTTTATCTTTACCATCAGTTCCGCGTATATAGTATTCTTAAAATCGTCATATTTCATTTCCTGCAGTTCTCTGCGTTCCTGTATGTGCTTTAAAATAACCACTTCATTTTCCGTACCGAGCGCGTTTAAAGCCATGGAAACGATTCTTCTCTCCGCTTCGTCTATACTTCTGTTTTTCATAGCCAGGGTGTCGTCAAAATCATGCCCCGGTTCCGGCTTTGCCAATAAACCGTTTTTCACTTTAAAGTACCGGGCAACTACGTCGTAACCCACAAAAAGCTTTTTTGATATTATCTTTACCGCGTTGTCACGCACTACAGGGCTTTCTGTTTTTTCTATAAGCTCGGCCATTTCCTTTATTACTTTTTCCTTGTAATAGGCGTTGTTTATGTCACCCTGCTTTGCCAGATAGTCCAGTTTATATTCTATAAAAGGCTGGGCCGACTTTATTTTCCCGCGCAGAGCGTCAACCCCGAATTTTTTTATGTAATCATCGGGGTCCTTTACTTCTTCAAAACTAACGACGGCGGCTTCAAGGCCCTCGCTAAAAAGGTTATCCCCGGCGCGTATGGCGCCGGCCCTGCCGGCGTCATCCATGTCATACATGATGGCCACGCGCTCGGCGTATCTTTTCAAAAGTTTTGCCTGGTCCGGCGTTAAGGCAGTGCCTAAAGTGGCCGCCGTGTTTTTGATGCCTGCGGCATACACCGTGACGCAGTCCATGTAACCTTCCACTATGATAATCGTGCCGTCTGACGCGTTTTTCCTCGCGTTGTTTAAGTTATATAAATTCCTGCCTTTTATGTAAACAGGCGTTTCTTTTGAATTTATGTATTTCGGCAGTGAGTCGTCAAAAACCCTGCCTCCGAACCCTATGATGTCATTGTACAGGTTAAATATGGGGAACATGAAACGCTCGCGGAACATGTCATAAGCCCCGCTGTTGCCGTGCCCGGCTATTCCCGCCTTTGCCATGATGTCTTCGCTTATTCCTTTTGATTTTAAATAAACGCTCACGCTTACGTCACCGGGCGCGTAACCTATCTTAAAATCCTCCACAGTAGCATCGTCAATACCGCGCTCTTTCGCGTATATTTTTGCCTTTTCACTTGCCTTGAACTTCTCATGAAAATAATTCATGGTTTCCCGGTTGGCCCCAAGCAGGCTTTCTTTTTCGGAAAAATTCGGGTCGGGCCGGGACTCTTCTATCTCTATACCCGCGCGTTTTGCGAGATGCTTGACAGCTTCCACAAAGGAAAAATTTTCCATCCTCTGCACGAAGGTAAATACATTGCCCCCTTCGCCGCACCCGAAGCACCTGTAAATCTGTTTTTCAGGGCTTACCACGAATGAAGGGGTCTTTTCCTGGTGAAAAGGGCACGGAGCCTTGAAGTTAGCGCCTGTTCTCTTTAACGTCAGGTAACCTCCTATAACTTCCGCTATGTCGTTCGCGTTTTTTACCGCGTCGATTTTATCAGGGGATATCAATTCCCGGCTCCTTTGCTCTGCGTAATTACTCTTTCAATGGTCTGTTCCAGCCGCTTTGAGTCTTGCTCTGTAAAAGCCGACGGGCCGTGTACCTTTATTTTTCCGCATTTTTTTCTCATTGCTTTTTTCTCTATGGCCGCTATATTATTTTTAACCTGCAGGTCATTTTCACTTAAGAGCCTTCCGCGCTGGCTTATCACTGTCACGCCTTTTGACGATAAAAACAGCCCCAGCCCCGAGTCCTGAGTCACTGCTATGTCCCCGCGTTTTGATATGTTCATTATCTTTATATCAGTTTCCTGTTTCCTGTTATCCACCATTATCACTTCATCCGCGCCGGAGTTCTTTTCCGAAAAATGCGAAGTGGACATTACAAAGACCGTTTTTATGCCGTATTTTTCCGCGGCCCTCAATATGGCTTCTTTTGCGGGCTGGGCATCGGCATCGACGATTATTTTCAAAAAAACCTCACTTCTTTTTTTTGTTTCTTTCGCAGCGCATGAATCCGGACGCTTCATAAACCTTAAAATTCCCGAGTTTCCTCATCATCCTGTCAAGCATCACGTTAATACCAAGCGAATCCGAGGATATGTGGCCAGCTATCACGCAGTTTAACTGCGCTTCCTGTATTGCCTTTTTATGGTCCGCAGAAAAATGCATACCTACTATGGTATCCACTCCTTTGTCAGAGAGCTGTTTATAGATTTCCTTTGGCCCTTCGGTTCCGCCCGTCATATCCACAAACACCCTGTGCACGCGCCTGCTTTTATTTCCGGTAAGTATGACCGGCGGCGAACTTTTTTTAGCGAACCCTGAATATTCCGGCTCCTCATAAAGCATATCCATGACGTCAGATACGGTTTTCGGCTTTTCTTTGTCAAACCTGTCCTGCAAATACGTTACCACGCAGTTATCGCACGGGGTATGCATGTTCATCATTGATATGTTGAGCAATTTTGCCGCGTCTGTGGCGCGGTAATGGTTTGCGGGCATGAATCTTTCCGAAACTTCCGTTATCCTTTTACCCATCAAATCCTCGGCAACCGAAATATTTACACCGAACTTATTGAATATATCCGCCTGCATGTTCATCACGTCGTTAAAACCCGCTGATCCCAATCCTGACGGGTGATGCGCGATAACAGCGTCTATCTTTATGCCTTTTTCATTGAGCCTGTCAATCAAAACAAGCTCGCCGACTTCCATGTCTATGCCAACCATGACTGCCTTGATGTCTTTTCCCGAATCATGGTTTATACGCGTATCAGAATATGGATTGACAAAGTTTTCTTCGTCAAAAAATTTCTTTTCTTTTTCCGTCATAGCGTCGTATTTTTTACGCGTGTTCTTTAAGTACGCTTTTACTTCCTCTTCGCCGCGCGGGTCCATTTGCATGCCGATTGTGCAGGCTGCCTTGTAAAGGTCGGTTATTTTCATAAAGGCTCCTTCGTTAAGTTTTATTATTTATTCCTCACGCTGACGTATGCATTTCCCTTTATCCAGAATCTCCACTTTTTATCAAGCCCATGCTTTATTCCTATCCTGCTGCCCGAAGATATTTTATGTTTTTTTGCAGGGCCATTTGCCACAAATAACTCATCTCCTGATAAATCCGCGCAATTATGCTTTCTGTCAATCGCAAGGGCCTGGGTTAATTTGCCGGGCCCGTTGCTCAATTTTATTATGTCGTTTGTTTTTCTTAGTTTTTTCATTATTTCCATGCCTGCCCCGGGTTCAAGGGCCCTTATTAAAACTGCGCCTGCCGTACCCTGCTTTTCCGTGACAATATTAAAAAGGAAATGATTTCCATAACAAAAGTAAACGTAAGCGCGGCCGGGCGGCCCAAACATGGGCTCGTTCCTTAAGGTTCTTCGCCTGTAGGCATGGCTTCCGGGGTCGGCTTTTCCGGTATAAGCTTCGGTTTCAACAATCATGCCGGAGATGATTTTCCCTTTATATTTTCTGACCAGGTATTTACCGAGCAGGTTTTTTGCCGTTTCAACAGTTTTGGTATGATAAAAATTTTTGCCTAATTTACCCGGTTTGAACAGTTTGAAAGCCGCCTTTATTTCAAAAATTCACGGACAATGGCGTTTATCCTGCCGCCGTCCGCCTTGCCCTTTACTTTCGGCATTATGAGCCCCATAACTTTTCCAGTTTCTTTAATAGCCGAGGCGCCGCTTTCCTTGACGGCCGCCTCGACTATGATCCTTAACTCTTCATCGGAGAGCTGTTCGGGCAGATAGGCTTTGAGTATGGCAAGTTCCGCTTCCTCTTTGCCGACCAGGTCCGGTCTGTTGCCTTTTTTAAAGCTGTCTATGGACTCAACATGGGCTTTGGCAAGCGACGCGATGACTTCCATGACTTCATCGTCGCTTAACGTTTTTTTCTTCGCGACTTCCTTGTTCATGACGGAGGCCTTGACCTGCCTTATGCAGTTCATCCTGACTTCGTCCCTTGCCTTCATTGCCTCTTTTAGATCGCTGTTGAGTTTTTCAAGAAATGTCATTTTATATCCTTCTTTTCACTTTTTTTCTTTTTTTGCTCGCGGCCCACATCTTCTGTTTTTTTCTCACGGAAGGAGGTTCGTAAAATTCCCTTTTTTTCATTTCCTGCAGAACTCCCGCGTCCTGGACTTTTTTCTTAAAACGCTTCATAGCGTCGTCCAGGGACTCATTTTCCTTGATAATAATCTCGGTCATTTGGTAAATCACCCGTCTTTCTGTTTATGATTTTAATTAATTTACGCCCCATTACTGAAGCAAGTATTTAAACGCAAAAGTAAAGAAATAAAAAAACAGCCTGTCAAGAGGGTTTGACAAAAGCTTCAAGCTTTTGGAACGCCCTTAACAGACTATTTAACTTCAGGGATTATACCTGTTAGATAAATGAAAGTCAAGTTTATATTAAGGAAATATGATGATTTTTACATAGTTTCCATACTGTAAAATTTAATTTTGTTATATGAAACTTGCCGTATTATTCCTTTATTTATTGCTGTTTTATGCCTTTATGTTTTTCCATTAACATATTACCCTATTATTTACGCATAAAAGTAAAAATATTGTTGTTAATTTTTGAATTACGAAGTAATATGATCAATATTAAAATGGAAAAGGAGCTTATGACTTTATGCAGCCTTACAATGATTGTCCTTTATGCAAACGGGAAATACAGCTTGTGCCGCATCATCTGGTACCAAAAACCCTTCATGAAGAGAACTGGTTTAAAAAACACCTGACGCCGGAACAGATGAACGTTGTTTTCTGGGTATGCATAGACTGCCACAGCGCGATCCATAAGTTCCACCCGGCAAAGGAACTCGCGAATGATTTTAATACCCCGGAAAAAATAATGGCGGATGAGAAAATAATGAACTTCGCGAAATTCGCGGCAAAACAAAAGGGCGGCATAGGGCAGAGGTCGATGAAGAAGAGGGGAAGCGAGTTGTAGGGGATGATTGTTCTATGTTCTATGTTCTATGTTCTTGACCCGGAACAAAGAACAAAGAATAAAGAACAAAGAACAAAGAACAGAGAACAGAGAACAGAGAACAGAGAACAGAGAACAGAGAACAGAGAACA
>OCZT010000672.1_pt1 | contig 34388 bp, 33 predicted proteins | sample 1539031 | NCBI WGS metagenome assembly OCZT01 (sample SAMEA3539308, study PRJEB22396) | soil metagenome | biome: tundra; feature: field; material: soil | place: USA | collected 2010-05 | depth 0.15 m | reverse complement strand
AGGCCCGGCCGCCCCGGCCTTGGGCTTCTCTGCGCTCGGCGCCGAAGTCTCGGGGAGGGAATCCGGCTCCGAGTCGCCCTTGGTCCTAACTCGGTCCAACAGTGACATGGCTGTGCAGTACTCCTAGTCCGAACCTAGCGCCTGAGCCCGAAGCGACGGGGGGTGGCCGTCTTGGCCTCAACCTTGACCTCAGGCCGAGCCGCGCCCACCGGGGCCAGGCTGCGGGCCAGACTGCGGAAGAGCAGCGAGATATCCGAGTCCGGGTGGGAGACGACCAGAGGCACCGCGCGGTGGATTGAGCCCCCCACCAGCCTCGGCTCAGATGGGATCTGGAGCCTGACGGGGAACCTCAGGTTGCGCTCGATGCTGGCGGAGTCATAGACGGCATGTGCGTCATGGGCGTTGACCGCGACCATGACGCGCGAGCGGTCAACCTTGAGCGACTCCAACATCTTCAACATCAGGCGGGTGTCCTTGATCGCGGGGATGGTGAGCTCGCCGACGACGATGACGTGGTCGGCGAGCTCAGTTGCTTCGAGAGTAGCCTCTGACAGTTGGCTCCCGCTGTCCACGACGACATAGTCAAACTCTCGTCGCAGAACGTCGACGATGGCGCGGACGTGCTCGGCCCGGACCAGGTCCCCGAACTCGGGGCTGAACGGGCCCAAGAGCACCCGGATCCCCTCGGGACCGTCGGCCAGGATGTCGTCCACGAACTCCCAGTCCAAAGCGCTCTCGCTGTCGACCAGCTCGGTGATGGTCTTGGCGTGGTCCAAGTTGAGCATCACCCCGATGTCTCCGAACTGGAGGTCGAGGTCGACTAGGCAGACCCGGCCACCGGTCTCCAGCTTCAGAGCGGCGGCGAGGTTGATCGCCATGAAGGTCTTGCCGCAGCCACCCTTGCCGCTGAGGACCAGGCAGACCTGGCACCCAGGCGGCGGCGGCTCGCCACTCTCGGCCTGAGGCGGGGGCAGCCGGGGCAGGTAAGCGCCCTTCTTCTCCTCCATCTCGTAGACCCGCCGGATGCTCGACACCAGCTCATCGCCGGTGAAGGGCTTGATGAGGAACTCCCGAGCGCCCGACTGCATGGCCCGCCGCAGGTAGTCCCGCTCACCCTGGACCGACATGATGACCACCGGAGAGTTGGGGGCCTCGACGGCCAGCGTCTCGGTAGCCGCGATCCCGTCCATGCCCGGCATATTGACGTCCATCAACACCACGTGCGGCGACAGCTGCCGGGTCACGTCGATCCCGGTCCGGCCATCGCCAGCAGTCCCGACGACCTCGATGTCCTCCTCGAAGGAGAGCAACTTCTTGAGGTTCTCTCGGGTGCTGGCGATGTCGTCGACCACCACCACGCGGATCATCGTCTTGTCCGCCACAGTGCTGACCACAACCTACCGGCTATTCCCGGGCTGCGCTCGTCCCTCAGGGTCCGACGTGGAAGCCAAAGAGGTTCTGCAGCATCTGCGAACTACCGGAATTGTTGCCTGCCGAAGACGACGAGCTGTTCGCATTGGTGGCCCCGCAGTACAGGACCGCCTGGTCGGAAGCCAGCTCATTCTGCGCCTCGATCAGCGCGAACTGATCCTGGGCCAGAGTGGCCGAGTCGGTGAGGACCTGAGCCTTGGCGGTCTGGACGGCCGAGCCGTTGCCGGACAGGCTCTGGAGGGCGGTGTTGTCCTTGTTGTACTGCTTGTGGGCTGCGTTGTAGGTCGTGGTGGCAGCGGCTACCCCCTGCTGCGCCGATTGCAGGTCCTCTTGGATGACGGGGTTGACGGTGCTGCCCGCGACGCAGGACTGCGTGTATTGGTCCGCCGGGGTCGAACTGATCGGCACGTAGCCGTGGCCATAGTCGGAGCTGGACCGCAGGGCGATCGTGTAGATCACGCCAGCGCGGACCATCTCGGTGACCCCGAGGGCCTGGCTGCGAGTCAGCTCGAGGACGATGAGTCCGCCGCCGCCCGAGGAACTGCTGGCAGCAGCTCCAGCCGTGGACGGCGACCCGATGCTGATGACCGGAAGGTCCTCGAAGGTGAATTCCGTGTTCCCACTGCTGTCGACGCCGATGATGTCAATCCGGTCGCCCACCTGCAGGTAACCGGCGACCGACTGCTGGGCGGTGATCGGGATGGCCACCGCCACCTGCCCCGCGGGCAGGTTGAGGTTTCCGAACGTCGGTGACTGGGTCACCTTGTTCACCGACACCAGGCTCTGAGTGATGACCGTGTTGGGGGTAATCGGCACTACCGCGTAGTAGTCCGAGACTGTGGTAGTCGGCGACTGCGTTGCCGAGACTCCCGCAGTCGTGGCACAGGTCTGGCGCACCAGTTGCTGGCACGACGTGTAGACATTGAGCGGGAGGACACCCTTGATCCGAGTCTCCTGGAGCATGCCTGCCGTGATCAGCGTACCGCTGGGGATCGAGACCTTAGCGACCACGACCAACTGGCCGGTGGTGGGAGCTGTCGGGGTGCTGGAAGTGTTGGCGCGAGTGAAGTAGTACGCCGCGCCGAACGCAGCGATCGCAAGGATCAGCCCTATGGCGATCCAGACCTGATTGACCCGTCCTTTCAAATCGGTCGTCACCGTCGAAAACCTCCGAAGGATTACCGCGGGCCCGGTGGCCGTTGGGTGGATTGGACCAGCGCGCGGCGGGTCGCCCCGCCGCGCGCCTAAGTGCTACGAGTTATTGGAGACCACCGTTGATGTTAGAGAAGACGTCGCTGACTCGCTTTCCGACGACAGTAAGGATAACGATGACAACGATCGCAATGAGCACCAGGATCAACGCATACTCAACCATCCCCTGGCCCTCTTCCTCCGAGTCGCGGTGCGAGATAACCTCGCCGAGCTTGTACCGTAGCCGCACATACCAACTTCCGAGCATTCCTTCAAAACCTCCTTGCGTTCGCAAACTAGGAATCTGTATTCCCAGGCCTAGCCATGGCAGGCGGAGTATAGGGTGAGTTGAGGCGGAACTCGTGTAACCGCTGCGTAACTTTCTTGTCAGGAATCAGGCTTGTCAGGAATCAGGGTTCGATCGGCAGGGTGACCCGGACCTCCGTCCCCCGGCCGACCTGGGAGAGGATCTCCAACTGGCCGCGCTCCAGGTCGGCGCGCTCGCGCATCGAGATCAGCCCGAAGTGTGGCTCACGCGCCAGCCGCGCCTCCACGGCCGCCAGGTCGAAGCCCTCGCCGTCATCCTTGATCACCGCGCTGACTCGCTGGGACTGAACGTTGATGAGGACGTCCAAGCTGTGGGCGCGCGCGTGCTTGCGGACGTTCACCAGAGCTTCCTTGACGATTCGGAACAGGGCTCCCTCAGTGGCAGGAGGGAGCCGGCGCTCAGTGCCGATCACCGACAGCCTGCCCTCGATCCCCTCCGCGTCGCGGAACTCATTGACCAGACGGCGCAGGGTGGGGATCACCCCCAGGTCGTCGAGGGTCATCGGCCGGAGATCGAAGATCAGCTGGCGGGTCTCGTCGAGCACCCCCTTCATGGCGTCCTTGAAGCTCTGGACCTCCGCCTTGGCCCGGTCCGGCTCCCGGTCAACCATGCGCTCTAGGATCTCGGCCCGGAGCACGAGGTTCGACATCGACTGAGCGGGTCCGTCGTGCATGTCACGGGCGATCCGCATCCGCTCCTCGTCGATGGTCTGGAAGACCTGGCGCGAAGCGCTCCGGTAGCGAGCCAGCCCCTCCTCCAAGGTGCCGTCAGGCGGCCGGTGATCCTCGAGCTGCTCGGCGGCGGCCTTCATCAGTGAGTGCCAGTAGCGCAGCTCCTTGGCCCAGCTTCGACAGTGCGCGAGCCGCAACCGAGCCAGCGTCATCTCCGATCTGAGAGCGAAGCAGCGCCCGATGGCGGCCTCCACCTCGGCCGAGGTGAAGCGGGCGTGGTCCCGGAGCACGTGGCGGCGGACGATGTCGGAGTCCTCGAGCCGGTCGCCGACCTGGTCCAGGGCGCTCAGCAGCTTCATGACCTCCTCGTCGATGGTGAGGAGAGCGTTTTCGACCCTGAGCACCTCCTCCTCTAGGACTAACTGGAGCTCTCCCAGAGGAGACGCGACGGAAGACACCGGACCAGCGACCACGCCCCCAGGTTACGTGGTGGCCCTGAGAAATGTCGGGGGACTGCCGGGGCGCGACGCGGCGGTGGCGATGAGCGAGCGCCGCCCCCACCTACACTGGCGCCCGTGATCGCTCGGGACACGGCATGGACCAGGACCAGCTGAGTCCGGCGGCCACCCGGCGCCAGCTGCTGACCATGCCAGGGTTCATCGCCCTGAGCGGGCTCTTGGCGGCGATGCTGACAGCCCGGCCGGAGGTGATGGACCCGGACTTCTGGTGGCACCTTCGGAGCGGGCGCACCCTGCTGGCCACCAATGCGCTCATTCACATCAACCCCTACGCCTTCATGGCCAGCGGCCGGCACTGGGTCATGCAGGAGTGGCTCAGCGAGGCCTGGATGGCGGCGGTCGCCGCGGCGACCGGCCGGCTGGGAGTGGTAATCGTCTACGAACTGATCACCCTCGGTCTGCTCCTCCTGATCTGGCTGAGGGCCCGAGAGCTGGGCCCCGCCCACGGCGTGACCCTGGGGGTAGGGATCATCGTGGCCGGACTGGTCGCCTATCCGATCCTGGGGCCCCGCTCTCAGATGGAGTCCTATCTGCTGACTGCCCTGGTCCTGCTCGTGGTGGAGCGCCAGCTCCGTCGGGGCGGCCACGTCGCCTGGCTGCTGCCGCCGGTGTTCCTGATCTGGTCCAACCTCCACTCCGGGTTCATCCTCGGCCTGATCTTCCTGGTCACGATCCTAAGTGCGGAGGGGCTCTGCGCTCTGGTGGGGCGCCGGTCCGAGACCGCCCGACGCCGGATCGGCCAGCTGGCCCTGGCGACGGGCTGCTCGCTGGCGGCCTGCCTGATCAACCCCAACGGGCCGGCGATCATCGCCTATCCCTTCGAGACCCAGTTCAACAGCGCCCAGCAGGCACTCATCCAGGAGTGGCACAGTCCCGACTTCCACGTCGGGGTTTTGGTGCCGCTGCTGGCCTTCATCCTCAGTCTGGCTGTCCTGCTGGTCCGTTATCGATCGCTCAGCCTCCGCGACGGGCTGATCCTGGCCCTCAGCCTCTTCCTCACCCTCCAGTCGGTGCGCAACAGCGTCTTTCTGGTGGCCGCGGGAGCCCCCGTCTGGATCAACCTCGCCGAGAGGTTCCGGCAAGACCTGGCCCGTCGCTGGCACCCCCACCTGCGCCGGCGCCAGCCACCTCTCGCGGTCCTCGTGGAACTGGTCGAGCTCGCCTTCCTGCTGGCCGTCCTCGCCGTCCAGGTGGACGCCGGAGGCAGCCCCCAGCTCGCCTCCCCCGCCTACATCGGCACCTTCCCGGTCTGCGCCGCCAGATGGCTTCAGGCCGCCCCCGCACAGCTGCGAATCTTCAACCAGTACGGCGACGGCGGCTTCCTCGCCTACACCCTGCCCCAGGACAAGGTCTTCATCTTCGGCGACGCCGCGCTGATGGGGGAGCCGCTGCTGGAACGCTACGCCTCCATCATCGACCTCAGCCCCCAATGGCTGGCCCACCTCGACTCCAGCCCGTCCCAGGTGGTCGTGTTCGAGCGCGGCACCGCCTTTCCCGACGCCCTCCAGCGCACAGCCGAGTGGAAGCTTGTCTACCAGGATCGGCGGGTTGAGGCATTCGAGCGGACCACCCTGCTCAGAACCCTGCGATTACCCCCCAACGCCACCGCGGACAGCTGGCGCCAGAAAGGAGTACCCGCCTGCGCCACCCAGGCAGAGCCGCTGCCCTAGCCAGAGCGAAGCGGTCTACCCAGCGCTCGGTTGGGGATAGAGGCGCCAAAGGGTGAGCAGGAAGGTGAGCAGGATCACCACATGGACGCTGGTGCACCAAAGGCAGAGGGTCCGCAGCTCCACCAGCTCCACGAAGACCAGGTAGAAGGCGGTGAGCAGCCCGAGCCCCGCCCAGGCAGCGTGCGCCTGGCGCAGGCCGTAGTCGGCGGGCCGGCGCAGCTGGGCCAGCGCCAGCACCAGGCTGATCAGAAAGAAGCCCAGGCCCGGAAGCGTGATCGGCAGCGAGGTGCCGGGGACCACTGAGAAGGCGCTGGTGATCACCTTCTCGCAGTTGACTGCCCCTTGGTTGCTGCAGACGACGGTGGTGTGGGCGTAGTGGACCGCGGTGAGGTATCCCGCTACCCCCAGGCCGATCACCGCCAGCGCCGCCAGGAGCGCGGCACCTAACCATGGCGAGCTAGAGCTGGCGGGACTGACCGCGCCGCCGGAGGCGTCCCCGGAGGTAGCCGAAACCATCCGGCGGCGACTCCGCGCCTTGCTCACGCGCTCCCCTCCAGCTGCCCCTCCAAGGTCCGGATCATCGAGCTCGTGCAGACGGCACCGGGCTTCTGTCCCGTCAGCAGGCAGGTGGCCGCAGTGACGTAGTTAGCGCCTCCCAGGACCTCCTGGGCGACCACCGACTTGGGGTTGCGCAGCTTCTGCGCGATCTGGTCCCAGGTCAGACCGTGCAGGGCGGCGACGTTGGCAGCAGCGGCCCCACTGCCAACCTGGGCCATCTTGCCGCCATAGTCGATGAATGGATAGCTACCGCCCGCGATCCCGGTGAAGGCTGCGGTCAAGGTCTTGGAGAGCGACTGAAATCCGCCATACGGCAGCCCGTCGTGGTGCAGCGAGATGTTGTTTTGGTGCTCGCGCCCTACGAAGACGACGTAGGGGCTGGTGAACTTAGCCCCATGGGCAAAGGTGAACGTCGCCAGGCTGGATGCAGCCTCGTAGACCGAAGAGTGGATGAGGTGGAGGTTCGACCACTTCCCAAAGTGGCTCAGCCCGATGACCAGCGACCAGCGCTGAAGCGCGCAGTAGGGGCAGTATTCGGCACCCACGTAGGCGATCTCCGGCAGTCCCTGGGAGCTGAGGGCCACCGCCTTGTACGAGGCGGGGACGTTGACCGGGGGATGGGTGATACTCCCGGCCTTGACCGCCTCCAGGGTCTTCAGCGGGGTACTGGTCACCGAGTTGATGAGGGAGGCGGGGGCGGGCAGCACCTGGGTGTCCTGCTTCAGGCTCCCTTGGAGCGTGAGCTCCAAAACCACCACCACGATGACGAACACGGCGACGATCCCCAGCACCGCGGAGATCATTCCCCAGGGGCGCCCGGATTCGTTGCGACGGTAGTTACGCCCTCGAGGACGGCTCCGGGACTGCTGCCGATTCCCGCCAGTCCGCCCTTCGGCTGTGGCCTCCCGCATCTGCCGCCGGGCGGCCATCGACTTCTTGGACATGCTCTCCTGATTGGGATCGGGAACCTGACCTGGATCGTAGACGAATTGGCTTAGAGATTCCTGGGCGCCAGGATCACCGTCGTGGAGTCACGATACCGGATCTCCCATCCCTGAGCCAGCAAGAAGACGGCCGCGGGAGCCGCCCTGGGCAGCACTGCCAGGCGGGCGCGAAGGGAGCGCAGCATCGCCATCGCGCCGGCATTGAGCACGGTCAGCTCGTGACACTGACCAAGCGGAGGGCCGGCGAGGGGCAGGGGATCATCGACGCAGAGGAGGTGGCGCCCGGTCGGGAACCGGGCGCTCAGGTAGTCGCCGAAGAGGGGCGTCGTGAACCACGCGCCCCGAGCGGGACGGACGGCCAGCCACCCGGCCGCCTGGACCGGCAGCTGGGAGGCGGTCTGCCCAGTCGCGCCCCCTCCCCGACCGACCGCTGCCACCCCGGAAGTCAGCAGCCCCAGAGAGACGAGGAGGGGGATCGCGGCCGCGGCGCGGACCAGCTGACTCGGGCTGGTGCGCCCGCTGAGACGCCTGGCGGGGTGCTCGCTTCCGGTCTTCTGGGGCAGCCAGGCAGCTGACAGGTACCAGCTGCTCTGCACTGCCGCCACCACCAGAAACCAGGGCAGGTAGTTGGCCCACAGCAAGGCCAGCACTGCGGTGACCAATCCCAGGTAAGCGTCGGCGCGGCGCAACCTCGACCCGGCCACCCAGTAGGAGAACAACAAGACCAAGCCGGCCAGCTCGGCTATCCGGGCGCTCCAGGGGTGAAAGTCGATGCTGGACCAAGCCGCCACGAGCGGGTGCTCACCCCCCATCCCGAGGCTGAGGGGCAGGTCGCCGAGCGTCCCGATGCCTCTCGGGCTCAACAGGACGGCCAGGCCGGTGAGCGGGACCAACCACCAAGTGGGCGCGGGGGCCCGACCCGATCGGGCAGCATCCCCGTGGGCGAAGGCGAGCCAGCCCCAGATCACCAGAACCACCAGGAAGGCGTCGGCCTGGGTATTAGTCCAGACGACCACCAGCGCCACCAGCGCCCCGGCCCCCCACCAGCCGTGGCGCCCGACTGCGGCCAGCGCCAGCAGCAGGGCGGCGGCCAGGAGGGCCAGGACCTCCGAGGGCAGATCGGTCAGCACCGGCGCCAGCGCGGCGGTGCTGAGCCCGCCGGCGACCACGACCGCCAGGGGATGGGCCCGGCCGCCGTATCTGATGGCCAGCAGGAGCAAGAGCCCCACGACCGCGCCCCCCAAAGCTCCCACCACTTCGAGGCGGCCCAGACCACCGCCCCTATATATGAAGAGCAGGCCCACGTCGGAAAGCCAGGAGCGCAGGTCCAGAGCCGCTCCCGGCCGGGCCAGGTACTGGGTCGTGCCGCCAAGGCCGTGGTGGCGGATCAGCTCTCCGTTGGCGAGGTGCCAGAACCACGCCCCCGAGGTGGGGGGATGGAGTCCGGCGACGGCGCCACCGACAACCAGCACCCCAGTCGCTGCGATCCACCAGGGCCGTCCTGAGGCGGCGCGCAGGAGCTGCCCCCCCCGGAGGGCAACCGAGTCAAGGTTAAAGAGCCGGCGCCTTAGCCCCGGGCGCCGGGGAGAGAGCGCCCGGCTCACCGGCCGCTGCCCGCCCAGTGGCCCGAGCCGAGGCGCCGGCGCAACCGGGCGAGATCGGCCAGCATCTGCCCCCCGTCGCGCAGCGAGCTCACTCTGGTGCCGGCGGCGTTCCGCCAGATGACCGGGATCTCGGCGATCGCGATGCCCTGCATCCGAGCCCGCAGCAGGACCTCGGCGTCGAAGCCGAAGCCCGGTGTTTCCAACGGGGTGAAGCAGCTGATCGCGGTGGCGGCGGTGAACATTTTGAAGCCACACTGGGTGTCGCGCAGCCCCGGGAGCACCATCCGGCGCAGCACCTGGTTATAGGACTTCCCCATCAGCTCTCGGTAGCGGGGCTGGTGCGTCTCGACCTGGGAGCCGGGCAGCGCCCGGGAACCGATTGCCACCCCGGCCCCGGCCGCGATCGCGCTCTCCAGTTTGGCCATCTCGGAGATCGGGGTCGAGAGATCGGCATCACTGAAGAGCCGCAACCGGCCGCTGGCCGCCAGCATGCCGGCCCGGAGGGCGGCACCCTTTCCCTGGTGGCGCTCCAAGACGATCAGCTGCAGTTGGGGCCAGCTTGACCTTTCCCGCTCGACCAACTCTCTGGTCCCATCCTGGCTGCCGTCATCGACCACCAACACCTCATATGGCCTGGCGGCCTCGTCCAGGTGGATGCGGATCAGCTCCAACGAAGGTGGCAGCCGAGATACCTCGTTGTAAGCGGGCACCACCAGGCTCAGCTCCATCTGCTGACCGCTCATCGCCGGGACCGCCGCCGGGACTCCCTGAAGGCCTCCCAGAAGAAGGGCGCTCCCCGCAGCATTCTGGGTAGCCGCCACGGCTGCCGGGCCAGCCGGAAGGACCACTCCAGGCCCACCTTCCGCAGGGCCACCGGCGCCCGCGGCACCCTGCCCGCCAGGTAGTCGAGTGAGCCCCCGACGCCGATCCCCACCTTAGCCCCGGTCTGGCCCAGGTGACGAGAGATCCAGAGGTCCTGCTGGGGCACCCCGAAGGCCACCGCCAACACCCTGGCGCCGGACGATCGAATCCGCTGGCAGATGGCGGCCGCCTCCTCGGCAGCGGGAGAGCCGCTCCAGGTCCCCCCCACCAGCAGCCCGGGGTGGGCCAGCTCCAGGGCGCGGGCGGCCGCCTCCGCGACGCCCGGCCTCCCGCCGAGCAGAAAGATGGACCAGCCGCGCTTCACCGCCATCTCGGCGAGCTCTTGAAGGAAGTCCGCGCCGGCGATCCACCCCGGCATCGGTTCCCCCAGCCGGCGGCAGGCCCAGACGACTCCCGCGCCGTCGGGGAGGATGAGCCCAGCGCCCCGGATCGCCTTAGCCAACTCGGGCTGGCGCCGTGCCTGCATCACCATCTCTGGGTTGAGCGTCACGACCTGCAATGGGGCGCCCTGCTGGGTGACCGTGGCCTCGCACCGGGCCAGGGCCTGCGGGAGAGTGCAGCGGTCCACCGGAATCCCCAAGAGCTCAAGTCGCGCCGGGCCCTCGGTGAGAGGACCGGGAGCAAGGGAAGTGGACGAGACGCCGACCCGGGGCACCGGCCGAGTATATGGGTGGTCGCCATCCACCCAAAGCCGCATCGAAGTCGTTACAGAGGCCGCGGCCTCTGGTTCAGTCTCGGCGCCGGCGGCGGTCGCGCTCGGCGGCCTGCAGCCGGTAGTCGGCTACCTCCAGCTCGCGCTGCAGTTCGGCCAGTTCCTCCGGCTCCGGATTGGCCGCCCGGGAGAGGGCGTCCTGGGCCGCGCGCCGCGCCTCCTCGGCTGCGGCCGGGTCGAGCTCAGTGGCGGGAACGCCTCGGTCGGCGAGGATTGACACCCGGTTGGGAAGCACCTCTAGGTAGCCTCCCTCCAGGAAGAAGAAGTGCTCCTCATGGCCCTCGCGCAGCATCAACTCACCCGGCTTGAGCCAGGTGAGCAGCGGTGCGTGGCCGGGCAGCACCCCCAGCTCGCCGCTGGTGCCGCGGGCCACGATGAAGTCGCAGTCCCCCTCGAAGAGCGGCTGGAGGGCGGCCAGGAGGCGGGTGGGAACCGGCAAGTCAGCTGGCCTTCGACTTCGGCTTGGCCTTGGGCTTCGGCTTCGCCTGAGAGGTCGCGGCCGGGCGCTTCGCCCGGGCCGGCGCGGATGCCTTCTCCGCCGGCGCCTCAACCTCCGACTCAGGCTCCGGCTCGGAGATGGTGGCCTCGGGCGCCTGGGTCACGGCCTGGGGCGCCTCGCCTTCCCCGCCAGGCTCCGCGCCGCGATTGAGCCGCCGCCCATTCTCGATCGCCTCGTCAATGGTCCCGACCATCCGGAAAGCCTGCTCGGGCAGGTGGTCGAGCGTGCCGTCCAGGATCTCCTTGAAGCCCCGGACCGTCTCCTTGATCGGCACGTACTTGCCAGCCAAGCCGGTGAACTGCTCGGCCACGAACATCGGCTGGGCCAGGAACTGGCGGACCCGGCGGGCCCGGTCCACCGTCTGCCGGTCCTCGTCGGAGAGCTCCTCCATCCCCAAGATGGCGATGATGTCCTCCAAGTCCTTGTAGCGCTGCAGTACCCGCTGCACCCCCAGGGCCACCTGGTGGTGCTCCACCCCGACGACGTTCGGATCCAAGATCCGGCTGAAGGAGTCCAGCGGGTCAACGGCCGGGAACAGCCCCAGCTCCGCGATCGAGCGGCTCAGCGAGACGGTGGCGCCCAAGTGGGCGAAGGTGGTCTGGATGGCCGGGTCGGTGAAGTCGTCGGCGGGGACGTAGACCGCCTGCACCGAGGTGATCGAGCCCCGGTGGGTGGAGGTGATCCGCTCCTGGAGATCACCCATCTCAGTGGCCAGGGTCGGCTGGTAGCCCACCGCCGAGGGCATCCTGCCCAGCAGGGCCGAGACCTCGCTGCCGGCGAGCATGTAGCGAAAAACGTTGTCGATGAAGAGGAGGACGTCGGCGCCCTCCTCGTCGCGGAACTGCTCAGCCATGGTGAGGCCGGTGAGGGCGATCCGGGCCCTGGCTCCGGGGGGCTCGTTCATCTGGCCGAAGACCAGGGCGGTCTGGTCGATCACCCCGGACTCGTGCATCTCCCGAAAGAGCGCATTGCCCTCGCGGGTGCGCTCGCCCACCCCGGCGAAGACGGAGTAGCCGGCGTGTTCCTTGGCGATGTTGCGGATCAGCTCCATCACGATGATGGTCTTGCCGACCCCGGCTCCCCCGAAGAGCCCGATCTTGGACCCCTTGGCGAAGGTGCAAATCAGGTCGATCACCTTGAGGCCCGTCTCCAGGATCTCGGTCGAGGTCTCCTGATCGGCAACTGACGGTGGGTCGCGGTGGATGGGCAGGCGCTCCCCACCCTTGACCGGGGGCCCACCGTCAATCGGCTCACCGATCACGTTGAACATCCGGCCCAGGACCTGCTTGCCGACCGGGACCTCGATGGGGCCACCGGTCGCCACCACCGGGTCGCCCCGACGCATGCCGTCGGTGGAGGACATGGCGATACAGCGAGCGACGTCGTTGCCGAGGTGCTGCTGAACCTCCAGCACCTGCCGGGATCCCTCGCGGGGGACCTCCAGGGCGTCGTTGATGTAGGGCAGCTGGCCGGCCTCGAAGGCCACGTCCACGACGGCTCCGATCACCTGCAGCACGGTGCCGGTCGGCCGCCCCGCCTCAGCCTTCTTCTCCGCCGCCTTGACCTTGGCCTTTGCCATTACCACCTCCTCAACGCCGGGCCGAATTGAGGGCCTCAGCGCCACCGATAATTTCCATGAGTTCCCGGGTGATGTTCGCCTGACGCACCTTGTTGGCGGTCAGCGAAAGCTCCTTAATGACGTCCCCCGCTTTGGTCGACGCGTTGCGCATCGCCACCATCCGGGCGCTGTGTTCGCTGGCCTGATTCTCCAGCACCGCTTGGTAAACCTGGCTCAGCAGGTACTCGGGCATGAACCGCCCGAGGACGTCCTTGGCGTCCGGCTCGTAGATGTAGTCACCCTCGGTCTGCGGCCCCTCATCCTCGGCAGCCGGCAGCACCGGCACCAGTTGCCGCACCGTCGGTATCTGGCTCAGGAGATTGCGAAAGCGGGCGTAGGCGAGGAAGACCTCGCGGACCTCCCCGTTGAGGTAGGCCTCGACGGCCGCCTCCACTCCCGGGCGGAGCTCGTCAGGGGTGACCCGGTCAGGTAGCCCCAGCTGGTGATGGACCACCTGGAGTTGCATCCGGTTGGCGAACTCGACCGCCTTGCGCCCGATCGCCACCACCTGGTAGCGGGGCCCGAACTCTCGGAGCATCTGGGCGTGCGCCCGGCGCAGGGTGTTGACGTTGAGGGCCCCCACCCGTCCCCGGTCACTGGTGACCAGGATCAAAAGCCCGGTCCCTTCCTCCCTGGGCACGATGAAGGGATGCTTGTACTCCTTGCCGATCTTGGCCACGTCCCTGGCCACCTCGTCCATGGCGAGGGCATAGGGCCGAGCCCGCTCCACTCTCACCTGGGCCCGGCGAATCTTCGCCGCCGAGACCATCTGCATGGCGCGGGTCATCTGCTCGATGTTGCGGACCGAGCGGATGTGCCGGCGGATGTCGCGAAGAGTGGCCAATCAGCTGCCCTAAGCCTCGGTCTCAGCCGGGGCCTCACCCACATCGAAGCCCTGGTTGAACTCATCCAGCGCCTTGCGCAGCTGCTCCTGCATCCCGTCGTCGAGGACCTTCTTGGTCTCGATCTCGCCCGCCAACTTCTGGAGTGCCTGGTCGGCGTAGCGGCGGAACTGAGCGTCCCACTCCGAGACCTTCTCGACGGGGATCTGATCCAGGTAGCCCCTGGTGCCGGCGAAGATGGTCATCACCTGCAGCGCCAGCGAGACCGGCTGATACTGGTCCTGCTTCAAGAGCTCGGTGAGCCGCCGGCCCCGGTCCAGCTGGTCGCGGGTGGCCTTGTCCAGGTCGCTGGAGAACTGGGCGAAGGCGGCGAGCGCCCGGAACTGGGCCAGGTCGAGGCGCATGCCCCCGGCCACCGAGCGGAGCGCCTTGGTCATGGCGTCGCCCCCCACCCGGCTGACCGATAGGCCGACCGACACGGCCGGCCTGGTGCCCGCGTAGAAGAGGTCTCCCTCCAGGTAGATCTGCCCGTCGGTGATGGAGATCACGTTGGTGGGGATGTAGGCGGCCACATCGTTGGCCTGGGTCTCGATGATCGGCAGCGCCGTGAGCGAGCCACCACCCTTCTCGTCGCTGAGGCGGGCGGCACGTTCCAGGAGCCGCGAGTGCAGGTAGAAGACGTCGCCCGGGTAGGCCTCGCGACCCGGCGGACGCCGCAGGGCCAGCGAGATCTCCCGATAGGCCCAGGCGTGCTTGCTGAGGTCGTCGTAGACGATCAGGGCATCCTCGCCCTGCTCCATGAACCACTCCCCCATCGAGCAGCCGGTGTAGGGCGCGAGGTACTGGAGGGCGGCGGGCTCGCCCGAGGTGGCGGCCACGATGATGGTGTGTTCCAGGGCCCCGTACTGCTCCAGCACCGCCGCGATCCGGGCCACCGAGGACGCGTTCTGACCGATGGCGACGTAGATGCAGGTGAGGCCCTTGCCCTTCTGATTGATGATGGCGTCGATCGCGATCGCCGTCTTGCCGATCTGGCGGTCACCGATGATCAGCTCTCTCTGCCCGCGCCCGATCGGGATCAGCGCGTCGATGGCCTTGATCCCGGTCTGCACCGGAGTGTTGACCGGCTGCCGGTCGATCACTCCCGGGGCCTGGCGCTCCACTGGGCGCCGTTCCTTGGTCGCGATCTCGCCTTTGCCGTCGATGGGCTGTCCCAGGGCGTTGACCACCCGGCCCACCAGCTCGCGGCCGACCGGGACCTCGACCACCCGGCCGGTGGTGCGGACCTCGTCCCCTTCCCGGAGTTCCTCAAAGCGACCCAGGATGATCGCCCGCACCTGATCCTCCTCCAGGTTGAGGGCCATCCCCAAGATGTCGTGGGGAAAGGCCAAGAGCTCGCCGGCCATGGCCCCCTCCAGACCGTAGATTTGGGCGATCCCATCGCCCAAGGTGGTGATCACGCCCGACTCCGCGGACACCACCGGGGCGTCGAAGTCGGCGATCTTGCGCTTGATGATCTGCCCAATCTCGGCCGCGCTAATGCTCATGCTTTCCTCATCTACTTGGCACTTGAGTTAGAAGGTCCTGGCGCAGCTGCTGGAGCCGGGTGGTGAGGCTGGCGTCGAAGACTCGGTCACCCACCCGGACGACCGCACCTCCCAAGAGGGACGGGTCCACCTTGGCCTCGAAACGGACATCCAGATGGAGCCGCTTGGAGAGCCGCTCCGCCAGCTGCTTCTGCTCCGCGGCACTGACCGGGACTGCGGTCGTCAGCTGGGCCAGCACCCGGCCCTCGCGCTTGTCCACCAGCTGGTGGTAGCCCTCTTCGATCGCTGGCAATAGGCGCGGCCGCTGGCTGCTGACCAGGACCAAGAGCAGACTGCCAGCCACCTTGTCGATCCCCTTGTGCCGCTCCAGGACCGCTCGGCACAGCTCCAGCTTCTGGGAGATCCTGAGGGAGGGGTCGGCGAGCGTCTGGCCGAGGTCGCTGCCCTCCAGCAACTGACGCAGCGCCGCCAGCCGGTCGAGCCAGGGCGCGAAGTTTTTCTCCTCCTCCGCCAACTGGAAGACCGCCTCCGCGTAGTGGCGGGCGGTGCTGGGGACGCGGGGGTCGTCACGCACTCAGGTCGACCTCGTGGAGGGCCTCGTCGATCAGGCGCCGCTGGCGCTTTTGGTCGAGCTCCTCCCGGAGGATCTTGGAGGTCGCCAGCAGCACCAGGTCGGCCACCTGCCGCCGGAGCTGGCTGACCGCCTGCTCCCTTTCCTGGGCCAGCTCGGCGCGCGCCCTGGTCAGCATCGCCTCCTGCTCCTCCCGGCCCTTCTGGCGCAGCTCTTCACGGAGCTCCTCCCCCAGCTTCTGGGCCCGGTCCAGGATCTCCTGAGCCTGGTGCCTCGCCTCAGCCAGGTCGGACCGTTCCTTCTGCCTCGCCACCTCCAACTCCCGGCGCGCCGCCTCGGCTTCGGAGAGGGCTAGGGTGACCTGCTGCTGCCGAGCCTTGAGGGCTTTGTCAATCACCGGGAAGACGTACTTCGACAGCAGGTACAGCAGAGCCAGGAACACCACGATGTCGACGACAAAGGTCAGGTTCAGCGCGAGCGGGTTGGCGGCCGCTACCAGGGGCACGGACTATCGCCTACTTGCCGGCCAGGCTGATGAACACGAACATCAACGCGAGGTTGATGAAGTAGACGGCCTCGGCCAGGCCGACCGTCAGGAAGGTCCAGGTCAAAAGCCGCGACTGGGCCTCTGGCTGCCTCGCGATCCCGGCGATCAGCTGCGCACCGGCTAGGCCGTCACCGATGGCCGCGCCAACGGCGCCTACCCCGGTGCCGATCATGGCCCCGGCGAAGATGGTTGCGTGAGCGGTGTCGAGCGCCAATTGAATTCCTCCCAGGTCCGAGTGTTGGGGCTGGGCCCCTCAGCTGATGGCGGCCTCGGCCGCCGAGTCGGAATCGTGCTCCATCGTCGACATGCTGAGGTAGATCACCGTCAGCAGAGCGAAGATGAAGGCTTGGATCACGTCTACGAAGACGCCCTCAAATAGCTTCCAGACTCCGTTGAGGGCCCAGGACATGTAGATCGGCAGCAGAGCGATGATCTCCAGCATCAAGGCGGCGGCGAACATGTTGCCGAAGAGCCGGAGCGTCAGTGAGATGGGGTAGGAGATCTGGGCGATCACGTTGATCGGCGCCAGGAGCAGGTAGAACACCTTGGGCATCCCCGCCGGATGCAGATAGTTGATCTTGATATAGCCCCCGAAACCGCGCTGGCGGATCGAGGTGAAATGCACCATAAAGATGACGATCACGGCGAGCGCGGCGGTGTCGTTGACGTCGGCGGTCGCTGAGGTCAGCCGGTCCCCGGTCGGGATCAGCTCCAGCCAGTTGCTGACCAGGATGTAAAAGAAGAGGACGGTGGCGAGCGGCACAGCCCAGCGGGCGAAGGGCCCGATCATCCGGTTCACGTAGTCGTCCACCGTCTCCCAGACCATCTCGATGAGAGCCTGGAAGCGGCCGGGCACGCCCGCGGTCACGACGTGGCGGAGGTAGAGCCCGGCCGCCAGCACGATCGCGAACGCCACGAGGCTGCTGAGGATGGTGTCCAGGTAGATCGTCTGCCCAAAGATGTGGCCGGTCCAATGCTGACCCACCGCGATCTGGGACAGGACCATCGGCCTCACTTGGCGGCGGCCCTGATCCCGAATCTGACCATGGCCCCGACCTGAGCCAGATGGGTGGCGAGCAGCCCCATCAAGCCCCAGACGCCGATCGGCCCGAGCACCATCACCAGCACCACTAGGACCGCCGTGATGAGCGCCAGACGCGGCAGGCTGGATCCCAGGAAGGCGATCGGGGCTCGGCCGAGGGCAAAGGCGGCGAACCTCAGGTTGGCGACCCCCAGCACACCGCCGGCTAGGGCCAGCCCGGCGCCCTCGACCCCGGCGATCAGGAAGGCGACGGCGACCACCACGATCGCGGCGGCGATGGCGGCGATCCAGGCTGAGCGGATCGCACTTGCCAGTTCGTCAGCTTCCAGCAGCATCAGTCCTATCGCCCCCGGAAGAGAGCGAGCCCGCGGTACACCGCCAAACCTCCTCCCACGAATCCCAGCACCAGACCGACGAAGGTCAGGAGCGGGAGCGTGCGAAAGTGCTCGTCCAGCAAAACCCCGGCCACGACCCCACTTCCGACCGTGATCGAGAAGACTCCTACCAACGCGAGGGCGTCACCGGGACCCGGTACTCTCCGGGGCCGCCGCGGATCGCCCGCCGAGGACAATTCGGCGCGATCTTACCATGCCTACCGGGGGCCGCCCGGGGGGAGATGGGGCGACCAGGGTCGCCGGCAAGTCCTTTCGCATCCCGGCTCTGGCCCGTTCGTAAACTGCCCCGGTGGAGATCGGAATCGACGCTAGCCGGGCGTTCCAGGCGGAGCCAACCGGGATCGGCGTCTACGCCACCCAGGTCATCACCAGGTTGCTGGCCGCACCGCCAGCCCCGCTGCGCCTCTACCTCAACCGGCCCAGCCCACCCGAGGCCGCCCCGCCCCTGCCGCCCGGCTCCGAATGGCGCTGCCTCCCTCTCCGGCGGGGCTGGACCGCCGTCCGCCTGCGCTGGGAGCTCCAACGCCAGGCTCCCAATCTGCTCTGGATCCCCGCCTACCGGCTGCCGGGTGGCCGCTTGCCGCGCTCGCTCGTGACCGTCCACGGAGTCGAGCACCGCTTCGCCCCTCTCGCCTACCCGGGCCGGCAGGCGGACGCGGTCGAGTCCTTTGTCATGGACACCCTGCGGCGGGCGGCGCGCGTGATCACCCCGTCGGAGACCACCAAGGCCGACCTCGTCCACCTTTACCAGGCCGACCCCAATCTCATCACCGTCATTCCCCACGGAATCGCCGCTGAGTTGCGACCACTGCCCCCGGAGCGGGTCCTTCCCCTGATCGAGGAGCTGGGCGTCCAGCCTCCCTACTTCCTGGTGGTGGGCGCCCATCACCCCCGCAAGAACGTCCCCTTCCTCATCGAGCAGTTCGCCCGGGCCTTCCCGCCCGCGGAGTCCTCCGAGGTGCGGCTGGTGGTCACCAACAGCGACGGCGAGCTCCGCCGACAGCTGATCACCCAGGCGGCCGGCCGGCGGCTGGGTGACCGGTTCACCGCACTGGGCCACGTCTCCGGTGAGCTGCTGGCCGCGCTCTACAGCGGGGCGGTCGCCGCCTGCGTCCCCTCTCTCTACGAGGGCTTCGGCCTGCCGGCCTTAGAGGCGATGGCCTGCGGGGCCCCGGTCCTGGCCAATGGCGTGGGCGGGGTTCAGGAGATCGCTGAAGGAGCGGCGCTCCTGGTTCCGGCCGAAGACCCGGGCGGCTGGGTGGATGGGCTCCGGCGGCTGCTCCAGGAGCCGGGCCTCCGTGAACACCTCCGCGCGCTGGGCCTCACCCGGGCCAGCCGCTACAGCTGGGACCGCTCAGCTAGCGCGCACGCCGAGCTGCTCGCAAGCGAGCTACGGCTGGCCGGCAACCGGTCCGGAGTGTCGTAGGCCGGGTCGCACACCCGATCCGGCCGGCCTGGGCCAGGCCTGGGCCTCTCCTCTCGCAGACAGGGTCACCCGGGCGTCAGGTTCCAGCGTCGAGGCACCCTGGACCCTCACCCTGATGATTCCTGGCAATTGGGGCGTCTCGCTCGCCACCTCGACGACGCTGTCGTGGCCATGGAACTCCGAGTGCAGGACCCGTCCCGGAGCGCCCGCGGCGCCCGCCGCCGAGATCGCTATCTGCTCCGGGCGCACCAGCACCACGGCGGGCCCCCCGACCAGCGCCGCGGCGTTCCTCGGCGGACGCACCGCGAGAGCCCCGAGCGGAGTTAGCACCAGCTGCCCCTCGATAGTGCCGTCCACCAGGTTGGCATCACCCAGGAAGCGGGCCATCTCCAGGTCGACGGGATCGGTGTAAAGCCGCTGGGGGGTGCCGAACTGCGCCACCACTCCGTCCCGCAGCACCGCCACCTGATCAGCGACCGAGAGCGCCTCCTCCTGGTCGTGAGTGACCAGCAAGGTGGTGATCCCCGTCTCGCTCAGGATCCCTCGCACCTCCTCGCGGACACTGGCGCGCAGGCTCGGGTCCAGGGCCGAGAAGGGCTCATCCAGCAGGAGGAGCTGGGGGTCGATGGCCAGGGCGCGGGCCAGGGCCACCCGCTGCTGCTGCCCCCCCGAGAGCTCGTGGGGATACCTGCCGCCGAGCCCCCCGAGGCCGACCATCTGGAGCAGGGAGGCGACCCGGGTGCCCCGCCGCGACGCCCGAGAGAGACCGAAGGCGACGTTCTGGTCCACCGTGAGGTGAGGGAAGAGCGAGCCGTCCTGGGGCACGTAGCCGACCCGGCGGCCCTCCGGCCGGACGTAGCGGCGGCCGTCGTCCACGACCTGGCCGGCGAGGCTGACCTGACCTCGGTCGGCCCGTTCCAGCCCCGCGATCAGCCGCAGCAGGGTGGTCTTGCCGCTGCCGGATGGCCCCAGGATGGCGGTCAGCGACCCTTGGCCGACCTCCAGGTCGAGACCCCTCAGGACCGCGGTGTCGCGGAAGGCCTTGTGCAGGGCGGCGATGCTGATCGCGTTCACGGCAGATCACCGGTTCGAGCCGGCCGGCGGTCGAACCAGCGGCCGAGCAGGGCCCCGGGTAGAACCGAGATGGCGACCATGGCAGCAGCGTACGGGGCGGCCGCCCCATAGGACACATTGCCGGTGTAGGCCCAGAACTGGGTGGCGAGGGTCTCGACCCCGGTCGGAACCAGAATCAAAGTTGCGGTTAGCTCAGTCACCGCGGAGAGGAAGACGAGGCAGAAGGCGGCGGCCAGCCCGGGGGCGATCAGGGGCAGGGTCACCCGCCAGCGGACCGCCAGTGGCCGCTGGCCCAAGGACCTCGCGATTTCCTCCAAGGCGACCGGGGCCTGCATCACCGAGGCCCGGACCGCGACATACGCGAGTGGGAAGAAGACGATCGCGTAGGCGCCGATCAACAGGCCGCTGGTCTGGTAGACGAAGGGCAGGTAGTGGAGGGCGAAGAAGACCAGCGCCAGGGCGATCACCAGCCCGGGCAGCCCCTGGACGATGTAGGTGCTCCGCTCCAGCAGCCGCACTGGGCGGGTGGGCGAGCGGACCGCCAAGAGGGCCACCGGCAGTGCCAGGATCGTCGCGATGGCGGCGGCGGCGGCGCTGTACAAAACCGTGTGGCCGGCGGCGTTGGCGACCGAGGCAGTCTGCGGTAGCGTGGAGCTCCCACCCCGCGCCAGCCAGTACCCGATCACCCCGATCGGCATCCCCAGCGCGACCGCGATCACGCCCCCCAGCGCGCCCACCGCCGGCCAGCGCCAGCGCCCCAGCCGCTGGCGGGGAAGGATCCGGCGGGAGTTGTGGGCGGAGCGGGCCACCCGGCCTCGGTCACGGAGCGAGCCCTCCCCCACCAAGACCACCAGCCCGATCACCACCACCACGAGGGAGAGGGCGCAGGCGGCGGGGGCGTTGAAGCCCACCTGGAACTCGGTGAAGATCTCGGTGGTAAAGGTCTGGTAGCCCAGGATCTCGAAGGCGCCGTACTCGGCCAGTAGCGCCAAAGAGACCAGCAGGCAGCCGGCGAGGATGGTCGGCCGTGCCTGGCGCAGGGTGACGTACCAGAAGGTCCGCCACGGGCCCGACCCCAGGGTGCGCGCCGTCTCCTCCTGGCTGGGGTCAGCACCTCGGAGGCTGGCCGCGACCGGAAGGTAGACCAAGGGGAAGAGCCCGGCGGTCATCACCAGGACCGCCCCCCCGTAGCCGCTCACCGCCGGCAGCACCGAAACCCACCCGAAGGCCACCACGAAGTCGGGGATCGCCAGCGGCAGCACCAGCAGCATCGCCAGCGCCCGGCGGCCCGGCAGGTCGGTGCGTTCGACGCACCACGCCGCGCCCGTCCCGATGGCGGCAGCCAAAGCCGTGACCACGACCGCCAGCCGCACCATGTTCCAGAGCAGCCCGGCAGTCAGCGGGCGGAACAGCAGCTGGGAGAGCGCTGGCCAGCCAACCTGACGGGCCTCCAGCAGCAGAAACGCCAGTGGCAAGAGGAGCAGCGCCGCCACCAGGCAGCTAGCCGCCAGCAGCGCCCGGGGCATCCTCCGCCGGGCACGCACCGGGGTGGAGGAAGTCAGGTCCGACGCGAGCGTTGCCATCCAGGGAACCTCAGGCTCAGAGCAGCTGGGCTTGGTGGAGCAAAGCGACCGCCTCCGCCCCGCTGCCGAGGTCAGCGATGGTGAGATCGGCCGGCTGGAGGCTAGCGAACAGCCGGAGCGCGCGGGCGGTCACCACCCCCGAGCCCAGCGGGTACTCGAAGCTGTCGCCGCGGGCCAGGATCTCCTGGCCCCGCCGGCTCACCACAAAGGCCAGGAACTTGTCGGCGGCCCGCTGGTGCTGGGAGGACTTGAGTACGGCCGCCCCCGACACATCCAGGACGTACCCCGGATCCCCCGGGGCGAAGTAGGCGATCGCCGAGTGCATCGACGCCGATCCGATCTCTGCCCTGAGGCGGTACCAGTAGTAGTGGTTGATGATGCCGATCGCGATCTGACCGGAGTTCACCCTCGCCGTGAGCGTCTCGTTGTCGGGGTAGACGTGCTGCTCGGCGTTGACCTTGACCGCCTCCAGCCAGCTCACCGCCGCTGCCTTCCCGTAGTGACGGGCGATCGAGGTGACGATGGGTTGGAAGTCGGTCTCGCCGGGAGCTATCCCCAAGAGCCCCCGCCAGCGGGGAGCGGCGAGGCTCATCACCGAGGTGGGGAGCTGGCCAGCGCTGACCAGCCGGCTGTTGTAGACGAGGACGCTGACTCGAGCCGACACCCCAACCCAGTCCGAAGCGGGCGAGTTGAACCGGGACGGCACCCGGTCGAGCGTCGACCGAGGTACTGGGGCCAACAGCTTTTTACCCTGGAGGTATTCCAGCGCTGGGGAGTTCTCCGTGTAGATGAGGTCAGCAGGAGATGCGGATCCCTCCTCCACGATCTGGTCGGCGAGTACGTCCTCGTCGTCGGAGCGCACCTTCACCTGGATCCCGGTCGTTCTTTCGAAAGCGGCGACCAGGGCCTGGGTGGTCTGCGGGTGCTGCCCGCTGTAGAGGATGAGGGTGGGCCGGCCACTGCCCGAGGCGGCTCCGCAGGCGGAGAGGGCGGCCAAGCAGGTGGCGACGACGGCGGCCCCCGCCAGACGTCTGGCGGCCGGGCCGGTCGGTTTTGCCATCAAGCCTCCGATGGGACTGCCTCCCGCTCCGGCGACCGTCGCGCGCGAACGAGGGAGGCGAGGGTGGACTGGCCCACCAGCTTATTAGCCTGGGCTAATCTCACTCTTCGACTGCGCTGATCCGGGGCCTCGGCAACATGTCAATTCCGACCTGCGGGAAAGGGCCTGATGTCGCTCCGGCGTCGGCGCCCCGTTCGGCGGCAAGTCCTGAGGTCAGCGGAGGTAGAGCAGGCCCTCACCGCCCAGGGACTCGATCCGGGCCAGCGCCACGTCGGTGCCCTTGGCCACGCAGTGGTCGGGATCGGCGAGCAGTCGAGCGGCCAGACCGGTGGTGCCCGCCAACCGCTCGCCGATTTGGGCCAGCGGGAGCCCCCGACCGCCGATGGCGAGTCCCGATTCCCGGGCCCGGTCGCGCAGCGACGGTGGCAGTTCCGCCAGCAGCTCGTTGACGAGACTGGACAGCCCCGCCAGCCCGGCCTCGCCCTCCCATGACCCGGGCGGCGGCGCGATCGCCCGGTGGCCGAGCAGTCCCTCGTGGCAGACGATCGCCACCTGGGCCGCCTGGGGCAAGAGGAAGACCAGGGGAAGGGGGGTCCAGGAGGCGATCGGCAGGCCGGCCCCGAGGGCCGCCGCCAGCGGCAGGTCCATCATGTGGGCCATTCGCGCCCCCGACGCCATGGCCACCTGCAGGAGCGCCCGCCGGGAAGCGGTGGACAGCTCGGCTGGCACCCCCAGCATCAGCTCATGGCGTGAGAACAAGAGCCGGCCGACCACCCGGAAGATCACCTGGCGGAGGAACTTCTCGGCCGCCTCGATATCCGCCAACTGCTCCACCCCCAGCGGCCAGCTGACCTCCACCTCGCCGGGACGGTCGGCCGCCAGCTCCAGGGCGGCGGTCCCGAACGCCAGCGCCCGGCCGCTGCCCTTCTGCCGGGCCAGCACGGCCGGCTCCTCGATCACTAGGCCATCACCCCTTGCCCAAACCACTACCTGGTCGGGGGAGAGGTCGATGCCGAAGCGGCGCAGGGCCACCGCCGCTTAGCCCTGCTCGCCCGCGGGAAGGAGCCTCAGGCTCGCCCCAAGTCCGGTGAGCTTGCCCACCAAATCCTCGTAGCCACGGTCGAGGTGATGGACATTGGTGAGCGAGCTGGCGCCCTCCGCGCAGAGAGCGCCGATCACCAGCGCCGCGCCCGAGCGAATATCGGAGATGTTCAGCTCCGCGCCCCGGAGCGGCGCCCCACCCCGGATCACGGCACTGCGGCCCTGGAGGCTGATCTCGGCTCCCAGCCGACGCAGCTGCTCGACGTGCTGGAAGCGGTTCTCGAAGAGCGCTTCCGAGACGGTGCTCACGCCCTCGGCCTGGGTCATCAAGGCGACGAACTGGGCCTGGAGATCGGTGGCGAATCCGGGGTGCGGCCAGGTGGTCATGTCCACCGCCCGCAGCCCGCTGCGGCGAGAGATCTTCAGCCAGGCGCCACCCTCCTCCACCTCGCACCCCGCCCGGCGCAGCTTGTGCAGCACTTGGTCCAGGTCGTCACAGAAGAGGTGGTCGATCAGGATCTCGCCTCCGGTGGCCGCCGCCGCCATCGCGAACGTGCCCGCCTCGATGTAGTCGGCCCGCACCCGGTGCTCGGTCGGATGGAGTCGGACCACCCCCTCGATCACGATCCGGTCGCCCCCCGCCCCCGAGATCCGGGCCCCCATCGCCTTGAGGCAAAGGGCGAGGTCCACGACATGGGGCTCTCGGGCGGCATTGGAGATGACGGTTATCCCATCGGCCCGGGCGGCCGCCATCATCAGGTTCTCAGTGCCGGTCACGGTCGGCAGGTCCAGCTGGACATGGGCCCCGTGGAGCCGGGTGGCCCGGACCCGGATCCCGAACTCGTCCTCATCTACCTCGGCCCCCATCGCCCGCAGCCCTTCCAGGTGCTGCTCCACCCGTCGCATCCCGATGTCGTCCCCCCCGGGAAGCGGCAAGGAGGCCTCGCCTCGGGAGACCAGCAGCGGGCCCAGCACCAGGAGCGAAGCCCGCATTCGGCGAGCCAGGTCACCGTCGGGTTCGGTCATGGTGATGCCCTGGGCATTGATCTCGACCTCGCCGTCGGACCGGTCAACCCGGGCCCCCAAGCCACGCAGCAGCCGGCACATGGTCTCCACATCCTCGATGGCGGGGACATTGCTGAGGCGGAGCGGGCCATCGGTCAGGATGGCGGCGGCCATCTGGGGTAGGGCCGCATTCTTACTGCCGCTGACCGTGACCCGGCCGCGGAGCGGGGTGCCGCCCGCGATCTCCAGACGTTCCGACGGCACGGCCCCGGAGCTGCCCTGGGGCTCAGACATGGGGACGGTCCAGCCGGGTCGCGTCGGCGTCCGCCCGTTGCTGGAAGGCAAAGCCGCCCCGCCGCCAGATCCGCCAGACCAGCAGCGCCAGCGCTACCAGCAGGAGCCCCAGAGCCACGGCCAGAATTTTGCGGTGTCCGAAGATGGCCAGGCCGACGCAACCTAGGATGGCGGTCGCCAGGTAGAACGTGATCGCCGTCTCCCTCGGGGTCAAGCCCAGCGCCAGCAGCCGATGGTGGAGGTGGCGGGCGTCGGCGTGAGCGAAACCCACCCCCTGGCGGCGGCGACGAAAGATGGCGAACGCCGTGTCCCCGATGGGCAGGGCCAGCGCCAGCACCGGCACGAACAAGGCCAGCGCCACGGTCACCTTGGCGACGCCCAAGATGGTGATGATCCCGACCAGCATCCCCAGCAGGTGGCTGCCCGAGTCCCCCATGAAGATCCGGGCCGGCGCGAAGTTGAAGACGAGGAACCCGAGGCAGCACCCGATCAGGGCGGAGGAGAGCAGGATCACCCCGCCCTGGCTGGGCTCGACGCCGAGGCGGTTCACCGCCGCCAGGAAGAGGACTCCGCCGACGATCGCGACGACCCCGGCCGCCAGGCCGTCGACACCGTCCAGCAGGTTGATCGAGTTCTGCATTCCCATCAGCCAGATGATGGTGATGGGAATCGTCGCCCAGGCCAAGGGGATGGCCAGGCCGGGCAAATTAACGGAGTGGATGCTGATGGCGAAGAGCCAGGCCACCGCCAGAGAGCAGAGCCCCTGGATCACCAGCTTGGTCCAGTAGGCCAGGCCCAGGATGTCGTCGGCGGCCAGGAGCACGGCGACGACCACCGCGATCACCACCACCTGGAGCCAGTCCTGGACCCCACGGCCGAAGGTGGCCATGGCCACCACGAAGCCGGCCATGATCGCGAGGCCACCCAGCCGGCCGGTCGGCTGGGTGTGGATGTGACGGCCGCCCGGCTGGGCCACCGCCCCCACCCGGAAGCTGATCCAGCGCGCCAGCGGCACGGTGGCCATGGTCACGACCACCGCCACCACCATGATGGGCAGAGCACTGAGGTAATAGTCGTTGACGGTGGGCACAATCAGGGCCCCAGTCAGCGGTACGGCAGCGGAAAGGCCTCACATAGGATTCGCGCCCGGGCCGCCACCTCGCGCTCGACCGCCCCGTCCCCGAGGTTGTGGATGGTCCGGGAGATCAATGCGGCGATCTCGTCCATCTGCTCCAGCCCCATCCCCCTCGTGGTGATGGCCGGCGTGCCGAGCCGGATCCCGCTGGGGTTGAACTTGCTGGCCTCATCGAAGGGAATCGAGTTGCGATTGACCGTGATCCGAGCTCGGTCGAAGACCTCCTGCACCGCCTTCCCGGTGAGCCCCAGGGGCCTCAGGTCGATCAGCATCAGGTGGTTGTCGGTGCCACCACTCACCAGCCTGAGCCCCTCTTGGAGCAGCCCTTGCGCCAAGCGTTGGGCGTTGGCCACCACCCGCTGGGCGTAACCCTCCATCTCGGGCTGACCCCAGGCGCGCAGGGCCGCCGCCTTGCCGGCGATGGCGTGCATCAAAGGCCCGCCCTGGGCCCCCGGGAAGACCGCCTTGTCGATTGCCTTGGCGTGCTCCTCCGGGGACAGGATCATCCCTCCCCAGGGGCCTCGAAGGGTCTTGTGGGTGGTCAGGGTGACCACGTCCGCGTACGGCACCGGGCTGGGGTGGGCGCCCCCCGCCACCAGCCCGGCGAAATGGGCCATGTCGACCATCAGCACCGCGTCCACCTCGTGGGCGATCTCGGCCAGCTGGGGGAAGTCGAAGATCCTCGGATACGCGCTGGCCCCGGCCACCAGGACCCGCGGCCTGACCTCATGGGCCCGGCGCCTGATCTCCTCGTAGTCGAGTTGTTCGGTCTCTCGGCTGACCCCGTAGAACTCGGCGTGGTAGAAGATGCCGCTGAAGCTGACCGGAGACCCATGGGTGAGGTGCCCACCATGACTGAGGTCCAAGCCCAAGATGGTGTCGCCCGGCTGGCAGAAGGCCATGTAAGCGGCCAGGTTCGCCGAGCTGCCGCAGTGGGGTTGCACGTTGGCATGCTCAGCCCCGAACAGGGCGCAGGCCCGCTCCTGGGCCAGCGTCTCGATCTGGTCGACGAACTCACAGCCGCCGTAGTAGCGCTTCCCCGGGGTCCCCTCGGCGTACTTGTTGGTGAGCCACGAGCCCACCGCCTCCAGGACGGCGGGGCTGGCCACGTTCTCCGAGGGAATCAGCTCCAGGGTGTACTGCTGGCGATCTAACTCCGCCTCCAAAAGTGAGGCGAGCTCCGGATCCGCCTGATGCAGGGCGCTGAGCCGCTGTTCTGCGATCGCCATCTCAGTCCCTCCGAATCCCAGGTTCCTGCTCGGGGACAGGGACCCCCAGCTCGCGGGCGCTGAGCCTGCCCTCGCGGATTAGGACGGGCTGATCCCGGGTGAGGTCGAGTATAGATGAGGGCGAGCCGCGCACCGGCCTGTGGTCCAGGTCCAACAGGGCGCCGTCGAGGCCGGGAAGGTGCCGCAGGGCGGACTTGGCATCGACCGCAGTCTCTCGTCCGCGACGGTTGGCGCTGCTGGTGGCCAAAGGGCCACTGCGGCGCAGCAACCGCAGGACGGTGGGGTTCGCCGGGACCCTCACCCCAACGGTCCCATCGCCCCCGAGGGCTGCCCCCATCGGCCGTGCCCCCACAATCAAGGTCAGGGGACCCGGCCAGAAGCGCCGGACCAGATCAGACGCGACGGGAGACCATTCGGCAAAGTCGTCCATCTCCTCCCAGCTAGCCGCCATCAGGATTAGCGGCTGGGTTGCCGGTCTGGACTTGATCCGGCAGAGCCGGGCGATTGCATCGGGGCTGGTGGCGGAGCAGCCGACGCCGTATACGGTGTCGGTGGGGAAGCCGATCACGCCGCCAGCCGCCAGCGCGGCGGCTGCCAGCTCGACGCCCCTGGGGTCGCCCGTCCAGAGCTGGCCGCTCAAGCCAGCCTCACGTCCACCACTCGGTCCCGGCCGGAGAGGTCACGGTGAACACGAGGAGAGACCCCGGGCCAGGCCTGCGCCGCCAGCCCTGCCACCCCACCTGCCCGGTTGGGATCCACCTCCAGGAGGATCGTGGCACGGGGTGCCGCCAGCCGGGGCAACTCCGCCATCAGTTCACGGTACGGCGCCAGTCCGTCCCCGCCGGCGTCGAGCGCGAGCTTCGGTTCGAAGTCACGGACGCCGGGATCCAGTGCCGCCAGTTCGGAGCTGGTGACGTACGGGGGATTGCTGACGATCAGGTCATAGGGCCCGCGTCCCGCGAGCGGCTCACCCCAGGAGCCCTGGAACAGCGTGACGCGGTCGCCCACACCGAGTCGGCTGACGTTGCTTCTGGCGACTTCGACTGCTATCTCGGACAGGTCCACGGCATCCACCCTGGCACCGGGCGCTCCGACCGCGATCGCGATCCCGAGACAGCCGCTCCCGGTACCGAGGTCAGCCGTCAGGCTGTGACGATCCTGCGCAGCCAGCCGCGCGAGTGCCAGCTCCACCAGGAGCTCAGATTCCGGCCGGGGGATCAACACCCCCTCCCGGATGGCAAGGCGGAGCCCGAAAAAGTGGCGCTCCCCCACCAGGTACGCCACCGGGGTGCCGCCAGCGCGCCGCCTCAACATCGAACGCAGACTCCTCAAGTCCGGGTCCGCCAGGGGCAGGTCGAACTGCAGGTAGAGGTCGATCCGCTCCAGTTGGAGAACATGACCCATCAGGATCTCCGCCTCTAACCTGGGGTGTTGGATGCCCACCCGCCCTAGATAGGCGGCAGAGCCTCTCAGGACTTGGAGCAATGTCAGAGGCACGACTTGATGGTCTATTCGGCTGCTAGTCTTCAGCGGTTTGCTCCCGGCAGACGAAAGAAGCTGTTACCGAAGCGTCACCGTTTTTACGGCGGGCCCATGATCGGGCCGGGATACGCTGCAGCCAGATCATGAAACTTGGGAATGTGAAGCGTCCAATCCCGCGCGGCCACGGGTGGCCTCTAGGGGTTGCTGGCACCGCGCCCGCGAGCGAGGCGGAAGTCGGCAAGCCGCCCCGCGGTGGATACCGGCCTTGACGCCGACTGCGGCTCCCGTCGCCGAACCCAGCCGTCGACGGCCGGAGAAAGTCAAGGGCCTGGCACATCGCGCAGGCGTCAGCATCGAGGCAGCCGCGTCGTGCTGAGCTTCCAGAGTCGCCGCCCGGGACGGTTCCAGGGGGCCCAGTCGACTATCGAGTTCGCCCTAGCGGCTCCGATCTTCTTCTTCATCTTCTTCTCGATCATAAACGGTGGCCTCCTGCTGTTCTCTCGCAACGCCATCCAGCACGCGGCCGACGTGGGGGCAGCCGAGATTGCCGCCCAGGGCAACAGCGGTAACGCCGACCAGCTCGCGATGCAAGAGATGAACGGAGCGGGCCTGAACAACGCGGTGCTCACCAAGGTGACCGCGATCACTGTCCAGAAGGAAGATCAGGTCGGTACCGCATCCAGCCAAACGCTTAATCCGGATACCACAGGCTGCGGTGGCAGTCCCTGCGAGATGCAGTACACCTACACCGGGGTCACCGGGGCGGCCCCGTCGGGTTATACCTGTACCGGCACCTGCACTTGGCCATCGACTTCGCGAATCGTGAGCCAGACCGTCGGACTGGGAGGCAATCCCGACTTCGCGCTGGTCACGGTCAAGTACACCTTCGCCACAATCGGCCACTTCACCACCTTCCAACTGACGGCCACGGTGGTGCTCCGCCTGGAGCCGCAAAGTCTGTGAGGCGGCACCAGCAACGCGGCCAAGCTCTGATCGAGCTCGCAATCATCTTCCCCTTGATTTTGTTCGTGTTTCTGGGAGCTTGGACCGGGGCGGCCCTCATCGCCAACCAGGACAGCGTGGCTCAGGCGACCGGCTACGGCGCCAGGATCGCCGCCGAGCTTGGCAACACTTGCGCCGAGGTGTCCGGGTCTCTGAGCTGCACTCAAGCCAGTCTATCGTGCCAGCAGAGTGCCGCCGACCCATGTGCCGTGGACGGCGAGATTCTGTCCGCCTTGATGCCATCCCTGCACCAGCTCTCCAACTCGACTCCGATGGATATATACATCTACCAACCGGCCTCCTGCCAGCCGGTTGGGGGCACGCTTCCGGCGCTGTCAACGTGCACTACGGCCGACGGCGCGCCGGTGCTCGTCGGCGTTACGCCGCCGGCAGGCGCCCTCGACGACCAATATCAATACTGCTCCAGCGGTGCGGGCAGCTGGATACTCCAAAACGGTGTGGGAACTAAGACGGGGACGGCCCCCTGCTACACGAATGCTGGGATCGGCCCCTATTGGCTCACGTACCGCACCCAGCCCATTGATAATGAACAGGCCATCGGCGTCGCGGTGAAATTCCTCTTCACCGCGCCCGGGTTGAAATGGTTCACTCAGACCGACAGTGCCTATACCGCCATAACCTTTCCGCCGGAGGGCTCATAGCCATGCCTAGCCGCCAGTCTCCAAGCAAGTCGTGGGAGCACACTCAGAAGGGCCAGGTCCTGCTGATCTTCGCCCTCTCGGCCCTCGTGCTCTTCGCCATCATGGGACTGGCCGTGGATGCCGGAATCTCCTACCTCCACAGCGACCAACAGCAAAAGGCGGCGGCCTCGGCCGCCCTGTCGGGCGTCTCGTACCTGCCGGGCGACCTTCCCGACGCTCGGCAAGAGGCGCTCTTGACCGCCCAGCGGGATGGATACACCAATACCCTCCTAGGGCCCCACAACTCTGTCACCATCACGGTCTCCCAGCCCGCCGGTACTACCAACCAGCTCCAAGTGCAGATCGAGGCTCCGGCCCCTGTGTACTTCTTGGATTTGTTCGGCTTTGGCCAGCATGAGGTGACTTCCTCTGCGGTCGCTGAATACCTCCCGCCCATCCAACTCGGGCAGCCTGGGAACACCCTGGGCGCAACCGAGGCACAAATCAAGGCTGGGACGGGCGAATACTTCCTGCGCACCGAAGGGTACGGCAACCCCCGATCCGAAGGTGACGCCTTCACCCCCACCCCGACGGAGAGCGGCAACATCTGCAACGGCGTCTGCACCGCGTCAACCCCGGATGTTCATCAGATCAGCTGCATTGCGGGTAATGACACCTGTACTGGCGCTAATGCGGGGCAAGAGGTCAATGATACCGGCGGCTATAACTACCTCATCTATGTCCCCGCGGGCACTACCGCCGACGTCCGGGTCTACAACCCCAGCTTTGATCCCGGGATCGACAATGGCGGCGATATCCTCAGCTACCACGACGACGACGGCAGCTTTCCGGACACCTCGACAGGTGCGGAGCCCCCCGCCACGGACTACGCATCCATGGGATTCAGCCTCTACGCAGTCCCGGACATCAACAACCGCTCGGACGATATCCCCCTGAAGCAGGACATCTTCTGCCCCTTCAACGCCTACGGGATTGAGAACGGAGGGTCCGCCACCTACACCTACTACCAGCACTGCAATACGCCCGGTTCCGCGGTCCCTTCGACGGTCACCTCGGTAACAGGCACGCCGACCGTCTTCCAGAGCTGGGTTCCCCTGATGTCCTACAATCCGGTCAGTACGAGTGCGGACGGTAACCTCTTCGACGCTTCGTACACCAACTCTTCGCCCCCCGCCGGTTTCTTGAGCGGCGGCTACCTCTCAGGCGGGTCGGCCGGTCAGTACTTCCGCTTGCGGGTCGACACGCTGGCGTGGAACGGGAGCCCGATCAACACCAGTACCTCTGCGCCCAGCCCTACGGTCGACAGCAGCAGCACGTCACCGGACGGTTACCCCTACGCCCACAACGCCTACGCTCTGCAGGCAGTCAACGGGGGTACCACGACCGCTTGCGCGAATTGCACCGTCTCGGCGATGGCCGACCTGTGCATCTACACGCCCATCAGTACGCCCAGTGGCGGCTCCTTCCAGGTACCGCTCTTCGATCTGCCCTCCGAATACGCCGGCAAGATCATCTCGGTCAGAGTGTTCGACCCGGGGGACGTCGGCGGAGGGGCGGCGTACTTGGGGATCATCCAGCCGGGCTACACCGGCACGACGGGGACGGTCCATGGAACCGGCTACGCCACCCTGGCGACCAATACTGACCTCAACCCAGCCTCTGACAATGTTGGAGTCAGCTTGGCGGCCTATGAGGCCAACTCGCCGGAACCGGGGGTCTCGGACATCCCCCCAAGCGACGGGCCAAGCCCGACTTATGCGTTCAGCGCCGGGGTGGCGGGCGTGGGAGCCTCGGCCGTGGTTGAGACGGCGAACAGCGGTGGTGGGTCCCTCTACAACGGCCAGTGGGTCCAGTACGACATCAAGGTCCCCGCTGACTACAGCCCTGCCACTGTCGCAGCGTCCTACTGGAACCTCTACTACCACGTGGCCGCCGGGACCACCGCCGGCGACACCATCACCGTAGAGGTTCAGTACCTCGGGAGTCCCGTTCACCTGCTGCCCTAACCCGAACCACCCGGCGGACCCGATGGCTGGCTGACGCTGTGTCCGAAGTGCCCTGTGTGGTACACCACGGCTCGTGAAGGTAGGGGTCGTCTTCCCTCAGACTGAGATCGGCGCCAAGGCAGCTGCGGTCCGCGCCTACGCGGAGGGGATCGAGGCGCTTGGATTCAGCCACCTGCTGGCCTACGATCACGTCCTCGGCGCCGACCCGGCGGTGCACCAGGGCTGGAGCGGTCCCTACGACATCCGGACCACCTTTCACGAGCCCATGGTGCTGTTCGGCTATCTGGCGGCTGCGACCTCGCTGGAACTGGTGACGGGAATCGTCATCCTGCCCCAGCGCCAGACGGCCCTGGTGGCCAAGCAGGCGGCTGAGGTAGACCTCCTGACCGGAGGCCACTTCCGCCTCGGTATCGGCCTAGGCTGGAACGCTGTCGAGTACGAGGCGTTGGGCCGGAACTTCTCCAACCGGGGAACCCGGGTGGTTGAGCAGGTGGCCCTGCTGCGTCGGCTGTGGACGGAGCAGTCCGTCACCTACGAGAGCGCCCACGAGAAGGTGACCGGGGCCGGGCTGTCGCCCCTGCCGATCCAGCGACCCATCCCGATCTGGTTCGGCGCCAGGTCGCCAGTTGCGCTGCGCCGCGCCGGCCGGCTCGCTGACGGCTGGTTTCCCCAGGACGCTCCGGGCCCGGATCTGGACAAGAACCGGGCGATCGTCGAGGGGGGCGCGGTCGAGGCCGGGCGCGATCCCTCGTCGCTGGGCATGGAGGGCCGGGTCAGCTGGGGAGAGGGAGGCGCGGAGCAGCTGGTGGAACTGATCGGGCGGTGGCGGGAGGCCGGTGCCAGCCACGTGTCGATCAACACCATGGGCGCTGGGCTGGGCTCAGTCGAAGGCCACCTCTCCGTCCTCGCCGCCGGCGCCGCCGCACTGGGCCTGGCACCGCGCTGAGCGGCCTTCCCGCCACGCCCGCCTGAGCTCCCAGACGATGCCCGAGTTGCCCGAGCTGGAAGCGCTGGCGCGCTCTCTGGAGCTTCAGACCAGGGGTCACCGGCTGGAGCGCTTGGAGCTGGTCTCCTTCTCCGCCCTCAAGACCGTAGCTCCGCCTATCTCCGAGCTGGTGGGTCTCCGGGTCCAGGGCTGGGAGCGGCGAGGCAAGTACCTCTGCCTTCGGCTGAACGGCCCCTGGCTGGTAATCCACCTGGCGAGAAGTGGTTGGGTCAGGTGGTACGACCTGGTCCCAGAGGCGACGGCCCGTCCCTCCCGGGGCCCCCTGACCTTGCGTGTCGGCCTCTCGGCTGAGAATGACCAGCCGGGCCGACCGGGCTTCGACCTCACCGAGGCCGGCACCGAGAAGCGTCTCTCACTGTGGGTGGTCGACGACCCCACTCGGATCGACGCTGTCGGCCGCCTGGGGATCGATCCCCTCGACCCCGCCTTCGACAGCCCGACCCTCGCCCGCCTGCTGGCCGGCGCGCCGGGCACGATCAAGTCGGCGCTCACCAGCCAGTCCCTGCTGGCCGGGGTGGGCAACGCCTACTCCGACGAGGTCCTCCACGCTGCGCGCCTCTCCCCATTCAAGGCGGCTCAAGGCCTCCGCGCGGACCAGGTGGCGGCGCTCCACACGGCCCTGGTGGAGATCCTCGGCGCCGCGCTGGTGCGGGCCCAGGGTCTCGCGGCAGGCCAGTTGAAGGACCAGAAAAGGTCCTCCATGCGAGTCCACGGGCGCACCGGGTCTCGCTGTCCGGCGTGCGGCGCCACCGTCCGCGAGGTGGCCTTCGCCACCAAGTCGCTGCAGTACTGCCCCACCTGCCAGACCGGCGG
>OCZT010000671.1_pt1 | contig 34425 bp, 29 predicted proteins | sample 1539031 | NCBI WGS metagenome assembly OCZT01 (sample SAMEA3539308, study PRJEB22396) | soil metagenome | biome: tundra; feature: field; material: soil | place: USA | collected 2010-05 | depth 0.15 m | reverse complement strand
AGAAAATTCAGATATTTGTGAAGCAATAAAATTTGCAAATAAATGTTCTGCATGGGCGGTTACTCAAAAAGGTGTTTCTGTAGTTGATTTAAATAAAATAAAATGATAACAATTACAAGGGAAGAAGCGAAACGAATTGGTCAGAAATGGTTTTTTACTGGTGAACCTTGTGGAAATGGACACATTGATAAAAGATATGTAAATGGTATTGCTTGTTATACATGTAAAAGAAATTTAAATAAAAAACAAAATAAAGAAAATAATGATTTTATATTAGTTTGTAAAAATTGTAAAAAGGAATTTAAATCACCTAAAAGAGATATTCAATATTGCTCAAAAAAATGTCAGTTAGATTCTGTTAGACCAATAACTGATATAAGAACAATAAGTAATTGTAAGATTTGTGGTAAAGAATTTAAACATTATGGTGAAAGGATTGTGTGTTCCAGAGAATGTTTAAGCAAATATATGAGTCAGCAAAGACTAAACGAAAATAATCCTGCATGGATTGCTGATAAAGAGAAAAAAAAATGTGTAAGATGTGGAAAAATTTTTGAATACACTCGAAGAGATTTGCACGTTGGACAAGAAAGAGTATTTTGTTCATTAAATTGTTCAAGAAATAATGGAAATAATAAAGAAATTATTAATAATGTTGGTGGTAATCATAAATATTTATTTGGATTTAATAAAAAATTAAAGAATAAAATCAAAAAAAGAGATAATTATAGTTGTCAATTATGTGGTGAGATTGAAGATTTACACGTGCATCATATTGATTATAATAAAAATAATATTGAAGATAATAATTTAATAACTTTATGTAAAAGATGTCATAATATAACCAATTATAACAGAGAATTTTGGAGTTTGGTTTTTATTGGATTAAATTCAAATTCTAAGATTGTTAAAAAGGGATGGGGATTGGAAATACATTTTGTTAATAATGATAAATATTGTTTGAAATATTTGATTTTTTTTAAAGGAAAGAAATTTAGTTGGCATAAACACATTCTTAAACAAGAATTATGGTTTTGTATGTGGGGAAGTTTTGAATGTGTATTGAATACTGAAAATAATGAAATTTTTAATTATTTTAAATTCAAGGCGGGTGATAAAATTGAAATTAAACCAAATTTGGAACATCAATTAATGGCATTAACAAATTCAATAATTGTTGAAGTTTCAACAACAGATTTTCCAGAAGATTCAATAATAATTGAGAAAGGAGATTAAAAATTATGCTGATATATTGTGATATAGACGGCACAATATGTACTACTATTGGTGGTTATATGAATGCTAAACCAATTAAAGAAAATATTGCCAAAATTAATAAACTTTATGATGAAGGCAATATAATTGTTTACTGGACAGGTAGGGGTAAAACAACTGGTATTGATTGGTCAGTATTAACAGGTCAACAACTTGTTGAATGGGGTTGTAAATTTCATGATCTTATTATGAATCAAAAACCTTCATATGATTTATTAATTTGTGATAAGAGTAAAAGAATTGAAGAATTATGAAAAAAGAATATAAAGAATTTGTAATAAATCAACTTTATGGTTTAATCGAAGGTTCACCTAAAAGTCTTGAAGATCATATGAATCGTATGTTTCCAGAAATATTTGGATTAAAGCCAGATAAAATTACGGTTATCGTTACCAAAAATAAAATCAATGATAAATGTCCATCTTCTTGGATTGGAGCATTTTTAGCTACTCTTACAATTGATGGTGAAACATTTAGTTATGAAAGAGATTGGGGCGAAGAATATGATCATGATATATTATATCCTGATTTTGAGACTGATTTAGATTTTTATGATTCAGGTAAAAGTTATGCAGATGTAAAATGTAAAGAGGTACTTAAAAATCTTGAATTATGAATATTTGGGTAAACGGATGTTTTGACATCTTACATACAGGACATATAGAATTATTATGGTATGCGAAATTATACTATCCAAGACCGTTGGTTGGTAAATTACCTAAAAATTATAATAAGTTATTTGTTGGACTCGATACTGATGAGAGAGTGAGACTATTAAAAGGAGATAAACGACCAATCAATGACATTAACACACGCTTAACAATAATCTCTAATTTGAGAATGGTTGATGAAGTATTTATATTTAATACAGATGATGAACTGCGACAATTAGTTAAAGAATGGAGTATTGATTATATGATTGTTGGTGACCAATATCGAAATAAAGAAGTAATTGGACATGAAAATGCAAATATTGGTGTGGTATATTATCCCGTAGATCAGAGATCAACAACAAATATTATTGAAAAAATTAAGAATTTATGATAGTAGTAACAGGTGGAGAAGGATTTATTGGCAAAAATCTTGTTAAAGAACTAGAAAGACAAGGTAATATTGGTGTTATAAGTCTTGATACGAAAACCGAAAATCTTGGTTTTATTTATTCTTGGCTTTTAACTAATGCTGATCAAATTGAATGTATATTTCACCTTGGAGCAATTACCGATACTACTGAAATGAACAAGAGTTTATTCGATGAATATAATGTTGAATCTTCAATTTTTATCTGGAATTTATGTTCAGATTGGGATATACCATTAATTTATGCAAGTTCTGCAGCAACATATGGCGATGGCAAAGAAGGATTTGATGATGAGAAGGATATTATTAATTTAAAACCTTTAAATCCATATGGCTGGTCAAAACAACAATTTGATGTATGGGCAGAAATTCAGGAACAACAACCACCATATTGGTATAGTTTGAAGTTCTTCAATGTTTATGGATATGGTGAAGCGCATAAAGGTAAAATGGCATCAGTTGCATTTCACATGTTCAATCAAATTGACGAATCAAAAAAAGTTAAATTATTCAAATCACATCGTCCTGATTATGAAAATGGTGAACAAAAAAGAGATTTCATTTATGTTGATGATATTGTAAATGTTTGTTTATTTTTATATAATAAAAAACCACTTTCAGGCATATATAATGTCGGTACAGGAAAAGCACGTTCATTTAATGATCTTGCCACGGCAGTTTTTACATCGCTTGGATATGAGAAAAAAATTACGTATATTAACACCCCAATTAATATCAGAGATAAATATCAGTATTTTACTGAAGCAAAGACAGATAAATTGAGATATACTGCAGGATATACTGCAATGTTTCATGAGTTAGAGGAAGGTATTTCGAAATATATATATAAATTAAAATATGAAACTTGCTAACATCATTTATGAAAAAGAATTGGTAAATCACACTCAGGTTGATTATATTAATTATTTTAATAAACCACAGAATTACAATAGCGTTGATAAGACTTTACCGACATTATATGTTGGTTGGTCGTTCATGAAGGCATGCAATGAATTTAATGATATTATTCAAAATGCCAATATTCTTCATAAGAAAATAATTGCAAATGAATTATATTGGGAATGCAGTTTTGAAGAAAGTAAACCATCACATGTTAAAGGCGTTAAAAAATTTGTTAGTTTAATACCACAATTTTATTTTCAGCCGAAATATACTTATATTAATTTAGACCCATTATTTTTTCAAATAACTGATATAGAAGGTTTAATGGATGTTCTCCCAAAAGAAATTGATTTTTTATATAATTTTAAAAATGAAATAATTTATTTATTATCAGACAATAAAATTACAGGAATCGATTTAAAGATGTATGACTTCTATAAATTTAATACCTTAGAAATTCTTACAAGAATACAAGAAAGAACAAAAAAATATCAGAATGATTTAGATGGTAGCATATATCTATCATATTATAAAATACTTCCAGATTTTTCTCATCTTAAAAGATATCTAATAGTTATATTGTCAAATTGAATATAACACAGTATTTATATAAAATATTTATAAGTACTATGAAAGATAAATTAAAAAAAGCACTTGATAATTTTGTCAAACCTCCTGAGACTGAAGAAGAATTAGCAGAAAAGGCAAAAAATGAGAACGTGAAAAAAGTTGTTCTTGATGAACGTGAAGGTTTAATTGAGCGTGTTGACCGTATCTATGTAACTAAAGACGGTAAACAATTATTGAGAGAAATATATTAATATTCTTCGACAATGAAAAAAGAAAAAAATGATAATCTTTTAGCGGAACATCTAAGAAAGATTAAATATCGTGTTGGTTATAAAATCAACGAAACTCCTAAATATCGTCCACTGGTAAATGATAATGAGGAATTTGATGCTGTTCCAGATAGTATATACGCTACAAAGGATGGTCAGCCAGTTCCTACAAGTCAGGGATTAACCAATGAAGCTGGTAATCAAGAAGATGCTCCTAAACCAGAAGGAGAACAACCCCCAGCACCTTCGAATGATCAACCACAAAATACTGATGCTCCGCAAGCAGGTGCTCCAATAGATGCTCCCGTGCCAGCATTTGATAAAACTGGTGGAGATAGTCAATTGCCACCACCCCCAGAAGGTGCAGAACCTCCAATCGGTGGTGCACCTGTTAATCCAATGGGTGATGATATGAATGCTCCTGACCCATCACAAGAGGTTGATAGTTTGCAAAACGATATTATTAAACATAATATTGAAGCTATGAAAAGTATTCATGACCAATTAGAAAGTCTTAATGCAACTGTTCAGGCTTTAAATACACAGTCAAAAACACTTAGTGCTGAAGTTGAAGAAGTTCGTGAACCTACAAATACTGAGAAACTTATGAGCAAGAAAAACGTAAGTTATCCTTATTATTTTAACTTAAATGATTTTTGGTCAGGTAATTGGTTTAATGAAAATAGAGAAAAAGAACATGAAAGAGGCATTAATGAATTACCAGACGGTACATTTGTTGCTGATTTCGATGATTTACCACAAAAATCTAAAATTGACGTACAAAACAGTTTTAACGAAATAAATTAACATGATTAAAGATGAAAAAAGAAAACTTTTTGAAGTTTTTGAAAAAGTAAATAATATCAACCTCAAAGAATGGTATGATTATGGTAAAGCACCAAAACAACCGCAAGGCATTGGTGATTTTAATGCTATTGATTGGCAAGAATTACATAAACAATTGATATTAAATACAAATATGATTAAAGTAGGTAGTAGAAGCACAGAAAAACATTTAGCAGCTACTGTTAATGATTTAATTGATGATGATGGTATGTTAAGTTTAGAAGAATTACAACAACTTGAAAATTTTGGTTTAATTAATATAAATGGTACATTTTCAAACCTTCGCAGTCAATTTCCAATAATTCAAAATAGAAAATATTTCGATTTTAATACGTTTAAAACAAAAGCTGCTGAAATCTGGAATAAAAAAGCACCAGTTCAAGAAAAAAATAATGAAAGTTTTTAATTCATATGGTACTCCTGAACGTCTCTTTGAAATGATGAAGAGAGTTAATAAACTTAATGAAAGCACTCTTCCAAAAGACAAAAAAAATGAGTTACTTAAAGAACTTATTGCTTTTGTAATGGAAAAACTTGGTTTATCTAAAGATCAAATGCCAAATATAATTATATCATATGATGAAAAAGAGGCTGCAGGAATGCATTCTTTTGGTAAGTATACACCAGAAACCAATCAATTAAGAGTTGTTGGGGCAAATAGAAATTTTGCAGATATTGGCAGAACACTGGTACATGAATTAAAACATAATGAACAAAGAATAAAAGGAATATTAAAACCCGATTCAAATAATACTGGCAGCGATATGGAAAATGACGCAAATGCGTTTGCAGGTATTATAATGAGAGAATTTGGTGCTAAGAATCCAATAATTTTTGAATAATAATTAAAAAAATGAAAATATATAAACCAATAGGTAGTAAAGAAAGATTTGCTGAAATATTTCAGGGAGTTAATAAAGTTAAATTAAACGAAGGTTTCGGACAGAGTTATAATCCACAAGCTGTTCTTGAAATGGCATTTGAAGGACTAAAAAACGGTACACTTAATATTGTGCATAGTAATTCACAAGGAGAAGGTGAGCAAAGTTTTATTGAACTGGTTTGTAAAGACAAACAAGGTAATAATATAACTTTTACATTTAAAACATTATCAAGTGCTGACGATCAGGAAGGTGTTTATAATATTAATAACGTAATAATGACGGGTTTTTCATTTGATGACCCAAGTGGTGAAGATACTGTTGAAATGGATGAAAATGCATTAAAACAATTTAATTCACAACACGGAAATGATTTATTTGACGCTGTTAAAGAATATATTGATGTTGAAGAAGAAGAACCAGCAATAGATGAATTATATGAAGATGCAATTAGAAAAATTGATTTAAGTCCATTTGGGAAATACAGTTTTGATAAAATGCAAACAGGTAAAGCATATGCTGATGAAAAACCAATAAATCCTGCAATAAGAGTAAAATCTCCTGAATTAGATAAGTTTGTAAATGAAGATGATCTTGATAAAGATGTATCTCTTGGAATGAATGATACCACCACAAAAATGATTAGTACAGTATCACCAGAATTAAAAGAAAAAATTATTTTAGATGCTGCAAAAGTTGTAGACAGAGGGTTGGAAAGACAAGGAATTAGCAAAGATAATATGCCTAAAGAAGCATATAATAAATTAATTAAACAAATTGGTCTGGCAATATTTGAAGAATATTCTTCAGGTATGAACGAAAATATAAACGAAGAAGAAGCAAAAGTTGGTGATTATCCAGACCAAATGGGTAAGAAATTTAAACCGAAAGTATTTTATCCAAAGAAAAAAAGAAAACCACAAACCAGTGTTAAATTAAGTGAATTCAAAGAACCAAAAACTGATGATGATCAAGTTGCAGATACTGAATTCATGAATAAAGAACGTCAGGGATTACAAGGTGGTGAAGATGACGTTAATCCAGATACCACTAACGATGTTAATCCAGAAGTAGAAACGGGTACTGAAAATGATGTTGAAGCAGGTGACGAAATGAGTCAACTTGAAAAAGATAATCCTGATCTATATCCAAAAGGTTGGAAAGAAATGGATGGTATGGGAATGGGACATGAACCAGAAAGTGATGAAATTGATCAGATCGCACAGGATAAAGAAGAAACTGGTGAAGTGATACCCGGTGGTGATGGTGAAGAAAAATCAGCAAGTGAATTTGACCCAGAACAAATATTAATGGGTATGAGAGTTGAAATGGAGCACAGCGATGACCCGATGTATGCATTAGAAATTGCTATTGATCACCTTACAGAAGACCCAGAATATTATACAAGTGAAGAAACACCAGAAGATTCAGCACAAGCAAATGCTGTTGCAGATGCTAATGGTGATGACAAAAACACAGAAGATATTTTACTTGGATTTAAACCGCATAATGTAGGCGATGAAGTACCAGATACAAGCAGAAAACCAAGAATGACAGAACTTAAAGAAAGTGCTAAACCTGAAGATAAAAAAAAGGTAGATAATAAAGGCAACGATACTAAAGCATCAACTGATACATCTTCTGATACAGCTTCTGATACATCAACCGAAACATCAACTAAAACATCAACATCAACTGAAGCCTACACCCAAGGTAATATCACAATTACTGGTGGAGCAGGAGCAGGAGATACTCATGTTACTATAAATGGTCAATTAGCAAAACCAACAACAAAAACAGGAACATCAAAAGTAGGAACAGTAAATCCAAAGAAGGTAAATGAATCTGACGAAGAACCTGAAACTCCAGAAGAAGAAAAACCTGAAGAATTAAAGAAAAAAGAAGATGAACTTGATGAATCAAAGAAAATTAAAAAGAACGTAATTACTGAAGAGCAAATTAAAACCGCAAAACTCACATTAAGTAAGAGAAATATTCCTACTGGAATGACAAAAAAAGAAGCTGTGCAGATTTTAATAAATAACAATCTGAAGAAGATACTGTAATAATTGTAAATAATCAACAATAAAAAGGCTACCAAGTGTAGTCTTTTTTGTTTATGCGGTATTTATATAGAAAAAGAGCATGTCAATATTTAGATCATATTTTTCAAAGAACAATACACTGATAAGTAGTAATCTTACCAACAATTCGCAAAACCCCGTAATGGAGGTATCATATGGTACATTTGACAGACAGTTAAGTAGATTTATTTTTGATATTGATTTTGATAATATAAAAGCTAAAATTGCTGATGGTTCAATAAACCCAAACAGAATTACAAAACATGTGTTGCATATGACCAATACAATCAGATATGCACCAGAACGTCTTGGTAAAAAATCATATCTTCCAAGTATTAACAGGGCAAGTAGTTTTGATCTTAAATTATTTAATATTAATCAGGATTGGGATGAAGGTAGTAGTTATGAATTTATTTATGATAACCCAAATATTCCTTTTGTTGATGTTGTAAATCCCATTTCAATTCCAGAAGCATCTAACTGGACTGCCAGAACAACAACAAGTGGTTGGACTAATGCTGGTGCATATGTTAGTGGCATAACTCAAATAATTGGCAAAAGTGAACATTTCGAAAAGGGTGACGAAGACATTGATATTGATGTTACTGATTATATAAATCAAAGATTATTTAGTGGTTATACTGGAACTTCAGCATATACTGGTAGTTCTTTTGGTATTGGAATTAAATTTGCAGATAATTTTGAAGTACTTGAACCTGAACTAAGACAAGCTGTTGCATTTTTTGCAAAACATACTAATACTTATTATGAACCATATATTGAAACAACAATTGATGATACAATAGTTGATGATAGAAATTATTTTTATTTAGATAAAGATAATGATTTGTTTTTATATGTTAATATTGGTGGCTTTCAGCAGAATATAACTGTAAATAAAGTTGAAATTTTTGATCAGGATGATAATTTAATTACAGGATTTACAGGTAATTCAATTGTTAATGTAAGCAAAGGCGTTTATAAAATAACATATAAGGTAATGCAATGGAATGGTAAAACTGAAACTTTGGGTACTTATCCAGATGCTGTTTTATTCAAAGATAAATGGTCGTTAACAGTTAATGGTAGAAATACTGAATATGAAGGTGAATTTTATCTTATATCACACGATAAATATTATGCTTTTAATAACTCTAACCAACTTAATTTTGAAAATTATTTCTTTTATTTCTGGGGAATTGGTGAAAAAGAGAACATTAGAGCAGGTGTAACAAAAAAAATTAAATTAACCATCAAAGAACTTTATGCAAATCAAAATAATTTCTTACCTTTGGATATTGAATATCGTTTATTTACAACAGTAGGAAAAAAATATGAACTTGATTTAATACCATTTACTTCAGTGAACAGAACAAATACAGGATATGAGTTCAATCTTGACACATCATGGTTGATACCCCAAGATTATTTTTTACAACTTAGAATGAAAAATGGTGACTATTATGAAAATAAACAAACACTTTCATTTACTGTTGTTTCTGATGGAAAATTAAATACTGTTTGTTAAGAAAAAATCGGTTTATTTTTAAAAATCCTTGTATTTATAGTAAATAAATAATACATTTGTACTGCAATTTTTATATTGAAAAATAATATTACTGTAAAATTAAATTAAAATGAATGAAAATGAAAATGTGACAAACACTCAAAGTAGCGAGTTGTCAAAATCTAACAAAGAGTTAGCCGACTTACAAAAAAAACAATCAGAACAAGTACGCAGAACAGGTCAGGAAATGCTAAAAAAGTATTTTGTTCCACGTAACAATAAAGAACTATTTAGAATTCTTCCTCCTAAAACTGGTAAAAAAGTTATTGAAGAAGCATTTTTTCATGTTGTTACAACTAATACTGCTGGTAAAAAACTCAAACATGGAACAATTATTTATTGTCCTGCTCATAATGACCCAAGAGTAAAAAAGACAGATAAAAATGGTCAGGTTATATTGGATGAAAAAAATCTTCCAGTAATGATTCCTGCTCCATGTCCATTATGTAAAAAATCAAAAGATTTACTTGAAACACAAGACCCTTCAGTAAAAGGTGTTTCAAAAGAAAAAAGTCTTACTTTAACTGATGCTCAGAAAGTTATTTATGAAAAAAATAAAAAAATCTTTTTAGAATCAAATGGATGGCAAGCAAAAAAATTCTACATTGTTCGTGGAATTGATAAAGGTGTTCCAAGAGATGGCGTTAAATTCTGGAGATTTAAACATAGTTTTCAGAATACAGGTACTCTTAACACACTTCTTCCTGCTTTATATGATTTCAATGCAATTAATCAGACCGATTATACTAATGTAGAAAATGGTACTGATTTAAGCATTTCTACGGTTGAAACTGTAAGCAATAATGGTATTAAATATAGAGCAATTGTAGGAATTAGTGCTCGTGGTAAATCACCCCTTAGTGATGATATTGCTACTATTAGGGATTGGCTTAATGATGATATTGCATGGAGAGAAGTATTCCAGCCAAAAAAAGCACCAAATATTACAGCATATCAATTTCTTGAAATGATAGTGACTGGCATTAATCCTTATTGGGATGATATTGATTCAAATAACAAGCATTGGGTATTCCCAAATAATCCAGAATTAGAAACACTTGCTAATACCCGTACACATAATCTTGATGCTGATAATAATAAAGATTATGAATATGCTTCTGATGTAGTTGATGAAGAATATTCATATGTTCCTGTCAGCGTATCTCCAGTTAATACACCTATTTCTAATCAGGAAAATGTACCTGTTTCTAATGCAGAAACATTACCTACAACTGAAAATGTAAATGAAATAATTGAAACTGAAGAAAATCAGGGGAAATCAGGAGAAAATTACGATGACCTCCCATTCTGATGTAATTGATAATCAGTTGGTTAAAAAATAATTTTTTATAATAAAGGGGAAAAAATGAAAATTTCCCCTTTATTGTCTTATTAAAAAATAAAATATTATGACAAAAGTAGCAGAAGAAGTACCTTCAAATGACAAGGTACGTAAACCAATACCTAAAAAGAATTTCTCGTTAGAGAATTATAAGAAAAAAATTGGTGCAGAAGACGTTCCAGACAAACCATTGCAATGGATTAAAATTGATGATGCAATGGAAAAGGCAACGGGACTACCCGGTTTCGCCAAAGGCTACGTTAATCTTTGTCGTGGATATTCTAATACTGGTAAATCAACTGCAGTTTGTAAAGGTATTGTGAATGCACAGAAAATGGGATTACTGCCAATCATAATTGACACCGAAAATAACTTAGGTCTTGAAAGACTAACCCTTATGGGTTTTGACTGGAAAGGCGATCATATACTCATTGATAACGAGTATCTTCACACAAATTTCGGGATAAAACAGGACAAAGACAGGTTACAAGCTAGTATTGAGGACTTGGCAAGATGTATGTATTCTATTTTAAGCGACCAAAAGGCAGGTATATTACCATGCGACATATTTTTCGCAATAGATTCAATTGGTACGTTGAAATGCAATGCTTCAATTAAAGCATATGAGCTTAGTGAAAGCGACAATAACATGTGGAATGCAGGAGCATATGAAAAGAATTTCATGTCAATGCTCAATAATGATATTCCAAACAGTAGGAAACAAAACAAAGAATTTACCAATACTATTGTAGCAGTACAGAAAATCTGGTACGATTCAATGAATAAAGTCGTTAAACATAAAGGTGGTGAAACGTTTTTCTTTGGTGGTAGACTTATCTATAATTTTGGTGGTATCCTGACTCACGGAACAAAGAGAATTACTGCTACATGTAAAAAACGTGAAGTTGCTTACGGTACTGAAGCAAAAGTTAACGTAGCAAAGAACCACATTGACGGTCCGCTTGGTGGTATTTCAATGGAAGGTACAATTATCAGCACACCACATGGATTCGTATTTCCAGAAGACCTTGATTCATACAAAAAACAAAATATTCTGTACTTCCGTAATCTTTTCAAAACAATAGATATTGATTATGAAACTATCGGTGTTGATGATATTGTAATGAAAACCAGAACATTAAATAGTGCTGATGAAGTTGATTTCGGAGAAGAATTTATTGAAAGAAGTCCGAGTATTACTGAAGCAAAAGAAGAATGAAAACCAGAACGCTATTAGTTGATAGTTCATATCTTTTACAGCGATCATTTCATGGAGCAAAAGATACGTCCACCAGTGCTTTCGGGCATATTGGTGGATTGTACCAATTTTTTACTACCGTTCGTAAAATGATTAAGGAACATATGATAAATAAAGTTGTTCTTGTTTGGGATGGTCAGGGCGGTGGTATTCAACGTTATGTTATTGATCATGCATATAAAGCTAATCGCAAAAACAAAGAATGGTATAAGAAAATTGAATTAAGTGACAGAGACATTAAAAGAGAAGAAGAAAAGGAAGCATCAATATTAAAGCAAAGAGTTAGAATTCAAAAGTACGCTGAAGAACTCTTTTTAAGACAAATTGAAATACAGGACATTGAAGCAGATGATATAATAGCTGCTTATTGTCTGAAATATAATAACAAAGAGGAGATTTTTTTATATTCAAGTGATAGAGATTTTGCACAATTATTGGATTTAAACATTACAATATTATTTCCAAACATCGATCAACCAGTAAATAAGGCAAATTATATGATGTATTTTAATCACCATTATTCAAATGCGTTAATGCTTAAAATAATATGTGGCGACACATCCGATAATATTGATGGCATTGAAGGAATGGGAGAAGATACTCTTTTAAAATATTTCCCTGAAATAAAATTTAAACACCTGATGGTTAGAGAAATTTGTAAAAGAGCAGATGAAATTAATCGTGAAAGAATTTTAAATAAAAAGAAACCTTTGAAGGCACTTGATAATCTTTTACATAATATTGACAGGTTAAAAATGAATTTTCAATTGGTCAATTTAAGAGAACCAATGATTAATGATGAGGTGAGAACAGAACTGGATAATATCGATTCACCATTATCATTTGATGATAGAGGTAGTAAAAATCTCATTAAAATGATGAAAGAAGATGAATTTTTAAGTGTTTATGGTAGTACGTTTGTTCAATATGTAGAACCGTTTTATACTGTAATTATGTGTGAAAGAGATTTATATCAAAAAGAAAATAGTAAGAAAAAATAGTTTTTAAAATCCTTCCTATTTAGAAAGATTTTAAATATATTTGCATAGTTTATTAACAATCTAAAAATTATAAAAATGAACGAAAAAGAACATAATAATTTATTCAGGTTTTCATTATATCAGGGAAATGTTTTATTGTGTGAAAAAATATTTAATGCAGATCAATTTAACCCTTTCACAAGGTATTCAATAGATATCAGAGACATTTTGCCAAGATCAATTACTAAATTGCAAAAAGCACTCTCTAAGAGAAGCTATGATACTTTTATTGAAAGTGGTGAAGCATATGGAGATTTGTATCAGTATAATCAAAAGATGATCGGTATGTATCCGAAAGAATATAGAGAGAATATGCGTTATAATCCACAACCAATAGTTCAGCAAATAGAAGAAAAAACAATTCGTGGTGTTGAATGTAAAATTGGATTTTATATTAACGATAAACCAATTGTTGAAAGAATGTTTTATGTTGATGGTTTTAATCTTATTGCAAGATGGTCATATGAGTTGACTCATAATGTAATTGTAATTGCAAATGATATTTTTAATCAAATAAAAAGAAATGATGTTAAAAATATGTGGGATGATTACGATTTAATTAATATTAAAGGATTATCAATTACTCAAATTAGAGAACTTTCTCCCTCTAAAAGAGAGGAAATGTTAAGAAGAATTAGAAAAAATTAAGTTTATTTATTACCATCATTATTAAATTTTATTGTTTTATTACCATAATTATCAGCATCTCTAAACCAACATTGTACAATTTTAAAAATTGCTTTATATGGGTTTTCTTCTAATATATTAATTTTTCTCATTTTATCATCATTAGGAAACATGAAACTAAAATCTGTAATTCTTTCACCTGCTTTACCTTTTATATATAATATTGTAAAACATCCTAAATTATGAAGTGCATTTAAAGTCATGTTTTGACCAAACGGAATACTACTTCCAGTACTTTTTGTTTCAATAATTAAAAATCTGTTATTTCTTTCCACAATACCATCTAAATCCATAAAATTAATATTTGTTGGATTAAATGCTTCTTTTAAAAAATCCCAATCAAATTGACCGTCAAACCCTGCTGGTAGATTTTCATTAAAATAATCTTCGTTATTAATCATATTTTTTTTAATTTTAAATTTTTCTCATTATTAAACCAACATTTTGAAAATGTTGAATAAAATTATTTTCATTTTTACCTATATAAAAAAATACTTGCCCACATGTTGGTGATGAAACTTTATCTTTATTATAAAATTTTATTCTACCAGTAGTAAAACAAATCAATGCAGATATTTTATTTACTTTTTTAAACCATTTAGTATCAGTATTATTATTAGTTACTATAATACCTTCTGTTATATGTCCTAATTGATATTCTTTACATAATTTATCAGTAAAGGCATTAATTTCTTTACTGGAAAATGGTGGATTCATGAATATATTACCAAGCCAGTCTTTATCCAGACCATTAGTTTCAATTGTATAATATGTTTTAGCTTGTATTATTTGATTTGCATCAGCACTACTACAAGGGTCAGTATCAATACTACCCATTACTTGTGTTACTAAGTCTATATATTTTTTAGGTGTATACCATTCATTTTCACCTGTGAATAATTGTGATATATTAGTTTTACCAATTTTCACCTCTCCTTTTTTTAATTTTTCAAACATTTCAGGATTTTCATTTTTTAACTTCTTTGCTTTAGCAATATATGTCCTGTTAGTACCTTTGAGTTTAGCAAGTTTGGTATTAGTATCATTTTCATGTGCTTCTTTAGTTTGAGACAATTTTTTGTCTTTAACTCCACTTTTTAATGTTTCAGTTAAAGTTGCTGCTTGTTTTTCTCTTCTTTCTTTCTCAACTTCTGCTTCTAATAAATCAATTATTGGTTGAAGTTCAACAGTAACACAAGCACGTTGAATGCTTGATAAATCTCTCCTGTTATTACTTCTTAACACAAATTGAACTGCTTGTAATGTTGTTCCTGTGAATGTTTCATAATTTGGCGTTATTTGTAATTCATCACATATTTTATGACGATTCCAACCATCAATAATATCATTTTCGTATAACCATATTGGATATCTATCATCATAACCATTTTCGATTATATCATTTTTTAATTCCAGATATTGCTCTTGATTCATTTCAGGTAAAATATTATATTCGTGTTTTTTCATAATCTTCTTTTTTATATCTTTATTATTAAACTAAATTTTTATTAAACAGCAATACCCTCTTCTTTACACCATCTTTGTACTGTTCTTAAATCTACATTACATATTCTTCCCCATAATTCTTTATCTTTTGGATATTGTTTACAGGCTTCAAGACATGCTTTCTTTTGATCATTATTAACTTTTATTCGTCCATCAACCTTTTGTGTATCAACCATCCTTTTCGGTAAATCAAATAAAAGTGCTAAATATTCGCTGGTGTAACCCAATAATTTCATTTTCATTATTGTGTCGTTTCGAACTGAAATACTCATATTTTTATATTTCTGTTGGTCGATACCAAACATCAATCTGACGAATGCCTCACGATAACTATTCATAATAATATCTGAAAGTTCTTTTGCTCGTGGGTCAACTGGTAATTTATCATTACTAACCCAATCAGTAGGCATCTTATCATTAAGAAAACCCAAATCAAAAGTATAGTATTTTTCATAGTGATATAATGCACTGAATATAAGAATTAACCTTTTGTGCATTATCCACATGCGCTTAATAACATCTGTGTTAAATTTATAAATATATTTAACATTTTTTTCAAATTCTGAATATTCTTCAAATAATTTAGTGTCCATTTCTTCACCCAAATCCAAATAAAGTGGTTCTTTTAAATCATTTAACCCTTTCCAAAGTTGAAAAAAATTAGTTTTATTTGTTTCTATCATCTCGTTGATAAAATCAATAAGAACATTTTCATCTTTTTGTCTTAATTCATTTGAACTATTAATTTCAAATGCTAAAAATCTTGATAGTAAACCATTGTCAACATTAGCATTTGCAAAGAAATTATATGCTGTTTCGGGAGTTGAAGCTAATGTCATTGACAGGTATGTTTCATTAATTACAAATTTACTATCGGCAAGATTTTTTTGATATCTTTCATGTCCCCAACATGCCAATATAAGATCAAGAAAAGCACCATATCTCGTATTATTTGCACCAATAAGTGTTGCAGCTTCAGTTGTAGAAATAATCGCTCTACCATCGTTCTTTTTAAGTTCTTTTACAAATCCTGCTTTAGTTACATCAGCACCAATAAATAAACTTCGATATACTGGTGCATGTTCCATAAAAGGTTTATTCTCTGCAAGTGCTTGTGCTTCTTTTGTTTTATAATCACGATACTCACTTGCATTTTGTCTGTCAATTTTTTCTTCAATTTTTGCACAAATTTTTTGCATTTCATTGATTGTATTTTTCCCTGTTGATTGTTTAGCAATAACCCACATAAATAAATTTGCCTCATATTCGTATGACCCAAAATGTTTAAATCGAAGATTTGGTAATATTCCACTAATATTTGAAATTCCTGAAAGTAATGCCATAAATTTTGGTACATCAGTAAATTTCATTAATGGTATTTTTAACATACTTGGTAGTTTAGTATATAATTCGATAGGTGGTAATATTACATCATTTTTAATTTTTTGATTAACGAGTTTAGCAATTGCTTCTTTGGCTCGTATAAGATATTTATTAATTCCAGATTTATCACCGTTAAAATCTCTCAAAACAATATTATATTTATCATCACATTCACTATAATTATATTTATCTGATACCGAACATATATTATGATAAATTTGACGACCTTCTTCACCAAACGTGCAGAGACTAAAACCATAAGACAACCAATCTTCATAACTTTCAGTTAAATTTATTTTATTTTGTACAAGAAAAACCGACATGTAAAAACATTCTTGATATAATTCATCGGTAACTTCAGTTTTTTTATATCCAGCAAGTTCACCTTTTTCAAATTCATTTAATTTTTCAAAAATATTTTCAAATTTACCAGTATAATTCCATACCCAACTATCTTCCTTTTGATAAAGATTTTCAATATATGGAATATAACACATTCTGCTAATATCCTTGCCACTTTTATCAGTAACTAAATAATATTTATTTGCAAAATATTCCTCAAGTTCCTGATATAAATATTGCCATTTTAAATGGTCTTTTAGATTATGCTTAACAATTACCTTTAAACCATCACCACTCGGACTTATAAATAATAAATATGTTTGAATATCATTTTCTAATTCCTGACGGACTTCTTCAAGACGTTCTACATGATCAAAATCAAGAACAATAAGTCCACTCATTTCTAATAACTCTTCTGATTTACCAGTACCACCAAATGTACCACCAAATGTTATAGCTGAAAATAATTCTAATTTTTGTTGACTAATTTCCTTTCTGGTTGCTTTGGGATTATCTTTTAAAAATTTTTTATATTTACTGGTGTTTTGTTTTAATTTACTATCACTTGTTGCCCATGTTAAAATTTTATTTAAATCTGCAGGACGATGATCAGGACGATTATTAACCTTTTTAAAATATTCTACTTCCATTTGTTTTTATTTATTAATACGTATTTTAATTAAAAATCTTGAATTATTTTTATTTTTTAATGCTTCAAAGATAATTTCTTTTTAAACTACTTCCTAATCTTTTAAAAAATAAAACGACAGACGACATATTTTTTTTTGGTCATATTCTTACATATAATACGACACAAGTCATAAAACGACCACAAATTTATCATATATAATAATATAATAAGAGATAATAAAGGGTATAATGATATTTTTTATGAAAATTTTACATATAATAGAACTTTTTTAAAATTATTGTGTATTTATTAATCCGAACGACTGCAGAAAAAAATATTTTAAAAATAAATTAAAAAATACTTGTATATTAAATTTATATTTATTACGTTTGCATCGTCTTAGAATAAGTGTTCTTTAAATGATTGAAAATAAAATGGGGAAGTATGCGAATAAAATTCAAAAATACTATCGTATTACTCCTTACTGGAGAACTGATTGTGTTTACAGAAAAGTACAGCAAATTGTCGTTCAAACAGTTGATTGGTGACTCGAAATCACCCTTCCCCACAAAGAAATGGAAACGGTTTGTTATTACAGTAAACAATTAGCTCAGTGTAGAGCGTCCGCATCAAAAGCAGAAGGTCGGGGTGTCGAAACCCTATCGTGTAAAACAAAATAACAAACAAATTATCCATTTTCCTTATAGTTTTCATGGGATTTTCACAAAATCCCATAACATTGCGGGGTGGAGAAGTGGAATCTCGTGTGGCTCATAACCATAAGATCGGTAGTTCGAATCTATCTCCCGCTACAAAATGAAGAACTGGTGGTTTTTACAGTAAATATAAATTTAAGCCAAATGTAAACTTACCAAACAAAAACCAACGAAATTCTTCAAAATTATAAACTAATTCCCTGTTGTCCCTGTGGCAACACAAACTTCAGGGTATCGTTCTTTAAAAATACAAAGGGAAAACTAAAAGTGTTTACAGAAATTCGGTGGTTCGAATCCATCATCCTGCCAATGGCAGAATTAGACAAGCGGTTAAGTCAAAACTCTATTAAAGTTTCAAAACAATTCAAAAATACTTTTAAACTGTTCCCTAAGTTTTAAAACGGAAATGGGTGAAGATAAATTATTTTCAATAAAATTAAACCCAACCCGTTTAATACCTAACATTTGAAGCATGTTGCAACGTGCGTGGTTAAGAATGGTTTTTATCAGCAGAAGTGCTGAGTTTTTTCAAAAATAAAGAAATAATTACTGTGTCTAAGTTAAGCCAGATCGCAAGATAGGACTTTTTTTCGGCAGTAATAAAAAGAAGAACTTGTTGTGTATACAGTAGATTGAAAAATGTAATCCCCCTCATATGAGAAGGGGGACAAACTTACCAAAATACAACTAAACTTCTTCTCTTATTTGAGAAGTGTTTGTTTTTCTTAGAAAAAATGGGTGGGGATGTAACATAGAAATATGTTATCTCACCCATTTTTTTATTTTTTACTTGTTTATTTAAATATTAATTATATCTTTGCAAATAATTTTAACCAATAAATTTGAAACTATGGAAAATTTGGTATTAACACAAAAAATGCTCGTAAACGTTAGACAGTCATTAATTGACGGTTTAAGTGTTGCAAGTGGCAGTCGTAGTTCAGCTACTTATTACCACGGCAGAGACGAACAAATGAAGGCAATACAAGCTCAAGTTGAGAAATTGTATAAACTTTCAAAAGAACTTCCATTGATTATAGCTTCCCAAAAAGGTGCTACAGGTCAATTCGTGTCAGAGGTATTGCTTAATGAATTTAAGCAGACTTTAAGGGGTGGAGCATGTAATATTGTTAATCCAATTGATTGGTATGATAATAGCATTAGTGACAAGGCAGTTCTTAGTGCATTGAATAATCTTGTTGTTGATAATGGTCTTCCATATGCACTTCGTCTTTTCGTTGATATGAAGAATCAGAAAATTAATAATGAAAGATCAAGGAAAATTATACTTGGCTTTATTTGGGGTCAGCCAAACATTGAATTCCATGCAATGAAATATCGTAATAAGATTGCTAAAATTTTAAAGCATGCTTATGGTCAGAAAAAGACTTCTATATTGCTCGCAATTGCAAAAAAACAGGTTACTGCTGACTTTTGGAGAGGTGTACCATTTGAAGGTGCTAACTTAGTTGCGACTGAAAAAGAAATAAAGATTGTCAATGAAAGTATCTTAAGATATTTTAATGGTGAAACATTAAAGGCATTGAAATTGCTGTTGTTTTTATTTAAAAAAGATGACGGTGTTATTTATAGTGCAACTGAATTTCCTCTTTTGGCTGAATACCAGAAAGCAAAGGTTGATATCACAGGTATTAAGACTGTTCCAGAAGAAGTTTTACTTGGTTTAATTTCATCTGTAAAACATCCACAGTATCATTCAATGTGGTCAACTGATCTTCAAAAAGAAGCTACAAAAGCTATGATCAGATCAACAGTTGAAGTTACTTCTGTAAACCAGCAAGTACGTCAGACTAAATCAACTGTTAAATTAGGTGTTGAAAAACACGTTGATCTTGAAAAAGCAACTGATTTTATGGCACTTTATAAGACTGCATATGAAACTGAATGGACTGAAGAATTAATAATTGCAATCAATAAACTTGCAGAAAAAAAGAAAATTCAGGGATTCTTCTACCAGAATATCGGTATTATAGTTGATGACAGTATGTCAATGACTGGTCATAAGGCAGAATCAAAGAATACTCCAAAGGCAATTGCAGACTTTACTGCAAAAGTACTTGAATGTTCAGCAAAAGAATCTATGGTAACCAAAACAAGTGGTTTTGAAAGTGATCTTGCAAGTTCATTCATTGAATTATTGAAGAATGAAAACCAAATGTCAAAACCTTATGATGCTATTTTTATTTTAACAGATGGTTATGAAAATTCTTATGATGGTTTAACTAATGAAGTTATTCAAATTTATAAGGCAGAATCGGGTAATGTAACACCTATCTTTCAGATTTCACCAATCACTGGTGCTGAAATGGGTGGTAATGTAAGACCTTTAGGTGTAGGTGTTGTTACAATGGCAATAAATAATCCTGTTGCATTACAACCACAAATCAATGCAAGGTTACTTGAAATTGACACTAAAAGGTGGCTTGAAAATCAGGTTCGTGCTCTTGAAGCAACACCTGTTAAGAGAACAAAAAAAATTAGTATTAACGCTTAAAATATCATATTATGATTACAAGAGAACTTACAGAAATGTTAAAAGGTTGCCGTCCAGTCAAAGACAAGGAGGGTAATATAGTGGTACAAAGTATCATGAACATGCAGGTTGTATGTTTGACTACTGACAAAGAAAACTCATTGGATGATCGTTTTGCAAATCCATTGACTTCATTGGTATCAAGTAATCAATCTTATGGACAGATTACGTTTAATAATAAGGAAAATAAAGAAGTTATTCTCCCTGTTCAAATGGCAATATTAACTAAACAACAGGCACAAAATCACGGTATGGTAAAAGCTGGCTACGTTGAAGCTAAAGCAAATACAACTTATCATGATGCAGGTTGCATTCAGGGTGGGCAGACTGGTTATTTTCAAGGTACTCAAGAGTTCAGAATGATTCCTGTTAGTATGCGTGAAATGTTATTTGATAAAGTGGGTTATACTGAAGGTTATCAGAATATTTATCCTGCTATTCAGAAATTAGGTCAGGATACTAAGTCTGGTACTGGTAATTATTTAAATATTTATTTCGAAAAATTTGACAAGAAACTTGAACAGTTTATTGCACACTTTGAACGTCCAAAAAATCTTATTGGTATCATCGTGTTGATTGATGGTGAAATTGTTGCAATAGACAAATTTCCTTCATTCACATATGCTGAACAGGTATGGGATTTAATGATCAGGGATTGTTATGGTTCACTTGCAATTATTAGTGAATTACAAAATAAAACTGCAGGTCAACCATTCACCGAAGCATATGAAGATGTTAAGAGAATCAGTCGTGAAGTAGATATAAAAGTAACTATTGTTGATATGATCGAGCAAGCATTGAAGAAAACCAAGAAAAGTATTACTGATGATGTTCAGGAAAGGATTCAGGAAGTTCTTGAACTTCAATTCGAAGCAACTCCTGATACTGAAGGTCAGTCTTCATCAAAAACAGCTCCTAAGAGTTATATTCTTAAGAGTGAAGGTTATATTGGACAGGTAATTACTGAGAATGAATTTAATCATTTGGTTTCAATAATAAAACGAGAAAGATTCAATCCAAATGCTTTCAGACAAGTAAGTGAACTTAGAAATAAGGCACGTAAACAGAAAAATTTTAGTCTTTAATATTTTTCGTAATTCGATTCTTAGATAAATCAGGATTCTATCTGATTTAAACCTTACAGGTGAAAACTTGTAAGGTTTTTTCATTTTATAGTGTTTTTAATTAGAAACTTTTGTATTTATTATAAATGAAACCGAACCGAAAAGTTCGGTTGATGCAATTAGGGGTACGGTCAAGTACTTACCCCAATTTGTAAAAATAATATGAGAAGTTTTAATTAAAAACATATGAGTTTCTTCGCACGTCCAAATTTAGATGATATTCAATTTAAGCAATTAACTGGCTCGACACTTACCATGTCAGGCGTTACCAATTTTACAGGTATCTTAAAATCTAAAGGAATTGAAATCGATGCTACTGCTACTGGTGCAACTGCTGGTGATGCACTGGTATTTGACGGTACTAAGATTATATTGACACCAATATCTGGTGGTAGTAGTGGTATGTATTATGGTAATACTCCAGCTTCAATAACATTGGGTGGAATTTCTAGTGGTACAATATTAACTGGAAAAACACTTAGTTTAATACTTCAAGAATTATTAGTACCAACATTAAATCCTATAATAATATCACCTTCAATATCGTTTAGTATTATATTATCTAATCCTTATGAGGTTGGTACTTGTGTAACTCCAAGTGGTATTACTACATTTAATAGAGGTTCAGTATCTCCAGCATATTGTGGTGGTTCGGTATATAGAAGTGGTTTGCCAACTAAATATTGTTATTTAGATTTTAACGCTACATATACTGGTTTTACCTCTGTAAGTCTATCATACTCTCATACATTAACGCAATACATTGTTCAACCGGGTTGTAGATGTGCATATGGCTATGTTACATATTCTTCTGGTTGTACACCAGTATATAATAGTTCAGGTGGGACTTATTTACCAGCATTATCAGCAGGAACTATATGTTCTTCTCCTGTTACGATTTGTGGATTATATCCTTGGTTTTGGGGTAATAGTGTTAGTGCACCTACAATTAATCAAACATTAATTAATGGTTATGCTTGTAAATGTGTTGCAAGTAGTATTGGAAGTATTCTTGTTAATAATTTTAATGTTAGTGGTAAATATATTTGGTTTGCAATACCATATACATCAACATCAAAAACTTCTTGGCAAGGTTGTAATAATCCATCAAATAATGGAGTTATTCCGGGTGGTTTATTTCCAGTTGCATGTTGCATGAATATAGTGTCACCCGAAAGTTGTTGGGGTAGTACATGTTATAAAATTTATGTTAGTAATTATGCAACAAGTGTAAATTATGGTATGGCATTTTCTAATTAAATATAAATTATGGCACAATTTAACGAAAACATTACGCTCGCAGCACCGAATCCTTTAGATAAAAGATATCTAAGCAATAGAATATTAGGTGGTAGTCAATTACCTTATTCGGGGGTAAGTGAAGTATATTCAACAATTCCTTCAACAGTAAGATATAGTGGTTTAACTGTTTTTATTAATACTGGTGGAACAAATATTGAATATTGGTTTAAAAATAATATTACAACTCTAATTCAGAAAAAATATGATACTATATTACCAATAAGTAGTTTTGTTACTGGTGCTACAAATATTGGATATTTTAGCGGGCATACAAGCATTCAAACACTTGCAATTTCAACATCAAGTGGTATAGCTGGTAATTATTTAGATTATAGTGGTAATTATTCTTCATTATATAATTATTATTATAGGGGTGTTGATCAAAAAATTCATATTGGTACATCGAATGACGGCATACCAAAAAGAGGTTATGTAAAAACAGCATTACCAATTGAATCATGGATTTGGAATCAATATACTGGTGGTAGTGGAAATATGCTTGGTTGGATTTTTGTTATTGGTGACATTTCATTACAAATTGGACAACCTGTAACTGGTGTAATATATTATACTGGTTCATCTCAGGTTTATACACAAACTGCATGGAGTGCTCCAGCTAATAATGGAGGAAAAGCAGATATTACTTCAGTTTTTGGTAGTTTAACAACTGGTACTACAATGAGTATTGGTGGACCGGTTTTTGCCACTAAAACTAATAATATATTAAATTTTAGAACATTAATATCAAAAACTCCAAATATAATAGGTATAAGTTCTGATGAAACATTTGTTTATTTATCTGGTTCAACAGGAAATCAATTGATTACTGCAGCAAATGGTCTTACAAAAGTTGGTCAAACAGTTAAACTTGGTGGTACATTAACAGGTACAACAACAATATGTAAAGGTGCTGGAAATACTGCTGGTATTGAATATGGTGGTGATTATTCAGCAAGTTTCACTGATCGTTCATTAATTGACAAAGGATATTTGAGTAGTATATCTGCATTAGGTGGAGAAAGGATTTTTAAAACTATTTGTCAATCTTCACATGGATTTAGTATTGGTCAAGTAGTTGGATTTAGTGGTTGTACATATAATAAACCAATTGCAACAGGCTCATATGATGGTGAAGTTATTGGTATTGTAACCAATTGTTTTAATTCTAATTCTTTCGAAGTAACACAAGCAGGTTTTGTTAGTGGTATAACCGTAGGTGGTGGATTAGTTACAAATTGTACATATTTTCTTAGTGCTACTGTTGCTGGTTGCTTGACTACATGTGAACCAACAACTCCTAATTATCTTAGTAAATCGATGTTAATTGCTACTTCATCATGTAGTGGTTGGGTTTTACCATATGCTGGTTATGTAATAACAAGCGGTATTACTCAAGGTGGAGCATTAATAAGAAATGTATGTAATATATCAGCATCACCATACGTAGTAACACCTTCAGATTTTTATATTGGTGCAAAAGGTGGTGATATTGTTCAATTGGTCAGTAATGTAAATGGTCAGGTAATTGTTGTTGATGATGTTTGTGGTAATGCTGCAATCGGTTGTGAAATTCAGGTTAGTGGTGTATTTTTCGGTGGAAGTAGTACTGCATGTATTAACACTGCATTTGGTTCAATGACATTTATATATAATGGTGGAAAAACAAAATGGTCAGCAATTGGATTCTCTACAGCACCTTATTAATAATTAATATAATATGATTAAAAAATACAGTACAAATCAAGCATTAATTGGTAGTGGTTTTAATCAACCTGCAGGTACTGGTTTTACATTAACACTATCAGGTAATACCATTATTGCAAGTAGTGGAACATTTCAATATGCAACAAATAGAAGTAGTTATTTTAATGTTACTCCACGTGCTGTTCCTGATGTGGCATATATAACAGGTTTAACTGCGAATATTAATCATGTTGGTTCTATTGGTCAAATTATATATAGAGGTATTAGCGGAATTACAGGTGCTACTGGTTTTATTTATAATAAAGCAACATCGGGAGTTACTATTCCTAATTTATGTATTTCACAATCACCAGTAATTCAAGCAGGTAATTATTTTTTATTAACGTGGGATAGTGGTACAACTAAAGTAAATAAAGTACCTGCTTTAAGTGTTACTGGTATACAGGGAGCAATTAATGGTTTGGGTGTTATTGGTGATTGCGTATGTTTAGGTGGAACATTAATACAAAATACCTGTATAGCAGGTGATTTATATTCATTTTGTATTAATAATAAGAACAATCCAATTGTTATTGATAATCGTTGTAATGGTGGTATATATTTGAAATCTCAATGTGGTATATCATCAAGTTATTTCGATGATTTTACCAATTCTGTTGGTATTGCAATTAGCAAATGTAATAATGGATTTAAAATTTTTGATTGTAGAACGGGTGCTAATCAAACAGGTATTGAATATGATAATAATTATAGTGCATTTTTTACTTCACGTTCACTTGTTGATAAAGCATATGTAGATGCTATTGCTGCAGGTCTTCAACCTCATCCTGCTGTACTTGTTGCAACATCGGGGGTAACAGATAATAGAGCATTATCGGGATTAACAGGAACAACAATCGTTGATGGAGTTGTTTTAAGTCAAGGAGATAGGGTTTTAATAAAAAATCAAACTGATGCTAAACAAAATGGTATATATATTTTAACTGGTACTACATTTACTCGTGCAATCGACTTTAATGAAAGTAGTGAAACAGTTCAAGGAGCATATACTTTTGTATTATCAGGTAATACATGGAAATATACTTCATGGATTTTATCAACACCAAATCCAATAGCAATAAATGTAACACCATTAACATTTAGTTTGTTTGCTCAAGTTACTGATATTCTCGCTGGTACAGGAATACTCATTACAAAATATTATGGTCAGGATACTGTTTCGGTTAATGGTTCAGTTCTTGCAGGTAATTCTTTATTGTGGAATAATTCAACTTGTAATTTTGATGTAAATATAAGTGGCGGAACATTAGCAACTGCATTAAGTCAGACAATTACAGGTGCTACAAATGGCTTAACAAAATCTGGACAAAAACTAAAACTTGGTGGAACTCTGACTGGTTCAACGGTAATTACTGATAGCCGTGTATCTACTGGTCGAACAGGTATTGAATATGGTGGCAATTATTCGGCATCATTTAGTAATTGTTCTCTTGTAACAAAAGAATATGTTTTAACACAAATGTCCAGTGGTGGTACTTATAATCTTCAATCACCAGCAGCAATATGTGTTGGTGGAATTTCTGTAGGTACAGTTTTAACAGGAAAAACAGCATTTCAATTATTTGAAGAATTACTTGTACCAACATTATATCCTGCGTTTGTCGCACCAAGTGAAAGTGCTTCAATATCACCTTCAGGTACGTTTGAGATTGGATGTAATATTACAACATTATGTATTACAGGTACTTTTAATAGAGGTACGATCAGTCCAGCATATGGGACTGATGGATTTAGAAGTGGTCTTGCAACCTGTTATGTGTTTACTGGTTGTCAAATAGCTAGTTCATATGTATGTAATGCATCATCATTGACTAAATGTGCAACAAGTTATGTTGTTTGTGCAAGTCAAACTTGGACTGTTTCTACTTGTTTTTCTGCTGGTTGTCAACCAAAAGATAGTAAAGGTGGAAATTATGGCTCAGTATGTGGTCCGGGTCAAACAAGTGCACCAACTGCTACAATTACTGGTATTTATCCATATTATTATGGAAAACTTACAAGTGGTAGTCGTCCAGCAGTAACAAATGCTCTTGTAACAGCAGGTTGTTTGGCAAAATGTGTTTTAAATAGTACAGGTACAGTAACAGTTAGTTTCGGAAGTAGTGCGAGTGAATATACTTGGCTTGCAATTCCTCAGACTTCAACATCAAAAATTTGTTGGTATGTTAATGCTCTCGATAACGGAAAAATTAATAATGTTTTAGGTGATAAATATCCTGATGAATGTGTAATAGCAATTACTTCAGCAGAAGGATGTTGGACAGGTATAAATTATAAAGTTTACATGAGTGGTGCTGTTGGAGCAATTAGTGCTCCTATGGAATTTAGAAATAGTTAAAATATTAGATATGGCAATAGTTTTAAGTGATAATATTCAAGTTAATGCTCCGAAACCCGTAGATAGTAGGTATTTAAATATTCTTGTGGCATATTCAAGTACAACTGCTGCCAATACTGCAATTGTTAGTGGTGTAAGATTCATAGGTCTAACGGTTAATATTAATAGTTCTGAATATTGGTATAAAAACGGTATTTTGGATGGCGATTTGATTATTAAATTAGGTGGTGGAAGTGCAATTACTGGTGCAACAAATGGTCTGACAATATCTAATAATAATGTTGTTCTTGGTGGTACATTATTTAGTGCAACAACAATAAATGGTGGCGGACAAACATTAAATATTAATGTTAATGATTTAAATCTTAGTGGTACAACTCTTAATATGACTGGCATTGTGACATTACAGTCAACACCATTAAGCGGTACAACAACAAATGCAATACTTGTTTGGGATAGTGGAACTAAACAAATTAAACAGATATCACCAAATATTATCAATGTTTGTAATATTAGTGGAATATATTCTGCAACAACAAACAATAGTTTTATTGGTGCAAATGCAGGTTCAACAATATATTTACCACCTACTCCTAAGTGCGGACAAAAAATTTCAATAGCCGATTGTTCAGGTAATGCATTATCAAATAATATATATGTTTGTAGTACGACCTGTTTAATACTTAATTGTAATAAGGCTATAATTAACACAGATTATGGTTCAATGTCATTCATATTTAATAATACTTTTTGGAGTGCAATTGCATTTACTAATTAATACATTGTGAATATACTAATTTAGATAAAATTAAAACTATTTATAAGTAGATAATAACAGAAAAATATAAAAATACAAAATTATGGCATTTAATACAAAAATAGACCTATATGATAGCAAGGTAATTCAATGTGCTAATCAAACATTGACCTTATCTGGAAAAACCGTTATTGCTACATCAGGTGATTTAAGATATCAAATACATCCAACATTTACTGGTGCTACTCAGGTTGTAGACAAATGTTATGTTGACACTGCTACTGGTGGTATTTCTGCAAATAATGGTTTAACTAGAAGGGGTAGTTTTATTACTCTTGGTGGCGCATTAACTGGCGATACTACAATTGGAAGCAGTACATGTGTCTTAAAAATAAATGTTAATACTCTTAGTTTAAGTGGCAATACTGCATTTAATTTGAGTACTGGTAATGGCGTAATAACAGATACTGGTAGTAATGGTGGTTTAAAATATGCTGCAAGTTATGCTGCAAGTATTGTAGCACGTAGTATCCCTGATGCTGGTTGGGTAACAGGAAAAACAAGTACTTCAGGTATTCAAACTGCTGGTAATGGTTTAACTAAAACATTGACAAATGTCACATTAGGTGGTACAATATCAGGTACTACAGTAATTACAGATTCACGTGGTGCTGGTTTAACTCTTGGTGTTCAATATGGTGGTGATTATTCTGGTGGTTATAATGCACGTTCACTTGTTGATGCTGGCTATGTAACAGGAAAAACAACTACTTCTGGAATACAAACTGCAAATAATGGTTTAAATAAAACTGGAACAAATGTAAGACTTGGTGGTGCATTAACAGGTAATACTACAATTGGAAGTGGTTCATGTGTTCTTGGTGTAAACGTAAATAAAGTAAATATTACTGGTGTTACTGTTAATTTGGGTGGTTGTGTAACTCTTAAAACAGCACCAGTTTCTTATGTTGGCAATATTCTTACATATAATGCAAGTACAGGTGAGGTTTCACAAACAACATTAAGTTCTCTTGGTGGATTAACTGGTGCTACAAATGGATTAACGAAAAATGGTCAAAATGTAGGATTGGGTGGATGTTTATGTTGTACTACTTCTATAATTGGTAATGAAGCATTATGTTTAGGTATTAGTGGAAATAGATTGGGAAGTTTAGACCTCTGGTCTTTTGATGACACATGTATGAATGCACGTTGTTTATTAATGTCATCATCTGGTGCAACATATACTGATTTAACAGCAGTAAGCAAACAAGGTATTAAATATGCAGGTGATTATAGTTTAACATATGGCTCACGTTCATTAGTTGATAAAGGTTACGTTGATAGTATTGCAACAGGATTGCACGTTAAAGCAGCAGTTATTGCTGCGACAACAGTTCCAATTACTTTAAGTACTAATCAAACAATTGATGGTGTTTTGACAACAACTGGTATGAGAGTATTGGTTAAAAATCAAGCAGACGCTACAACTAATGGTATATATAGTGCAAATACTGGTAGTTGGGGTCGTACAAGTGATTATAACGGTACTATTGGTGAAGTATCTAATGGTGATTTAATTCCTATTACATCAGGTTCAACTCAAAATAGTTCAATTTGGGCATTAGTTACACCAGACCCGATTACGGTTGGTGTAACTTCATTAAACTTTACTGAATTCTCAACAGTTGTTGATATTCAAGGTGGACAAGGCATTTGTATAACACAAGTTGGTGGTACACATACAGTTTGTGTTAATCCTATAAGTGGATGTGGATTATGTGTTGACCCTTCTGGATTATGTATTAATAATAGTATTGGTGGTAATGGTTTAACTTATAGTGGTGGTGTAATCAATGCTAATGCATGTTCTTGTGGTGCAGTTGCAGCAATAAATGTTGGATATAATGGTAGTGATAATCTTGTTGTTGCATGTTCAGATGTTACAAGTATGTCTGCTATTGTTACTGGTGCAACAAATGGTTTAACAAAAAATTGTCAAAATGTAGGATTGGGTGGAAGTTTATGTTGCAATACAACAATTGATATAACATGTTCGTATTATTTTAATATTTGTGGTGTTGGTACTGGTGTAAATTTCATTGATATATCAGATACTACACATTGTTGTGGTACTGATTGTCATATTACATTAAATAGTGGCTGTGAAACAAATATTTGGAGTAATAAGAGTGTAAATATTGGTAATTGTTGTACTCCTAACACTCCTAATATAAATATTACATATTGTTGTGCTGCAATTGTTACAGATTGTACAACTAGCACACCAAGAGGTTTACAATATGCTGTAGATTATAGTGCAACTTTTGTTGATCGTTCACTTATTGATAAAGGATATGTTCATACTTTTGTTACTGGTGGTACAACCGTATTAACAGCAAATAATGGTTTACATAAATTCGGTACTATTGTAAGTTTAGGTGGTGCTTTAACTGGTGCAACAACAATTAATGGTGCTCAGAATTTAAGAATAAATGTAACTACCCTTGATTTAAGTGGTAATACTTCATTGAATTTAACAAGTCCTGCTCTAACATTACAAACTACTCCACCTGCAGGTACAACTTCAGATGCAGTATTAGTATGGAATAGTGTTGATAAAAACATTAAAATTGTTAGTGGTGCTGCTCTTGGTGATAAAAATAATGTTTATTCACATTCAGCAATTACAACTTCAGTATTATTAACAACAGGTAGTTCATATGTAATTTTAGTTAATAATAGTACCCCTGTAACAATTACATTACCAGCAACTCCGCTTAATGGACAAGTATTTAAAATTAAAAACGTAAGTGGTAGTGCAGTAACAAATATTATTACTGTTGCAGGTAATACTCACAATATTGATGGTTCATCAAGTGGTTTAATTAATACTGATTATGGTGCACTTGAATTAATGTATGATACCACATTAACAGCATGGTATAGTTTGGCTTTCATTAACTAATAATAATAGTTAATCATAATATTTAAAAATGAGAATTAATTTTCTCATTTTTTTTTTCTTGCAAATTGAGTTTTTTTAAATTATATTAGTATTTATAAAAAACTATAAAAAATTATAATATTTAATATTTAGAATTTATGATAACAGACAGTAAAATAACTAATAATGACAAATATATTATCTTTGAGAGTGCTGGAGGGCATGGTAAGCAGATTTGCGCAACTGCAGTAATTCGTGCAATAAAAAAAGCATATCCTGATCGTAAAATTATATGGATAACTCCTTGGGACGGACCTGCATTTTATAATCCTGACATATTTCGTTTTTTCATATTTAATCAAATACCACAATATTTCAAAGACGACTATCTTAAGGATGATACAATTATAATGAAACATGACCCTTATAATGAAACAAATCATATTTTTAGAAAAGAACATCTGACTGAAACTTGGTGTAAAATGTTTAATGTTCCTTATGATGGATATAAACCAAAAATCTATTTAAACCCCAGAGAGATTGAAATAGCAAGAGATAAAATTAAACCAACTAATATGCCAATCATGTTATTACAAACGCATGGTGGCTCTCCTACAGGGCAATATTCAAAGAAGTCGTGGTATAGGGATATGCCAATCGAAATTGCGCAGAAATTAGTCAATTATTTCAATAAGTCTTATCGTATATTGCATATTAAGACACCTGAACAGTTAAATCTACAAGGCGTTGAACCCTTGACTTTACCATATAGAGAATTATATGCAGTATTTCCTTTAAGTACAAAGAGACTTTTTATTGATAGTTTTGCCCAGCATGTTGCTGCAGCATTAGATTTACAGAGCACAGTTGTTTGGATTGGTAATTCACCCAAAGTGTTTGGTTATCCAGAGAATATAAATGTATTACCTAATGCAAATGTTATAAATAATTTTGATAAATTTTCATATTTACAGGACGATATTTCTGGACAAGTGCAGGGTTTTCCGTATGATACAGTAAATGTCTTTGACATAAATAAAATCATAGAAGCAGTTAATAAACAAAAATAATTTCTGTATTTTTTTATTATTCAAACCCACTCTAACAGGTGGGTTTTTTTATTTTTATAATGCTTGGAGATTAAGTCCGAGTTTTTAAGTATTTATCTTAAAGTAATAATATTAAATAAATAATATAATATCATGGCACTTCAAATGAATTATTATCATCAACCTACAGATACAACATTTATGAACGCTTATTGGAGAATAAATCCAAATTTTGGCATTATTGGTGGAAAAAATACTATAAAATATACTATTGAAGTTTTTAAAAATGCTAATATGGCACATCAGGAGAATTTTAAATGTATTAAAGGATTTACATATTCATTTACACCTAACATTAAAAAAAATGCGCCTAATTTCATTGAACAGGCATATAATCACGCAAAAAAGAGTAATTATAGTGGTAGTGTTGACGTATAATTTTATAATTAAGTAACTGAAATGGCTCAAACTAAAATTGATTTAAGCGATAATAAAGTTGAACAACTTTCGAACGAAATCCTACATTTATCTGGATGTACGTATACATACGGACAATTTGCATTTCAAAGCGGTTCAACATTATCAATATTACCAAATCATGGTACTGGTAAAGTTTTAACTTCAAATTCTGGTGGTACGGCAACATGGCAAGTAATTCCAACTGTTGTTGTTCCTATCACTGGTGCAACAAATGGGTTGAGCGTTACAGGTAAAAAAATTAAATTAGGTGGAGCGTTAACTGGAAATACAACTATAAATATTCTTACATCTAATTTATATTTATGTTCAAGTACAAATATAAATAGAGGTATCTCTCTCAATCAAACTGGTAATGAACTTAAATTATCATGGGGAGATGCTACATCTGCTTGTACTGCAAGTATAAGTGTTAATGATCTAAATGTATCGTTATCATCAGTTTATTCTGGTGGTGGATGTGCTGCAGGACTTGAGATTACACATGTTGATAACCGAATTTGTTTTAGTTCTACTGGTAGTAATAAAACATATCACGATAATCGTGGTTTTCATTATGTTTGTGATTATTCTGGTGGTGCTAATAGTAGATGGCTTCCAGATAAAGGATATGTTGATTCTAAAACAAGTGGTAATACTTTTACTGAAAGTGGTTCAACAGTCATAACACAAAATGGGATTGATGTTAATATTTTCACACCAATAATTGATGTATCACATTTTATCACTGGTGGTACAAATGGTTTAACAACCCATTCTCATTCAATTGGTTTTGGTGGCACATTAACAGGTAATACAACTATTAATGTTGACTCTGGTAATTTAACTATAAGTGGTACTTCAGTTAACAGCAGACCTTTTGGTATTGAAGTAGGCAATAATCTCATAGGTATTGGTGATTCTTTTAATTGTATAAGTGGTAAAGCATACATTCAAGTTAGTAATAGTAATCTTTTAAAGGCAATTGAAATGATTGCAAGTACTGAAAATAATCAGCAATTTTCAAGTTTATCAGTACATGATGAAATGATTGCTTTTCAAAATACAGATACTCGTTATGGTCAATATCATACTGCAAATTTTAGCACAGGAACTGGATATTTAATGTTTGGTGCTGATGACGGTCTTGGTAATGGTAAAGAAGTACAATTATCACCTGCTAATGCACTTGCTTATATGGATGATTATGCTGCTGCAATGAATTCTAATGGTTTAACTTTAGTTACAGCAGATTGGGTAAATCAAAGAATATTTACGGGTGCAACAGGTTTTTATACACTTCAAACTGAATTTGTAACTTTAACAGGTACGACTTTACCCAATAATTATGCTACTAAAATACATTTTAATTCTCATACTGGTGACACGACTATACACTTTAAACAAAGTGGTATAACTATAACTGAAAGTCAGGTAACAGGACTTATTACAAGTCTTGCTGGAAAACTTGCAAGTGGTGGAACTGCTCTTTGTGCAACAACTGCTGGTAATGCATTATGTGTTAATGGTCATACTGAAGGTAATTTAAGTGTAAATAATTCTGCTTGTTTAAATACTCATACAGAGGGTAATTTATCAGTTAATAATTCAGTATGTCTTAATGGACATCCTCAAGCATATTATCTTTTAAGTGGTGCTACAGCAATATGTGCAACAACTGCTGGAAATTCATTATGTTTAAATGGTCATACTGAAGCAGCACTGTCAGTTTGTAATTCAGTCTGTGTTAATGG